>Ga0299913_10000377_pt1 | contig 27313 bp, 22 predicted proteins | sample RVTome_9_FD_201360 | JGI IMG/M metagenome (GOLD analysis project Ga0299913, IMG submission 201360) | Soil microbial communities from uranium-contaminated site in the Upper Colorado River Basin, Wyoming, United States - RVT155D38 (version 2) ... | reverse complement strand
GGAGCTCGCGGTCGCCGCTCGTCGCGGTGCCCTCCCGCTCGACCAGGCGGACCTCGAGCTCCTCGGCGGACAGCTCCACCGGGCCGTCCGACAGCTCGAGCTCCACCCGCCCGCGCTCGTCGAGCTCGGCGGCCAGCGCGTCGCCGTCGGCCGCGGCGAGGGCGGCGGCGACCTCTTTCATCCGCTTGCCGAACCGCGGGCCGGTCTTCGGGTAGACCGGCTTGACCTCGTGCGAGACGTAGGCCGAGCGGTCGGCGGCCCAGCGGATCCGGTGGACGTTGAGCTCGTCGCGCAGGAGCTCCTCGTGCGGTGCGACCCGGCCGGGAAGCGACTCGTCGGCGGTGACCAGGGTGACCGCGGCGAGCGGCTGGCGGGTCTTGATCGAATGGGTGTTGCGCGCCGCGTGACCGAGCCGGACGATCCGCTGGACCGCCGCCATCCCCGCCTCGAGCGCCTCGTCTCGCCTCGCTGCGCCGACCGGCTCCGGCCAGTCCTCGAGATGCACCGACTCCGCCGCGTCCGGGACGACGCTCCGCACGAGGTGGCGGTGGAGCACCTCGGCGAGGAACGGGGTGAACGGGGCGAGGAGCCGGGCGAGGACGGTCAGCACCTCGTAGAGGGCGCGGTAGGCGCTCTCCTTGTCGGCCGCGCCCACGGTCCCGCCGCCGTCGCCGCTCCAGAAGCGGTCGCGGCTCCTGCGGATGTACCAGTTCGTCAGCTCCTCGACGAACGCCTCGAGCGCTCGCGCCGCGTCCGCCGTCCGGTACTCCTCGAGATGGCCGGTGACCTCGCCGACCAGCCGGTCGAGCCGGGCGAGGACCCAGCGGTCGAGCGCCGGGCGGTCCGCGAGGTCGAGGCCGTCCCCGGCCCCCCGCGCCGCCGGCGGCCGCCAGCCGTCCAGGTTCGCGTAGATGGTGAAGAAGGAGAGCGCGTTCCACAGCGGCAGGAGGAACCGCTGCGCCGCCTCGCGCACCAGCCGCTCGGAGAACCGCGCCGAGGCCTCGGGGTTCCCGACGTAGAAGTACCAGCGGAGCGCGTCGGCGCCGGTCTCCTCGATCACCGCCATCGGCTCGACCACGTTGCCGAGCCGCTTCGACATCTTCCGCCCCGACTCGTCGGCGACGAGCCCGGTGACGATGCAGTGCTCGTAGGCCCGCGAGCCGAAGAGCAGGGTGCCGAGGACGTGGAGGGTGTAGAACCAGCCGCGGGTCTGGTCCAGGCCCTCGGAGATCAGGTCGGCGGGAAAGCCGCGGCCTCTCCCGCCGGACGCGGACGGCTCGAAGAGGTCGCGGTTCTCGAACGGGTAGTGGTGCTGGGCGAACGGCATCGCGCCCGAGTCGAACCAGGCGTCGATCACGTCCTCGACCCGGCCCATCGTGCCCTCGCCGCACTCGGGGCAGGGCCAGGTGAACGGCTCCCAGCCCTCCGGCGCGTCGGGCCAGGAGCGGTCGACGAACGGGCGGTGCGGATCGAAGACGTCGCGGTCGTAGGGGTCGGCGGGGAGCTCGCGGCCGGCCTTCTCGAACAGCTCGGCGTAGGAGCCGACGACCTCGACGTGCGGGCACGCCTGGCACCGCCAGACCGGCAGCGGCGTCCCCCAGTAGCGCCGGCGCGACAGCGCCCAGTCGACCATCCCCTCGAGCCACTTGCCGAACCGCCCGGTGCCGACGTGGTCCGGATGCCAGTCGATCTTTCGGTTCTCGGCTTCAAGAACCCCTTTTCTATGAGTGGTCATTACGAACCAGCTCATGCTGGCGTAGTACAGCAGGGGTTGATCGCAGCGCCAGCAGAAGGGGTAGTTGTGGCGATACCGGGTCTGGTGAAGGAGAAGGCCCCGCTCCTTGAGATCGCGGACGATCCCAGCGTCGGCGTCTTTGAACCACGAGCCGGCAAAGGGTTCGATCCCTGGCAGCTCACGGACCCGGCCAGCCTCGTCGATGGCTCTGACGAGGGGAAGGCCGTACTTGCGACCGGTCAGGTAGTCATCTTCACCGAAGAGTGGCGCCGTATGGACGATGCCGGTGCCGTCGGAGCTCGTCACGTAGTCGCCTAGTACGACAGCCCATCCTCTTTCGTCGCTGGGTTCGGGTTCCAGTAGAGAAGGATCGAACTTCTTGTCCCACTCGGTCGTGAACGGCCGCTCGTAGCGCAGCCCTTCGAGGTCCGCCCCGCGGACCCGCGCCACGGCCGGGGCCTCCCGCAGGTCCACCTCCCGCCGCTCGCCGTCCTCGCCGAGGACGACCGCGGGCACCGGCACCTCGAGCCGCTCGGCGATCACCAGCCGCCCGCCCTCGCGCGCCGGGTCGTCGATCACCCGGTAGACGAGCTCCGGGTGGACCGCCAGCGCGACGTGGGAGAGGAGCGTCCACGGGGTCGTCGTCCAGGCGACCAGCGCGAGCCCCTCCCCGGTCGTCCACGTCCCGCCCTCCGCCGTCCGCAGCTCCTGGCCCGGCCGCACCGGGAAGCGCACCCAGACCGACGGGTCGTCGGCCTCTTGGTAGTTCTGCGCCACCTCGTGGGAGGAGAGCGTCGTGCCGCAGCGGGCGCAGTAGGGCTGGATCTTGTAGCCCTCCTCGAGCAGGCCCGCGCCGTGGAGCTCCGCGAGAGCCCACCAGACCGACTCGACGTACTCGTTCGCGAAGGTGAAGTAGGGGTCGTCGAGGTCGGTCCAGTAGCCCACCCGCTCGGTCATCGCCCGCCACTGCTCCTCGTAGGTGCGGACGCTGTCGAGGCAGGCGCGGTTGAAGGCCGCGATGCCGAACTCCTCGATCTCGCGCTTGCCGGAGAAGCCGAGGGTCTTTTCGACCTCGATCTCGACGGCGAGGCCCTGGGTGTCCCAGCCGGCCTTGCGCGGCACCCGGTGACCGCGCATCGTGCGGAAGCGCGGGTAGAGGTCCTTGACGGCGCGGGTGACGACGTGGCCGACGTGGGGCACGTTGTTCGCCGTCGGCGGGCCCTCGTAGAAGACCCACTCGCCGCGCGGGGCCGGGCGCTCGAGGGTCTGGGCGAAGGTGCCGCGCTCGGCCCACTCGGCGAGGACCTCCTGCTCGAGCCGGGGGAACGGGTAGCCGGCCGGGACGGGGGGGAAGCGGGGGCTCATCGTGGTTGCGTCAGGGCTGTGACTGGCTCGGGTCGTGCATCCTCGGGAGCGGGTCGGCGCAACTCCCCGGGGTCCGCGCACGGGCTGCTAGGATACTCGGACCCGGAGATCGGAGACCGCTCCCATGCCTCACCTCGAGATCGTACGCCTCGGCCACCCCGCGCTGCGCACGCCGGCGCAGGCGGTCCCCCCCAAGGAGATCGCCGGCCCCGAGATCCAGCGGCTGATCGACGACCTCGTCGATACGATGCGCGCGGCCGAGTCGATCGGCCTGTCGGCGCCGCAGGTGGGGATCGGCTCGCAGCTCTTCGTCTACGAGGTGCCCGAGGACCCGGCGGTGCCGGCGGACGCGGTGCCGCTCAAAGTGGTGATCAACCCGATGATCGTCGCCCAGCCGGGGCGGCTGGTCTACGACTGGGAGGGGTGCACGTCGATCCCCGACCTGCGCGGGCTGGTGCCGCGCCACCCCACGGTGCGGGTGCGCGGGCTCGACCGCGAGGGCCAGTCGCTCGACTACGTGTCGAGCGGGGTCGAGGCGCGCATCGTCCAGCACGAGTACGACCACCTCAACGGCATGCTGTTCGTCGACCGGATGCGCGACCTCCGGTCGCTCGCCTTCTCCGCCGAGTGGGACCGCTACCTCACCGGCGAGGGCCAGATGGAGTTCGCCGCCGTCGTCTGAGCGGACGGCTCCCGAAGCGCGCCGGCGCGCGTGCGGAGCGAGACCCCTGGGCCGTGAGTACGCGATCGCCTGGGCCGGCCGCCACCGGCGGCCCGCCTGGGACGAGATCTGCGCCCGCTACCGCCGGCGGATCGCGCGGGTCACGCCGGTGCGCGAGCTGCCGGTCAAGGTGCGTGGCACCGGGAAGGGGAGCGGCGAGGCCGAGGAGCGCCGGCGCGCCGAGGGCGAGGCCATCCTCGCCGCCCTGCCCGACCCGGTGTGGCTGGTCGCCCTCGACCCGGGCGGCGAGGCGCTGTCGTCGGAGGCGCTGGCGGCGGAGCTCGGCCGGCTGCGCCGCGACTGGCCGCACGCGGTCGGCTTCGCGCTCGGCTCGGACGTCGGGCTCGACCCGGCGGTGCTGGCGGCGGCGCGGCGGGTGCTCTCGTTCGGGCCGCTGACCCTGTCGCACGAGCTGGCGCGGGTCGTGCTGTACGAGCAGCTCTACCGCGCGGCGTCGATCCACGCCGGGTCCGGCTACCACCGGGGCTGAGGCCCCGCGGGCCCGCGAGAGGCCAGCGGGCGAGGTCGGCGTAGGGGCGGCGCGGGCAGCGCGCGAGGCCGTTTGCCCGCGCCCTGCGATCCGACTATCATTGGCCCCCTTCGAAAACGCCGGACCTCGCCGCACGGCAACGGGACGCGCGCGAGACAGCGCAGAGACTGAGGAGACGACAGGTGGCGAAGGCGACGACCAAGCGCAAGACCAAGCGGGCGAGCAAGCGGGACGTTGAGTCCTCTCGCGAGCGTCTCGTCGAGCAGCGGCGGGAGATCATGGACCTCTACCAGAGCGACGTCCGCGCCGGCCAGGCGTCGACCGACGAGGGGACCGACGACATCGTCGACCGGGCGAACAACTCGTACAACCGCGAGCTGATGTTCTCGCTCTCCGACGCCGAGCGCCAGCGGCTGCTCGACATCGACGCCGCGCTCGAGCGGATCGACGAGGGCGGCTACGGGAGCTGCGCGAACTGCGGCCGCGAGATCGGCGAGAAGCGCCTCGAGGCCGTGCCCTGGGCCCGCTTCTGCGTCGACTGTCAGGAGCTCGCCGAGCAGGGCATGCTCGAGCCGATCGAGTAGCCGGGACCGGGGCTCCACCCATCTCGATCGACCCGCTCCTCACCGCCCTCGACGACGCCCCGCCGGGGCCGCTCTACCTCGTCGCGGGCGAGATGGTGCTCGCCGAGCCGGCCGCCGAGCGGCTCGCCGGCGAGCTGGCGCGGCGGGCGGGCTGCGCGCCGGAGGTCCACCGGCGGCCGGCCCGCGTCGCCCCGCTCCTCGCCGACCTCCGCACCTACTCGCTGTTCGCGCCGGCCAAGGTCGTGCTGCTGGTCGACACGGCGCTGCTGGCCGACCGCGGCGCCGCGGCGGAGCTGGTCGACGACGCCGCGGAGGCCGCGCCGCCGTCGGGCGACGAGCTCGGCGCCAGAGAGCGCGCCGCGGCCTCGCGCCTGCTCCAGGCGCTGCGCCTCTTCGGGGTCGACCCGGACCGCGGCGCGCCCGAGGCCGCGATCGCCGCGCTCCCCGACTGGGCGCTCCAGGGCGGGGCCGCCTTCCGCAAGCGCCGCGGCGGGCGCGGGCGCACCAAGAAGCAGGCGGCGGAGCTCGCCGACGGGCTCGCCGCGCTCCTCGCCGCGGCGCGGAGCCTCGGCCTCGTCGGGGCGGCCGAGGGCGAGCAGGCGGAGCTCGCGGCGCTCGTCGAGGGCGGCATGCCCGAGGGCCACGCCCTAGTCCTCGCCGAGCGCTCCGCCGACCCCGGCCACCCGCTGGTCGCCGCCCTCGCCGACCGCGGCCTCGTCGCCCGGGTCGGCGAGCTCGAGGAGGAGCGCGGCGGCGGCTGGGAGGGGCTCTCGCTCCTCGCCGGCGAGCTCGAGCGGCAGACCGGCGTCGAGATCGCGCGGGACGCCCTGGCCGAGCTCGCCCGCCGCACGCTCAAGGGGAGCGAGGGGCGCAAGGACCGCGGCGCCGACCCCGACTCGGCGGCTCGGTTCGCCGGCGAGTACCGCAAGCTCGCCGAGCTGGCGCAGGGCTCGGGGGCGCCGCGGATCGGGCGCGACCTCGTCGAGGGCTCGGTCGAGGACCGCGGCGAGGAGGACGTGTGGAAGCTCCTCGACGCGATCGGCGAGGGGCGCGGCGGCGAGGCGCTCGACCGGCTCGGCCGGATGCTCGCCGGTGCCCCCGACCCGGTGGCGGCCCGGCTCGGCTTCTTCACCCTGCTCGCCGGCTTCTGCCGCCAGCTCACCGCGGTCCGCGGGATGATGACCCTCGCCGGCGTCGGCCCCGGCACGACCCACTACCCGCGGTTCAAGGACCAGGTCGCCCCCCGTCTCCAGGCCGACCTCCCCGGGGGGCGCAAGAACCCGCTCGCCGGCCTCCACCCCTACCGGCTCCACCGCGCCTACCTCGCGGCCGGCCGCCTGCCGGCGGAGCTCGTCGAGTCGCTCCCGGCCCGGATCCTCGACACCGAGCTCGAGCTCAAGGGGGAGAGCGGCGACCCGGACACCGCGCTCTCCCACCTCGTCGCCCGGCTCGCGGGGGCGGCGGGGGCTGCCGCGGGCGGCGGGCCGGGGGGCGGTCCCGGCCGGCCGGCGGCGCGCCGGCCCGGGCGCGCCGCCGCGGGCGGGCGTCGCCGCGGGTCGCGGCGGCGGTGACAGGCCGCGACGAGCTGCGACGGGCGGGCCGTACGGATCCGCCGCCGGCGGCCTCTCACCGGGTCGGGCCGGCGCGCTGGGCGGCGTGGACGATCGCCGTCCTCGCCCTCGCCGCCTCGGCCCTCCTCGGCTGCGGGCTCGAGGCGCCGCCGGCCGAGGCGCCGCCCGCCGAGCCGGCCTTCGCGCCCCACCGGGGGCCGATCCTCCTCGTCACCCTCGACGCCCTGCGGGCCGACGTGGTCCACGAGCGGCTGACGCCGCACCTCGCCGGCTTCCTCGCCGAGGCGGACTGGGGCGGCACCGCCGTCGCGCCGTCGAGCTGGACCGCCCCGTCGATGGCCAGCCTGTGGACCGGCCTCCAGCCCTGGCGGCACGGCGTGATCCACCCCGGCCGCGCCCGCCTCGCCGAGGAGCTCGACACCCTGCCCGAGGCGCTCGCCGCGGCGGGCTACGAGACCGTCGCCTACCGCAGCAACCACTGGCTCTCCGGCAAGCTGGGTTACCGCCAGGGCGTCGACGTGTTCCGCCAGGCCGGCACGCGCGGGAACCGGCCGGCACGGTACCTCGCGGGGCTCGGGGAGCTCGACGGGACCCCGCGCTTCGTCTGGGTCCACCTCCTGATGCCCCACACGCCCTACCGCCGGCACGAGCAGTTCCTCGACCGGCTCGACGACCCGCCGGCCGACCTTCCCGCCCAGATCCGGCCTCTCGACCTCGAGCGCTGGTTCGACCCGGGCCTCGACCCGCCCGCAGACGAGCTGGCGCGGATCGCCGCCCTCTACCGCCTCAACGCCGCCTTCGCCGATCACGTCCTCGGCAAGCTCCTCGGCGGACTGCGCCACGCGGGTCTGTGGGACGCGAGCCTGGTCGTCGTCACCTCCGACCACGGCGAGGAGCTCGGCGAGCACGGTCAGCTCGCCCACGGCGGCAACCTCGGCCGAGAGCTCGTCGAGGTGCCGCTCGCCATCAAGCTGCCCCGCGGCTTCGGCGGCGAGATCGCCCCCCCGGAAACCACCCGCCCCGCCCTGGCCCGCCTCTTCGCCACCCTGGTCGAGGCCGCCGGCGGCACCCCGTCAGCGGACGCCGCACCGAGCCTCTTCCGGCCCGCCGCCGTGCCCGCGCTCTCCGAGCTCTACCTCGACAACGGGACGAACGAGCTCTCGCTCGTCGAGGGCGATCGCCAGCTCCGCTGGACCGCCTGCTTCCTCGACCCCGAGCCGGAGTACTACCGGGCGCGGTTCGCCAGCCTCGGCGGCCGGCCCGAGCCGCCGCCGTCCGAGCCGCCGGACGCCATCTTCGAGCGGCTCGAGGCGGCCTTCGACCGCGCGCCGCCGCTGTCGGGCACGGCGTGCGATCCGCGCTGGGCGGTGGAGCGCTGGACGGGCGGGAGCGGTGCCGAGGCGGTCGACGACCCGGCGGCGGCGCGGCAGATGGCGCGCGCCCTGCGCACGGCCTGGAGGGCGGCGAACGGCGAGGAGATCCCGCCGGGAAGGCTCGACGAGGCGGCGCAGAGCGGCCTCGACGCGGAGGACGTCGAGCGGGTCAAGGCGCTCGGCTACGTGCCGTAGCCCGCGGCGGTCAACCCCGACCCGGTGGGGTGCGAGGGAAGCCGTGCTCGAGGCGGAGGCGGTGGAAGTCGGTGAGGAGAGCGGCGCGGTCGGCCGGGCGCAGGCGGGTGCGGCGGCCGTAGAGGTCGCGGTAGAGGGCGACGAGGCCGGGGTGGCGGTCGGCGAGCCAGGGGAGGACGCGGCGGCGCGCGGCGCGGTCGAGCCGGAGCGGGGAGGCGGCGAGGTCGTGGACGCCGGCCGTGGCGGCGGCGGCGAAGAGGGGGAGGAGGGCGGCGGTGCCGTCGGTGAGGCCGGGCAGGAGCGGCGCGAGGCGGAGGCGGACGGCGAGCCCCTCGGCGGCGAGCTCGGCCGCCGCGCCGAGGATCTCGCGCGGGGCGGGGGCGCCGGGCTCGAGCTCGCGGGCGGTCGCCGCGTCGGCCGCGGCGAGGGTGAGCTCGACGGTGGTCGATCCCGCGGCGTCGAGAGCGAGGAGGAGATCGCGGTCGCAGAGGGCGAGCGGTGAGTCGGTGAGGAGGACGAGCTGGAGGTCGTCGAGCTCGCGGCAGGCCTCCAGCGCCGAGCGCGTCCGCGCGCGGCGGTCGGCGGCGCCCAGGTAGGGGTCGCGGCGGGCGCCGACGACGACCGTCCGTCCCGCCGCCGCCGCGGCCGCGAGCGTCTCGACGAGCGAAGGGCGGCCTCGGCCGAGCCATCGTGCCGGGCGTCGGCCCGCAGAGCCGTCGAGCTCGAGGACCCCGGCGCCATCGACGGTCCGCGGACAGCAGGCGCAGGTCCAGCCGCATCCCCGGTTCGGCCGGTTCTCCGGCTCCCAGGCCCCCTCGCCGGGCGCCCCTCGGGCGTCCAGCTCGCGCAGGCGCGGTTCGAAGCACTCGACCGCCGCCCGCAACCAGGCGGCGTCCGCGTCCATCTCGGAGCCGAGCCGCTGCAACGAGGCCTCTCTCGACATACGCCCTGTTTACGCCATCGGCGGGCGGCTTGTCAACTCTCCGTATTTGCGGACTCAGGTCTGACAGCCCGGGCAGTAGAAGGTCGAGCGGCCGGACTGGGCGATGCGGCGGACGGGGGTGGCGCAGCGCGGGCAGGGGAGGCCTTCGCGGTCGTAGACGGCGAGGGAGACCTGGAACTCGCCGCTGCGCCCCTCGCCGTCGGTGAAGTCGTTCAACGTCGTGCCGCCCTCGGCGATGGCGCGCAAGAGGACCTCGCGGCAGGCGGCGGCGAGGCGGTCCCAGCGGGCGGCGGAGATGCGCGAGACGGACCGGTTCGGGTGGATGCCGGCGGCCCAGAGCGCCTCGCTGGCGTAGATGTTCCCGACGCCGACGACGACGGTGGCGTCCATCAGGAAGGGCTTGACCGGGCCGCGCCGGCCGCGGGCGGCGCGGCGGAGGTGGTCTCCGTCGAGCGCCTGCGAGGGCTCCGCGCCCCCGACCGCCGCGCCGGCCGTCCCCTCGCGGAGCTCGCCGCCTGTGCCGGCGGCTCGCCGGCCCGACTCGGCCGCCTCACCGGCCGCTCCCTCCCCGCCGAGCGGCTCGATCCCGAGCTCCGAGAAGCGCGGGTCGGCGGCGAGCCCGGCGGTGGGGAGGACGAAGGCGCGGCCGAAGCGGCGCGGGTCGCGGAAGCGGAGCTCGCGGCCGGAGCCGAGACGGAAGACGAGATGGGTGTGGGGCTCGTGGGGAACCTCCGGGTCGACCAGGACGATCCGGCCGCTCATCCCGAGGTGGAGCACCAGGGTGGCTCCGCCGGAGAGCTCCACGAGCAGGTACTTCGCCCGCCGGCGCAACCGCTCGATCCTCCGCCCGGCCAGCGCCTCGAGCGCCGCGCGGTCGAGCGGCTCGCGGAGCGCGGGGCTCCGGACGTCGACGGCGGCGATGGTCTCGCCGACGAGGTGGGGTTCGAGGCTGCGGCGGAGGACCTCGACTTCGGGCAGCTCGGGCATGGGGGCCGATTCTCTTACAATGCCGGCCGTGCCCCCCTCCCCCGACCACCGCCCCCTCCTCCTCGGCGTCGCCGGCGGCACCGGGTCGGGCAAGACGACGGTGGCGCGGTCGATCCTCGAGGCCGTGGGCGAGACGCGGCTCGCCCTGCTCGAGATGGACAGCTACTACCGGGACGTCGACTGGGAGCACGACGGCGACCTGCTCCACCACAACTTCGACCACCCCTCGGCGATCGACCACGAGCTGTTCGCCGAGCACCTGCGCGAGCTCAAGGCCGGGCGCGCCGTCGAAGTGCCGGTCTACGACTTCGTCGCCCACCGCCGGACCGACCGCACCCGCCCGGTCCGCCCCGAGCCCGTCGTCATCGTCGAGGGGATCCTGATCTTCGTCGAGCCGTCGATCCGCAACCTTCTCGACCTCAAGATCTACGTCGACACCGACGCCGACGTGCGGCTGATCCGCCGCCTCCAGCGCGACATCGACGAGCGCGGCCGCTCGCTCGCCGACGTCCTGCGCCAGTACGAGCAGAGCGTCCGCCCGATGCACCTCGAGTTCGTCGAGCCGTCGAAGCGCTGGGCCGACGTCATCATCCCCGAGGGGGGCGAGAACGTCGTCGCGCTCGAGATGGTCGTCGCCCGGGTCGAGAAGATCGTCGGCCGGCCGTGAGAGGGGAGCGGGCTCAGAACGGCCAGATTCGCGGGATCAGCAGCGTCGCGAGGATCCAGCCCATCACCGAGAGCGGGGCGCCGAAGCGCAGGTAGTCGGTGTAGCGGTAGGCGCCCGGGCCGTAGACCATGGTGTTCGTCTGGTAGCCGACCGGGGTCATGAAGCTCATCGAGGCGGCGAAGGCGATCGCCATCAGCATCGGCTTCGGGGAGACCCCGATCATCGTGGCGGAGGAGACCGCGATCGGCACCATCAGGACGGCCGCGGAGTTGTTCGTGACCACCTCGGTCAGGAGCGCGGTGGCGACGACGAGGAGGCCGAGGACGGCGACCGGTCCGTAGGTGGGGCCGACGGCGGTGACGACGTCGGCGATCCGGTCGGCGAGCCCGGTGCGCTGCATGGCGAGCCCGAGCGGCAGCATCGCGGCGAGGAGGAAGATCACCGTCCAGTTGACCGCCTGGTAGGCGCGCTGGATCGTCAGCGTCCGGGTGACGAGCAGCACGACGACCCCGAGGATCGCCGCCTTGAGGATCGACATCACCCCGGTCGCGGCGAGGACGACGACGAGCGGGATCAGCGCCGCGGCGACCCACCAGCGGCGGGAGAGCCGCAGCCTCAGGTCGAGCTCGCCGAGCGGCAGGAAGTCCTCGAGCCGCGAGAGGCCCTCGACCCGGGTGCGCGGCCCGAACACCAGCAGGATGTCCCAGGGCTCGAGCGAGACGAAGGCGATCTTGTCGCGGATCAGCTCGCCGGTGCGCTGGATCGCCAGGACGAAGCCGCCGTAGTTCTTCCGGAAGTCGATGTCGCGCAGGGTGTGGCCGGCGAGGCTCGACTGGGGGCTGAGCTGGAGCTCGGACAGGACGTTGTTGTCGGCCGCGAGGTCGGCGTCCTCGAGCTTCGTGTCCGACAGCAGCAGCAGGCCGAAGTGCCCCTTGAGCGCAAGGATGTCCTCCATCGTGCCGCGCACCAGCAGCACGTCCTCGGGCTCGAGCGGCGTGTTGCGGATGTCCTGGGCGATCTTGCGCCGGCCGCGGATGATCTCGAGCACGTTGAGCCGGAAGCGCTCGGAGATCCCCTGCTCGAGCACCGTCGCGCCGACGAGAGGCGAGCCCTCGGGCACCCGCACCTCGGTCAGGTAGCCGCCGAGGTGGTACTTCTGGGTCAGGCTGTCGATCGACGCGCGCGCGGGGAGCGAGCGGAACGGCACGAGCAGGTTGTAGACCATGCCGACGACGAAGAGGACGCCGCCGAAGGCGAGGAACTCGAAGACCGAGAACGGCGGCAGCCCCGCCTCGACCGCCAGGGCGCTGACGAGGAGGTTCGTCGAGGTGCCGATCAGGGTGCAGGTTCCGGCGAGGATCGAGGTGTAGGAGAGGGGGATCAGGATCTTCGACGGGCTGAATCGGTAGTGCTTGGCGAGCAGGATGGCGAGCGGCATGAAGATGGCGATCGCCGCGGTGTTGTTGATGAAGGCGGAGAGGAACCCGGTCGAGGCGAGGAGCGTGAACGAGGCCCGCCGCCGCGAGCGGCCGGCGAGCTGGGTGATGCGGTAGCCCAGGCGCGTGATCACCCCGCTCTGGACCAGGCCGTCCGAGAGGATGAACATCATCATCACGGTGATCACCGCCGGGTTCGAGAACCCCGAGATCGCCTCGCCCACGTCGACCAGACCGAAGAGCAGCAGCAGCCCGAGCGAGGTCAGCGCCGTGACGTCGATCGGCATCCACTGGAACGCGAACGACGCCAGGGTGAACAGGAGGACGGCGATGAGGAGCGTGATCTCCATGGCTCGGCGTGCCCCGCCGCGGCGGGGCGGATCCCGGAGTTTCGGGCTCGGAAGCTTACCGGACCCGGGGCGGCGCCGCGCGGTAGCATCCGGCCCGCGATGGCGACCTACCTCCTGCGCGTCCGCTCCCGGTTCGAGGCGGCGCACCACCTGACCTCCTACCGCGGCGCGCCCGAGCCCGCCCACGGCCACTCGTGGACCGTCGAGGCGGTGCTGGCCGCCGAGGGGCTCGACGCCGAGGGGATGGCCCACGACTTCGTGCCGGTCAAGGCGGCGCTCGACGAGCTCGCCGGCCGGCTCGACCACCGCGACCTCAACGAGATCCCCCCCTTCGACGAGCTCTCGCCGACGACCGAGCGAGTCGCCGAGTGGTTCCACCGCGGCCTCGCCGAGCGCCTGCCGGACGCCCGGATCGTCGAGGTCACGGTGTGGGAAGGACCTGACGCCTCGGCCACCTACCGGCCGGCCGGGTAGCATCCTGCGGACCGACAACCCGGCGGGAAGTCCTCCGTATGAGGAGACGTTGAGGGGGGTCCGGACGCCGCCGTGATCCCGCCTGAACCACTGTCCGAGGAATGACGACATGCAAAAGACTCTCGCGACGGCCGCCGGCCTCGCCGTGCTCGCCCTCGGGTCGGCCTGCGCCGCCCGGTCCACCGAACCGCAGACCTCCGACGACGTGACGACGACCGCGACGATCGAGACGCCCGCCCCGGCCGCGGCCCCGGCCACCCCCGCCGCCGCCGACAACCCGCTCCTCGCCGGGTGGACCGGCCCCTACGGCGGCGTGCCCGCGTTCGACCGGATGGAGCTCGCCGACCTCGAGCCGGCGATGGAGGCGGCGATGGCCGAGGGGCTGCGCGAGATCGAGGCGATCGCCGAAGACCCCGCCCCAGCCACCTTCGAGAACACGATCGTCGCCATGGAGCGCGCCGGCGAGGCGCTCGACCGGGCCTCGACCTACTACTTCATCTGGAGCTCGAACCTCTCCTCGCCCGAGTTCCGCGAGATCCAGGGGCGGGTGGCGCCGAAGTTCTCCGAGTACTTCACCGAGATCGTGCAGAACGAGGAGCTCTTCGCGCGGGTCGCCGCGATCTGGGAGCGGCGGGGCGAGCTCGGGCTCTCGCCCGACCAGGTGCGGCTCGTCGAGCTCGTCTACGACCAGTTCGCGCGCAACGGGGCCACCCTCGAGGTCGCGGCCAAGGAGCGCTACGCCGAGATCAACCAGCGGCTCGCCGAGCTCCACACCCGTTTCGCCAACAACGTGCTGGCCGACGAGGAGGGCTACGTCCTCTACCTCGACGAGAGCCAGCTCGGCGGGCTGCCCGAGTCGTTCGTCAAGGCGGCGGCCGCGGCGGCCGAGGAGCGCGGGCGGCCGGGCGAGTACGCGGTGCTCAACACCCGCTCGTCGATGGACCCCTTCCTCACCTACTCCGACGAGCGCGACCTGCGCGAGAAGGTCTGGCGCACCTACTACGACCGCGGCGACAACGCCGACGAGAACGACAACAACGCGCTGATCGTCGAGATCCTCGAGCTGCGCGACGAGCGGGTCGGGCTGCTCGGCTACGACAACTACGCCCAGTGGCGCCTCGAGGACCGGATGGCCAAGACCCCCGAGCGGGCCCGCGAGCTCCTCGAGGCGGTCTGGCCGGCGGCCCTCGCCCGGGTCGAAGAGGAGGTCGCCGACATGCAGGCGATCGCCAAGGCCGAGGGCGCCGGGATCACCATCCGCCCTTGGGACTACCGCCACTACGCCGAGAAGGTGCGCCGGGCGAAGTACGACCTCGACTCCGACGAGGTCAAGCAGTACCTCGAGCTCGGCCGGCTGCGCGAGGCGATGTTCTACGTCGCCGGCGAGCTCTTCGGCTTCGAGTTCACCCCGGTGCCCGAGGGGACGGTGCCGGTGTTCCACCCGGACGTCCGCGTGTGGGAGGTCACCGACCGCGACACCGGCCAGCACGTCGGCCTGTGGTACCTCGACCCGTTCGCCCGCCAGGGCAAGCGCTCGGGCGCCTGGGCCTCGACCTACCGCGGCCACGAGAGCTTCGACGGCCGCGAGCAGACGGTGATCGTGTCGAACAACTCGAACTTCATCCAGGGCGCGCCGGGGGAGCCGGTGCTGCTCTCCTGGGACGACGCCGAGACCTTCTTCCACGAGTTCGGCCACGCGCTGCACTCGCTGTCGTCGAACGTCGCCTACCCGACGCTCGACGGCGGGGTGCGCGACTACACCGAGTTCCAGTCGCAGCTGCTCGAGCGCTGGCTGACCACCGAGCCGGTCGTCGAGCGCTTCCTCGTCCACCACGAGACCGGCGAGCCGATCCCCGACGAGCTGGTGGCGAAGATCGAGCGGGCGGCGACCTTCAGCGAGGGCTTCGCGACCACCGAGTACCTGGCCTCGGCGCTGATGGACCTCGCGTACCACACGATCGACCCCGAGGGCCTCGACCCCGACGCCTTCGAGCGCGAGACCCTCGCGCGGCTCGGCCTGCCCGACGAGATCGTGATGCGCCACCGCTCGCCCCACTTCGGCCACGTCTTCTCGGGCGAGGGCTACTCGGCCGGCTACTACGGCTACATGTGGGCCGACGTGCTGACCGCCGACGCGGCCGAGGCGTTCGCCGAGGCGCCCGGCGGCTTCTACGACGCCGAGCAGGCCGAGAAGCTCGTCGCGCACCTCTTCGCGCCGCGCAACGCGGTCGACCCGGCCGAGGCCTACCGCGCCTTCCGCGGCCGCGACGCCGAGATCGACGCCCTGATGCGTGCCCGCGGCTTCCCGGTGCCCGAGGGCGGCGGCGAGGGGGCCGAGGCGGGCGACTCCGGGGGCGGCAGCCAGCGGTGAAGGGCCCGCGCGGGAGCATCCTCCGCCCGGCGCAGGAGGCGTACGTCGAGCGGCTGCTCCCGCCGCGCGACGCGCTCCTCGCCGAGATGGAGGCGGTCTCCGCCGAGGAGGAGATCGCGAGCTCCGACCCGGAGGTCGGCCGGCTGCTCGAGGTCGTCGCCCGCGCGAGCGGTGCACGGCGGATCGTCGAGGTCGGCACCGCGATCGGCTACGGCGCGATCTGCCTCGCCCGCGGGGCGCCCGAGGCGCGGGTCGTGACGATCGACCACGACGCGGGCCGGCTCGAGCGCGCCCGCGGCTACCTCGAGCGGGCCGGGGTCGCCGACCGGGTCGAGCTCCTCCACGGCCCGGCGCGCGAGGTCCTCGCCGGCCTCGAGGGCCCGGTCGACCTCGCCTACGTCGACGCCGCGAAGGGCGAGTACCGCCACTGCCTCGACCTGCTCCTCCCGCTCCTCCCCGTCGGCGGCACCCTGGTCTTCGACAACCTCCTGTGGAGCGGCAAGATCGCCGAGCCGCCGGCCGAGGACGACCCGGACGCCGACGCGCTCCGCGCCTTCAACCCCTACCTGATGATCCACCCCCAGCTCCGCGCCGTCATGCTGCCGCTCGGCGACGGGGTGGGGCTGGCGACGAAGATCAAGCCGACGGTCCGCGAGCTGGGCGGACCCTTCTGATAGCGCGGACCTCGGCCGGCCTCACTTCGGGAGGATCGGCTGGTCGATCAACTTCTGAAGGTTGGCGACGAAGCTCGGGAAGTCGAGCTGCTCGGACAGCCTGGCGACCTTCGGGCGACGGTAGTTGTCGATCCAGGCCTCGAGGTCTCCCTGGTGCTCGAAGCGGTCGTCCTTCTGCTTGTCGCCGAGGCGGATGCTGTGCACCTCCTCGCCGGCGTCCTTGATGACGCCGACGTAGAAGTAGCGGGTCATGCCCTTTCCGGCGGGCTCGGCGCCGACCTCCGCGCTCCAGGTGACCCCTTCCCGCCGCGCCTTCTCGAGCTTCGGCCAGGTCGCGTTCGCGAACCCGGCGAACTCCTTCGCCGCGAGGGCGACCGTGCCGCTCTTCGGGCGGCCGTAGCTCGACTGGTTCGCCGGCTTCGGCACGCCGCCGTCGAGGTTGCTCGGGTCGACGTTGGCCATCTCCTGGAAGAGCACGAGCTGCAGGGTGCCGGCGAGCTGGAAGGCAGGGAACCCCGCCAGCGCGTACTTGTCGTCCTTGAGCGTTCCGAGCATCCCACCCGGTCCCGAGAGGAAGGTGGAGTCGTACTTCTGGAGCAGGCCGAACAGGGCCTTGCGGTCCGCCCCCTTGGCGAGGTTCGACGACTCCCGCTTCGGGGTGTACTCGGTCGTCAGGTGGGACTCGATGTTGCGCAGGGCACCGTTGATCTGGTCGATCGTGCTCTGCTGCAGCGCCTGGCCGATCCGCTTGGAGATCTCCTTGTACACCTCGTCGAAGTAGTCGGGGACCCCGGGCGGGAACAGCTTCTCGATCAGCAGGTTGGCCAGGGCTCCGCCGACGGCGGAGAGCGCTCCGCTCAGCAGGTTCGTCGCGACGAAGGTGGCGGCGGACTTGACGGTGCTCTCGCCCCTGAGGACGGTGCGCGGCTCGGTGTCCGGCGCCGGCACGACCGACTTGACCGCGAGGTTCCCGGCGGCGCCGATCTGGACCGAGGGGAGGATGAAATAGAGGTCGGCCATGTTCGTGCGCTGGTGCAGGACGGCGCTGCGCTCCGGCGCGCCGAGGACGCCGGCGGTGAGGAAGGAGGCGTCCTCGGCCGCCGCGGTCTCACCGGGCAGCAGAGGGAAGCGTTCGCGGAGGTCGCGGCGGACGCACTCGAGGTAGCGGGCGATCGCCTGCTCCTGCCGGGGGTCGAGCGACGGGCGCTCCGCCGGGGGCGCGAGGGGGATCCGGGGGAACGACTGCGAGGCGATCTCGCGGATCTCCCCGGGGCCGGGCAGGTGCCGCGGATCGAGGTCGCGCAAGGTCTCGCGCACCTTCCGCTCCCGGTAAGCGGCGGTCGCCTCCGGGAACGTCTCGCCGATCACGAAGGTGACCTCGGGAACCAGGTCCCTCACCTCGTTCGCCATGCTCCCGCCCTCCTTCCTCGCCGCAGCGATCGGTGGACCCATCGGATGGCCGGTGGTTCGCGAAGTATAGCGATATGAAATCAGGTGAAGCCACCCGCGCGGAGGGGCGGCCGCCGCGGCCCTCCGCGACCAGAGGCGACGAGGCGCGGCGTTCAGCCGGTCCCGACGCCGACCGCCGTGGCGCGGACGACATAGCGGTCCGGGGCCGGGCCGAGCCAGCGGAAGGGGTAGCAGGTGACGAGGGTCACCGCGTCGGCGCCGGTCGGGGCGAGGACGCCGGTGTCCTGCGGGGAGACGACCCGGGTCCAGTCGACGCGGTAGCGGCGCGGGCCGGCCGGGGTCGCGAGGACGAGCTCGTCGCCGACCGCGATCTCCTCGAGCCGCCGGAAATGGCGGTCGCGGTGGCCGGCGATGCCGACGTTGCCCGGGGTGCCCGGGCGGGCGGTGCCCGGGATCCAGCCCGGCGCGCGGCGCAGGGTGCCGGCCGCGACGCCCTCGGCGACCGCCCAGCTCAGCCCGAGCCGGGGGACGGAGAGCTCGGCGAGGGCCGCCGGGGCGGTCGACGGCGGCGGGGAGGGGGTCGGCGACGCCGGGACGGTCTCTCCGGGCAGGGCCGGTGCCGCGCCCGCGGCCACGGGTGCCGAGGGCCGGCCGGCCGCGCCGTGCCGGGCATCTCCGGCGGGGAGGTCCCCGGCGTCGCCGGCGGTCTTTTCGGCGGGAGGGTTCGGAGTGCGGCCGGTGGCGTCCTCGGCGGCTTCGGTCGCCGCACGCTTCCAGCGCGGCCCCTCCCCGCCGAGCTCGACCGGCGGGAGCCGCGACGGGATCGCAGAGGTCGGGACCGCTTCACCCCCGGTCACCGCGGCGGCCGGCACCGCACCGGCCGAGGCCTCGAGCCGCGACATCTGCCGTTGCTGCCAGAGCGCCCCGTCGAGCCACACCCAGCCGACCCAGGCGAAGCAGACCGCGGCCGCCGCGAGGCACCACCGCTCGGCGGGCCGCAGGGGCCCGCGGGTGAGCGCGCGGAGGCGTTCGAGAGCGGGGCGGGTCACGAGGTCGGGTCGGATGATTCGTCCGGACGCACGTCGAGCGTGCCGCGGCACGGCGGTGCCCGCCGCCGCGGCACGCCTCGAACGGCGTCGTGGGTCAGGCGCGCAGGCGCAGGAAGACGGCGCCGCCGAGCAGGATCAGCCCGATCAGGGCGACCAGCGGGGTACGGCTCGCGGTGGCGGGGAGCTCGGCGTCGAGCTCGTCGTCGGTGCCGGCGAGCTCCTCGTCGACGTCGTCGACCGTGTCGCCGGCCTCGTCGAAGGCCTGGCCGATGTCACGGGAGGTCTCGTCGGCCTCCTCGTCGATCGAGTCGAGGGCGGAGTCGACCTCTTCGTCGACGTCCTCGACGAACCCCTCGACGTTCTGCTCGAGGCGGCTCTCGGTGTCGACCTCGACCTCGACCGGCGTGACCGCCCGGTAGAGCCGGGTCTCGCCGTCGACGGTCGAGAACGTGACCGTCACGTCGCGGTCGGCGACGAGCAGGTCGCGGCCGGTGACGCCGTCGACCCAGTACAGGTCGTGGCGGTCGCCGTCGGCGGTCTCGAAGACCACGTAGTCGTCGTGCACTGCGACGACCGTGCCGGTGGTCGTGGTCGCATCTGCGGGGATCGTCACCGTCGTCGTCTGCGCCGCGGCCGGCAGAGCCGCCAGGCCGAGGACGAGGACGAGGCCGGTGAGCACTCGCGTTGCTGGAGTCATGATGTTCCTCCTCTGTGTTCGGTGGCCGGCGGGCACGGGTGTGCAGCCGGCGCGTCACCGGAGGAGGTCAAAGCAACCCCGGTGCCAGCGTCCGCCGGACGGCGCGTTTCCGCCCGGCGTCCGCGGGGGCGCGCGCCCCCTGGCTCAGTACTTCACGGTGCAGCCGTAGGGCCTGGTCGAGGCGGGGTCGATCTCCCGGTCCGCCGCCTGGGCGACGAGCCCGTTGCCGACGTGGTTCGTCCGCTCGGCGGCCTCGAGGCGCCCCGGGGGATCGTCGTCGATCGCGCCGTTGTAGGCGATCGTGCCCGTCTCGTCGATGATGTACATGTGCGGCGTGGTCTTCGCGCCGTACGCCTTGCCGACCTCGCCGGACGTGTCGTAGAGGATCGCGTAGTCGACGTCGCGCTTCTGCGCCCAGGCCTTGTGGTCGGCCGGCGCGTGGTAGTTCGAGTGGCCCTCGCTCGTCGAGTTGACGCCGAGCCAGACGACGTCGTGGCGGTCGGCCAGGGTCGCCATCGTCTTCTCCCGCGCGTGGCGGTCGGAGAACGGGCAATCCGGGTTGACCCACTCGAGCACGACGACCTTGCCCTGGTAGTCGGCGAGCGAGTGCTCGTTGCCGTCGAGGTCGGTCAGGGTGAAGCCGGGGGCCTTCTCGCCCACGGCGCCGCCGGCCTGGGCCTGGGCCGCGCAGGCGGCCGCGACGAGGGCGGCGACGGTGAGCAGGAACGGGGTGTGGACACGACGCATCGGGGTTCATCCTCCTGGGGGGTTGTTGACGAGAAAGACGGTGGTGACGGCGAGCAGGGCCATGGCCGCGGCGAGCAGCGCCGAGGCCGCCGGGCGACGGACGCCGGCGCGCAGCCAGGCGGTCATCGCGAGGGCGAGGAGCGACAGCTCGACGTAGGCGAGCTCGACGCTCGAAACCTGGCGCGACAGCACGTAGAGGAGCCAGAGGACCGCGCCTGCGGCGGCGAAGCCGAGCGCCTCGGAGAGCCGCGGCCCCCAGCCGCGGGCCGGCTCGCGGCCGCCCCCGGCGCCCGCGCGCTCGGTGGGTGCGTGACCGCGGTGCGGAAGGCGGCGGAGCGCCCGCGGGCGGACGGCCGCGGCGAGGTACGGGGCCGCCAGGCCGAGGCCGAGGGCGGCGAAGGCGCCGACGGTCAGCGCCGGGCCGGAGGCCACGGCGGCGCCGAGCGAGCCGGTGATCGGGCCGGGGCTCCAGGGGAGGGCGAGGAGCGCCGCCGCCAGGCCGACGGCGCCGCCGCGGACGAGCGCTCTCCCGCCGGTGAGGCGGGCGCCCGGCCGGCGGGCCCGCGCGCCATCGCCTCCCGTGCGCGGCCGCGAGACGGGGAACCCGACGATCCCCCAGAGGTTCAGGGCGAGGACGGTGGCGGCGAGCGCGAGGAGGGCGACGACCGCCGGCTCCTGGAGCTGCATCCCCCAGCCCGCCGCACGGCCGGTGGCGCGGGCGGCGAGGGCGACCGCGGCGAGCCCGAGCGAGCCGGCGAGGCAGCCGGCCGCGGTCGCCAGGGCGCCGTGCCGTGCAAGCCGGGCGTGCGACGGCTGGTCGGGCCGGAGCTCCATCAATCGGGTCACTGCGAGCGGCAGGACGGTCGGCGTGGCGAGCAGCAGCAGCCCGGAGAGGAGCGCACCGGCGAGGACGGCGAGGACGGCGAGGGCCGAGGGCGCCGCGTCGCGGTCTCCGGCCCCGGTCGGGGAGCGGCCGGCGGGCGTTCCCACCGGCACCGCGGCCCGCTCCTCGATCGCCACGGCCCGCCCGCCCGCCGCCGCGGCCGCGAGCCCGGTGACCGTCCACGCGAGCTCGACGCTCCGAGGCGGCGTGTCCGGGCGCTCCCGCCAGGCGAGCGGCACGAGGAAGCGCAGGCGGCCGCCGTCGTCCCCGGTCACGGAGAGCTCGGGCCGCCCCGCGTCGAAGACCTCGCTGGCGGCGAGGAAGAGCTCCGGCCGCGCCCCGGCGGCCGGCCGCGCGCCACGGACGACGACCTCGAGGACCGGACTCTCCGGGTCGGCCAGCTCGACGGCGCCCCGGGTCTCGAGCCCGGCCAGCTCGCGCGCGGGCCGCGGAACGCGCGCCTCCCAGGCCGCGATCGTGCCCGCGGTGGCGGGGTCGCGTGTCGGGGCGGTGCCGTCCGCCGCGAGCGGCTGCACCGCGGTCAGCCGGTAGCTGTACGGCACGCAGTCGACCTCGCACACCAGGTAGTCGAGATCGGCGATCAGGGCGAGCTCGCCCCGCCCGTCGGCCGCGTCGATCCGCGCCCGCACCGGGTAGACGACGTGCCGCTCGTAGCCGAAGGCGACGAGGTCGCCGGGCAGCTCGTAGCGCTGCGGCGCCGGCCACAGGAGCTCCGCCTCCGCGATCTCCGGCGTGGCCGAGAAGTCGACCGCGGGCGGGTAGCCGGCGTCGCCGCTGTTCTTCCAGTAGACGTGCCAGCCGGGCTCGGTCTCGAACTCGAGCCCCAGCCGGATCGGCCCCTCGGTGGGCGCCGCGGCGTACGGCGTCACCAGCCGCACCCGCGACTGCTCGTTGACCCGCCACTCGCCGGTGACCGCCGCGGCCGGGGCGGGGCCGAGCGCCCAGGCGGCGGCCGCGACCGCCGCGAGGACGGCGGTGCGGCGGACGGCTGGAGGGAGGTGTCGTGGACGGCGCATGGAGGTGGGGACGGCTCGGCGCGAGCTCGACGGCGAGTCTTTCAACGCAGCGTCGCCGCCGGGGTTTCCCGCCGCGGCCCGGAACGCCCCGCGTTTACGGCGATTTTACGGCTCCCGCGCCCGTTAGGATCGCGTCCGCCCGCCAATGCCCGAGCTCCCCGAGATCACCGCCTACCTCGAGGCCCTCGAGCCGCGGGTCGTCGGCGAGCCGCTCGAGCGGGTGCGGCTCGCGAGCCCGTTCCTCGTCCGCACCTTCGACCCGCCGCTCTCGGCGGCCGAGGGGCGGCGGGTCGAAGCGCTCGGGCGGCTCGGCAAGCGGATCGTCCTCTCGCTCGAGGGCGACCTCCACCTCGTCCTCCACCTGATGATTGCCGGCCGGCTCCGCTGGCGGGAGGCGGGCGCCAAGGTGCCGGGCAAGGTCGGCCTCGCCGCCTTCGACTTCCCGGCCGGGACGCTCGTGCTCACCGAGGCCGGGTCGAAGAAGCGGGCCTCGCTCCACGTCGTCCGCGGCGCCGCCGCCCTCGCCGAGCACGACCCGGGGGGCGTCGAGCCGCTCGAGGCCGACCTCGACGCGTTCCGCCAGGCGGTCGTCCGCGAGAACCGCACCCTGAAGCGCGCGCTGACCGACCCGCGGCTCGTCTCCGGCGTCGGCAACGCCTACTCCGACGAGATCCTCCACCGCGCCCGCCTCTCGCCGTTCCAGCGCACCCGCGCCCTCTCCGCCGACGACCTCGCGCGCCTCCACGCCGCGGCCCGCGAGGTCCTGGTCGAGTGGATCGAGCGCACCCGCGCCGAGCTCGCCGGCGCCTTCCCCGACAGGGTCACCGCCTTCCGGCCGGGCTTCGCCGTCCACGGCAAGTACCGCGAGCCCTGCCCGGCCTGCGGCACCCCGGTCCAGCGCATCCTCTACGCCGAGAACGAGGCGAACTACTGCCCCGGCTGCCAGACTGGCGGCAAGCTCCTCGCCGACCGCGTCCTCTCCCGCCTGATGAAGGACGACTGGCCGAGGACGCTCGAGGATCTCGAGGCGAGGAAGGCGGCCGGCTAGGGGTTCCGATCCGGCCGGCCTCCGCACCGCGCGGCCGCTGCCGCCCGAGCCTCTGCTAGCCTCGCCCGCCGATGCGCGGGAAGCCGATCGCGTTCGCCGCGATCCTCGTCCTCGTCCTGTGGGCGGTCGTCGAGCTCGTCTGCTCGGCCGGGCTGCGCTACCTGGCGGAGGAGAAGGGCCTCGAGTACGCGCCGGAGGCCTGGGCCGGGCTGCGCTTCAAGCACGGCCGGAACATCCGGGCGCTGCTCGCGGGCGCCGGGACCTACGTCGTCCACGATCCCGAGCTCGGATGGACGCTCCAGGCGGACGCCGAGTCCGAGCGCGGCGGCTCGCTCGTCTACCGGACGAGCTCCCAGGCCCTGCGGGCCGACCGCGACTACCCGCCCGAGCCGCGCCCGGGGACCGTGCGGATCGCCGCCTGCGGCGACTCGTTCACCCACGGCAGCGACGTCGCCTTCGCCGACACCTGGGCCGAGCAGCTCGAGGCGATCGACCAGCGCCTCGAGGTCCTCAACTTCGGCGTCATCGGATACGGGACCGACCAGGCCTGGCTGCGCTGCCGCCGGATGGCCGGCGGCTTCCACCCCCACGTCGTCGTGCTCGGGATCATGTCCGACAACCCGCTGCGCAACGTCAACACCTTCCGTCCCTTCCTCTTCCCGCGGTCCGGGTTGCCCTTCGCCAAGCCGCGCTTCGAGCTCGCCGGAGGCCGTCTCCGGCTCCTGACCAACCCCCTGCCGCGGCTCGACGACTACCGGGAGCTGCTCGGCGAGGAGGCCGACGCCGTCCTCCGCAGGATCGGCCGGCACGACTTCTTCTACCGCCGCGACAACGCCCGCGCCCCGCTCGACGTCCTGCCCTCGATGCGGCTCGTCCACGTCACGTCGCGCGCCCGCCGGGTGCCCGCCGTGGGAGCGGACGGCGCCTACGACCCGGCGGGCGAGCCGGCACGGGTGACCGCGGCGATCGCCGAGGCCTTCGCGGACGAGGCCCTCGAAACGGGCCGGCTGCCGGTCGCCCTGATGCTTCCCGAGGGCTACGACCTGCGCGCGGCGCGGCGCGGCGACCCGGCGCGCTACTCGTCGGTCGCCGCCGAGATCGCCGGCCGCGGCGTGCCGGTCGTCGACGCCCTCGACGGCTTCGCCGAGCGCGCCCCCGAGGTCCCGGTCCGCCGCCTGGTGCGCCGCCACTACAGGGTGGAGGGCAACCGCGTCGTCGCCGCCCACCTCGCGGAATGGCTCGCCCGGCGCGGGCTGACCGACCCCGAGGCGGTGCGGGCCGCAGCGCGGGAGGTCGAGCAGGAGATGGCGGCGGCGGGCCGCGGCGAGGCGAGGTGAGCCCCGCCGGCGCCCCGAGCGTTTCCGTCTACACGTCTTTCTACACGCGGTCGCGCAGCCCCTGGACGCCGTCCTCCTCGGCGCAGTGGTCGCAGCAGTAGAAGGAGCCGTCGGCCTCCAGGCCGTGGCCGATGATCCGGGTCTCGCACCGGGTGCAGCGCGGGGCGAGGGCGGCGATCGCGCACTCGAAGCTGTCGAACGTGTGGCTCTCGCCGTCCATCACCACCTCGAAGCTCTTGTCGTAGTCGTTCCCGCACCGCTCGCATCGCGACATGGCGGTCCCTCCTTTCGCCCGGCGGGGCGACGCGAGAACCGTGCCGAGGGCGGAGGCCCGGCCTCAGGAACCCGGCTCGGCGGTCTCCTCGGGCCAGCGGACGAAGAAGCCGTCGATCCAGACGAGGTCCTCGGCGGTGCGCTCCGGGTCGAAGGGGCCGCCGACGTAGGTGTCACCGGCGAACCGGCCGTCGCTGCCGGCGGAGCGGATGCCGATGCGGTAGGCCGGAGTGGAGGCCTCACGGTCGAAGCAGAGCTCGTAGGGCCGGCCCCAGGGGTCCGCCTCGGGGAGCTCCTCGGCGTAGCGGGGGACGAGCAGGGCGGTGAGCTCGGCGTGGGAGATCGACGGGCAGCGCGACCAGTCGAACGGAGCGTCGTCCTCGTGGTCGGCGGGCGATCCCGCGGCCACGTGGTCGCCGAGCCAGGCGAACATCGCGACGCCGATGGTACGCATGTCGAGGAGGGCCTGGACCTGGGGGTCGGACGTGTCGGGCGCATCGCCGCCGGCGGCCCGAGGCGTCGAGGGCCCGTCCGGCGCCGCTCCGCCGGCGGGGCCGGCGGCGGCGCCGTCGGTGAGCAGCACGGCCGCGGTCACCACGAAGGCGATGGCGGCGAGGGCGAGGGCGGGCCCGCGGCGGCGCGGGCGGAAGCTGGCGATCATGGCGATCCTCCGGTGGAGCTGCTTTCGGGTCGTGGAGAAGCCGACCGGCGCGGCGTGCGCCGGGGCGGGGGAACGGGAGAGCAGGGCGAGGAGCGTCTCGCCGTAGCCGACGAGCTCGGCGCGGCCGAGGGCCGACATCGCCCGGGCGTCGGCCGCGACCTCCTGGTCGGCGGCGAGGGCGCGGGCGGCGAGGTGGACCAGCGGGTTGAACCAGTGGAGCGCGCACAGGAAGCGCGCGGCGCGGCGCGCGGCGAGATCGCGGTGCGCGAGATGGGCCAGCTCGTGGAGGAGGACGTGGCGGAGGCGCGCGGTCCCGAGACCGGCGCCGGCGCCGACCGGCAGGAGGACGAGGGCGGGCTTCCCCTCTCCCCCGGGGCAGAGGGCCGGGCCGTCGACCGCGGCCGACTCCGCGAGCTCGACGCCGCGCCCGAGGCCGACCGCCCGTCGGCAGGCGTCGAGCTGGGCGAGCGCCCGAGGGTCCCCGACCGGCCGGGCCAGGGCGCGCAGGCGGACCAGCCGGCGGCGGTCGCGGGCGTCCCGGACGAGGACGAGCAGCGCGCCGGCCGCCCACAGGAGCGCCAGCGGGCGGGCCGCCGCCGGGGACGGGTTCAGGAGCTCCGCCGTCCGTCGCCCCGCCCGGCGGAGGAGGGCGGCCGGGCCGGCCTCGGCCGCACTCTCGGCGGCGGCGGCGTCGGACCCGGTGCGGTCGGCCGCCCCCTCGGTGCCGATCCAGGGGCCGAGCCGCGAGACGCCGGCCAGCGCCTCGCCGCCGAACAGGCTCCACCCGCTCGCGGGCCCCACCGGCAGGACCAGCCGCACCGCCACGACGAGCCACAGCGCGACGCCCCAGCGCGGCGGGAGCCGGCGGCCGACGACCGCCCGCACGGCGAGGACGACGAGGATCGCGACCGCCCCCTTGGCGGAGGCGGTGAGCAAGGCCGAGACGGCGGCGGCGATCACCGGTCCTCCCCGCTCCGACGCGCGAGCTCCCGGCGCAGCTCGGCGAGTTCCTCGGCGGTCAGCTCGGCACTGCGCGCGAAGTGGAGCAGGAGCGACGCGGCGTCGCCGGCGAACACCCGGTCGAGGAAGCTCCGCCCCTCGGCTCGCAACGTGGTCTCGCGCGGCAGGCGCGGGCGGTACAGGTAGCGGCCGCCCACGTCCTCGGTCGCGAGGTGCCCCTTCTTGACCAGCCGCCCGAGCAGGGTCTGCACCGTCTTCGGCGACCACGCCGTCGACCCCGCCAGCGCGGCGACCACCTCCGCCGACCCCACCGGCCCGCCGGCGTCCCAGACGACCTGCATCACCTGCCACTCGGCGTCGGAGATCGGGGGTCGGGAGTCGGGCATGGCGGGGTCCGAGTGGGCGTCGCGATGGCTGGCTTACAAGCGTGAGCGAGAGTAGACTACATTTGTGATCCTGTCAAGCGAACGCATCCGGAGAGCGGGTTCTCGGAACGCTCTCGGCGGCCGATCGCCGGCCTCGCTACGCGGCCTCGCTCCTTCCCACCGTCGCTCCGGCCGTCCTCGCTTGACAGCGCCGCGCGGCCGGCCCTAGCCTGCCCGTCGCGTGGTCGCCTCGCCGGAGAGCCCCTGATGCCCGAGATCGCCGTCGACGGCGAACGGATTCCCTACGAGCTCCGGCGCAGCCGGCGGGCGCGGCGGTTGCGAATCGTGGTCACCCCCGGCCGGGTCGAGGTCGTCGTGCCGCGCCGGGTGAGCGAAGGGCAGGCCCGCGCCTTCGTCGCCTCGAAGGCAGGATGGCTGCGCCGCCACACCGAGGCGCTGCGCGCCGCCGGGCCGCGCGCCCTCCCCGACCGCTACGAGGACGGCGCCGAGCTCGTCCTCCGCGGCCGGCCGGTCCGGCTGGCGGTCGAGCCCGCCCCCCTCCGGCGGACGAGCCCGGTCCAGGCCGACCTCGAGGCCGGCGTCCTCCACCTGCGCGTACCGGGCTCGGCCGACCCGGACCGCCGCGAGGCCGCCGCCCGCCGCGCCGTCCGCCGCTGGCTCGACCGCCGCCTCCTCGCCGAGGCCGAGACCGTCGCCCTCCACCACCGCGCCCGCCTCGGCGCGGACCCGGCGGCGATCCGCATCCGCGAGCAGAAGACCCTCTGGGGGAGCTGCGGCCGCGACGGCGTCGTCCGCCTCAACCGCCGCCTCGCCGCCGCCCCGGCCGAGGTCTTCGAGTACGTCGTCGTCCACGAGCTCTGCCACCTCGTCGAGCCCGGCCACGGCCCCC
>Ga0299913_10000376_pt1 | contig 27361 bp, 21 predicted proteins | sample RVTome_9_FD_201360 | JGI IMG/M metagenome (GOLD analysis project Ga0299913, IMG submission 201360) | Soil microbial communities from uranium-contaminated site in the Upper Colorado River Basin, Wyoming, United States - RVT155D38 (version 2) ... | reverse complement strand
GCTAAGTTAGCGACGGGTCAGCGGAAAAGCTGGGTTCAGAGCGACGAGGCCTTCTTGGCGATCGCGGACTTGCGGTTCGCGGCCTGGTTCTTGTGGATGACACCCTTGGACGCGGCCTTGTCGAGCTTGCGGGCGGCGTCGCGGCCCAGCGCCACGGCGGTGTCCTTGTCGCCGGAGTCGGCGGCCTCGCGGAACTTGCGCACGGCGGTCTTCAGGCTCGTCTTGACGGCCTTGTTGCGCTCGTGTCGCTTCTCGTTCTGCTTGTTCCGCTTGATCTGGCTCTTGATGTTCGCCACTAGTGCGCCTTCGTCGTAGGTGTGGTCGTGCGTGATGAGGTTCGTGGTGCGGTCGGCCGACGGCCGGACACGCGACGGGCAAATCTAGCAGCGCGCCCGCTCAGCCACCAAAACCGGAAGGGTCCCAGCCGCGCCGCTCACACAGCCAGTCCCAGCACACCTCGCCCTGCCAGCGCTGCGCCTCGCGGATGTGCGGGGAGGTGGGCGGCACGGGTTCGTCGGCCGACTTCAGGAAGTACGCCGTGACCAGCGCAATGACGATGTCGATGTGCTCGGCGGGGACACCGCGGGTCAGCTCCGCCTCGGCCAGCACGGCGTCGACGTCGAGGCCGTCGCCGCGCGGTCCGATCATCAGCATCGCGGTGTCGAGCCAGGCAGCGCCGACGACCGGCCAGTTCCAGTCGCACAGCACCGCTTCGCCGTCCGGGGTGAGCAGGATGTTGTCGTCGCGGACGTCGGTGTGCACGACGGTGTCGCCGCCGGTGACCTCCCCGAAGCGCGCCGCCAGCGCCGCGGCCTCGCCCGCGTGCGCCAGCTGCGGGTGGGCGGCCCGGACCTGGTCCCAATAGCCGGGCAGCGACGCGAACTCCTCGGCGAACCCGTCCAGCGGCAGCCCGTCCGGCGGCGGGGTCAGTACGTCGGCGGCCCGGGCGAGCGCGTCGAGTGCCACGTCCAGCTCGGCGCGCCGCCAGGGTCGGTGCGGCGCCCGCCCGTCGACGTACTCGAAGCCGAGCACGACCCACTCGTCGTCGTCGTGCACCCAGAGCAGGGCCGCCGCCGGAGTCTCCGCGGGGAGCGCGGCCAGCTTGCGCGCCTCCTCGCGGTAGGAGTCCGCGAACATCCGCTGCGCCTTCACCGAGGCCGCCTTCACGAAGTGCCGCGACCCGTCGGCACAGGTGAGCACGGACGCGAAGCCCGGGGTGAAGCCGGCGTCCCGGGACGCCGCGTCAACGACGGGGGACCCGCACTGCTGCTCGACGAGGGCACGCACGCCGGGGGGCAGGTGCGCCCACTGCAGGCGGCGGGCGGTCTTGCCGACGGGGATGGTGGACGGATTCACGGGCCCATCTTGGGTCACCCGCGGACGACGGTGGAACCGAGGGCGCACCTACCGCGGTTCGGCGTCCAGGGTCCTCGTGTAGATGCCGGCGCCCTCGACGTCGCGGAGCGTGACGGTGAGCTGCTTCGTCTGCGAGCCGATCTCGACCTCGCCGAAGAACTGGAAGCCCTGGGCAGGCGAGGTGTTGGGAGCCGGTGGCGCCGAGATGAAGTCCGCCACGGGACCGAACGTCCCGTCCAGGGTGTTGGGGCCGAAGCCGCCGGCGTTGAGGGGGCCGGAGACGAACTCCCAGAACGGGTCGAAGTCCTGGTACGCCGCCCGGTCCGGCGAGTAGTGGTGGGCCGCCGTGTAGTGCACGTCCGCGGTCAGCCAGACGTGGTTGCGGATCCCGAGGCGCCTGATGCCGGTGAGGACCCGGGCGATGCTCAGCTCCCGGCCGAGTGGCGCACCGGGGTCGCCCTGGGCCACACCCTCCTGGGCGGAGGGGCCGTCGGGCACGATCAGGCCGATCGGCAGGTCCGCGGCGATCACCTTCCAGGTGGCCCTCGAGCGGGACAGCTCGTCCAGCAGCCACCGGGTCTGCAGGTCGCCGAGCACGCCGCCATCGGGCTCGGGCTCGCGGTTGGCCGTGTTGGGGTCCTTGTGCGTCCTCATGTCGAGCACGAAGAGGTCCAGCAGCGGGCCGTAGTGGACGACGCGGTAGACGCGGCCCTCCGGATCCGGGGAGATCCGAGCCACCGGGACGTACTCGTGGAAGGCCCGCGCCGCCCGGGCCGCGAGGACGTCGACCCGCTTCTCGGTGTACCTCGCGTCCTCCAGGATCTCTCCCGGGTACCAGTTGTTGGTGACCTCGTGGTCGTCCCACTGGGAGACCTGCGCCGTTTCGGCGAGGAACGCGCGCCAGTTGTCCGCCATCAGGTTGTACTGGTACTGCCCCCGGAACTCGTCGAGGGTCTCGGCGACCTTCGACTTGGCCTCCGTCGTGAGGTTGCGCCAGGTCGATCCGTCGGGCAGCGGTACCGACTCGGCGATCGCGCCGTCGGCGTACACGTTGTCGCCGCTGCACAGGAAGAAGTCGGCGCCCCTGGCCCGCATCGCGTCGGCGATCCGGAATCCGCCCAGGTCCGGGTTGACACCCCAGCCCTGTCCGGCGATGTCACCGGACCACAGGAACCGCACGTCGTCGCCCCGGCCCGGGGCGGTGCGCAGCCGCCCGGGGGCCGGCGCACTGGTGAGCCGCGGGTCGTCGAGGTCGACCGCGCGGATCCGGTAGTGCAGGTCCGCGCCGCTGGGCAGTCCGGACAGGCCGATCTCGCCGGTGAGGTCGGTCTCCGGGGTCACGACCGGGCCGCGGACGGTGACCGCCCGGCGGAAGTCCGGGTCGCGCGAGATCTCGGCGACCAGTCTCGACGGACGGTCGGCGCGGCTCCACAACGCGGCGCCGCCCTCGCGGACGTCGCCGGCCTGCACGCCATGGGTGAGCGCGGGGCGCCCCGAGCGGGCCAGGGCGGGGATGGAACGGGTCGAGTACGCCGAGGCGCTGCCGGCGCCGAGCGCGAGCCCGGTGACGGCGGAGGAGAGGGTGGCGCCGCGCAGCAAGGTGCGTCGGCCGAGGGTGAAGGGTTCCCGAGTCATGTCAACACATTCGGGACGTCGAGGAAACGGCGGGTGTCGGGTTTTCGTCCGACGGGCCAACCGGTGCCAAATCTCGTTGCGGGTCGCGGCGCGACCCGTATGGAGATTCACGCCCCCGAGCCTGAGCCCTGGTCCGAGCCTTCGCAGGCTCAGGCTCGGGGGCGTGAATTCCGTGCGGGACCACGGGTTTGGGACACTGGACCCAACATGGCTGCCACTCCCGCGTCCCGTCCGGGCTACACCGACCCCGCGATCATCAGGAACTTCTGCATCATCGCGCACATCGACCACGGCAAGTCCACGCTCGCCGACCGGATGCTGCAGCTGACGGGGGTGGTCGACGAGCGCGCCGCCCGGGCCCAGTACCTCGACCGGATGGACATAGAGCGCGAGCGCGGCATCACGATCAAGAGCCAGGCGGTCCGAATGCCGTGGACCGTGCCGGCCGGCAACGAGCAGGGCGCGACGCCGGGCAGCTACGTCCTGAACATGATCGACACCCCCGGCCACGTCGACTTCACCTATGAGGTGTCGCGGTCGCTGGAGGCGTGCGAGGCCGCCGTACTCCTCGTCGACGCCGCGCAGGGGATCGAGGCGCAGACCCTGGCCAACCTCTACCTCGCGCTCGGAGCCGACCTCCACATCATCCCGGTGCTCAACAAGATCGACCTCCCGTCGGCCCAGCCCGAGAAGTACGCCGCCGAGCTCGCCGGCATCATCGGCTGCGACCCGAGCGACGTGCTCCAGACCTCGGCCAAGACCGGCCTCGGCGTCGAGGCGCTGCTCAACGAGATCGTGCGGCAGACGCCCGCTCCGGTCGGCGACGCGGACGCCCCCGCCCGGGCGCTGATCTTCGACTCCGTCTACGACACCTACCGGGGCGTGGTCACCTACGTGCGGGTCGTCGACGGCAAGCTCAGCCACCGCGACCGGATCAAGATGATGTCCAACGGGGTCGTCCACGAGATGCTCGAGGTCGGCGTGATCAGCCCCGAGCCGGTGAAGTCCAGCGAGATCGGCGTCGGCGAGGTCGGCTACCTGATCACCGGCGTGAAGGACGTCCGGCAGTCCCGAGTCGGCGACACCGTCACGTCCCAGCACCACGGCGCCACCGAGCCGCTGGGCGGCTACAAGCACCCCAACCCGATGGTCTACTCCGGGCTCTATCCCATCGACGGCGACGACTATCCGACCCTGCGCGACGCCCTCGAGCGGCTGCAGCTCAACGACGCCGCGCTGGCCTACGAGCCCGAGACGTCCGGTGCCCTCGGGTTCGGCTTCCGGTGCGGCTTCCTCGGCCTGCTGCACATGGAGATCGTGCGCGAGCGGCTGGAACGCGAGTTCAACCTCGACCTGATCTCGACCGCGCCCAACGTGGTCTACGAGGTGCACATGGAGGACGGCTCGGTCCACGAGGTGACCAACCCCAGCGAGTACCCCGAGGGCAAGATCGCCGAGGTGCGGGAGCCGGTGGTCCGGGCCACGATCCTGAGCCCGGCCGACTACATCGGCACGATCATGGAGCTCTGCCAGAGCAAGCGCGGCAACCTGCAGGGCATGGACTACCTCTCCGAGGACCGCGTCGAGATGCGCTACACGCTGCCGATGGGCGAGATCGTCTTCGACTTCTTCGACCAGCTGAAGTCGCGCACCAAGGGCTACGCCTCGCTCGACTACGAGCGCTCCGGTGACCAGGCCGCCGACCTGGTCAAGGTCGACATCCTGCTGCAGGGCGAGCCGGTCGACGCGTTCAGTGCGATCGTGCACCGGGAGGCGGCGTACTCCTACGGCGTGATGCTGGCCGGCAAGCTCAAGGAGCTGATCCCGCGCCAGCAGTTCGAGGTGCCGATCCAGGCCGCGATCGGCGCCCGGGTGATCGCCCGGGAGAACATCCGCGCGATCCGCAAGGACGTGCTCGCCAAGTGCTACGGCGGTGACATCACCCGCAAGCGCAAGCTGCTGGAGAAGCAGAAGGAAGGCAAGAAGCGGATGAAGATGGTCGGCCGGGTCGAGGTGCCCCAGGAGGCCTTCATCGCCGCGCTGTCGACCAGCGGTCCGAGCGGCGACAAGCCCAGGAAGTGAGTGTCGCCCTCCCGCCGGACGTGCTGGGGTTCGCCGAGCGCGGGCCCGCCTGGGCGGAGTGGGTACGCCGCCTGCCCCGACTCGTCGCCGGGATCCTCGACGAGTGGGAGCTCGCCGTCGACGGCGACCCGGTGAGCGGGTACACGGCGCTCGTCGTGCCCGTCACGACACCGACCGGCGAGCGAGCGGTCCTCAAGCTCGTCTGCCCCGGCGAGGAGGAAGAGCACGAGCACCTCGCACTGCAGCGCTGGGGCGGCGACGGCGCGGTCCGGCTGCTGCGGGCCGACCCGGCGCGTCGGGCCTTGCTTCTCGAGCGGCTGCACCGGCGCGACCTCACCGGTATCCCCGACCTCGAGGCCTGCGAGATCGTCGCCGGCCTGTACGCGCAGCTGCACGTTCCGGCTCTGCCGCAACTGCGCTCGCAGGTCGAGTACGTCGATCGCTGGACCGAGGATCTGACCCGGCTGCCCCGGGGTGCACCGATCCCGCATCGCCTGGTGGAGCAGGCGGTGTCGCTGGGCCGTGACCTGCCTACCGATCCCGCCAGCGTCGGCATCCTGATCCACGGCGACCTGCACTACGGGAACGTCCTCGCGGGGGATCGGGAGCCCTGGCTGGTCATCGACCCGAAGCCCACCAGCGGCGACCCGCACTACGAGGTCGCGCCGCTGCTGTGGAACCGATGGGAGGAGCTGCACCGGGACATCCGTGAAGGGGTGCGTCGGCGGTTCCACGCGACGGTCGACGCGGCCGGGCTCGACGAGGACCGTTCCCGGGACTGGGTCGTCGTCCGGATGGTGCACAACGCCATGTGGGAGATCCAGGACCATCCCGAGGCACCGGATGACGACTACCTGACGACGTGCATCACGATCGCGAAGGCCGTGCAGGACTAAACCTGGTGGAGCACGAGCGGCGCTTCCTGGGACACTGACGCCATGCCCGTGCTGCGCAGCGTCAACGTCGGTCGCCCCAAGGACGCCTCATGGGCGGGGATCGGGCGGACGTCCATCGACAAGCACCCGGTGTCCGGCCCGGTCGCCGTACACACGCTCGGCGTCGAGGGCGACCAGGTGTCCGACACCGAGCACCACGGCGGGGTGGACCAGGCGGTCTACGCGTTCGCGCGCGAGGACATGGACCGGTGGGAGAAGGCCCTCGGGACCACGATCCGCGACGGGCAGTTCGGCGAGAACCTCACCACCGCCGGCATCGACGTCAACGAGGCCGAGGTGGGCGAGCGATGGACGATCGGCACGGTGGAGCTCGAGGTGGCGGCGGTCCGGATCCCGTGCAACGACTTCAAGGAGTGGATGGGTCTCTCCGGCCACGACAACACGGTCTGGGTGAAGCGGTTCACCGCCGACGGCCGGCCTGGCCCCTATCTCCGGGTGACCAGGCCCGGCGTGATCGCGGCCGGCGACGAGATCTCGGTCGTCCATCGGCCCGGTCACGGCGTCACGGCCGCCCTGATGTTCCGGGCGCTGACCACCGAACCCGAGCTGCTGCCGCGGCTGCTGGTCGTCGAGAACCTCGCGACGGCGACCCGCTCGCAGGTCGAGCGGCGGCTAAGAGCCGTCTGAACCGGCCGAGCGGGTGGATGCCTACCCGCGCGCTGGCGGAGTGATCTAAGTTACTGGGGAGGAAATCCCATCTCGGCCGCTCAGCAGGAGAGTCATGCCCGTCATTCGCGATACCAGCTTCGTCGAACGTATGCCGCAGAACGTTGCGGTCCTCTTCTGGGACCGGGTGGCCGAGTCCCAGGACAACGAGGCGTTCCGCTACCCGCGTGGGGAGGCATGGGAGTCGGTGACCTGGAGGCAGGCCGGTGACCGGGTGCGCAGCCTGGCCGCGGGGCTGCTCTCGCTGGGTCTCGAGTCCGAGCAGCGGGTCGGCATCGCCTCCAGCACCCGCTACGAGTGGATCCTGGCCGACCTGGCGGTCATGTGCGCCGGCGGGGCGACCACCACCGTCTATCCGACGACCAACTCAGACGACACGGGGTACATCCTCGGTGACTCCGAGTGCCGCGTGGTCTTCGTCGAGGACGACGAGCAGCTCGAGAAGCTCCGGGAGCACCGGAGCGAGCTGCCGCGACTGGAGAGGGTCGTCACGTTCGACGGCACCGCCGACGGCGACTGGGTGATCACGATGGACGCCCTCGCAGACCTGGGCGACAAGTTCCTGGCCGAGCACCCCGAGGTGCTCGAGACCACTGCGACGTCGATCGCACCCGACCAGCTGGCCACCCTGATCTACACGTCCGGCACGACGGGGCGCCCCAAGGGCGTCCGGCTGCTACACCGTGCCTGGGTCTACGAGGGTGCGGCCATCAAGGCCCAGGACATCCTCGACGAGAAGGACCTGCAGTTCCTGTGGCTGCCGCTCGCCCACTCGTTCGGCAAGGTCCTGGAGTCCGCGCAGCTCGCGTGCGGGTTCGCTACCGCGATCGACGGCCGGGTGGAAAGGATCGTCGACAACCTCGGGGTGGTGAAGCCGACGTTCATGGGCGCCGCGCCCCGCATCTTCGAGAAGGCTCACGCCCGGATCGTGATGATGCAGGAGGCCGAGGGCGGCGCCAAGGAGAAGATCTTCAAGAGGGCCTTCGAGGTCGGCATGAAGGTCGACGAGCTCAAGCGGGAGGGCCGGCCCGTGCCGCTCCCGCTGCGAGTCCAGCACGCGCTCTTCGACCGACTGGTCTTCAGCAAGGTGCGCGAGCGCTTCGGCGGCCGGGTCCGGTTCTTCATCTCCGGCTCCGCCGCTCTCAACGCCGACATCGCCAGGTGGTTCCACGCCGCCGGCATCCTGATCCTCGAGGGCTACGGCATGACCGAGAACGCCGCGGGTGCGACGGTCAACCACCCCGAGGACTACAAGATGGGCACGGTGGGTCCGGCGCTGCCGGGCAGCGAGGTGATGATCGGCGAGGGCGACGAGGTGCTGCTGCGCGGTCCGCACATCATGGCCGGCTACCACAACCTGCCCGAGGAGACCGCCAAGACGCTCACCCACGACGGCTGGCTGCGCACCGGTGACAAGGGCGCCCTCGACGCCGAGGGGTTCCTCACCATCACCGGCCGGATCAAGGACCTGTTCAAGACCTCGGGCGGCAAGTACATCGCGCCCTCGGCGATCGAGTCGAAGTTCAAGGCCATCTGCCCGTACGCGAGCCAGTTCGTGGTGTTCGGCAACGACCGCAACTTCGTGGTCGCGCTGATCACCCTCGACCCCGACGCGATGGCGTCGTGGGCGGAGGAGAACGGCATGGCCGGCTCGTCGTACGCCGACGTCGTCGCCTCCGACAAGGTGCGGGAGATGGTCGCGGGGTACGTCGAGGAGCTCAACTCCAAGCTGAACCGCTGGGAGACGATCAAGAAGTGGGAGATCCTCGACCACGACCTCTCCATCGAGACCGGCGAGCTCACACCGTCGATGAAGGTCAAGCGCAACGTCGTCGAGGACAACAACAAGGACCGGATCGCGGCCTTCTACTCCTGATCCGGAGCCGGCTCATCGCCCGCGCACAGCGGGCGCACAGGTCGCGCTGGTTGGCTGCTCCGCATGACCGACGAACACGACCTCGGACTCGACCACGTCCTTCCCCGCATCATCGAACGCAACCGGATCGGCCGCCGCGGCCTTTTCGGGATCGCCGGAGGTGTCGGCCTGGTCGCGCTCGCGGGCTGTGGTGACGACGAGACCACGTCCGGCTCCGGATCCGGCTCCTCGTCCGACCCGTCGTCGCGGACCCCTCCCGGCGGCGCGCCCGGAGGTGGGTCGAACGTCCAGGTCGCCGACGGCGAGATCCCCGAGGAGACCGCCGGCCCGTACCCGGCGGACGGCTCCAACGGTCCCAACGTGCTGACCGAGTCGGGGATCGTGCGCAGCGACATCCGGTCCAGCTTCGGCTCGGCCTCCGGGGTTGCCGAGGGCGTGCCCACGACGGTCCGGCTCCGGATCCTGAACCTCGACGGCGATGACGCGACGCCGCTCGCCGGCGCCGCGGTCTACCTGTGGCACTGCGACCGCGACGGCAACTACTCGCTGTACTCCGAGGGAGCCAGCGACGAGAACTACCTCCGCGGCGTCCAGGAGGCCGACGACGACGGCCGGCTGGAGTTCACGACGATCTTCCCGGCGACGTACTCCGGCCGCTGGCCGCACATGCACTTCGAGGTCTACGAGAGCCTCGACGCGGCCACCTCGGCGTCCGAGAAGCTGCGCACCTCGCAGCTCGCGCTTCCCGCCGACGTGGCCCAAGAGGTCTACGACAACGCCGAGGGCTACGAGAGCAGCCTCGAGACCTTCGCCCAGGTCAGCCTCGACACGGACATGGTCTTCTCCGACGGCTACTCGCTGCAGCTGGCCAAGGTGTCCGGCTCGGTGGACGACGGCTACACCGTGTCGCTCACCGTCCCGGTCTGACCGGCCGGCGTTCTTCGATCCCGCCGTACGTTCTCCCGGACGGCGGTAGCATCCCGAGAGGTTTGATCGGAGTTGCCCGCACCGACCCGGGCGGGGACTTGCCATGGGGGAAGGCGCTGACGCGTCCGGAAACGGGGTCCGATGAGCACGAACATGTGGCCGAACCCGGGACCTGAATTCGCCCGCCACACCACGAGCCGTACGTCGATGGCGTTCTGCCACGGGCTTGCCGACCACCCGTCGCTCGGCCTCGACGCGATCGCCGACCTGGCCGAGCAGCTGGGCCCGGAATCGATCTCGGCGGAGCGCGCGGCGAAGCCGGTGATCACCGCCGACGGCGACTTCCGGACCGTGGCGGCGGAGAACATCGGCGAGCAGGTGCGCCAGCTCGCGGCCAACGACTCCTGGTTCACGCTGCTCAACATCGAGCAGGTGCCGGCCTACCGCGCCCTGGTCGATCAGATCGTCGACGCCGTCGGCGAGAGCAGCGGGCAACGTCCCCGGGAGCTGCGGCGCCGGATGGGCTTCGTGTTCGCCAGCTCCCCGGGCTCGGTGACGGCGGCCCACTTCGACATCGAGCACAGCCTGCTGCTGCAGCTCCAGGGCAACCGCACGATCGGCCTGGGCCGGTTCACCGACGAGCAGAATCGCGAGAACGAGGTCCGCCGCTACTGGTCGGGGAGCTCGTTCGGGCGGCTCGAGACCATGCCCGCCCAGGAACTGGAGCTCCCGCTGTCCCCGGGGGCTGCTGTCTACATCCCGCCGTACACGCCGCACTGGGTCACCAACGGCGACGAGACCTCCCTCTCGCTGACCGTCACGTTCTTCGACCGGTCCAACGAGGCCGAGTCGCTCGTGCAGGCGTTCAACGCCAAGGTCTCCCAGCTGCGCGTGCACCCGGCGCCCTACGGTCGGCACCCGCTCGCCGATCGGCTCAAGGTCGGGGTGATGCGGGGCTACCGGGCGGTGCGCCGTAGGGGACGCACCGAGACCTCGGCCTCGCGGTAGACCGGGGCCTCCCGGGGTGGCCGCCTCCCGCGCCGTTCGTGCCGCGCTCCTCACGTTGGGAGGGACCGCCCTCGTGCTGGCCGGCGTCGGGTCCGGGACGGTCGGTGGGCGGGACGACGTCAGCGGTGCGCCCGAAGAGGGGGCCGCGCCGGTCGCCGGTCCGGAGCTGGCCGGCGGCGGTCCGGCCACCGAGCTGGTCGTTGCGGAACTGGGGGAGGTGGTGGTCGCTCCGGGTGACGACTGGACGATGCCGGAATGGGCGCGGCCGGCTCCGGACTCGGGGTTCTTCTCCACGACCCCCGATCCGGAGTCAGGTGTGGACGTGCGCGCCGTCGACGTGACCTGGGCGCAGGTCGCGCCGGAGGACGACGCGCCCCTCGACCTCGAGCGGCTTGGGTCGGCACAGGGGATGCGGCTCGAACCGCTCGGCGACCAGCTGGCCGAACCCGGCCCGTACTGGCTCCGGCTGTTCGCCACCGGGGTCGACTGGGCCCCGCGCTGGGTGATCGACGATTGTGGCGTCGCCCCAGTGGGCCGGGACGACCACGGCCAGGGGCACCTCCCGATCTGGGATCCGTGCGTGTGGGACGCGCTGCGGGACACCTGGCGGCGACTCCTGGTGGACGCCGGGATCCTGGCCGACCCCGACTTCCGGTTCGCCTACGTGCCGGGCGGGTTCACCTGGGTCGAGTTCAACCTCGACGTGGTCGGTCAGGCGGCCGACGGCGGCGTCGTCGACGAGTCCGCGTTCCTGTCCTGGTTCGACGAAATGCTCCACGACTTCGCCGCGATCGCCGGAGACCGGGTGGGACGACTCGTCTACACGGGCGAGGACTATCCGCGCGGGCCGTTCGGCCACGCGGATGACCTGCTGGCGGCGGCGGCCGTCTCGGCCGGCCTGGGGGTCCGGACCGGGATCACCGAGGTGTCCAACTTCCACCTCTCGGAGACTCCGGCCTACGGCTCGTCCATCCGGCCGGACGGGCATCTCACGAGCAGACCGCCACCGCCCGTCGGCAGCGCCGGGCGGGTGCTGGCAACGGAGAACGAGTGCTTTCAGGCCTGCGGGTTCGAGGCCGTCGACCCCGACTACGCCGTCGTCGCCAGCAACCTGAAGGCCTTGCAGCTGCGAATGAACTGGGTGTACGTCGAGACCGCGCAGTCGCGGTTCCGGGAGCTGCCCGAGCACTGGGACTGGGTCCGGCTCTCCCTGGGGCGCAGGCCGGTGGACTCGCCCGATGCCTGGGCAGCGCTGCGCGAGGCGGAGGACACCTTCTGGGCGGACCCCGACACACCGGGGCCCTTCGGCCCCGGCGGCCGGGCGTGGGCCGGCCGCCCGTTCGTGCGCAACCTGGAGCGCTTCCTCGTCCAGCGCGACGTCGCTCCCCGGGCGGTGCCCGTGCGTTCGGCCGCCGACGTGCACGTCGACGAGCTCACGTCGGCCAACGGGACGGCGTACGAGGGGCTCCGGACGGACCTGGCCCGCGGCAGCGACTCCCTCGCCTTCGACCTCGACGACACGTTCGCCGCCGACGCCTTCGACGCCCTCGTCAAGGTGACCTACCTGGACCGCGGCGCGGGCGGCTTCAGGGTGCGCACCGCGGATGCGCGGTCGCCCGTCGTCGGGCGCGAGGACTCGGGCGAGTGGCGAACGGCGACGCTCCGGGTCCCCGCGCTCGCCGCGGACGGCGCGATGCGCGGCGGGACCGATCTCTGGTTGACCGTCAGGGGCGAGGATCTGGATGTCCGGTTCGTGCGGGTGGTGCGCCGCCACGCCCCCCGCTAGAGCTAGGGACCTGCCGACCCGCGGCGGGCGGCGAGCGCCCTCCGGGCCCGGGATGCGGTGCGCCAGCCCCGGGCCACCACGCGTGCAACGGATCCGCTGCCGACCCGGAGCCGATGCAGCTCGCGGACCTCGTCGGCGAAGGACGCCTTGTACTGCTCGTCCCCGCGGAGCAGGTCGACCTCCCGGAACCCGGCCTCGATCGCGGCGACGATGATCCGATGGACGAGTGCCCTTCCGGCACCGTCGTGTGCCCGGTCCATCGAGCGGGCGAGCTGATAGAAGCTCATCCGCCCAGCGAGGCAGAAGAACAACGAGACGGCCACCACGGTGTCTCCGTCGGTCAACACGTCGACCCGCACCTCGTCGCTCTCGAACCCCGCCAGCGCCGCCGCCGTGAGGGCGGGCATCTCGGCGACCAGCTGCTCCCGCCCGGGCCGGCGCTCGTGGAGCGCGCGGAAGGCGTCGAGGGCCGCGGAGACCTCCTGGCGGGTTGCCGCGCGGTGGTGGCTGATCCCGGCCTCCGCGTAGCGGCGCTCCAGCCGGCGCATCGAGCGTCGGAAGTTCGAGGACCGACCGGCCAGGAAGTCGCTCCCGGAGGCGGGCAACACCAGGTACGGCGCTACGTCGATGGCGTCGCTGGACACCTGGAGCGCACGCGCGAGGAGGGAGTCGGCCACCAAGCCCGAGACGTCGAGCAGTCGACCGCGGGTGCGGAACCAGACCGCGAACGCCTCGGCGACCCGGTCCTCGGCGCCCGGCGCCGCCACCAGGTCCAAATGGTCCGGGCACAACACCCCCTCACCCAGGAACCGGTAGCGGGGGAGACCGAGGTACCGGTCGCGGACGAGGGGAACGCCCCCGACGAGCCGGTCTCCGTCGTGGATCGCCAGGAAGATCCGACGCCGGTGCGGCATGGCGTCCAGCCACCAGGTCCGCAGGAAAGGCGAGGGCAGCGGCTGCTGGGCAACCAACGCGTCCCACGCACCACGCAGCCGGTCGTCGAGGCGCTCGGTCTCGACGACCCGCAGGGCTGGCATGAGTGGATCGTAGGGGGGCAGGTCGCGCGCCCCATCCGACACAGTTGGCTCAGGCGTCACGAGAGCGGTACTCAAAGTTGACCGGGACGTTCCGGGCGTGTCGTTTTAGGGGTTACGGCGTTAGAACAGCGGGGCCATCCGGGCACAAGGGTCCCAACGGTTGGGCCAGAATTTTGGGTCGGGGGACCTGATGACCGATAAAAGCACGGTAGACGACGACGATCAAGAGACATCGTCCGAGGAGAACGAAGAGTCCGTCAAGGACAAAACAGGGGCCAAGTCAGCGCGCACCGCAGCGGGCGAGGCGGCCGAGATGCGCGCCGAGCTCGGCGCTCGTCAGGAGGCCGAGGCGCTGCTCGCGGAGGCCAGTGAGGCCCGTCGTGCGGCGGCCGCCGAGGCCGACGGCATCCTCGAGAAGGCGCAGGAGGTCGCGGACGAGCTCATCGGCAGCGCCCGACGGGATGCCGAGCGCGAGATGGAAGCGGCGGGGGAACGGGCCGCCGGGATCGTGGCCAGGGCCAAGGACGAGGCCGACGAGACCCTGCGCAATGTCGAGGCGGAGTGTGAGCGAACCCGCGCCGAGGCCGAGGCGGAGGTGCAGGAGTTCCGCGAGCGGGTCCGGGCGGAGGCCGCCGAGGAGGCGCGCGCCCAGCTCGACGACCTGCACCGGCAGGCCGCGGAGCGTCTCGCCGGGCTCGACGAGCCCTTCGGAGCCGTCCGCGCGTCGCTGGCGGACGCGGACTCGTCCGTCCGCATCACGCTGGAGCAGCTCGGCCGCCTGCGCGAGGCGCTACCGGGCCCGGGCGAGGACGCCACCATCGTCCTGCCCGGTGGGGCGGGCGAGACGGCCTCCGTGGAACCGGCTGTTGCCGCGGAGACCGAGCCGGACGGGTCACCCCCCGACGTCTTCGAGCGGCGCCGGGCCGAGGGCCGGCCGGAAGGTGGGGAGCAGCCCGTGGACGAGGAGCCCGGGAGCAAGGAGACCCGCCCCCTGGGCTGGCTGTTCCGCAACCAGGCCTGACCAGGGTCTCACTGCCCGACCTAGCCCCGATTTAGGGCGCGACCCACTGCGCGACCTCGCACGACTCGAGCACGTTGCCGTCGCCACCGCGCTCCCGCTGGTTGTCGGGATAGACGGTGACCGACCGGATCTCGGTGCCGGGAGGCGCGGTTTGGTAGAGCTGCATCTCGATCCTGGTGGGCGTCCCGGGCTGGAAGCAGTCCCAGGTGCCCGAGATGATCGCGACCAGCGAACCGTCCGGGTCCTCCAGCACGGCCTGGACGACCGCCGTGTCCACCGGTCCACCCCGGGTCGTCACATCTGCGATGGCCAACGTCCCCAGCCGATTCGAGCTGAGCTGGACGGGTACGGCGGTGGCCACCGGGCCGCCGCCGCTCGCGGCGTCGCCCCAGGAGACGTTCTTGTAGGACACCTCGACGTCCTCGACCGCGCCCTCGACGTCACCGGTGAAGAGGTAGAACCCGAACGTCCCTCCGGGTGGTACGTCGATGGCCGTGCAGCACGCCCCCTCGTAGACCTGGCGGGGGCTCGTGGCCAGCTCCTCGCCCTCGGGGGTGTGCACGGTGATCACGGCCTCGGCGCGGCGCAGCATTCGCTCCGTGGGGTTGCGGACCAGGACGGAGACCAGGCCCTCGAGCTCTGCCCAGTCGACGGTCTCCATGACGGAGGGCGCGGCGATCTCGTCGCTGACGGTCTCGGCCTCGGCGTCGTCGATCTGGTCGCTGATCTGCGCGCACCCTGACAGCAGGGTGAGCGCCAGGAACGCGGTGAGGATGGCGCGCATTTTTCCTTCGGGAGGGAGCGAGACCTGAAGTTCGCCCTAGTGTAGAGCCGCGTCCCTGGATGTCTCGCCGATCCAGACAGCACCCAGGGCCCGAGCAGCCGAAGGCGAGGGTGAGATGTCGCGCATGGGGAGCGACGCCGTGAGCGGGGCGCCTGTCCCCGCCGCGGCCCCGCACTGGACCCTCGGTGACCGGCTGGCCGGGTTCCGGGTGCTGCTGCCCGCGGCACCGGGTCGCGTGGTTGTCGCCGTAGCCTCCGAGCTCGCCGCCAGTCTCCGGGCGGCGTTCCCAGGGTCCGAGGTGGTCGAGGCCGGGACCGATCCCTCCGGGTGGCCCGACCCGGGATCGGCGGGCCTGGTGATCGTCGACGAGCGACGCTTCGAGGGCGAGCGGTTCCGCCCGATGCTCGCGGTCGACGGGACGCTGGCCGTGCTCGGCCGCAGCGGTGAGTACGTCGTCTATCCGAGCACCGAGCACCCCGAGACGGTGTGGCGCCGCGGCTGGCCGGTCCCGCTGGGGAGCGACCCGGTGGCCTGGCTGCGTCGCCGGGTGGGCCTCGTCGTGCACCGCTCCGCGCCGCGGCTCGGCCTCGAGGGGAGCGATCGGCCCTCCCTGGCCACCGCCGTGCTGGCCGACCTCGAACGCGCGACCGGGCGTCAGTGGCGACTGGTCGCCGTGCTCACCGCCGGACGCACCGTGCTCCGAGCCCGCAGCAGCGAGGGTGACGCCGCGATCCGGGTCGCGATGACGTCCCAGGATCGTGACGTCGATCCCGTCGCACACGTGCGTGACCAGGTGCCCGCGGTCGCGGCGTTCCTGCCGGCGCCCATCGCCGAAGGAACCACGCACGGACACCCTTGGGCGGCAGCCGAGTGGATCCCCCAGCCGCGGCGCAGCCGGCGCTGGCCGTGGCCGAGCGCCGACGAGGCGTGGGCCACGGCGGAGGCGCTGGTCGACGTACTCGCCGCGCATCCGACGGGCCGGACGGGACCCGGCTGGGCCGAGGCGTGGTGCGCCCGGGTCGCGCTGGTGCCCCCCGAGGAGCGCCGGATCTGGCAGCGCGCGATGGAGGTCCTCGACGACGGGATCCCGACCGCTTGGTGTCACGGCGACCTGTGGCGCGGCAACCTGGTGGTCCATCCGGAGGCCAAGGCGGTGCTGGACTGGGAGAACTCCTCCCGAGATGCCCCGCAGGGCCTCGACCGGCTGCTGATCCCCGCCCTCCGGGACGCGGCGTACGCCGACAGCCTCGCCACCGCGGACATCCTGCGGCTGGTCGACGAGCCGACCGACGTCGCGGACGCGGTCGTCGGTGGCCGTCGGTGGGCCGACTGGGACCGTCCGCACCGGCTGGCGCTGGCGCTCGCGGCGGTGGCGCTCTACCTCCGCAACCGATCCCTGCACGACCTGGGCGCGGCCGCGCTGCGCCGGCACCTCGATGCCGCGGCCGCGGCGCTGCGGTCGACCGGGCTGCCCGAGGCGAAGGAGAAGGCCGCCGCGGGCGGTGCCGGGCCGACCGACGCCTCGCGGACGGCCCGGGGCGCGGCCTGGCTCGGGTTCAACGGGGTGGTCGTCAAGACGTCCCAGACCGTGGTGCTGCTCACCCTGGCCGCGGTGCTCGCCCCGGAGGCGCTGGGCCTGGTCGCGATCGGCACCCTGGTGGCCAACATCTCGGCCGTCGTCGCCAGCCTCGGGACTGCCAGCGCGCTGGTCTACTGGCGGGGCGACGTTGTCCGTGCGGCCCGGACAGCGGTCACCCTCGGCGCGGGGACCGGCGCCCTGCTGGCGCTGGCGATCTGGGTGACGGCGCCCGCCCTGGCCGCGGCCCTGCACGTCGAGGACGGTGGCGCCGACGTGATCCGCGGCCTGACGGTCACCCTGCCCCTGCTCGCCGTGGCGGCGGTGACCAACGAGCTGCTGCGACGACGGCTGGCGTTCCTCCGACGGATCATCCCCGACGCCGTCTCCTCGGTCGTGGGAGCCGGAGTCGCCATCGTGCTGGTGACCGCAGCCGACGCCGGTGTGATGGCCCTGGTCGTCGGCCAGATCGTCCAGGGCGTGCTCACCCTGGCACTGTCCTGGTGCGTGCACCGGCCGGTCCTGCCCGGCTGGAACCGGGAGGACGCGCGCGGCCTCCTGGCGTACGGCGGCCCGTTCGCCGGTGCCAACCTGCTCGAGCTGGTGCAGCTGAACGTTGACTACGTGATCGTCTCGACGGTCCTGGGGGCGGCGGCCCTCGGCCAGTACTCGCTGGGCTTCCGGCTGGCGTTCATGCCCTACCTGATGATCGTGTTCGTCATCAGCGGGGCGGCGTTCCCGTACCTGTGTCGGCTGCGCCGACCGCAGCTGGCCCCGGCCGCCATCGTGGTGATGTCGGGGACGCTGACGATGGTCGCGCCGCTGTGTGTGGGGGTGCTGATGCTCTCGGACCACCTCACGGTGCTCGGCGACAAGTGGGAGCCCGCCGTCCCGGTGGTCGCCTGGCTGGCGGTGTACGCCGCTCTCCTCAGCATCGGCCAGCTCGTGCAGACCACGCTCAACGCGGCCGGCCGACCCACGATCTCGATGGGCCTGCGGCTGCTGCACCTGGTGTTGCTGACGGGCATCCTGCTCGCCGTGGTCGACCGCGGGGTGGAGGCGGTGGCCGTGGGCCAGGTCGTCGCTGCGACCTGCGTTGCGGCGGCGGCGCTCGTGGGCACCCGGCTCCTGCTCAGGTCGTTCTCCCTCCGGGCCCTGGTCGTGTCGCTGCAGCCGGCGGCGGTGGGGGCGTTGGCCATGGTGCTGTCCATCCTCGCGGCCCGCCGGGTCGTGGGTCCCGAGGACCCGTCGGCGCTCAGCCTCCTGGCGCTCGGTGGGATCGGCCTGGTGGCCTACCTGGTCCCGGTGTGGCTTCTGGACCGGCAACGTCTGCGCGGAGCCGCGGCGCTGATGCGAGGAGCAGCATGAGGTCGATGACCCGCGCCGTTGCGTCGGCGACCCGCCCCGTGACCGCGGCCGGCCTCCGGTTGCGGCCCACCCAGGGACTGACGATGATCGGGTGGCACCGGGTCGACGGGCGGCAGTCGCGGGGGCTCTCGACCGGGGTGGACGACTTCTGCCGGCATCTCGACGCCCTGGAAGCCTGGGGGGCCGTCGTACTCCCGCTGGACGAGGCGGTGGCCGGACTGCGCAACGGCACGCTGCCGGCCCGGGCGGTCGTGCTGACCTTCGACGACGGCTATGCGAGCGTCCTCGAGACCGCCTGGCCGCGGCTTCGCGAACGCGGCATGCCGGCGACCCTCTTCGTCGTCACCGACTGCCTGGTCCGGGAGGTCCAGTTCGCCTGGGACCTCCACGAGGCTCCACACCAGCGGCTGCGGCTGGCCACCGCCGACGAGCTGGTGGAAGCCGCCACCGACGGATTGGACCTGGGCTCGCACACCGTGTCGCACGCGTGGTTGCCCGGGCTCGCGGGCGCCGAGCTCGACCGGGAGCTGGCGGACTCCCGCGCAGCGCTCGAGCAGCTGCTCGAGCGCCCGGTCACGTCGATCGCGTACCCGACCGGCGGCTGGCGCCCGACCACCCGCGACCGGGCGGCCGCGGCCGGGTACTCGATCGGGATCACGGTGGACCGCGGCCGGAACACCACTCGGACGCACCCGCTCTCGCTGCGCCGGACGTTCGCCCCCAGCGACCCCGCCGACCTGGTTCGGGTTCTCGACGGCGCCTACACCTTCCTGCGCCCACTGGACACCCTGCGCAACCGCCGGGGGCCGGACCGGTGACCACCGTCGCGGAGCTCCTGGCCCGCGAGCACACCTTCTCCCCTCCGGTGAGCCTGCCCCGCTCACGGTGGGCGCTGCTGGTCCCGGTCGTGGTCGCCGGCGGGCTCGGCGTGCTCGCCGGCCTCGCGGCCTGGACGATGCTGGTGGTCGTGCTGGGCGCCGGTCTCGCCACGGTCCTGCTGCTCCGCCTCGAGCTGGCGGCCCTCGCGGTCGTGGCGGCATCCGTGTTCGAGGACTACCTCGTCCTGGTCACTCCGTGGGCCAGCAAGGGACTGGCCGTGCTCCTGATCGCGTCCTGGCTGCTCCGGCGGTCCTGGGGCCGGCTCCACGACGGGCCACGCAGCGCCGTCGTGATCGCGGCGCTGGCCTTCCTGGTGATGCTGCTGCTCGCGGCGCTGGTGCACAACAACGGACGGCCGGGCCTCGACATCCTGATCCGCTACATCGGCTTCCTCGCCGTCCTGGGCGTGCTGGTCGACACGATGCGGGGCGGTCTGGCGCCGGAACGGGTCGCCAGGACCTACCTGTGGACGTGCGTCGCGGCGTCCGTGTGCGGATTGGCGACGTTCGCGCTGGCCGTGGACCGGCGGGTGGTGGGCCCGATCGGCGATGCCAACGACCTCGCATTCTTCCTGGTCGCCGCCGTGCCGTTCGCGCTGGTGCTCCGGGGACGGTCGTCCCGGCCCTGGATCTACGACATCGCCCTGGTCGTCATCTTGGCCGCGATCCTGGGCACCCTGTCCCGGGGAGCCCTGGTCGGTCTCGCGGCGATGCTGCTGGTGGCGGTCGTGGCCCGGGTGATCCAGCTGCGTACGGCGGCGCTGGTGCTCGTCTCGATCGTCACGGCGGCCGCGACCCTGGTCGGCGCCTTCCCCGACCTGATCCGGGTGAGCCTGGCCCGGAAGGCCGCGGTGGCCGACCAGAACGTCGACGAACGGTTCGACCTCTGGACCGCGGCGGGCGAGATGGCCCGGGAGTCCCCGGTCTTCGGGCAGGGCCCGGGGTCGTTCGGCCTCTTCCACCAGGACTACCTCGACCGACTGCCCGTCGACGTGACGCACCGCCTCGATGTCGCGCACAACACCTACCTCGAGGTGCTCGCCGAGCTGGGCTTCCTCGGACTGATCACCTTCCTGGTGATGATCGTGATCGCAGCATCGGGTGCCTGGATGCAGTGGCGCCGCTCCGGTGACCGACTCGCGGGCGGCGTGTTCGTGGCCCTGGTCGGCACCGCCGTGACGGCGACGTTCGTCACCGAGCAGTACTTCCTGCCGCTGTGGCTGATGGCCGCGATGGCCGGGGCGCTGGCGCACCCGCCCGAGACCACGTCCGACCTGCTGCGGACATCGACTTGATGCGCGCCGTCCAGCTGCTCACCCAGGCCGCCGGTGGGCCGGTCGACCACGCGGTGGACGTCGCGACCGAGCTCGCCCGCCGAGGGCACGACAGCCACGTGATCGGCCCCCCGACCCCGCGCCGCGACCTCGCCGTTGCCGCCGGGGTCACCTGGCATCCGCTGCACATGACCGGCAAACGGGACGCCGCGGGAGCCGCCGCCGTCACCAGGCGGCTGCGCCGGATCCGTCCGGACGTCACCCATCTGCAGGACCGGCGCGCCGGCTGGCTCGGACGCCTGGTGGCGCCGGCGGCTCGGCGGGCCGCGGTCGTCTACACCCTGCACGGGGTCCCCGACGGCCTTGCGGACCTGGTTGTCGGCAACGCCCGGATCGTGCCCCGTCGGGCCCGGGACCGGTGGCTGTACCTCGATGCCGAACGCGCCCTGGCCCGGTGGAGCGGCAGCCGGGTGGTCGTCCCGAGCAGGGCGGTGGCCGACTACGCGCTCCGCCACATCCGGCTGCCCGCCGAACGGGTGCACGTCGTACCCAACGGTGTGGACCCGCAGTTGTTCGCGCCGGCTCCGGGGCGTGCCGCCAGCGGCGAGGTCAGCGCCGTGTGGCTCGGGCTGCTGGCCCCGGTCAAGCGGGTCGACCTGCTGCTCGACGCGGTGGCACGCGTGCCCGGCCTCTCGCTCACGATCGCCGGTGACGGCCCGCTGCGGGACCAGGCCAGGCACCGGATCGACGCGCTCGGGCTGGCGGACCGGGTGGCCATGCTGGGTTCCGTGGCCGACCCGGCTCCGGTGCTGCAGGCGGCGGACCTGTTCGTGCTCACCTCCGCCGCGGAGAACTGCCCATTGTCCCTGCTGCAGGCGATGGCCACCGGCCTGCCGGTCGTCACCACGGCCGTCGGAGGGATCCCCGAGGTCGTCCGGGACGGCGTCGACGGTCTGCTCTGCCCGGCCGACGACGAGGCGGCCCTGGTCACCGCGCTGACCGCGATGGTCGCGGATCGGGACCGCCGGGAGCGGATGGGTGCGTCCGGCCGGGCCAGGATCGAGTCGCGGTACGCCGTCGACCACTGCGTCGACGGGCTCCTGCAGGTCTACGACGAGGCCCTGGCGTGCGCTCGTTGACCGTGATCGCGGAGATGGGGTCGGGCGGCGCGGAGAGCGTCGCCGACCAGCTGGCCCGCGCCGCCCTCGCACGCGGCGACTCACCGACGGTCGCCAGCGCCGGCGGCTGGCGCGCGGAGGCACTCGCCGCGGACGGCGTGGCCACCGTCCACGTGCCGCTGGCCGACCCGGGGCCGGCGTCCCAGTTGGTGGCCGCGCGGTTGCTGCGCCGGGTGCTGAGCGGCGGCGCGGTCGACGTGGTGCACACACACAACGTGCGGGCGAGTGTGGCGGCGCGGTTGGCGTGCGTGCGGCTCCGCGGGGCGCCGCCGGTGATCAGCACAGTTCACGGCCTCGCGGGCGGCCGCTACCGGAGGGCCGCCCAGGTCCTCGCCCGGTGCGCCGACCTCGTGGTGGCGGTCTCCGACGACGTCGCCGGTCGGCTCTCCGCCGCCGGGCTCGCCGCGGACCGGCTCCGGGTCATCGAGAACGCGCCCGCGCCCGTGCCGCTCGTCGACCGGGATCTGGCCCGGCGCGAGCTCGACCTGCCCGGCGGTGCGCCGGTCGTCCTGTGCCTGGCCCGGCTCAGCCCGCCCAAGCGCCAGGACCTGCTCATCCGGGCCTGGGCGGACGTGCCCGAGCCGGCCGTGCTGCTGATCGCCGGCGAGGGCCCGCTGCGGAAGAGTCTCGAGCGGCAGGTGCGGGCATCCCCCGTCCGCGACCGGGTGCGGTTCCTGGGCGACCGCCGGGACGTCGGGCGGCTGCTGTCCGCCTCGGACGCACTGGTCCTGCCGACCGACCGGGAGGGCCTGCCGATGACCGTGCTCGAAGCGATGACGGCCGGCGTCCCGGTGATCGCGTCCGACGTCGGCGGCCTCCGGGCGATCGATCCCGCCGCCGCGCTCCTCGTGCCGCCCGCGTCGGTCGCGTTCCTGGCCCGGGCCGTCTCCACCACCCTCGCCGAGCCGGACGAGCGTGCACGTCGAGTGTCCGCCGCCAGGGCACTGGTCCAGACCAGATTCTCGTCGATGGCGATGGCTGCAGCGTATTTCGCGGCCTACGAGGAGTTGCGGCGAAGGAAGTTGCGCGCGGATCCGTAACAACTGCCATGTTCAACTGATAGGTTCATGCGAGCCGTCGAAACAACGGCGGTGCATGGGGGAACTCGGGGGAGTTCGAATGGAGCCGCGTGATCTCGCGGGCGCGCTCTGGCGTCAGCGCCTACTGGTTGTGCTGGTCTTTCTGGTGACCGGGGCCGCGGTAGCGGTAGGGGTCAACCTTGCCCCCAAGAGCTACTCGTCGACGGCCGCGCTCTCGGCCATCGACGATCCCACCGGGGAGTCGCTGTCCGACGACCTCAACTCGCTGCGGGGCACGCTGGCCGAGCTGGCGAACTCGCGAGAGGTCGTCGAGGCGGTGCGCGACCGGATCACCGCGGACCGCAGCGCCGAAGAGCTCCGACGGTCGATCGACGCTGAGTGGGTGGGCGGGACGATCCTGATCCAGATCACCGTGCGCGACCGCGATCCCGGCGTGGCCGCCCAGATCGCCAACACGGTGGCCCTGGTGCTCCCGTTCTTCGACGCCGGTGAGGCCTTCCGGTTCACGACGAGCAAGCGTGCGCAGCCCGCCGTGACGTACTCGAGCCCGAACCTGCTGGTCGCGATCGGGGCCGGGCTGCTGCTGGCGACCGTGCTCGCCTCGGTTGCGGCGGTGCTGCGCGACCGGCGCCGGAACACCGTCGACAACGCCCGGGCCGCGGAGGAGGCGACCACCGCGCCGCTGCTGGCCCACATCACCCCGCCGCGTGATCCGGCGACGCTCCCTGCGCTCTACCCCGGCACCGCGGCGGCCGACATGTTCCGGCATGTCCGGATCGCCCTCGAGGTCGAAGCGAGCAACAACCCGGTCACCAAGGTAGTCGTCACCGGCGTGACCGCCGGCGAGACCACCGTCTGGCTGGGTGCGAACCTCGCCATCTCGATGGCCAAGGTCGGTCGTCGGGTACTGCTCGTCGACGCCCGGATGGGGGAGCGCCACGGTCCGCCCTCGCCCGACGAGCCGAACACCCCCGGGCTGTACGACGTCCTCATCGGAGGCGAGCTCTCCGAGGCGCTGAGCCCCGGACCGGTCGACCTGCTCACCGTGCTGCCCTCCGGACAGTGGGGCGGGGAGTCGACCGACGTACTCGTGGAGACGAGGTTCGCCGACGTGATGGCGCAGGCAGAGGACAGGTTCGACATCATCCTGGTGCTCGCGCCCCCACTCGACGCGTGCGACGACGCGCGGCTGATGGCGGTGGGCGGCTCGATGCTGCTCACCGTCCCCGAGGGCACCATCTCCGTCGCCAGCCTGCGCGCACACTCGCAGCGGGTCCGGTCAGTGGGTGCGCGGCTGCTGGGCGTGATCCTCGTGGGGCGCCGGGCAGACCGGATCGCGGCCTGACGGCGTCGTTCGCGTGACCGCCAGCGTCCCGGCACCGGAGCAGGACCAGCGGTTGCACGTCCTGCACGTGTCGATGCCGACCACCGAGGGGACGGCCGTCGTCGCGCTCGGCTACATCCGGCACCAGCTCGCCCGCGGTTGGCGGGTCACCCTCGCCTGTCCGTCGGAGGGTTGGCTGGGCTACGAGGCGCGCGAGCTCGGCGCGACCGTGCACTGGTGGGAGGCGACCCGGAACCCGGGTGCCGGCGTGGTGGCGGAGTGCCTGGCGCTGTCCGGCGTGGTCGCCGACACCCGCGCCGAGATCGTGCACCTGCACAGCGCGAAGGCGGGGCTGATCGGCCGCCTCGTCGTACGCCGGCGGGCGCCGGTGCTGTACCAGCCGCACGGGTGGTCGTTCCTCGCCGCCACCGGGCTGACCCGCGCCGCCACGCTCCGGTGGGAGCGCTGGGCCACCACCTGGACCGACGAGCTGATCTGCGTGAGCGAGGCCGAGCGTCAGCTGGGGGCGGCGGCCGGCATCCGGCTCCGCGCGTCCGTGGTGCCCAACGGCGTGGATCTGGCCGTGTGGCAGCCCCGGGACGAGGACGACCGGGCCGCGGCCCGGCGCCGCCTCGGGCTCCCCGCCACCCCGATAGCGGCCTGCGTCGGACGGCTCTCCCGCCAGAAGGGCCAGCACGATCTGCTGGCCGCATGGCCGGACGTCCGCACGACGGTGCCCGACGCCGAGCTGGTGCTGGTGGGCGACGGCCCGGACCGCGCCGCTCTCGAGCGCAGCGCCGGCGAGGGGCAGGGAGTGCGCTTCGTGGGCTCCCGAAGCGATGTCGGCGACTGGCTCGCGGCGGCGAACGTGGTCGTGGTGCCGTCAGTGTGGGAGGGGATGGCGCTCGCTCCGCTCGAGGCGATGGCGTCCGCGCGCAGCGTGGTCGCCACCAACGTCACCGGGATCGTCGAGAGCGTGCCCGAGGCGGCGGGCGCGATCGTCCCGCCCGGGGAGCGGGGCGCCCTCGCCGAGGCGGTCGCCCAGCGACTGGCGCATCCCGAGGACGCGGACGCCGAGGGATGGGAGGGCCGCTCCCATGTGGAGACCGGCCACGACGCGGCTAGCTCGGCGAAGGAACTCGCTCGGTCCTATCTGAGGGTGCTGGCCGCCCGGAGGCGAGGACGCTGATCAGATCGGGGCGCGGCGCCTCGGAGCGGGCCAGCGTGGGGATGGTGCGGGCAAGGATCTTGATGTCGCTCCAGAACGACCAGTTCTCGATGTAGTAGTTGTCGAACCGGACCCGAGCGTCGATCGAGGTGTTGCCGCGCAGGTCGCTCACCTGCGCCCACCCGGTGAGGCCCCCGGGGACGCGGTGCCGGTCGTGGTAGCGGTCCTGCACCTGGGAGAACTCGCGGACGAAGTGCGGGCGCTCCGGCCGCGGCCCCACGAGGCTCATGTCGCCGCGGATGATGTTGATCAGCTGGGGCAGCTCGTCGAGCCCCGTGCGTCTGAGGAAGCGACCCACCGGACCGAGCCGGTTGTCGTGGTCGACGTTCCAGGTCGTGTCCGCCTCGTCGTCCGTCGCCGGCCTGAGGGTGCGGAACTTCAGCAGGGTGAACGTGCGACCCTCGATGCCCACCCTGGTCTGCCGGAAGATCACGCCCGGCCCGGTCTCGAGCCGCAGCGCGACAGCGGCCGCGCCCAGCACCGGCGAGACCACCACCAGGGCGATGGTCGACAGCGAGATGTCGAGGACGCGCTTGAGCAGCAGCGGGTACCCCCGCCAGCCCCAGCGCCGCAGCCGCATCACCGCGATCCCGCGGATCACCTCGGTGCGGCGGTGATGGTCCTGGTCCATCAGCTCGAAGAAGCGCGGCACCACGAACACCTGCTTGTCCGCCTGGACACTGCGGCGGACGGCATCGATGGTCACCCGGTCCGGCGGGCCGGGGAACGCGAAGATCACGTCGTTGACGCCCAGGTCCACCATCGCCTGGTCGAGGTCGCCGATCTCTCCGAGCAGGGGCACCGGCAGCGCCCGCGAGCTCAGGTCGTCGTCGCAGTCGATCATGCCCACCGGGACCAGGCCGTGCTCCCGACGGGAGAGCAGGGCGGTGGCCAGTTCACGGCCGACCGACCCTGCCCCGACGATGATCACCGGATGCGCGATCAGCCCCTTTCGGCGCAGCGTGTGCGTGAGGGCGTAGACCGCGGTGCGCAGCAGGACCAGCAGGCCGAACGCCACCACCAGGCAGGTGCCCACCTCGACGACGTGGGCACCGGTGTCACCCGGGCTTCGGTCGTGCTCCAGCCCCACCAGGGCCAGCGTCGAGATCGCGGCGGCGAGCGCGAGCTTCGGCATGTCCTCGAGGACGTAGAGCACCAGCCGCGAGCGATGCAGGTCCGCGCTCCGGCAGACCAGGAACGCCGCGGCCACCCCGCCGGTCAGGGCCGCCGGGTTGGTGGTGCCGAGCACGACGATGCCCGCGACCACCACGGCCACGGGATCGACCAGGGTCAGAGCCGTGCGAATGCTCAGCAACCAGGGGAGTACGTCGATCAAGCCTCGTCGTTCCATGGCTACCCCAGGTCAGAGTCACTGCCTCGCCGACGACCGATGGGCCCCCGGCGCATCCCCCGATGCACGACTCCGAGGGTGTGTGTACGACGACCCCCGTGGTCGAACACTTCGTTGTGACCAGATCGGGATAGTCCGATCGGGCCAGACGCGCAGTCAACCGCAATCGTGTGCGGCTGTCACGCGCCGGACTAGACCGGCGGTGCCACAGTGGCTGGTTGGATGGAGTGGTGCCGTCCACGCTGCCCCCCGGAGAGCCGGCGCCGCGCGACGGGTCGTTGCCGGAGCCGGCGCTCGTGGACCTGGGCGCGCGACCGTTCGGGATCTACGTGCACGTGCCGTTCTGCACCGTGCGCTGCGGCTACTGCGACTTCAACACCTACACCGCCGACGAGCTCGGTCCGGGCGCCTCCCGCGCGACCTTCGCGGCGGCGGTGATCGAGGAGATCCGGCTGGCGCGCAGGGTGGTGGGGGACCGGGAGGTGCCGGTCTCGACCGTCTTCTTCGGGGGCGGTACGCCGACCCTGCTGAGCCCGGGCGACCTCGGCTCCGTCGTCGCCGCGGTGGACGGCGAGTTCGGCCTGGCGCCGGACGCGGAGGTCACCACGGAGTCCAACCCCGACTCGGTGGGCCCCGGCGACCTGGACGGGCTGGTCGAGGCCGGCCTGAACCGGATCTCGTTCGGCATGCAGTCCGCCGTCGACCACGTGCTGCGCACCCTGGACCGCACCCACGACCCACGGCGATTGCCGGACGTCGTCACGGCCGCCCGCGCCGCCGGCTTCGGGCAGGTCAGCCTTGATCTCATCTACGGCACGCCCGGGGAGAGCCTCGCGGACTGGGAGACCTCGCTCGACGCCGCCCTGGCGTGCGACCCGGACCACCTGTCGGCGTACTCGCTGATCGTGGAGGAGGGCACCGCGCTGGCCCGGCGGGTCCGGCGCGGCGAGCTGCCGATGCCCGACGAGGACGACCTCGCCGACAAGTACCTGCTGACCGATGAGCGACTC
>Ga0299913_10000375_pt1 | contig 27373 bp, 21 predicted proteins | sample RVTome_9_FD_201360 | JGI IMG/M metagenome (GOLD analysis project Ga0299913, IMG submission 201360) | Soil microbial communities from uranium-contaminated site in the Upper Colorado River Basin, Wyoming, United States - RVT155D38 (version 2) ... | reverse complement strand
GGCCGGGGGTCGGCACGGAGTAGTAGTCCTGCACCCATTCCGCCACGTTGCCGCCGCCGTCGTAGATACCGAGCGCATTTGGCGGGAAGGAACCGACCGGCGAGGTGCTGGCGTAGCCGTCGTCATAACCGGGAAGAATCGACGGCACCAGGCTTTCCGCTGACTTGTCTGCATAGTTGCCGCTGTCCCGTCTCGGCGGCAGGCGATCGCCCCACGGAAAAGTGGTTGCGCTCTTTCGCCCCTGATAACGGATTGCCAGCGCCCATTCCGCCTCGGTCGCCAGCCGGTACCCGTTCGGGACGGGTACGACCGGCTCCCATTTCTCGAACTTCTTCTCGTAGGCCAGCGGCAGGCCTTCTTCGGCGCTGAGCCAGTTGCAATATTCCGCCGCTTCGGCCCAGGTCATATTGGTTGCCGGATTGTGATCGCCCGACAGTGCCGGGTGCAGCTCCCCACCCGAATCGTGGTTTTGCCTGAACCGCAGGAATTCCCTGTTCGTCACCTCCTTTTCGCCGATGTAGAAAGCCCTGGTAATCATCACAGGCACCATCACTTCGTTCGCGCGACGGCCCTGTTCGCGTCGTGACGAACCCATGACGAAATTGCCGGGCTCCACCCGCCGCAGCACCTGACCCTGTGAGGTCGTCATACTGCCGGCAACGCTCTGACGCCGGACTTCTTCGTCCGTCAACAGCCGAACGTCGACCGTTTGCGGGTAGCCGGGGCGTGGGGTAATGCTGCGACTGTAGGTCTGGTAACCATCCTTTCGAACCTCCAGCTGATGCGGTGCCGAGGAGAGATCGAGGGTCGCCGTGCCGCTGCCGTGCGAACGCCCGTCAACGAGAATCTCCGCATCGTCGGGCTGTGCCCTGACGGTCACCGTTCCGAGCCTGGCTGACATATCGACCGTGATTGTCCGCGACGCGGCCGCCTCGAGACGCACCTCTCGCACAGCGGATCCGTAACCGGCCTTCGACAGGCCGATCTGGTAATCGACGTCGGGAGTCAGAGCGAGAGTTATCGGCGATTGCCCTCGATAGCGGCCGTTGACGGTGACGCTTGCGCCCAATGGGATGCTGTTGACCTGCAACTCGGCATTCGCGGGCTCGAGTTCGATGGTCGGAACGATCTTGTGTTCGTTCGGCGCGGCTTCGACGATGCCATCCCAGGCCTTGAAGCCCTCCCGCACGACGCTCAGCTGGTGCGTACCTTCCATCAGTTCGATGCGAGCCGGAGTGGTGCCGATCCGTTCTTCGCCCCGGTAGACCGTCGCCCCCGACGGATTCGAAGACACTTCGACGTTTGCCCACCGCGGCACCAGCTGGACATGAAGCGCCTGATGCCGATCGAGTCCGGGAACGACCAGCCGATCGCTGAACGGAAGGAAGCGGTCCGCCCTCACCGAGACGGAGTGCACCCCGGGTTCCAGCGTCAACGGACCGTACGGCGCCGGCCCGACATTCGTATCGTCGACCGTAACCATCGCGTCTGTTTCCGGGTCGGTTGTCACCGTGAGCTTTCCGGGCAACCTGCGCAGCTCGATCACTACTGTCCTGCTGGGGTCGTCGCCTACTTCGAGGCTTTGACTTACTTCGTAGTAGCCGTCTTTGCGGACGGTGACCGTGTAATTGCCGGGGCGCAGCAGCAGCCGGTTGCCGAGCGGCAGACGAAACCAACCGCCGCTGACTGCGAAATGATCGGGTTCGCCGGGTTCGATCCGGAACTGGATGGATTTGGAACTGAACAGCAGCCACGACACGATTACCAGCAGGACGATGCCGGTGCCCACGCCGGCCTGCCAGTGCCAGCTTCGGGAGACCGGCGTCGCGGTGCTCAAGTCTGCGGCGCGGCGAAAGGCGGTTGGGGCGATGGCTTCGTCGCCGGGACCGCTGTCGGCAATCTCCGGCGGCCGGGTGACATAGGCGCTGTCTTCCAGGCGAACGGTTACAAGCAGCGCATCCGGCACCTCGGGTGCCGTTCCCACGATTATGCGGGAACCGAAAAAGCCGAGCTGATCACCGACCGTGAGGCGCTTCGAGGTAGCCAGAGGCTCCCCGTTGATCAGTATTCCGGTCCCGCCGACGGGCTGAACGAACGGCTCTCCGTCAAGCTCGGCGATCAGTGCGACCGCCGAGTGACCGGGGCCCGGCAGGCGGATTTCACAGTCGCTTCCGGTCCCGAGTCGTAGAGGCAGACGGTCCAGCGTGAAGCGACGTTCTCCCTCCGCATCCCTGACGACAACAGCGGCTACCTTCAAATCCGTTCCTCACACACGATTACGATCGGCTCGGGATCGAGTTCGGGAGCCACACGGAACTCGAGCCGCACGTCGCGGAAGCCCATGCGGCTGCCTGTCGCAACGTATGCGCCGGGAGGAAGACTGAGTTCCTGGGTCGCAAAGGTTCCAAGCTCGCCCACCCGGTAGATCGAGACCTCGGTCGCATTGTCCGATACCAGCTGTACCGTCAACGGCGTGGCCGCCCGTTTGAGCAGGCGCGACAGCTCATTCTTTTGATCTTCGAGCCGCGGACCCGTCGGATTCATCGTCGTTACCTGCAGCAGGAGTTGCGTGGCCGCCTGCATTGTAGCCGGTGCGCTCAGGGCGTCCGGATCGCTGATGAACCCCTTGAGCCTTTCATGCACGGCAGCCCGTTGCCGCGCGCGAGCGAGCCCCTCTCTCACGAACTGCAGATCGCCGTCGATTTCCGCAATTTCCTCATATTTGGCGATCGCGCCCTGCCATTCTTCGTTGTTCTCGAGAGCAATCGCTTCCTGTTCAAGGCGCTGAATATTCGCCAGTCGGATTTCCTGGTCGACCCGCAACAACCCATCCACGGGCTGCTGCGAGTCGGGCTTCAATTCCTTCGCCGCGTTGAACGCCGCGCGTGCCGTTTGAAAGTTACCCGCCGTCAGCGCATCCAGGCCTTCTGTCATGCGTTGTTCGAATGACCTCTCGCGAATAGCCGCAGTGACACGGTCGAGTCCGGTCTGCGCCGGCTGCCAGGCCGCGTCGAGTTCCAGTGCCTTCTCGAACGCCGCCTTCGCGGCCCGCAGATCCAGCTCACTCTCGAACTTCCGCGCCTGATCCACGAGGCTGAGCACGGCGGCGAGATTGCGTGCGCGCGCGAGTCCCTGCTCCGCATCCGTGTTGCCCGGCGTAATCGATACGGCGAGATCGTATAACCTCACCGCCTCTGCGTGATCGCCGGAGTCGAACGCAGCTCGCGCTCCGCGCATAGTCTCATTGAATACGTCGTCGATGCGATCGAAGAACGGTTCCAGCATATCGGCAGCTTCGCGGTAAAGCTCGCCGGCTGTCCGATAGTCCTTGCCCAGATAGGCCCGGTCGCCCCGTTCATAGACATCCAGCACGTTCAGGTAGGTTTGCCCTCCCCATCGTTCGATGCCTCGGTACTTCAGGCGCTCGAGACGAGACAGGAGATCGCCCAGCGATTCGTCGGTCGCCGCTTTCAGCCGCGCCTCCGTGGCCGGGTCTGCACGTTCGGCGGGTTCTTTCGCCTCCGGAGCGCCGTCTCCCACGGCCGTGTCGGTTGCCGCCGCGGGCTCCGCGGCTTCGTCAGAGCGTTCGCCGCCAACCTGGACGGCATCGGGCAACCAGAAAATCACCGTGAGAAAGGCCACAACCAGCGTGGCCAGCCCCCCGAAAACCATTGCGGGCGACACACCGCGGACGCGGGTGTCGTCGGACGCCGGGGCTCCGCGTGCCGCATGCGGCCTGACGGGGGTAATCGAAGGCACGGCCTCTGCCGGGACCGCCGTATCCCCGAGGTGCGCGGGTCCACGTCGAAGAGATGCGGGGCCCGGCATCACGCCGGCTTCACGCAATCGTCCGAGAAGCGCCTCGGCCGTCGGCCGGTCACCCGCATCGACCGACAGCATGTCGCGAGTTATCCTCGCGAACTCTTCAGGAACCGGCGAACCGTCCGGGCTCGTCAGCAGACCGGGCGACGTATGATCCGGGTCGGCAAGCTCCGGCGAGGGAGGACGACCCGTGAGCATTTCGTGGAATAGAACACCCAACGCATAGATGTCGTCGGCAGGTACGGGGGGCTCTCCGGCACGCTGTTGCGGACTCTGGGCTATCGGGCTTCCGCCGGAGGTCTTCTCTCCCGGCGCCCCCGCAATACCGAAGTCGATCAGGTATGGCACACCGCGGCCGTCGAAGAGAACGTTGCTCGCCTTGATATCGCGATGCACGTAACCCTTGGCGTGCGCGTAACGCAGCGCATCGACGATCAGGCCGAGCGGACGCAGGCTCTCCAAAGGTGGCTGTCCCGCAAGGACGCCGGCATCCAGGCCGTCGATGAACTGCTGGCTGTAAAACGGTCCTGGCTCTTCGTCGTGATACTCGAACACCCGCACGATGTGTGGGTGCATCAGGCGACTCGACGCCTGCCATTCGCTGTGAAACTGCGTTCTACGCCGTGGATCCCGGGCCAACGGGGGTGCAAGAAATTTGAGCGCGACCCGTTGCTCGGCGCGTTCGTCCCTTGCCAGCCAGACCTCCGACATACCGCCGGATCCAAGGCGGCGAACGAGGATATATCTGCCAGCCAGCCGTGTACCTTGTTGCAGTACCCGCATACCCTGGTTGGACAACTCTTAGCCGGTAGGTTGCTGTTGCTGCGCAGACCTGGCGGGGACACCTACGTCAATTGCTTCGGAGAATCCCGTTTCGACGTGGTAAATCTCCTTCAGCAGCTTGCGCCAGCCTTCGTACTGGGCTTCGGCGGTGCCCGTCAGCCGGCGAGATTCGCCCTCGACCTGGACCACCATGGGCGCGGCTTCGGCACCGAACGACTCCGACAGTTCCTTGATGTTCTCACGATGGATGTTGGCCGAGGATCGAAGCTGCCATGAACTGATGATGGTGTTTATGCCTCGATTGATGCCGACGTACTGGGCAGCCTGTTTGGCTCGCGCAGTCGACCGGCTCGAACTGCCCGTATCTACGCTCATCGAGCCGGCCACCACGACGACGCCGAGGAGCGCGCGCAACGCGGCGGACCGTTTGACCTGGCGATAGGTTACGGCCTGTTCTCGCGCGGCCTTTCTCCAGGATTCATAGGGAATTGCGACGCCGTAGTAGAAATTCGCGTAGTGCTCGTTCAAGGTATCGATGACCAGCCGGTCCCGTTCCCTGATTTGTCGAAGCCGGTCCACCATCGGATCGTTTTTGGCGGGGAGACGAACCGGCGTGGTCACACCGCGCTTGTCGGTGGCTAGATACTCGCCGTACACGCCAGGTGCCATGTCGCCGAAAAAGCGAAGCTCGGAGACCTGCCTGATTCTCGTGATGTCCTGTGGGGCCAATTCCGCAGCGTAACTGCGCAGATCATTCGCAATGTCATTGAAGACCTTCTGATATGGGTCCTGGCTGCGGTCGCGTGATTCCGAGTACGACGTGATTCCCGTCTGCATCTCGTACTTCTTTTCGTACCACTCACGACCCATTGCGTCTTCCGCCTTTACGCGCAACGTGACGAATTCGCCATCTGAATCCTCGATGACGCCGCTCACTATTACGTCAGTGAATACGTAGCGAGAGGGGATGACGCGGACCGCACCCCAGTAGCCGGTACCCTGCAGCGTCGTCTTCAGGTGATACGGCAGATAACGGGTCTCGGCTTCGCGCACCTCCGGATAGATACCGGTTTTGTCGGCATCGTTCTCCTTCGCCACACCGTCAGCGAAATTGATGATGCCGACGTCAAACAGAAGGTTTTCGGAAATGTCCAGCGAGGCGACGTCCAACTCCGTCTTGTCTGCCGTAACCACTTCCGAGACGGTACAGCCCGTACAGAGCACTGCCGATATCAGAAGGAGCGGAGTTTTTTTCATAACGCGTCCAGGTAACTCCGTTGCGGCTCGTTCACAGGTCGAAGCATAGCGTCCGGCGGATTCTATAGATTATTGTAGTTCCTGTATTCTTCCCACAGTCTCTCCCGAAGCACCGGGTCATCCTCGGCGAGGGCCGCTTCCCTGAGCTGTTTTGCAACAATGTCTTCGCTGACCAGGTCGGGAATGTCCCCCGGAGTGCGCTTCGCGATCTCGTCTTCCGACATGCTGTCTATCGAGGGTGTCGAACCGCTGCCGGCCGCCCCGGCCCGCGCGACTTCACCGGTACCCTCGACTCCGCCTGTCGCCTGTTTTCCGAGTCCGACGCCGCCTCCGCCGCCTGCAGCGCCACCTCCGCCAAAGCCTTCCGTATCCCTGCCCACGGTCGAAATCTCGCGCTGTTCCTCGGCAAGAACCTCGTCGAAACCGCCAACGGACTTGTCGAGCTCACCTTCCAGGCGTGCCTTGCGTTGTGCCTCCGTCTCTCCGGGAACCTCGCCTACTCCGCCCGCGCATTCGCCGGTTCCTTCCATACCGCCGACACCGCCCGGCAAGGTTTGTCCGCAATCGCCGCTGCCGGCGCCGGCGCCGCCTGCTGCGCCCCCGGTACCCGGCATCTGACCACCCATGCCGCGGACGCCGCCACCGGAGGCACCGCCACCGCCGCCGCCTCCGGCCATTCCACCTCCGGCTGCGCCGCCGCCACCCGCCGCTCCACCGCCGCCCGACATGCCGCCGGGCATGCTACCGCCGGACGCACCGCCACCGCCGCCACCGGACATGCCGCCAGGCATCCCGCCACCGGAGGCGCCGCCGCCTCCGCCGGACATGCCGCCAGGCATTCCGCCGCCCGAAGAGCCTCCGGGCATGCCGCCTCCGCCACCGGGCATGCCGCCGCCTCCGGGCATTCCGCCTCCACCGGGCATTCCGCCGCCTCCGCCGGGCATTCCGCCGCCTCCGCCGGGCATGCCGCCTCCACCACCGGGCATGCCGCCGCCTCCGCCCGGCATGCCGCCGCCGACGCCACCGACCCCGCCGCTCGCGCCACCGGAACTCGAATAGCCGACCGCGCAACCGCCAAGCAACAGGGCGCCTGCCAGACCAAGAAAGAGGGGACGTACACCACGGACCATTCGCTGCGCCTGGTTGATAAACTTCATTGTCTTATCGCCTCGCTGAAATGGCATGAGCAAATACGAAGCAGGCGGATGCGAAAAAGCCATCGCGGACGTTCCACCGTCACCGCGCTCGCCGAGCGTCTGCATTCGTACGTCTGCTGGGTACCTGTATTGTGATCGCAACAGCACCGTGGAAGTTCCGTCTACATCGCGCCGCGACGGGCGCAAACTCGCGCCTCTCTGACGGACCATAATACGCTCATAAATCGTCCGCAACAGCACGGCCATCGGCGCGTCGCAGCCGAATGCGGGTAGTACCACGTCTCATCACAACAGCTTGTTTTTTCTTTGGTTTACGCGGTAACGGCGGGGATGGGCATTCCGGAGCCCGACCGGATGCCGGAGGGCACGCTCGTCATGGGCGCCGCCGGCCGTTCGCGCGGCCGGCGGCGTGGCGCTTCCGGCTGGTGCGGAGATCAGTTCCGGCTACGGCCGTCCCTGCTTTTTTCGAACCGCTCGTGCATCTTCGCGGCGCTCGCGGCCAGTTTCTCTCTCTGCTCCGGGGTCAACACCGCATGGATTTCAGATTTCAGCCGGCCGTGCAATAGAGCCTGTTCCGTCGCTATGGCCCCCTTCTCCGATGCCAGCGCATTCAGCCTTGCATCGTGGTTGCTGTCATCGACGTCCAGTTCGTGCATCGCTTTGCGATTCGCTTCTGCGCGCTCGCGCAGCGCATCCATCTCGGGCCGCGCGGCGGATACGACGTTCTCGATCTCCTGCCGTTGGGTCTGATCGAGGTCTAGCTTGTCGGACAGGTGCTTCACCATCCGCAGCGGGTCACCGCCTTCATGCATACCGGCACCGTAATGCCGCCCCTTACCACCCGGGCCGCCGTGTGCCGCGCTCACTGCAACACTGCCCAGTGCAAGGACGGCAATAGACAACGCGATAAATGCTTGCTTCTTCATGGAATGGCCTCCGTTTTCATGAGTGACTCCTTCGGACATGCCGCTCGAATCGCATGCTGCGAGCGTTCCGGGGGAGCTTAGTACTCTGACAAGGTGATATTGATGGATTCAGCGCCCCTCTCGTGTTTCGCCGCAAGGCGCGTCGCGCCGGGAATGGCGCGCCCTTGCCAAGCGGCGCAACGCGGCGGCGGGATACGAGAGGGGCGCCCGAAGGGTTGGCCTGTCAGCGCCCCTGGCCGCGTTGCGGCTCGCTTATGTAGCGGTGCTACACGGCGCTCGCCGCGCCTCGGCTTTGGCATCCTGCGTCGCTCTAACGCGTCCATCCATGGACGCGTTGCCAGGAACGCTGACAGGCCAACTGAATCCATCAATATCACCTTGTCAGAGTACTAGCCAGACTAAACGCAATAGCGTGGACAAATGTCAGCCAAACTTCCGGCATTGCAAAGAATTGTCAAGTGAACGTTGCGTGTATGCGGCCTTTCGAGGACGATGGTTCGTAAGCCTGTCACCCGTAAACTCGATTGCAAAGCGCTGCATTACAGAGAGATGCGAGAATTCTGCTGATCGACGACGATCGGCAGCTCGGGAGTATGCTCGGTGATTATTTTGTCGCGGACAGGCTCGAACTCGTCGTCAGCGCAAGCGGCGAAGATGGATTGCAAAGAGTCGCCGCCGAGAACTTTGATCTGTTGATTCTCGACATCATGCTTCCGGGCTTGAGCGGCCTCGAAGTACTGCAGCGTATCCGGCGAAGCAGCGACGTACCGGTAATCATGCTGACGGCCAGGGGCGACGACGTAGACCGGATCATCGGCCTCGAATTCGGTGCGGACGACTACCTGCCAAAGCCGTTCAATCCCCGGGAGCTGGTTGCAAGGATCAAGGCGATATTGCGTCGCTCGCAGCGCAACGGTGGAGATGTCACGCGCCTGGAACTGGGCGGCATTGAACTCGACCTCCGTACACACCGTGTCACAGTGGGTGGGAATGACGTGCGCGTAACGGGCACGGAGTTCGAAATACTTCGCTCTCTTCTGGAAACGCCGGGAAAGGTGGTGAGCAAGGAACAATTGAGCGAACGCGCACTCGGCAGAAGACTGATGCCGTATGACAGGAGCATCGACACGCACATCAGCAACCTGCGCGGGAAACTGGAGCGCAGCGGCAGCCGCGAGACGACTATCCAGAATCAGCGCGGCGTCGGCTATCTTCTCATCCCGGGAAGCTGATGCGTAGCCTGCTTGTCCGCATCTTCGTTTCGTTCTGGCTGATCATCGGCATCACGATAGGCGTTGCGGCGGTCGCCGGATTCTATTATGCCGAACGCGTACGCAGCGAGATGGACAACTTCGAGTTCGACGACACGATACTCGAAGCAAGTTCCGCACTCTCGTCCGGCGGCCGATCGGGACTTGCCGCCTGGCTTCGCCAGGCCCCGGCATCCCGCAACGTCACCATCTACGTTGTCGACGCCAACAGACGGGATATTCTGGGACGCAAGATCCCGAGTTATCTCGAACGAAAGCTGGAGCGGCACAAAATGAGCATGCCGCACAGGATGCATTCAGACCCGGTGAACCTGCACCGTGCCCGTCCGCTTTCGCAGCTCGTCTCGAGGAACGGCGAGACCTACACGATCCTGCTGTCGCGCCCTCATCGCCCGCATGGGTACTGGAAAGGAGCACCGGCCGGATCGCTCCTGCTGATTCTCGCGCTGATCGTCAGCGGCGTGGTTTCGTATCTGCTCGCCCGCGCGATCAGCAATCCCGTTCGGCAGTTACGCCACGCAACGGTGTCTCTCGCCGACGGGAACATGAACAGTCGCGTGGCTTCCTCGGTCGGCAAACGACGGGACGAGCTCGGGATGCTTGCGCGCGATTTCGACGAGATGGCGGAGAAGCTGCAGCAGGCCGCCGCGCAACAGACCGAGCTCTCGCGCAACATCTCGCATGAACTGCGCTCGCCGCTCGCCCGTCTGAGGGTCGCGATGGAACTGGCGAAGCGGAAGACGGGCGATCTTCCGGAGTTCGACCGCATCGACGACGAAACAGAGCGGCTGGACCGCCTCATAGGACAGATATTGAGCTACACGCGCATGGAAAGCGGCTCACAATCAATGCCTGCCCCCATCGACATCGGCGACCTCGTCCAGGAAATCGTGGAAAACGTCAACTTCGAATGTCGCGCCAAAGGCTACGAGGGAGTCAGCGTGGAGGCGAAGCTCGAGGCTTCCCCCGTGGTGACCGGCTACGCGGACGCGTTGACGAGCGCCATCGAAAACATCGTGCGAAATGCAGTTCGCCACAGTCCGCCGAACCGAGCGGTGACTGTTCGGGTCGCCGTGGAGCACGGCGATGTCACGCTGGTCGAAATCTCAGACGAAGGGGAAGGGGTCGCAACTGACGAATTGCCGCATTTGTTCGAACCATTCTTCCGCACGCGCAGTGCCACTCAGGACATGGGGAAGCCCGGGACCGGACTGGGGCTGGCCATCGCGGAGCGGGCCGTAAAGCTGAATGGCGGCTCCGTGGCCGCCAGAAACAGCGAGTCCGGTGGCCTGATCGTGTCGATAAGACTGGGAAGCAGGCTGTAGGAACCCCCCCACGGGCGATCACCCGCCTTCGGTCAACGCTTTCGCCGGATCTTTTCGCTTCTGCCTTTTGCGAAAAAGAATGAGCGAAAGGTCATCGGGCTTGCTCGGTTGTGTCTTCGACTCCACCGTCATTCTTCGCTTGGCGAGGCGAGTCAGATTTTCGGCCGCAGCATCCAACGATCCTTTCCGTATCACTTCGACGATCTCTGTGAAGTGCAGGTTGTCGGTGAGGCCGTCGCTCGCGAGCAGGACCGTATCGAACGGACTGAGCATCACCGTGCCGCCCATATCGATGCGCATGTCGCTGCTGCCGAGGAAATTTGAAACGAGATGGCGTTCTTCATGGTGCAGCGCCGCGCGCTGATCCAGAAAACCGGCCTCCACCGCGAATCCGGTAGGCGAGTGGGCCAACGTCTGTGCCTTTACCTTGCCGCGCTGTCCAACGATGATCGCTTCGGAATCGCCGATCTGGTAAGTGCGCGCGATCGATCCCTCGATAGTCACGACGGTCAACGTCGTTGCCGAACCGCCCCCCAGGTCGAGCACGGCGCGGTTCGCTTCGTCTATGCCGTTCAGAATTGCCGTCCGCAACAGCATCGTCTCCGACATCGCCGTTTGCAGTGAGGCCTCCAGCTGACTCACAGCCGTTCGCGATGCGCGCCGACCGGCAGGCAGTCCGCCGGCACCGTCTGCGACGACGAGAACCGCAGCATCCGGTCCATAGGGAATCGCCGCGACCGTGTCCTCGTTGTCGGTTTCCTTGTCCGGCGAGCGGCAGGTGTAGGCGACCATGCTGCCGCCTCCGATCTCGATGACCTGCGTCTCGGCAGTCGGTCCGCCGTCGAGCAGCACCATTCGCTCGGCCATGCGCGCGTCAGAACTCAAAGGACCACCGGACCACGGGCGATACAGGCTGACCGGCGATCATTCTCGCTGCACCGGCAACTTGCACCAAGCGCAGAAATTCCAGAACTCCCTCGCGATGCCCCATTTACAGCGCCGGCAGCTGTGCCGACTGCCTTCGAGTTTCCACGGTTTTCGGACTTTGGTTCTGCACCACGGGCAGTAACGCATGAACGGCATCAGCGGTTTCCGGCAGCGACTGTTGGCGCAGCGGGCAGTGTAACGCTTGTCGGTGTAGTGGCGGTTTGTCTCGGATTCGAAGCCCGGTCCATAACACCAGGGGCAGTAATCCCAGTCCAGCTTCAGGCCGCGCTCGCATCGCGGACACTGGGACGGCATTCCCGTCTGCGCGCCGCGGGTCGGGTTGTCGATGCCGCACCAGGCGCAAGCGTGCATGCTTTCCGCGACCGGGCCTTCGCAACGACGGCACTGGTAACGCGTATCGAGCGTCCGCCTGTAGAGAGTCTGAAACTCCCGCCATTGCTGCTGCCGCCACGAGGAAGATTGCGTCACCTTGCGCCGAGTGTCCCGCCTGCGGGTCCGCCGCGCGCGGCTTTGTAGCCTCTTGAAGGCGTCGTACATCTGGATCGCATCGCGGTACCGGTCTGCGGGATCGAGCTGGATCGCGCGCCGCAGAAAGCTTACGAACTCCGGCCGAACGCGGGCGCCGAGTCGATCGGAGCCGGGCATGGGCCAGCTGAAAGGCCACTCGGGGAGAATGCCCGAAAACATCCGGTACAGGACCAGACCGACGGAGAAGACATCGGACTGGAACTTCGGCCGTCCCATCGCCTGCTCCGGCGCGATGTAGTCGATCGTTCCCGAGCCCGATGCCTTGAGAGTGCGCAGACTGATCTTTGCGAATCCGAAGTCGGTCAGTTTGAGCACATTGTCGGGAAACAGGATGTAATTTTCGGGCTTTATGTCGCAATGGATGATCTTGTGGGAGTGAGCGTGCGCCAGCCCGGCCAGGGCCTGGTCGGCGAGTTCGAGCGCGCGCGCCGTCGATATCCGCCGGAACAGTCGATCCGCCAGCGACTCTGTTCCCAGCTCCATCGCGATGACGAAATGCTCGCCGATGTAGCTCGCGTTCTGTACTGACAGGATGTTCGGGTGGCGCAGTTTCGCCGCGACCTGGACTTCGCGCAGGAAGTCGTCGCTGCTGACCCCGCCGCCGACCCTGGGAATCTTGAGCGCTACCCTGGTTTTGTGGATGGTGTCGGAGGCCGCGTAAACATCTGCCAGCGGACCGGTCGTAATACGGCGCAGGATGCGATATTTACCGAGCCTCTGCCGGGCTTTCAGCAACGTATGTCTTTTCCTTCGGTCGTATGCAGGCAATGTCGGCTTTTCTTTTGTGGCGGGACCGCTGTTCTTCATCATTGAGTCGTCGGCGCGCTGAGTCAAGCCGTGAATGAACCCTGCCCTGGCCCGGACCGAGCCCGGATATCTCACCGATTTCGGTGAGATATCCGGGCTAAAGGACCTCGAACAATCCCGCGGCGCCCATGCCGCCGCCCACGCACATCGTGCACACCACGAACTTCGCGCCGCGGCGCTTCCCTTCTATCAGCGCGTGGCCGACCATCCGGGCGCCGGACATGCCATAGGGATGACCTATGGATATCGCGCCGCCGTTGACATTCAGCAACTCGTTCGGAATACCCAGCCTGTCGCGACAGTAGATCACCTGCACCGCGAATGCCTCGTTCAGTTCCCACAGCCCGATGTCGTCGGCCTTGAGCCCGCTCTTCTGCAACAGTTTCGGGACGGCGAAGACGGGACCGACGCCCATTTCGTCAGGTTCCGTTCCAGCGACGGCAATCGCCCGGTAAATACCGAGCGGCTCGAGCCCCCGTTTCTCTGCCAGCTTGCTGTCCATCAGCACCGCCGCCGACGCTCCGTCGGACAACTGGCTGGCATTGCCGGCCGTGATGTGACCACCCTCGAAAACAGGTTTCAGGGAGCCCAGTCCCTCTTTCGTCGTCTCCGGTCGATTCCCCTCGTCGCGATCGATGGTGGCTGCGCGAAAGCTTGTCTCGCCGGATTCCTTGTCCTTGACGCCCATGCTGACCTTCACGGGCACGATCTCGTCGTTGAAGGCGCCGTTCCGCTGGCCGCTTGCGGTCCGCTGCTGACTCTGGAAGGCGTATTCGTCCTGTTGCTCTCGCGAGATACCGTACCTTCGGGTCACGACCTCGGCGGTTTCAAGCATGCTCATGTATATGTCAGGCGCGGCCTCCAGAACGTTCGGATCGGACGCTCGGTAGCGATTATAGTGCTCGTTCTGCACGAGGCTTATCGACTCGAGTCCACCGCCGACGACGATCGACATGTTGTCTTCAAGTATCTGCTTCGCAGCGATGGCAATTGCCATCATCCCCGACGAACACTGGCGATCCACGGACATGCCCGCAACGGTCACCGGCAAGCCTGCGGCAAGCAGCGACTGGCGGGCGACGTTGAGTCCGCTGGAGCCCTGTTGCATCGCGCAACCCATAATGACGTCGTCGACTTCGGCCGGGTCCACGCCGGAGCGCTTCACCGCTTCGCGCATGGCGTGCGCGCCCAGAGTCGGAGCTTCCGTGTTATTGAAGGCGCCACGGTACGCTTTTCCAATGGGTGTGCGTGCGGTGGATACGATTACTGCTTCTTTCATAGGTCAGCTCAGGTTTATGCCCAGTTCGGCCGCGGCCTTCTCGAGGAACTTCATCGTCTGCTCGCCGCCGGCCTGCAGTTCGCGCTGACCGTCTGTATCGCAGATCTTTTCCCATGCCGACGCCACATGCTCGGCGTCGCGACGATCCGGACCAAGGAAAACACCGGAGGTTTCCTGGATCACCACTCGCGCGAACACACCTGCGCCGGCCGCAACTATCTGTCTTGTTGGAGCATCTTCGCCCGCCAGAAAAATAACCGCCGGCGTCACCGCCTGGGGCTCGAGCAGAGCGAGGACCTTTTCCGTCATGAGGTCCGATGTCATGCGCGTCGCCGCGATCGGCGCCAGAGCATTCACCCGGATGCCATACTTCCCACCTTCCAGTGCAAGTGAATTCATGAAGCCCACCAGCGCCATTTTCGCCGCACCGTAGTTCGTCTGGCCGAAATTTCCATAAATGCCGCTCGAGGACGAGGTCATGACGATGCGCCCGTACTCCTGTTCACGCATCAATTCCCAGACCGCCTTGGTGCAGTTGACCGACCCCGTGAGATGCACATCCATCACGAGCTGGAAGTCTTTCAGGTCCATTTTGGCAAACGTCTTGTCACGCAAGATGCCGGCGTTATTGATCAGGACATCGACCCGCCCCCACCGCTCGACCGTTTCAGCCACCATTGCCTCGACTTGTGCGAAATCCGCAACGTTCGCACCGTTCGAGACGGCTTCGCCACCCTCGTCGAGAATCTGCTGAACGACGAGATCGGCAGCCTCGCTTGACACACCTGACCCATCGCGGGCGGCACCCAAGTCGTTTACGACAACCCGAGCCCCGCGACGTGCGAACTCCAGGGCGTGCGATTTGCCGAGTCCGTTGCCGGACCCGGTAACTATGACGACCCGGTCGTCGAATCGAATTGCCACGTGGCGCTTCCTCTGACAGTCGGCGGGAATATCATGCGATGAAGAACAGGCTCAGTATATCGGCAACCATCGCCGGCTTGTCCTCATCTTCGATTTCGATCGTAAAGCGTGTTCTGAGCAGAATCTGTCCGGAGTTCTTTTCCTCTACGCCCTTGAGCACGGCCTGGGCCCTGATCCGGTTGTCGACTTTCACGGGCTGCAAGAACCGCACCTTGTCAGAGCCGTAGTTGATTGCCATGACCGTGTTTTCCGGACGTATCCCGCACTCGCCTGCAAAGTACGAAATCAGCGACATCGTCAGGTACCCGTGCGCTATGGTCCTGCCGAACGGTGTACTTTCAGCCTTCTCGCGGTCGACGTGAATGAACTGATGGTCGAGCGTCGCATCGGCAAAGGCATCGATGCGCGCCTGGTCGATCGCCAGCCAGCCCGAAGGCGGCAATGCTCGTTCCAGATAATCGGTCAATTCGTTGCCGGGCACAGTCAGCATGCGATCGCCTGCAAAAAGACCGGCCGGCCCGCACGGGCCACGTAGCACATCATTGAGATTTCTCAGTCGACGGCGAAACGGCGAAAGTGTACCGGTTTTATTCACGGCATTGGCCAGGCAGTCGCGACCCACCGTGAAACGAAACTGTCACCGAACATTAAAATTACTGTCAAGAAAAACTGATAAGTTCTTCAATATATTTGTACTTCTTGAGGCGAGACAGCCGTGGCTGCCTGACGTGTCTGCGGAAGACGAACTGTCCTGGTATCCCCCGAACCCGCAAATTGCAGCGGGGGACGCTTCGCAGTATGCCGAATACTGGGACGACTCGGAGTCGAACGACTGGAACATCCGGACGATTGGCTGGTGGCTTCGGCAGCGAGTCGAGGAAGTGGATCGCTGATACGCGGCACCGAGCGCCGTCGCGCTGGAGAATTGCTTGGGTAAACCTGCTTACACCGGCATGCGCCGGATTCTGCTTGCCGCCCGCTGTTCGGCGAAGGGCCTTGGCCATGCCTGGAAATACGAAGCGGCATTCCGACAGGAAATCGCACTGACCCTGATGCTCGCGCCATTGGCAATGTGGCTGGGGCGGACCGGGGTCGAGCGGATTATTCTGATCGGGTCCTGCATGCTGGTACTGATCGCCGAACTGCTCAATTCGGCGGTCGAAGCCGTTGTCGACAGAGTCGGAGACGAACACCATGAACTGTCCGGCAGGGCAAAGGACCTTGGATCGGCGGCCGTCTTCGTGAGTCTGCTCGCGGTCGCAACCGTCTGGCTGACGATAGCCGGCCAGCGCTTTCTTCCATGAGGTTTTAGACCACCGCCAGGCCGGCAACGGCCAGAGCGATACCGATCGCCGCACCGGCAAACACGTCGCTCGGGTAGTGCAATCCGAGGACGATCCTGGAGATCGCGACGAGAACGGCGAAAGGCGCCGCAACGAACAACAACAGCGGTTCGAAATCTCCGAACAAGACCGTGAAGCTCGCGGCATGCAACGTATGGCCCGACGGAAAGCTGTAACGATCCAGCGGCGGTGCGCCGCAGAGGATGTCGCCGTTCGCTATGTACGGTCGTTCCCTGATGAGACGACCTTTCATCAGCTTGTAGATGGTCACGCCGATCACCGCCACGGCCACAGCCTGCAGGATGAACGGGACCGCCCGCGCTCCGTGGACGAGCAGGACGACCCCGCCGAGTGCAAGCCAGGCACCGCCATCGCCCATGCGGCTGATGATGGAGAAAAAGCGACGTACTGCCTCGGGACGCCCGTAGCGGTTGACGCGCAGGCAGAGGCCGATTTCCAGCTGGTTGAAATATTGCAGGACTGCAGTCATCGCAACCTCCGGCGTTGTACGACGTAGGCGATAATGCCGCGCGTCTGCGGCAAGCGCGTGACAATTCCATGACAATTCCGTGAAAATTCAACACCATGGTAGAGATTCTGTAATTAATTTGTAATGCCACGGTCACAGGTGCAGTGGATGATCCGGCAATGCGGATCGCAATCGTTACGGATGCCTGGATACCCCAGGTCAACGGCGTCGTCACGACCCTGCTCCGGACGCGGGCGGAGCTTTCAGCCCTCGGTCACGAGATCCTGATGATCACGCCGGAAGGCCGACGTACCGTGCCCTGCCCCACCTACCCGGAAATACGGTTGGCATTGTTCCAGGGCCGCCAGGTCGCAGGCCAGCTCGAGCAGTTCCTGCCCGACTGCATCCACGTAGCGACCGAGGGTCCGCTGGGATTTGCGGCACGTCGTTACTGCGTCAAGCGCCGTCTGCCCTTCACCACCTCGTATCACACCCAATTTCCCGAATACGTCAGAGCACGAGCACCGATCCCCGAGGCGCTTTCCTACGCTTTTCTGCGCTGGTACCACAGGCCGGCCAGCAGAACACTCGTACCGACAGGGAGCATGAAGAGAATGCTCGAAGAGAAGGGTTTCGAAAATATCCGGATCTGGTCGCGGGGAGTGGACACCATACTGTTCAACTCCTCCGAAAAGGTCGAGTTTCGGAGCTCACGGCCCATCTGGATCAACGTCGGTCGAATCTCGGTCGAGAAAAACATCGAGCAGTTTCTCGGGCTCGATCTGCCGGGTACGAAAGTCGTGATCGGTGACGGACCGGACCGCAGGCGCCTGGAAAAGGAGTACCCGGATTGCCACTTTCTCGGCTACAAGTTTGGCGCCGAGTTGTCGGCGCATCTCGCAGCGGCCGACGTGTTCGTTTTCCCCAGCCGTACGGACACCTTCGGCCTCGTGATGCTCGAGGCCATGGCCTGTGGACTGCCTGTCGCCGCGCTGCCGGTAACCGGGCCGGTGGACGTCGTTCGCGAGGGAATCACCGGCGCGTTGGACGAGGACCTGGCGCGCGCTTGCCTGGCGGCGCTGGAGATCGACCGGGACGCCTGTCAGAGCTTTGCGGCATCGCGCACCTGGCGCCACTCCACCGAACAGTTCCTGTCTCAGCTCGCGCAACGGGTCGGCGGCACCTCCCGGGTGACGGCACCGGGGCGCTGATCGCCGACAGCCCCGCTAGCCCGGATATCAGGTCGTCTCAGTCCGTGTCCGTAACTCGTCCAGGTTACCTGCCTCCTCCGCACGGTAGATACGTTCCCGCATGACCGCAAGGTAACCCTCGAGTTCATCGAGCATCTCTGCGAACCGCGGCTCGTCACGGATGCTGTCGAGGTAGGGATCGATCGCAAGAGGCCAGCCATCGAACAGAACCGAACCGCGATAGCCCGCGTCGAGCGCATCGCGAAAAGCGGCGATTGCATCCTCCCGTCTCCCGAGCAGGGCGTAGATCTGAACGTCCCGGATGCCGTAACCATGTGTGCCGAGACGGGGCAGGTCCCGGATGACGTCGAGCGTTTCCGTCAACAGTCGCGAAGCCTCGCCATTCCGGCCTTCCCGCTGGTAGATATACGCAAGTTTGACCGCGTTCAGGGCGGCGGCGCGATCGACGCGCACCGTGGTGTCGCCTCCGAGAACGGGATCTGCCGCCAAGGTGTACTTCTTCGCAGCCTCGAGATCGCCGGCGAGTAGCGCGCTGCTGGACGCGATGTCGAATATGTACTTCTCCGGCAGAAGGCTCTCGTCGATGATGCGTGCGAAACCGTCTGCGGCGGCGTGGTAGTCTGCGGCCATGAGCCGACGCAGACTGCGGGCAAACGGATAGAAAGGATGGCTTTCGGGATAGCGCTCGAGGAGTACGGCAGCCCGCTCGACGTCGCCTAAGTCCACCATGATGCCGACGTCGGTATTTCCGGGAATGCCGGCCTCCGTGCCCAGTTCGCGTGCCCTCGCGTACCACGCGTAGGACTCGTCCAGCCGCCCGAGTCCCCAAAGGTGAGTTGCAACGTACTCGTGGACGGTCGGCCACTCGTTGTGTATCCGCGTCGCCTCCAGCCACAGGGTCATCGCAGCATCGTGCTCGCCGCGCTTGGCATACACGATGGGCAGGTTCGTCGCGGGAATACGCGCGAGCGGATCGAGTTCCATCGCTCTCTGGTACAGATCGATGGCCTCATCGAGACGTTCCTCCGAGTCCCGAAGGGACGCAAACCACATATACGCGCTGGCATGGTTGGGATTGAGCGCGATCGCGCGGCGGAACGCCGCCTCCGCCTCGACATTCTCCCGCCCCAGTCGCGACTTGCCCCACTCGGTGGCTTTCATCAGTCCGCGAATTGCGTAGGCGTCCGCAAGCTCGGGGTCCAGTTGCAGCGCTCTGTCGATACTCGCGTCCGCAAGCTGCTTTGCCTCTCGCTCGGAGATGTCCTGGTGGTTTATCGACAGCAGCATGACGCTTTCTGCAAGGCCCGCGTATGCATCGGCGTACTGTGGATCGAGTTCGACCGCCTCTTCGAACTGGCTGCGTGCCGTCCTGATACTGGGGAGTTGCCGCTGGTAGAGGTTGTTCCGACCTTCCTTATACAGGCGGTACGCGCGCAAGTCGCTGGTCGGGACAGATGCTATCCGCACACGCTCGTCCGACGATAGCGTGGCCTGAAGCGCATCGGCCACAGACTGTGAAATCTCGCTCTGCACGGAGAATATGTTCTCCATCGTCAGCCGGTGATCGTAGGAGTTCGCCCAGATCTGTTCGTCAGTGCGCGCGTCGATCAGCTTCAGGTTGATGCGCACCCTGTCGCCGATCCACGTGACCGCGCCTTCGAGGATTGACTGAACCCCGAGTTCCTCACCGATCTGCCGTACGTTCTTGGTGGTATCGCGGTACTCCATCACCGACGTGCGGGAAATGACCTTGAGGGCGTTGACGTTCCCCAGACGAGTCAGCAAATCGTCATGAATGCCGTCGGCAAATACGCGGTTGTCCGGGTTGGAACTTCGGCTCTCAAAGGGAAGGACGGCAATCGACGCCCTGGAAATGGCGCCGGTCTCGATATTGGAAACGTTGAAGGTAACCGAAACCGTCAGCGCCGCGACGAGGAGCGCGATGATCAGATAGTTCATTCTCTGCCGCGAGCGCGGGTTCGCCGGAGCCGACGGGTCGGCGTCGCGATCGAGCTTCACCCCTTCCGGCGTCACCTGGTATATCCAGGCCAGGATCACGGAAACGACAAAGCCCGCGACCACGACCATCACGTAGACGCGGAAGAAAGCGTCCGAAGCGCCGAACGTAGGGAGCAGCACCGAACCGGCTTCGATGATGATCCACGCGGACAGCGCATACGCCGCCGCGACCCGCAGCACGTTGCGCCGCCGAAGTTCGGATACAAAATTGCGCATGGCGCGCAGTATAAGCGAAACATCCGGCGCCGCGACGCTCCGCTCGAGGCACGGGCGACCATCGACGACGCAGGGCTAGCCCGGATATCTCACCGATTCGCGGGAATCTCGGGCAGTCATTTGTTCGCACAACGGATTTTCCGATCGAGCGGAATACCCGAGTGTATTTCCGAGTGAGGAAAATTCGGTGTGCGGACAAAGGGCAAGCGAGAGCCCGCGAAATCGGTGAGATATCCGGGCTACTATCTCAGGATCGACTCCGCACTCGTGCCACAGCGTGCATCCACGCTTCATAAAGCCTGCCACGACGCTCGCTATCCATCTGCGGGACGAATATCGCGTCCCGCTGCCACACATCGGCAAGAGCAGCAGTCGACTCAAACATACCCACCTGGAATCCGGCCAGCAACGCGGCCCCGAGTACGGTCGATTCGACATTCGTCGGCCGCTCCACTTCCAGGCCGAGAATATCGGCCATGAATTGCAGCAACCAGTCGTTGGCCACCATGCCGCCGTCGACTCGGATGATACTGGGCGTTATGCCGTCATCTGCCATCGCGTTGACGAGATCCTTCGTCTGGTAGGCGACGGCCTGAAGCGCGGCCGTAACGATTTCCGCAATGCCTGTATCCCTGCTCAAGCCCAGAATCGCGCCGCGCGCATCCGGGTCCCAGTACGGCGCGCCGAGGCCGGCGAAGGCTGGCACGACATGCACATGTTCGACTACGCCTGTTTCGATTGCTATGGCCTCCGTCTGGGCCGCGGAAGCAATCACTTTCAGTTCGTCGCGAAGCCACTGAATGGCCGATCCGGCAACGAAGATGCTGCCCTCGATTCCGTAGGTCACTGTCCCCTTGAGACGGTACGCGACTGTAGACAGCAGTTTGTTTTTCGAGCGCAGCACCTCGTGACCGGTGTTGGTAATGACAAAGCACCCGGTGCCGTAGGTGCTCTTCGTCATTCCTGGTTCGAATCCCGCCTGTCCGACAAGCGCTGCCTGCTGGTCTCCGGCGACACCGGCGATCGGCACCGAGAACCCCATTACGGAAGTGTCCGTGACGCCGAAATCGTCGGCACAGTTCATCACTTCCGGCAACAGGTTCTCAGGCACATCGAGAACGTCCAGCAACTCCCGGTCCCACTGCTGCGTGTGGATGTTGAACAGCATCGTGCGGGACGCATTCGTCGCGTCGGTCGCATGCACTTGCCCGCCGGTCAGGCGCCATATCAGGAAGCTGTCCACGGTGCCGAAAGCGAGCTTCCCTGCGTTGGCGAGGCGGCGTGCCTCCGGCACGTTGTCGAGAATCCATACCAGTTTACTGGCGGAGAAATAGGGATCTATCCGGAGCCCGGTCCTTTCGCTGACCAGAGCTTCGAGGCCGTCGTCAATCAGGCCGCGGCAATAGCTGGCCGTGCGCCTGTCCTGCCAGACGATAGCCGGATGGAGGCACCTCCCGGAGACCCGATCCCATACGAGCGTCGTTTCGCGCTGATTCGTGATGCCGAGCGCAGCGAACTTGCCTGACGGCACGCGGCTTGCCGCAATCGCTTCCCGCGTGACGGCGACGACGGAACCCCAGATCTCCTCCGGGTCGTGCTCCACCCAACCCGGGCGCGGGTAGTACTGGGTGAATTCCTGTTGGGACGCCGCCAGCGGCCGGGCGTTTCGATCGAAGACCACGGCGCGGCTGCTGCTTGTGCCCTGATCGATGGCGAGAATGTGTCGAGCCGCCGTCTGATCGGCAGCGTCGACCTCACCGGCCTGAAAGTCCTGCGGCATTGCGGGGTCCTGATAGGACTTTTCCATGATTGTGGCCGATGCAACGGTGTCTGGCAAACGAGGACGTTTCACGAGGTTTCATGCGGATTATGTTATCGCTCCGGCTATCCCGGACCGCAGTAGTATCGAAATATGTCGAGTCCGCGTGCCTCACAGGCCGTGACTCGAAATTTGTTGAGCCATTTATTCCGCAGTCTGCGCCTTACCTGGAAAGGGGATCACTTGTGCGCCGGCCGGCACGGCCGGCAAACTGAGAGGGCAATATGAAACCGCACAAACCCGACACGTCTACCCTTGCGGACGGCGTCTCCGGGGAGAACGGCGATGCGGCAGACCGGACGTTCACCATTGAAATCGCGGACGACGCCCTCGATGAATGGGAGGAAACCATCGAGCTGTCACTCCGCCGCACGATGGGTGCGATCCCTGGCACGACTACCAGGGCGACCGTCACCATTGCCGACAACGACGACCCGGCGTCGCCGCCGGCACCGCCTGCGCCCGGCACCTCGACATCATCCGGTGGCGGTGGCGCGATGGGCATGGGGCTGCTGCCGGACGGCTGGCGTTGTTGCGGCGCCTGATACGTGCAAAGCTTTAATTCAAGCGAGAATTGACCATCAAATCCCTGCTCCCACGACGCCGGCGAGGCGATCAGCCGCCCGCATCGGATGGCTTCATCGCGTAAAGGGGTCTGGCAACGTTCATCCGCCTTCCCGCTTCCATCGGAAAACACCGGCACTTCTGAAGGCCCGTGGTTTCCGACAGCGCCTGCAGTACGGAACCCGGCCACGGGCTCACTCTGCGCGTCTCGAGGTCGACGTGCAGGTTCATCCATTCCGCGGTTGCCGAGAGGAATTTGTCGTTGGCGTGGTACATCCTCTGGAACTGATGAATACGTTTCTCGTCATACGCGAGAATCTGCGACGTCACGACGTAGGGATCGCCCTCGCGCAGTTCGCGCTGATAAGTGACGTGGCATTCCACGGCAAAGGTCGTGCCGGCGCCGGAACGAATGTACTCGTCCGTGATTCCGAACCTGGCCCAAAGGTCGTCGACCGCCTTGTCAAAGGCCAGGACATAGTAGGCGACGTTCATGTGACCGTTGATATCTATCCATTCGGGCCGCACGACACCTTGCCTGACTGTGAACCCCTCGAAATCCGCCAATGCTTCAGTCCGTTGTCAGTTCGGGCAAATCCCGGAAATGTCGCAGCGCGTCCGGATTGGCCAGGGCATCCGTGTTGCGCACCGGCTCACCGTGCACGGTCGAGCGTACTGCAAGCTCGACCAGCTTGCCGCTGATCGTGCGAGGTATCTCGGGCACGGCGACGATCTTTGCCGGGACGTGTCGCGGAGTGGTGTTCTCCCGAATCACCTTGCGTATCCTTGCCTGCAGCTCTTCGTCCAGCGTCACGCCCTGACGCAGAACGACGAACAGAAGGACCCGCACGTCATCACGCCACTGCTGCCCGATCGCGATACTTTCCAGGACCTCGTCGAGTTTCTCCACCTGCCGGTAGATCTCGGAAGTACCGATTCGCACCCCGCCCGGGTTGAGCACGGCGTCGGAACGCCCGTGCACGATCAGACCTCCTGATCGGGTGATTTCGGCGTAGTCTCCGTGCGCCCATACGCCGGGGTAACGCTCGAAGTAAGCGGCCCGATACTTTGCGTTGTCCGGATCGTTCCAGAAGCAGACCGGCATCGATGGAAACGCCATGGTGCATACCAGCTCGCCTTTCTCACCCGTGACGGCCTGACCGTCCACGTCGAAGATCTCCACCGCCATGCCCAGCGCCAGGCATTGCAGTTCGCCGCGATGCACCGGCAGCACCGGGTTTCCCGTGGCAAAGCAGCTGATGATGTCCGTGCCACCCGTGATCGACGCAAGCTGCACGTCCGTGGCCACGGCGTCGTATACGTAGTCGAAGCTTGCCGGCGCCAGCGGCGATCCCGTTGAGAAAATGGTTCGGAGCGAATGCAGGTCGAATTCATCGCGGGGTCGAACGCCTGCCTTCTCGAGCGCCGATATGTACTTCGCGCTAGTCCCGAAGGCGGTAATTTCCTCGCGTTCCGCCATCTTCCACAGGACTCGTCCGTCGTTGTAGAACGGAGAACCGTCATAAAGGACCAGCGTTGCCCCGGCCGCCAGGCCACTCGCAAGCCAGTTCCACATCATCCAGCCGCAGGTCGTGAAGTAGAACAGTCGGTCACCCGGAACAATGCCGCCGTGCAGCACGTGTTCCTTCAGGTGCTGCAGAAGCGTGCCGCCGGCTCCATGCACGATGCACTTTGGGACGCCGGTCGTGCCCGAGGAATACATGACGTATACGGGATGGTCGAACGGCACAGACTTGAAAGCAAGCGGTGCGCGTTCCACCGCAAACTCGTTCCACCCGACGACGTTCGGCGTTGCCGGCGATTTTGCTTCCGAGCCGGTGAACGGAACGACTACGGTACGGCGGATACTCCGGATTGCCTTGACCACTCCGGAGACGGCCTGCATTGAATCGAAACACTTGCCGTTGTAGAAATATCCGTCGGCACAAAAGAGCACTTTCGGTTCAATTTGTCCGAAGCGGTCGACGATGCCGTTGATACCGAAATCCGGTGAGCAGGACGACCAGATGGCGCCGATGCTGGTGGTCGCCAGCATTGCCACGATCGCCTCGGGACAGTTGGGCAGCAGTCCCGCCACGCGGTCGCCCTCGACGACGCCCGCATCGGCGAGAGCGGCGGCGATACCGGCGACCGCCTGCCTGAGATCGTCGAAGCTCAATTCACGTCGCGAACCGTCCTCGCCGCAGAAAATGATCGCCGGCCGAGCGCCCCGATGCCGCAGCAGGTGTGCCGCGAAGCTGAGTTTGCTGTCGGGAAACCACCTGGCGGTCGTCATGTCGCCCGGCTGATGGAGAACCTCACGGGGAGACCTGTCGAAGCGGACGTCGCAGAACTCCACCAGCGCCTGCCAGAACGCCCGGGGCTCGTTGATGGACCAGGCGTAAAGCTCTCCATAGTCGTTGGCGCCGCGCTCCGCCATCAAGCGATACATGGCGGAGCTTCTTTTCCTGACGTCGTCGGGTTGCCAGATTATCGGGTTGTCTGCGGGAGCCTTCGTCACGTTCGGTCTGGTGGTTGCCGGGGACGGCGTGGATTATCTCAGCAATGCGATGCGTTGCATAACCGCGCGCCGCAAACCTGTACGGGTCTCGGCGCAGGCGTCATACTGCGGAGGCCGTTTCACCATGTGCCAGGGAACGTTTTCCGAATGCAAGACATGCAGGCTATCCGCATCGAAAAGCCGGGCGGACCCGAAGTCCTGATTCTCGACACCGTGCCGATTCCGGAACCAAAGGTCGGTGAGGTGCTCGTCCGCGTCGCGGCTGCCGGGGTGAACAGGCCGGATGTCCTGCAGCGGAAAGGGAAATATTCCGTGCCGCCGGACGCAAGCCCCTTGCCGGGACTTGAAATCTGCGGCGAAGTCGTGAAAGGCGGCCACGGCACAACCCGGTGGCAACCCGGCGACCGTGTGATGGCGCTGACGCACGGGGGAGGCTACGCCGAGTACTGCTGTGTGCACGAGTCCCATTGCCTGTCGGTTCCCGACGGGCTGACCTCCGTGATGGCGGCGGCGGTGCCGGAAACGTTCTTCACGGTTCACTACAACGTATTCATGCGAGCGGGGATCTCCGCCGGAGAGACCCTGCTTGTTCACGGAGGATCGAGCGGCATCGGCTCGACGGCAATTCAGCTGGCGAAGGCCAATGACGTGCCGGTCATCGCAACGGCAGGCAGCGACGAGAAGTGCCGGTTTTGCGATATTCTCGGCGCGACGCACCTCATCAACTACCGGACCTCGGACTGGGCGGAAGAAGTGTCTCGCCTGACGGAAGGACGTGGCGTCGACGTCGTGCTGGACATGGTCGCGGGTTCCTATGCGCAGAAGAACATCGAATCGCTGGCGCACGACGGCCGTTATGTGATTATCGGCTTTCTGCAGGGATGGAAAGCGGAACTCGATCTGCGCCCGGTGCTGGCCCGGCGCATATCGATCACCGGGTCCTTGTTGCGTCCGCAGACCGTCGAGGAAAAAGCCGCGATCGCACGAAGCGTCGAGTCCCACGTACTGCCACTGCTTGCGTCAGGGGCCGTAAAACCTGCCATACACGCCACATTCCCCCTGGCAGAGGCAGCCGCGGCGCACGCTCTTATGGAAAGCGGCCGGCACATGGGCAAAATCGTGCTCATTGTCAGCCGGGAGGCGTGACAGGCATTCTTATGTACGACAGTTTATGGATTGCCATCGTCTCGATTGCCGTGCTGACCGGTGTCGCGATCTATTTTCGTCGCAATCGCGGCGAGCATCCAATGCCGGATATCCTGCGTCCCGGAAAGCCGCTGCCGGAGTTTCGCGCCATCGACGAACAGGGCAACCCGATGCGGTCGACACAACTCGTCGGCTCCGCCTCCGTCATTCTGTTCGTTCGCGGAGGCTGGTGTCCGTTCTGCAACGAGCAGGTTGAAAAACTGACGTCGCACTATAAGGACATCGTCGATCTCGGAGCCAGGCTCATCTTCGTTACCCCCAAACCACTGCAGACGACGCGCAGGGTGGCGCGCTTCTTCGAAGTGGAGTTTGATTTCTGGCTGGATGATTCACTCCAGGCGGCGGAGAAACTGGGCCTGTTGCACAGGGGGGCCGTGCCGGGCTCGTACCGCACCGAATACGGAAGCGATACCGTCTGGCCGACCGTCCTGGTCGTCGATCGTTCGGGGATTATCCGATACACGGAATTGTCGAAGCACATTTCGGACCGACCCGATCCGGAGGTGTTGGTGAACGTGTTGCGGAAGTTCTAGCCCGGCATCGGATCGCGTCCGGACTCCGTTTTACCGGCGCGCGTCCGCGATGATCTTGCGCGCCTGCTCGTCGGCAATGACGTTCGTCGGCCGTCCCGTCGCGACGGCCTCTTCGAATATTCGCATCAGTCTCGGTCCAATCGCCGCAACCAGTTCCATGACTTCTTCGTCGTCCTCCGTGCCGCGGTATTCGCTTGCGACGTTGATGATGCCGCCGCCGTTGATTACGTAATCGGGGGCGTAAAGAATTCCCGCGTCCAATAGCCTCTGACCGTCCGCGAGAGTCTCCAGCTGGTTGTTCGCGGCCCCTGCAACGATCTCTGCCTTCAGTCCCGGAATCGTCCGTTCGTTGAGAACGGCACCCAGCGCGCACGGCGACAATACATCGACCTGCTGAAACAGAATCTCATCGAGCGACACAGCCTCCGCGCCGAACTCGTCGCAG
>Ga0299913_10000374_pt1 | contig 27395 bp, 19 predicted proteins | sample RVTome_9_FD_201360 | JGI IMG/M metagenome (GOLD analysis project Ga0299913, IMG submission 201360) | Soil microbial communities from uranium-contaminated site in the Upper Colorado River Basin, Wyoming, United States - RVT155D38 (version 2) ... | reverse complement strand
GGAAATGCTGGTCGGGGTGAGAGGATTTGAACCTCCGGCCCCTGCCTCCCGAAGGCAGTGCTCTACCAGGCTGAGCTACACCCCGAAGCCGCGCGCCATGATACACATCCTCGGTGCGCCGGGCCACACGCACGTAGTTTCGCGACCAAATTGACGATTCAGGGGAGAACCAGCGGCAGCGTCGCTCGTTGATATAGACGAAAGAGGCACTAACGAACTCCGGGTGCTTCCTCGTCGTACAGAGCCGCGATGTCGTTCGCCGTCAGCGCCGCGTCGAAGAACTTCAGCTCATCGACACTGCCCGCGTACGGCGGATCCCAGTGATTCACGCCGATCCCGGTGCCATCCTCGAGATTGTCCTCGAACTGGTAGTGCGCCGCAGGCTGGGGCAGGCCGAGCGGGCTGACGGTTGCCGCGAAGTCGCGCGTCGCGCTCTCGCCGTCGAGGGTGACCATGGCCGTCAGTGTGACGTTCGCCGGCGGGGACGTCTCGTCGGGGCGGGTGACGACGCCCGTGTCCGCCTCGACAGAAATCGTCGCGGGATCGGAAGAGACCCAGTCGATGGCCGCGGCGAACGGCCCGGTGGGCGGCAGGTGGATGTCGTCGGTGACCGATGACAGGTCGCCGAGATCGATCAGGTCGACGGCCGTCTGCAGCAGCTCGTCCGACGGCGTGTAGTCGATGTCGAGCGCCTGCATCTCCTCGAGTCCGAGCGCGGCGTCGTAGACCTTGAGCTCGTCGATCAGGCCGTTATACGGCGTATCCCAGTAGTTCACGCCCAGCGCGAAGCGTCCCTCGGCGGAGGTGAAGAAGTCGGTCAGGGTGCCGCCCGAGAAATACTCCGTGCCGTCGATGTACACCCGGACCAATCCCTGGTCGACCGCAAAACCGAGATGCGACCAGGTGCCTTCGGGAATCAACTGCCCGGTCACGCCGTCGAAGAACGGGTTGCTGCCGCTCCAGAACATCGTGTTGCCGTCCCAGCTCTGCGGCAGCAGGCTGATCCAGTGGTCGGAGTACCGATCGCCGCCGTCCTGCTGTTCGTCGACCGCGCCGAAGAACGCAGGTGTGAACTGCGTTATCGCCGTCGGATTGACCCACATCGATACCGAGTACTCGTAGTTCGAGATCAGGCCGTCGGGCAGCCGCAGGCCGGCCGTACCGTCGAGGCTCAGAGCCTGGTTGTCGTGGCCGGCAGCGAAACCGACGACGCCCTCGCTCAGTTTCCAGATCCGGTCGCCGGTTGCTTCGCCCGCGGCGAAGTTGCCGAGGTCCTCGGTCAGGTCGTTCTCGAAGTCGTAGCGGGCGACGCGGTTGAACGGCGATCGCTCCGGGACGAGCACGTCGCGCGTGACTTCCATCGACTGGCCGTTCAGAGTAATCGTCGCCGTGATCGTGACCGTCTGGTCGCCCTCGCCGACGTTCGGCCGGATCACGGTGCCGTCGCTCGTGATCACCTCGCCGTTGCTCGTCGACCAGTCGATCGTCGCCCCGCGCGTGGCGTTCACCGGGAACTCGAGACTGTCGCCGTTGAATTCGTCCGGAAAGTCGATTGCGTCGGCGACGTCCCGCACGACCGCCTCGTCGGTCCTGTCTTCCATCTTCGACAGCCAGGCGGTGGCGCCTTCGCCCGACACGGCGGCGATCGCCGGGGTCAGGCGCTGAGAACCGTCCTCCCATTGCCACTGGATGACGCCCTCGTACGCGATACCATCGAGCGTCAGGCTGATCGACATCCCGTCCTCCTGGTCCGCGAGCGCGTAGCTACCGTCGATCGCGCCGCTCACGGAGCCGTCCTCGTCCAGCGAAAGATAATCGCTCTCCTTCACCTCGCGATTGATGTCCTTGCCGTGATCGACGTACCGGTACAGGCCGGGCACATCGTCGGCGCCGACGACGTTGCCGCCGGTCAGCGGCGCGTAGCGGTGCGGCGAGGCGACCAGCCAGTCGTTCCCGGTGACGAACAACTGGTGCACGCGTATCGCGTGCTGCTGGCCGCGGTTCGGGAAGCGCGTATGGTGGATCAGCACGTACTCGCCGGTGTCGGCGTCGTAGTACGCAGAGTTGTGCCCCGGCGCCAGGTAACCGCGGCTCGGCACGGGATCGCCGAGCGCAGCTTCGAACTGGAAACCACCCATCAGCTTCACGCCGTAGGGCTCGATGCTGTCCCAGTTGCCGGACGCTTCCGCCAGGTCCTTGCCTTCGGCGTCGACGTAGGGACCGTCCGGATCGCGCGAGCGCGCGATGCGGATGTTGTAGCCGTCCTCGGCCTCGAAACCGCCGAAGGACGTGAACAGGTAGTAGTAGTCGGTATCGGGGCTGTAGAGAATGAACGGGCCCTCGATCGCGCTGTGATTGCCGCCCGCAAGGTGCGTGCCGTAACCCTGTCCCGCGACCGGTTTGCCCGTGGCCTCGTCCATCTCGAGGATGAAGATGCCGCCCGAGTACGACCCGTAGACCATCCAGAGCCGCCCGCCCTGGTCGTAGAATGTGGTCGGGTCGATGACGTTCGGATGCACGGTCGGGTCGAAACTCGTGATCGTGCCGACGCCGTAACCCTGATTCGCGATCTCGTCGTCGGTCTGGCCGGACCAGAGGAACGCACCGAGATTCGAGTACGGCCCTTCGATGCTGTCGGCGACGGCAACGCCGAGGTAGGAGCGCGGAAAGTCGCACAGCCCGTCGTCGGCCGTAGCGCAGTGGTTGTAGTAGAAGTACCAGTGTCCGTCGTCGAGCTTGACGATGTCCGAGGCCCAGGAACCGACGTGGCCGCCGACGTAGGCGATCCCCTCGGCGATCTCGCTCGCATAGGTGTCGAACAGCGGGTTGGCGTCGTTCACCCCGTTGGCGACGGCTTGCCAGCTGACGAGGTCCGTCGACCGGGCCATCGCGAGGTGCGAGCCGATGACGTAGAAACTGTCGTCGTCGGCACGCACCACCGACGGGTCATGGACCGGCAAGTCGTTGTAGACTATCGAGCCGTCGACCTCAGGCTTGATCGTGACGGGCGCTTCGCCGCCTCCGGGCGGCGGGGCAGGGTCGGGTGGATTCGGTTGGTCGCCGCCGCTGCCGCAGGCGGCGAGCAGCAGGCTACCGAAAAGCGCGACTCCGCCGTATCTTGTGCGCATTTGCCCCTCGTTTCGGATTTTTTTACTGAAGTAGGCGTAAAAATAATACAATAGCATTTATTGGAATCCAACGGTCCGGCGCCGCAGCGATTCCCGAGGATGGCGAACTGTGGACCTGATCGAGCGTAAATCGAACCTCTCCTTCCGCGTCACCGAAGAACTCGGTCGCGCGATCGTCAGCGGCGACTACGAGCCGGACGAGGCCCTGCCCACCGAGGCCGAGATGTGCATTCGCTTCGGCGTCAGCCGTACCGCGGTCCGGGAAGCCGTCAAGATGCTCGCCGCCAAGGGACTGGTGTCCAGCAAACCCCGGCGCGGCATTCGCGTAATGCCCGCTGAGGACTGGAACATCTTCGATTCCGATCTCCTGACCTGGTCGCTCGAGGGCAAGCCGTCGCGATCGGTGCTGACCGAGTTCTTCCAGCTTCGTGTCGCCGTAGAGCCAGAGGCGGCGGTACTCGCCGCGCAGTTCGCGTCGCGGGAGGACAAGGACGCCATCGCGGCGGCGATCGACCGGATGCGGGACGCACCGGAATACTCCGAGGTCGGCGTTTCCGCGGACCTCGATTTCCACATCGCTCTGCTGTATGCCACGAAGAACCGGTTCTATATCCGCTTGCGGGATTTCATCCGCACGGCGCTCAACGTCAGCATTCATTTCACGACCCCGGCGACCAGGACCTACGACGAGATCGTCGTGGCTCACGAGAAGGTTCTGCGCGCCATCGAAAAGGGGCACGTCGAGCGCGCGCGCCTGAGCATGCGGCAGCTGATCGAGGACGCACACGCGCTGATCGAGGCCGGTGCCGTCGGGACCGCCCAGGGGGACTGATCGACAAGACCCTATGAATGATGCAATAGACGCGAAGAAGCTGATCGAATCCGGCGGGGCCGTCCTCGGCTGCGAGCTGGGCTCCACGACAATCAAGGCGACGCTCGTCGACCCGCGCGGCAGGCCGCTGGCGTCGGGTTCCCACCAGTGGGAGAACCGCCTGGTCGACGGCATCTGGACCTACGATGTCGACGACATCGACGCGGGGCTGGCGCACTGCTTCGCCAACCTCAAAGCCGGCGTCGCTCGGCAGTACGACGCCTCGTTGACGCGCCTCGGCGCCGCGGGCGTCAGTGCGATGATGCACGGCTACATCGCCGTGGACGAGGAAGGCAAGCTGCTGGTGCCGTTCCGCACCTGGCGCAACAACATCACCGGCGACGCCGCCGCGGAGCTGACCAACCTGCTCGGCTGGCCGATCCCGCAGCGTTGGAGCATCGCGCACCTCTACCAGGCCATCCTGAACGAGGAGCAGCACCTTCCGCAGGTCGCGCGCATCACGACGCTCGCAGGGTACGTACACTGGAAGTTGACCGGCGAGTGGAAGCTCGGCATCGGGGATGCTTCGGGGGTCTTCCCCGTTGATCCCGACAGTGACCATTACGACGCCGGTATGCTCGAGGCTTTCGACCGGCACGTGGCCGACCGCGGGCTTCCGTGGCGGCTCGAGTCGCTGCTGCCGGGCATCGTGCCGGTCGGCGAAGCCGCCGGCCGCCTGACGCCCGAAGGGGCGAAACTCCTGGATCCGAAAGGCGGCCTCGAGCCCGGCACGCCGCTGTGCCCACCCGAAGGCGACGCCGGCACCGGGATGGTCGTCACCAACAGCGTCAGGCCGAGAACCGGCAACGTTTCCGCCGGCACCTCCGTGTTCGCGATGCTGGTGCTCGATAAGAAACTCTCGAAAGTCCACCCGGAGATCGACCTGGTGCTGACGCCGGACGGCGAGCTGGCCGGGATGGCGCATTCCAACAACTGCACCTCGGATTTCAACGCGTGGATGTCGCTGTTCTCGGAGGTCATGCGCACGCACGGGAACGATGTCCCTGAGTCGGAGCTGTTCGGCCGACTCATGCCGCTCGCGCTCGAGGGCGATGCCGACGCCGGCGGCCTGCTCGCCTACGGCTACGTATCGGGCGAGCACCTGACGGGTTTCAGTGAAGGTCGACCCCTTTTCGTGCGCCTGCCGGACGCCGCGTTCACGCTCGCCAACTTCGTCCGCGCTCACCTGTTCGCCGCGTTGTGCGCCCTGCGCACCGGACTCGACATTCTGACGGACGAGGAAGGGGTGCGGGTCGAGGAGCTGTGTGGCCACGGCGGATTCTTCAAGACGCCGGAAGTCGGTCAGCGGATCATGGCAGCGGCCACCGGTACGCCGGTCAGCGTGCCGGAAGGCGCGGGCGAGGGCGGCGCCTGGGGCATGGCACTGCTGGCGGCCTACTCGTTGCGGGAGGATCGGGAGACGGGACTCGCGGATTACCTGGACGGCCTGATCGGCGACGGCATCGGCCGTGCCGTGGCGCCGCGCAAAGAAGACGTCGAGGGTTTCGAGCGCTTCTTCGAGCGCTACAAGGCCGGCCTGCCGATCGAGGCGGCCGCCGTCCGGCATTTCCACTGATGAGCAGCCAATGACCACGAACCTCGGAGCCCTGTTCGACTGGGATGGCGTCATCATCGACTCGTCTGCGCAGCACGAGCGAAGCTGGGAACTCCTGGCCGAAGAGATCGGCAAACCGCTGCCGCCGGATCATTTCGTGCGCGGCTTCGGCATGAAGAACCAGCGCATCATTCCGGAAGTCTTGAGCTGGACCGAAGATCCGGACGAGATCGAAACCTACTCGCTGCGCAAGGAGTACCTGTACCGCGAGATCATCGGTGCCGAGGGGATCCGGCCGCTGCCCGGCGTGAACGAGCTGCTGCGCACGCTCGACGCAAAAGGCGTCCCATGCGCCGTCGCCTCGTCGACGCACCGCGAGAACGTCGAAACGGTATTCGACGTGATCGGGCTGCGCGGGTACTTCCGGGCAATCGTCACGGGGGAGGACGTCAGTCACGGTAAGCCGGACCCCGAGGTATTCCTGAAGAGCGCCGCGAGCATCGGCCGCCGCGCCGAGGATTGCGTCGTGTTCGAGGACGCGCACGTCGGCATCGAGGCGGGGCTCGCCGCCGGCGCCCGGGTCGTCGCGGTCGCGACCACCAATCCTTTAGAGGCACTCGGCCGGGCTCACCTCGCCGTCCGCTCGCTCGAAGAGGTCCGCTGGGCCGACATCGCCGCGTTGTTCGGTTGCAGGCCGGCTATTTATCATATTTAATAACTCGCCCATCGGCGCCTTCCGGGGTGCCCGAGATGCCAGGACAAGTACCGGAGATTCAATGAGTTACGCGGAACTAAAGCGTGCGGCGTGGGACGCCAACATGGAGCTCCACCGTCGCAGCCTTGTCCTCTATACATGGGGCAACTCGTCCGAACTCGATCGCGCGCGCGGCGTGTTCGCGATCAAGCCGAGCGGCGTTCCCTACGAGCGCCTGACCGCCGACGACATGGTCGTGGTTGACCTGGACAACCGGGTCGTCGAGGGAAAACTGAAACCCTCGTCGGACACCCGGACGCACACGCACCTGTACCGCCATTTCGAGAGCATCGGCGGCATCACGCACACGCATTCGACCTATGCCACGGCCTGGGCGCAGGCCCGGCAGGAGATTCCGTGTTTCGGCACGACGCACGCGGACTATGCCTACGGCGCGATCCCCTGCACCGCGATCATGCGCAACGAGCAGATCGAGCGGGACTACGAGGAGGAAACGGGCGTGCAGATCACGGAGGCGTTCGATAAGCGCAACCCGCTCGAGATGCCGATGGTCATCGTCGCGGGGCATGCGCCGTTCGCGTGGGGCAAGGACGCGGCGGAATCCGTCTACCACGCCGTGGTCCTCGAGGAGATCGCGCGCATGGCGTACCTGACGCGCACGATCGAGCCGTCCACGGGCCCGTTGAAGCAGGAGATCATGGACAAACACTATCTGCGCAAGCACGGCAAAGACGCCTACTACGGTCAGAGCTGAGCGGAGGTTCGATATGAAGACTTATGGGGACAAGACGATCTGGTTTCTGACCGGCTCGCAGCACCTCTACGGCCAGAAGCTTCTGGACCAGGTGCGCGACAACAGCCGGAAGGTAGCGGCCGGACTGAACGAATCCGCGCACATCTCGGCGCAGGTCGTGGCCGCGGACATCGTTACCACCCCGGAGGGCATACTGAAGATCTGCCGGCAGGCGAACAGCGACGAGAATTGCGTCGGCCTGATCCTGTGGATGCACACCTTCTCGCCCGCGAAGATGTGGATCGCCGGCTTGCAGGCGCTCGAAAAGCCGTGGCTGCACCTGCATACCCAGTTCGGCGCCGAGCTGCCGTGGGCCGACATCGACATGCACTACATGAACCTGAACCAGAGCGCCCACGGCGACCGGGAGTTCGGCTACATCGGCACCCGTTTGGGCATCGATCGCAAGGTGGTCGTCGGTCACTGGCAGTCGGAGAGAGTGCAACGCCAGATCGACGACTGGATTCGGGCTGCCATGGGCCGATACGAGGCGCGGCACCTCAAGATCGCGCGCTTCGGCGACAACATGCGCCAGGTCGCGGTGACCGAGGGCGACAAGGTCGCCGCCCAGATCCAGTTCGGCTACGAAGTGCACGCCTGGGGCCTCGGAGACCTCGCCGCGGCCTGCGACGCGGTGGCGTCGAGTGACCTCGACTCGCAGCTCGACGAGTACCGGAAAGACTACGACGTGGACAAGCGCCTGTTCGACGATCTCGAGTCCCGCCAGCTCATCTGCAACGAGGCGCGCCTCGAGCTCGGCATGGAGCGCTTCATGGAGGAGCGCGGGTGCAAGGCGTTCACGAATTGCTTCGAGAACCTGAGCGGCCTGTCGGGACTCCCGGGCCTCGCGACGCAGCGGCTGATGAGCAAGGGCTACGGCTACGGCGCCGAAGGCGACTGGAAGACCTCGGCAATGGTGCGCATCGCCAAGGCGATGAGCCGGGGTCGGGACGGCGGCACGACATTCGTCGAGGACTACACCTACAACTTCGCGACCACTGACCAGGTGCTGGGCGCGCACATGCTGGAGGTGTGCCCCAGCGTCGCGGCAGGACAACCGCGCCTGGAGATCCATCCGCACACCATCGGCATCAGGAAAGACATCGCGCGCCTTATCTTCGCCGGCAAGGCCGGACCGGCACTGAACATCTCCACGATCGACCTCGGTTGGCGGTTCCGCATGATCGTCAACGCACTCGACACCGTGCCGCCACCGCAGGACATGCCGAAGCTACCGGTCGCGAAAATCCTCTGGGAGCCGCGGCCGAACCTGGAGGTATCCGGTGCGGCCTGGATTCACGCCGGCGGCGCGCACCACAGCGCTTATACGCAGGGAGTCACGCTGGCCCAAGTGGCGGATTACGCCGAGATGTGCGGCGTGGAACTGGCGGTGATCGACGCGGATACCGATATTCGTGCGTTCAGGCAGGAACTGCGGCACAACGAGGCGTATTACCATCTGCGCCGCACGAGCTGATCGCCGGAGGCCCTAAGCCCCGCAACGAAAAACGGCCGGCGGAACGCAGTCCGCCGGCCGTCCACGTTCGGGCAACCCGCTACCTGCCGAATCCGTAGCGCACACCCAGTGCGAAGGTCCGGCTGTAAAGGTAGTTGTGGAAGTTGAACAGCTCGGGCTGATTGCCGTAGTTCCAGTGAAAAGTCGGCTCGGTGAGATTGGTTGCGTCGAACGTCACGGTCCAACTGTCGTTGACCAGCCACGTTAACTGGAAGTCCAGGCTCTCCTCGGCCAACCTCCACACCTGCAGCGGATTTGCAAACAGCGCCGCCTCGTTGTTGTTGTAGAAATCGTCACGCCAGAACCACGAGAGTCGCGCGTTGAAGGACTCACGATCGTACGCCAGGATCGCGCTATAGGATGTCTCCGATACGCCGCCGATCGGCAGGATATCGAAGCCGACGATGTCACCCACCTCGTTCAGTATCGGTAGCTCCTGCTCCGAGTCCAGCAGCGTCAGGCTGGCCTGGATGCCCAGGCCGTCCCAGTACCCCGGTAGTTCCGGGAACCAGGTGGCGCCGAATTCCCAGCCGTCCAGCTTGGCTTCGCCGGCGTTGTCGGGTTGCTCGAGGATGTAAGTGTAAGGTCCGATATCGGGCACGTCGTCGGGCACGTCAAAAATGACGGCATTGCGGAACGGCACGATGCTGTTCGTGATGTCGCGCTGGAACCAGGTGCCGTAGAGTATGCCGCCCTCCGTAAAGTACCACTCGAGAGAAATGTCGAGGTTCGTCGACTCCACGGGTTTGAGGTCCGGATTGCCGCCGTCTGCGGTGCCGTAGCCGATGTCGGTAACGTCGGGGAAGTACTGGATGTTGGGATTGAGATCCAGGAATGTCGGCAGGTTGAAGGTTTCCGTGTAACTGAACCGGGCCATCAGCTCGTCGGTGATTCCCCAGCGGACCATCAGGCTCGGCAGGATCGTGTCGTTCTCGTTCGTTGCGGTGTCGGCACCGGGTATGTCGATGTCGGTCTCTACGTCCAGCAGCCGAAAACCGACACGCCCGTCCAGGAATCCGCCGTTCGCGAGATCGGTCGAGAAATCGCCCTGCACGTACAACGCGGTCTGCATCTCCTCGATTTCGAACACCACCGGATAGGCCGCAGGTATGTTGAAACCGTAAATGGAAAGCAACTGGCTACGATTCGCGCGGACAAAGTCGTCACTCGCAACGGCCCAGCTTCCTACCACCCCTTCCCGGCCGTCAAAGAATTCGTCCGTGCTGAAAGTGACGAACTCCGGCGGCAGGTCGGCGAGCGTCGTCCCGTCGACCGGTCCTCCCGCGAATGCGAAGTTGCGCTCTTCCGCGGTGCGTTTGTCGAGGCGCACGCCGAAGCTCAAGGCATCGAACCAGCCCCACTCGACGTCCAGGTCGGCATCGGCGGTCCAGGTCAGGGCATCACCGCTGTCCCGATCGCCGTTGGGGAACGCCCAGTCCAGGAAGTAGTTGTTCCGGTTGGTTGGGTCGGTGGACGGGTCGCCGGTGTTATTGGGATCGTAGTCGATTAACGGCACACCGTCGCCGCCGTTGACGTTGATGAAGAACTCCGGCGCAATGCGCGCGATGCGCTGGCCCCAGAAATCGTTCTCGAAATCGCTGTCCTGGTAGGAAATGTCGGACTCCAGGTTAAAGCCTTCACGGATCTCCCATTCCCCGCGCAGCGCGTACAGGTAGCTGTCGGTGCGCGAGTCGATGACGTCGCCGCTCGTAAAGCTGAAGCCGTCTCCCATGGTCCGCGACCGGATCACGTTCGTGTTCGGGAAAATCTCGACGGGATCGGCGAGGTCGTAGATCGGCGAATTCAGGAACTGGAACCACAGGCTGTTGTAGCCCTCGTTGCGGAAGCCGTTGTAGAAGGCCTGGAACGTGTATTCTGACTTGTCGTTCGGGGCCCACTGCAGCGCGACATTCCATGCGGGCCGTTCGCGTTTGCCCCTGAAGTCGAAATTGAACATGGCGTCACGCCAATGCAGGAATTCCTGCCCGGGATTCAGGTCCAGCGTGGAACCCGGGGCGGTTGGGAGGCCGCGATCCAGCCCTGGTGTCCAGCCTTCCGCGGGAGGGATCTGCCTCAGCGGCGATGTGCCGTCCAGCGGTTCGAACGGAAAGGAGGCACCCGCATGGGATCCCTGGTCACGCCAGTTCGTCCGCGTGTAAGCAGCGTTGACCAGCGCACCGAATTCACCGAGGTCGCTGTTCCAGCGATTGCTGAGCAGGAAACTGAACTGCGGATCGGTTTCGTCGGCCTGATCTTGATGGATGAGGCGTGCCTGCGTCAGGAACTTGAAGCCTTCGAAATCCAACGGCCGCGACGTGTGTATATCGATCTGTCCCGCAATACCTCGCGCAATATTCTCGGGGGAGCGGGTCTTGTACACGTCAACGCGGTTGATGAGTGTGGACGGCACGTCTTGCAGCGCAACGGCACGCCCGGACGACGTGAACACGTTGCGGCCGTCGATCAGCGTCGTGACGTCCGAGAGGCCGCGAATCGAGACGACCGAAACTTCGCCGGCGCCGCGATCGGTGACCTGCACACCCGGAATGCGCTGCATGGCCTCGACCACGTTGTTGTCGGGGAACTTGCCCAGGTCCTCCGCGACCAGCGCGTCCACGATCTGCATCGAGTCGCGCTTGACCTCGACGGCCTGGCTCAGGCTGTATCTGACGCCGGTGACCACCACTTCCTCGATGGTCTGATCAATTTCCTGGTCCGTTTGCGCCCACGCCGGGCCGGCGGCCGCGAGCGCGGCGCTTCCCATGACCAGGTAGCTGAGCAAGTATTTTCTGAGCATTGCTTTGCCTCGGTTTAAGGGTTGAATGGAGTTGTCGGGATCGACGGGGATACTGCTGTGCCCATGGACACGCGGAGGCGCCCGGCTGCACGGCGCGTGCAAGCCGGTTGATAACTGCCGATCGTCCGTACCGATTCGGCCAAGACAGAATCCCCCTTCGATGCCGGTATCCGCCGGCGCGGTGCCTATTTATAATATTATACGTCATAATATTTAATTGCATGGTCTATAGCAACAGGAAAAGTCATGGCGTCTGAGTCCTGCCGGTCGCGCCGACCGCAATGCGAGAACTATAATCAAATCAGTGACGTGCACGGCCATCGGGCGGCCTGTGCCTGGAACGGCAACGTTTTCCCGACAGCCGAACCAGCCGGACTTTCCTGGATTGAGACGAAAAGAACAGTGAGATTCCCCGGGCGCATTGCCGTCGTTATTGATCGCGGTCGTGCTCGCGGCTTGCACCCGTGCCGAACAACCGGCCGCCGCGGGCGAGCCGGTGGCCGTGCCTTCGCGCGACAGCGGTGAATCGCACCGGAACCGGTAGAATCGCGCAGTGGCATCACCCCGCAGCGCTCGTTTCGACTTGAACACATCGGCAAGGGAGAAGAACATGCACTCGAGCATTCGCACTATCGGCGCAGGCCTGGCGTTCGTCCTGCTATTGAATGGCCAGTCGGGAACGGCACTGGCAGACGACGTCGAGCTGACGGTCCGCGCCGACCAGCCGGGCGATACGATCAGCCGCTATCTATACGGCCAGTTCGCGGAGCACCTGGGGCGCGGCATCTACGGCGGCATCTGGGTCGGCGAAGATTCCGACATCCCGAACACGCGCGGTTTCCGCACTGACGTGCTCGAGGCGCTCAAAAAGCTGCAGATTCCCGTCATCCGCTGGCCCGGTGGCTGCTTCGCCGACGAGTACAACTGGCGCGACGGCATCGGCCCGCGGGACGAGCGCCCGGTGCGCATCAACACGCACTGGGGCTGGGTCGAGGAAGACAACTCCTTTGGCACGCACGAGTTCATGGAGCTGGTCGAGCTGCTCGACAGCGCAGCCTACATCGCCGGCAACGTGGGCAGTGCGCCCCCCCGCGAGATGGCGCAGTGGCTCGAGTACATGACGGCGGACAACGACACGACCCTCGCACGCCTGCGCCGCGAGAACGGGCGCGAGGAGCCGTGGAAAGTGCCGTTCTTCGGCGTCGGCAACGAGACCTGGGGCTGCGGCGGCAACATGACGCCCGAGTACTACACGCACCTGTACAAGCGCTACGCGACGTTCCTGAAAGCGCCAGACGACAACGAGCCGAAGAAAGTGGCGAGCGGCGGCAACGACGAGCATACCGACTGGACCGAGGAGCTGTCGTCCGAAGTGCGCGGGAACATGGACGGCATCAGCCACCACTACTATACGACGCCGAGCGGGGAGTGGACCCCAAAGGGCAAGTCGACGGGCTTCCCGGAGGCCGAATGGATCTCGACGCTGCGCAACACGATGCGCATCGACGAGTACCTCGATCTGAACGAAGCGGTACTCGAAAAGAACGACCCGGACGGCGACGTCGGTCTCTACCTCGACGAGTGGGGCATGTGGTACGACCCGGAAGAAGGCCAGGAACCCGGCTTCCTGTACCAGCAGAACTCGATCCGCGACGCACTGGTCGCCGCGCTCAACTTCCACATCTTCCACGCGCACACGAGGCGCTTGCACATGGCCAACATTGCGCAAACCGTGAACGTGCTGCAGGCCGTGATCCTGACCGACGAGGAAGATATGACCCTGACGCCGACCTACCACGCGTTCGAGATGTACATCCCGTTCCAGGACGCGACGTTCGTGCCACTGGAATCAGACGGCATGCCCGGGTACGAGTTCGGCGACGTTTCCGTGCCGCACGTTTCGGCCACCTCGGCGCTCACCAAGGATGGCCGGCTCGTGATCGGCCTCGTCAATCTGCACCCGCGGGATGCGATCGAAGTCAGCGTCGACATCGAAGGTTTCGACGCGGAGGGTGCGTCTGGCCGCGTACTCACCGGCGACGCCATCGACGCGCACAACACCTTCGACGATCCGGACGCGGTGAAGCCGGCCTCGCTGGCGGTCGACCTGGACGGCGACGAACTGAACGTGTCGTTGCCCGCCCGATCGCTTAGCGTCGTCACGCTGGAACCCTGAGCCGTCGAAGGCCGGAGACAGAGTCGGCGCGCGCCGGGAACGTGCGCTACTGAATTCCTTCGGTCGTCACGATCACGCGCTTCAGCGCGCCGTCGTCGTTGTTCAGTCGGCGTTCTCGGGCGGGCCGTCGCCGATCAGCTCGGTCGCGAAGCGGTCCAGGTCGGCAGGGTCGACGGCCGGCCAGCCGTCTTCCCAGCCCATCGGCAGGATGCGCAGTTTCTGCAGCGCGTCGTCCGCGGTCTCGTAAGCGTGGAAGACAAGCCAGTCGCGGCCGTCGAAGGTGTAGGCGGCGTTGTGACCCAGTGCCACCCAGTTGTCGTTACCTTTGAGCACGAGGCTGCCGCCGCCCTCGGGCATCGGCGTGCCGTCCTTGTCGACGTACGGCCCGCTTACCGACTTCGAGCGTCCGACCACGATCTTGTAGGTGCTGTCCATGCCGCGGCAGCAGAGGTCGAAGGACACGAACAGGTAGTACCAGTCGCCCTTGCGGAAGATGTACGGCGCTTCGACCGCGCCGCCGCCGGGATCGGCGTCCGGCGTTCCCGGTTCCCGCGGGCGCCGCGCCAGGCTGTGCCATTCCTGCGGCTCCGCGAGGCGCACGAGGCTGTCGTCGAGCTTCACCAGCTTGATGCCGCTCCAGAACGAGCCGAAGGTCATCCAGTAGTCGCCGTTCTCGTCCTCGACGATCGCCGGGTCGATCGCGTTCCAGTCGTCGCGATTCGGCACCGACGTGAGCACGATACCCTGGTCGACCCAGCGGTAGTCCGGCGACTCCGGATCGAGCGTCTCGTTGACGGTCACGCCCATGCCGGAGGTGTTCCGGCCGAACGCCGACACGGAATAGTACAGGTAGAAGCGGCCGTCCTTCTCGACGATGTCCGGCGCCCACAGGTGGCCGTTGAAGTCCGGCGCGACGCGCCTGCCCCAGCTCGGCTCGTCCTCGAAAGCGCGTCCGATCCAGCGCCAGTGCTCGAGATCCTGCGACGAGTAGATCGTGATGCCGGGTCCGGTGCTGAACACGTAGTAGGTGTCGCCCGCGCGCGCCATGACCGGGTCGTGCACCTCGACCTGACGCGCCTGGCCGCAGGAGAGTCCGCACAGGCAGAGGGCGGCGAAGGCTGCGGTTCGGATCACTGGATTCTTCATGGTTTGCTCCGGTTGCCTGGGGCTTCGGGTTCGGGCAGGGCCTCGAGCTTGAGGCGGGCCGCCTCGGCCTGTGACGTTCCCGGCTGTCGCAGTTCGAGCTGCGCCGGCGTGCTGTAAGGCCAGTACAGCATGTAGCGAGAATGGTGGACGCGGAAGAACGGAATCAGCTCCGCGTCATCCGCGCCTCGCAAACCGGCGTCCCGGCCGACACGGAAACGCAGTTCGCCATCGCCGATGCGTTGGATATGCCGTGCGAAGTCCGGGCTGTCGGCGACGAACACGGGAACTTCGTCGACGGGACACACCGGCCCGTCCGGGACGTGCCCCATGCGGCTGTCGTCGGCGTAGAAGTCGAGCGACTCGTCCCCGAACGGCGACGTTTCGGCGGCGAGAACGACGGGGCCGTAGAGGATCGCGTAGTAACCGGAACCGTCCGGCAGCGTTTCGCTGCGAACCGCCATCGGCAGTTCCAGGCTCACCGTATCGCCTTTCTCCCAGCGCCGGTCGAGCTCGATGTAGCTGCCGGGCGCCGCTGACACGTCCTCGCGCCTGCCGTTGATGCGGACGATCGCTCGCTCGCCGGCGGCCCAGGCCGGATATCTGAGCTTCAGGCGTATATCGGCGTCGCTCTCGAACACGAGCCGCGTGCCCGGCTCGTCCGGGAATGCGGTTTCCTGGCGCAATGACAAGCCCTGCTCGGGCCACTCGAGCCGCGACGGGATGTAAAGGTTGACGAACACCGCATCGTCGTCCCGCGCATAGATGAAGGCGCCGTGCTTGACGTGATTCTCGATGCCGGAACCGACGCAGCACCACATCGCCTCGTGCACCTGCGAGTAGACGCGGTAGTGCGCCGGCCGCATCGGCGTGAAGTAAACCAGGCCGCCCGTCCGCGGGTCCTGCGAGGACAGGATGTGGTTGTAGAGCGCGCGCTCATAGTACTCGACGTACCTCGCCGCCGGACCGTCGCGGTACAGCAGGCGCGTCAGCTTCAGCATGTTGTAGGTGTTGCAGGTTTCGGGCCCCTCGACCTCGCTGACCATCGCCCCGAAATCCGTTTTCTCGTTGAAGTGCTCGCGCACGCTGTTGCCGCCGATGGCGGTACTGCGCTCGTCGACGACGACGTCCCAGAAGAACTGCGCGGCCCGGTGCCACTCCTCGTCGTCGTCGAGCTGCGCGATGCGCTCGAAGCCTATGACCTTCGGGATCTGCGTGTTGGCGTGCAGCCCGGTCAGCCGGTCCTCGCCGGCGATCAGCGGCTCCAGTATCTGCCGGTGCGAGAAGCGCCGTGCGAGCCGCAGGTAGCGCGCCTCGCCGGTGATCGCCGCGACGTCGGCGAGCACTTCGTTCATGCCGCCGTGCTCGGCGACGAGCATCTCCTGCATCTCTTCGTCGCTTAAGCTCGCGACCAGCGCGTCGGCCCAGTCCGAGAGCTTTACGAGCATCTCCCGTGCCTGCTCGCTACCGGCGTGCAGCCAGGCGTCGCGCAGCCCGGCGAACGTCTTGTGCAGGTTGTACCAGGGCACCCACGCGCCGTTCAGCGCGAACGGTTCCGCACGGATGTCGCCGCCGGCGACGCGCTCCCAGAGCCCGTCGCCGTCCGGCACGCCGCCGAGATAACCGTTTCCGTGCGCCCGTTGCGCGCGTTCGAGCTCGTCCAGCGCGTACTCGAGGCGCTCGCGCACATCCTCGCGGCCGGTCGCCGCCCACGCCAGACTGAGCGCGGTGAGGTAGTGCCCGCCGACGTGCCCGTCGAGCCCCGACGATTCCCAGTTGCCGTAATTGTCGGCGCGGGGCTCGAGGCCGGCCTCCGTCAAATAGGGTGCCAGCAGCCGGTCGGCCTCGAGCGCGAGCAGGTAGTCGACGCCGCGGTCCTGTGCGTCCCGGAATGGACCGTCCAGCAACCGGACCTGCTCCAGAGGGAAGTATTCGACCGCCGCGCCGTCAGTGGCGCCGACGAGCAGGAGCAGCGCGGCAAGGACCACACGGCCGGTTCGTTTCGACGGATGGAGGATCATTGCACGCAGCTTACCGCACCGTCGTCAGGTCGCCAGCCCGGCATCCCCGAACGCGGGCATGCCGTCCCCGTCCCACTTCAGGGGTTTGACGAACGTGTGGCGGTCCGGATTCCAGAGCGGGTCGCCCTCGATGTTCGTGTAGGTGCGGGCGTGGTAGACGAGCATGTCGGTCCTGCCGTCCTCGGCGACGGTGAAGCTGTTGTGGCCGGGACCGAAGACCGAATGCTCGGGGCTGCTGGTCAGTACCGGGTCTGGCGACTTGCTCCAACTTGCCGGGTCGAGCAGGTCGGCGTCCGCATCCGCCCACAGGAGTCCCATGGCGTAGTTCTCGTCCGTCGCGCTGGCGGAGTAGGTTATGAAGATGCGGCCGTCGTGCCTCACCGTCGCCGGTCCTTCGTTGACCCAGAAACCCCGCTTCTCCCACTCGTACTCGGGGACCGACAGGCGTACCGGCCGGCCGGCGAGCGTGACGGGATCCTTCATCGGCGCGAGGTACAGGTTGGAGTTCCCGCGGATGCTCTCGTCCTTCTGCGCCCACAGGTAATAAAGCACCCCCTCGTGCGTGAGCGTGGTCGCGTCAAGGCAGAACGTGTCCATGCCGGTGTCGATACGGCCCTCGAACGTCCACTCGCCCTCCAGGGGGTTCGCAGCCCGCGTGGAGATCGCGTACATGCGATGCTGGAACAGGCCCTCCCGCGTCTCCCGCGACGGCGCGGCCGCGAAGTACACGTACCAGGTATCGTGAATGAAGTGGATCTCCGGCGCCCAGATCAGGTCGCTGTACGGACCGGTATCCGGTTTTCTCCAGACCATGACGGGTGTCGCCTCGGCGAGGCCGGCGATCGTCGCTGCCCGGCGCAACTCGATGCCGTCGTAGGCGGGCACGGAAGCCGTGAAGTAATAGTAGCCGTCGCGGTGGCGATGGATGTAGGGATCTGCGCGTTGTTCGATCAGCGGAACCAGTACGTTCATGGCGGCATTCCGGCGTTCGATCAGGCTTGCGGTGATTCGGTCAGGAATTCCGGGGATTCGTCGGCGATCAGGCCGCGTTCCTTCATATCGTCGTAGTAGCGGTTCGTAATACGGTAGCGGAACATCAGCAGACCCATGATGACGTGGAAGACGCCGGGAATGATCGACAGCATCAGCGCGATGCCGGTCAGCGTGAACGGCGTTTGCTCGGCGCCCGCCTCGTAGTTGAAGAATGCGAGCAGCATGCCGACGATGAAGCCGGCGGCGCCCATGCCCGCCTTCTGGAAGAAGGAGATGCCGCCGAACGCGAGGCCGGATACGCGCTTGCCGGTCTTCGCCTCGCCGTAATCGACGGCTTCGGCGATCGCGGACCAGAACACCGGCGCATGCAGGTCGACCACGAACGACAGCAGGAAATACAGCGCGAATGCCAGCCAGACGTCCTCGGGTTGAACGAGGAGAAACAACAGCACGCTGATCGCGCCGACCGCGAGCTGGCTCCAGCGAAACAGTTGTACCTTGCAGTATTTCTTCGTGATCCACGTAGACGCCACCATCGCGAGAATGGCGGCGGCGACACCGGTGCTCAGGAAGGCCGACAGGCCTCTCGCATCGAGGCCCAGGTAGTATGTCGCGTAATACGCACCCACCGACGCACGGATGACGTAGCCGAGCGTACCGGTGAAGCAGACCCCGCACAGGATCAGCCACTGGTCGTTCTTCAGCAGCACGGCGAACTGTTCCGTGAGCGGTTTCCTGTCGATCCGGTGCTCGACCCGTTCCGTCGTCGTGGCGAAGCAGAACAGGAGCAGCAGGGTCGCCATGCCGGCCATCACGCCCATCGCGGCCTGGTAGCCGAAGGCAAGGTCGTCACCGCCCCAGCGCTTGGCCATGATCGGCACGATGATGGTCACCAGGAATGCGGCGCACTTCGCGAAGAACAGCCGGTAACCGTTCGCCGACAGCCGCTCCTTCGGATCGGACGTCAGCACGCCGATCAGCGAGATGTAGGGGATCGTCACCGACGTGAACATCAGCGTGACGAAGATGTAGGTCGCGTACGCCCAGGCGAGCTTGGCGTTGTAGTCCCAGTCCGGCGTCGTGAACATCAGGAACACCGACACGCCGAACGGTACCGACAGGTACAGGAAATACGGGCGGAAACGGCCGAAGCGGGTGTTTATGCGGTCCGTGATCATGCCCATCAGGGGATCCGTCACCGCGTCGATCATGCGGGTCGCGAGAAACAGGACGCCCATGTGTGTCGGCTTCAGGCCGAAGATGTCCGTATAGAAGAAGGAGACGATGAGGAACATCGACGAGATGACGACGTTGACCGCCATGTCGCCGGCGCCGAAACCGACCTTCTCGAGAACGGTGAGCCTGGGTGTGTGCATTCCGTCAGGTTATCGCCACGTTAAGGATACTGTAGGAGGCGGGCGGCACCTTGAGGGCCATCGTCCGGCCGGGCCGCGGCGCTTCGAGCGGCTCGGGAACGACGCGCCGCGGATTGTCGAACGTGTTGACGGCTTTCAGGTCGTCGCCGGTCAGGGTTTTGCATGCCGTGACGCGCTGCGGTACCGGGTCGGCCCACTCCACGATCAGTTCGCGCTCGCCGTCGAGATCCCGGTTCAGGACGAACACGGTCGCATCGCCCCGTTCGCGGTCCAGTGTGACGGCGGCATCCAGGTACGGCACGTCGTCGTTGCGGGCGAAATCGGGTCTCAGGTCGGCCGCGTGGATGCGGTAGGTTTCGGATTCCAGCAGCGGGTCGAGCACGCGGCCGCGTGCGTATTGCAGCGCCCACGCATACGGGTAGTAGATGGTCTGGCGCAGCACACTCTGGTCGTTCGTGACGAGCGGTGCGATGACGTTGACGATCTGGGCGAGGCAGCCGACGCGCACCCGGTCGGAGCGGCGCAGGAGCGTGTTGAGGAAACCGCCGACCAGCAGCGCATCCTCGAGGTTGTAGTCCTCCTCGAGCAGCGGCGGCGCGAACTGGCGCTCGCCGTCGACGTGATCGCCGCTACGGGCGCGGTACCATACGTTCCACTCGTCGAACGACAGCCACAGGCGCTTGCCGGACTTCAGCGTCCCTTGCACGTAGTCGCAGACCGCGCCGATCTCCTGGATCTGGCGCTCCATGTCGAGATTCATCGCGAGGTAGCGCGCCGGGTCGTTCCCCGTGAGCGCCTCGGTGTTGCCGTAGTAGTTGTGCAGCGAGATGCCGTCGACCTGGTCGTAGCATTCCTCGAGGACCTCCCGGTCCCAGGTCAGGTAGGTGGGCAGGATCGTGTTGCTGGACCCGCAAGCGATCAGTTGCAGGCTATCGTCGATCGTCCGTATCTGTCGTGCCGTGTCCCGCGCCTTGCGGCCGTACTCGCGGGCCGGCATGTGCCCCATCTGCCACGGCCCGTCCATCTCGTTGCCGAGACACCAGTAACGCACGTTGTGCGGCTCATCGTAACCGTGCGAGCGGCGCAGCTCGCTCCATTTCGTGCGGCGATCGACGTTGCAATACTCGACCAGGGCGACCGCGTCCTCCGGTGTCCCCGTGCCGAGGTTGAAGCCCAGGAGCGGTTCGGTGCCGACTCGCTTGCACCAATCCATGAATTCGTTGGTCCCGAACTGGTTGGTCTCGAGCGAATTCCAGGCGCGTTCCAGCACCGTGGGGCGCTCGTCCTTCGGGCCGACACCGTCCAGCCAGTTGTAGCCCGACACGAAGTTGCCGCCGGGATAGCGGATAATTGGCACGCCGAGCTCGCGGACCTCGTCGATCACGTCGGTGCGGAAGCCCAGTTTGTCGGCGAGCGGCGAATCCGGCTGGTAGACGCCGGTGTAGATCGCGCGGCCCAGGTGTTCGAGGAACGAGCCCAATAGCCGCCGGTCGAGGTGCGAGCGGTAACGGGCCTGGTCGATGACGACGCGGCCTACGGGGCCCTGGGCCCGCGCGAAGCCGAAGCCCGGCAGCCAGGAGCTCGACATCAGGATGGCGCCGGCGGCACCGAGGGTCTTCAGGAACTCGCGTCGATCGGGTCTATAGGCCATGCGGCTCTATCCTTCCCCCGGACGAGGCGGGGCTGGTGAGTTGTGACGGACCGGTTTTCCGGCCTCGTTGTTTGTTGTGGTCGACGTCGAACGCGTCGGCGACCGACCTCCGCAGAGCGCGTTCGTACACGCCTCTATTTGTATGATAAAAGTTCCCGTGACACCGAACAAGTCTGCGGGCAGCGGGCCGGTGCCGTAACCGACCCGTCCGCCCGCCTTCAAAACGCGGAACAGGAATTCCTGCGTGCCGTCGGCACGCAGCCGCGCGCCGGTCGACGCCGATTACTGCCCAAGGGCAAGCCTGCTATGAGCAGGAAAACGGTCAGGTCATGGCTGCCTGACTCACAAAAAAGAGTCTCCGGAAACCCGGGGCGATTCAGTACGCCGGGCCACACGCGCGTAGTTTTCGCGACTAAATTGACGATTCAGGAAAGAACCAGCGGCAGCGTCGCGGACGGAGTGGGCAGCCGCCCGCAGCCGCTTACTGCCGGTTGTTCCGAATGAGCCACAGCCCTTTCTGTGGACCCGTCAGGTAGGTGACTTTGCCGTGCTCGTCGATCCACGCGTCCTCTTCGCGCGGAATCGGCACTTGCTGGTCGTCCCACTCGGGGATAGTTGCGGTGACGCGAAACTCGATCGACCAGAACTCCCGTGTCCCCACCGGTTTGATCGCGAATATGCCGTAGCGTTCCGGCCAGTTGAAAACCGTACGCGCGCCGACGCCGTGCACCCAGTTGCCCTGCGTGTGCCCGTAAATCAGCGCATCGAAGCCCTCCTGCCTGGCGCGACGTTCCACGACTTCCTTGACTTCGAAACCGGCCCGTCCAGGCTGGAGTTCCTCTGTATAGATCTCGGCAACCCGCTCGGACTGGGCGAAGGCCTCCCGCAAACCGATCGGCGCTTCCGTCTCATCGGAATGGAGGACGTATGCGACGTGCTGCTGGTCCGTCACCAATCCCATCAACTTCACGCCGAAGTCCACGTGAATCAGGTCTCCGGGCATGATGGTCGGGTTCGCATCGTCGCCGATGCCTTCCTCTTCGCCGCGCCGGTAAATCGTCAGGCTGGGGGGGAAGTTGAAATCCAGGTGCTGGGACTTCCATTCGTCGACAATCCATCCCCATACGTCCATCAAGCGGGTCTGCTCCGGTGTGATGACTTCGTTGGAGAAAGCGCGTCGCAAGATATTCCAGGTACGCCAGCTGGCTTCCTTCTCGATCTCGAGTTCGGCGGGCGTGCGTTTGCCGATGTAGTCGAACACCAGCGCCTCGGAAGATACCAGCCTCAATGAAAGCTCATTGCCGATAGCCTCGATGAGATAGTCCTCGAGTTCGGCCGAGAGGCCATCAGCCATCGCGACCGTACGTGACTTGTTGATCGCGATATTTTCGGGATCGGCCTTCCTCACGTAGGTTCTGAGGTGAGGGGCGAGCCCTTCCTTTCCGTACGTCACGATGCGGTCAAAAAACGCACGCATGTGCCCGCTCTGGTGCGTGCCAAAAATGATCTTCTCGAGCGGTTCGTCGCCGCCGGGGTCCCGAAAAATATAGGCGTTGCGGTGACCGTACCACCCGGAAATACCGTGGCCGCCGAACAGATCCAGCATTGGGTCCGGGTTGAATTCCCGGCTCAGGATGATCCACATATCGATGCTCTGGCGGCGCATGGCGTCGCGCAGATACAGGTCCATCTTCTCTTTCTTGACGGCCCACTCGTGACGTTCGCGTTGCAGTGCCGAAGCGCTGTGTTGGTTCGTTGCAAGGGACGGGGCTTCCTCCTGTGCGCCAACCGTCCGGGGCTGCGTCAGGCAGCCGACGAAGAATAGCGTGACGATCACTGAAAAGCGCCGCGGGTCGCGACGAGCGGCTGAAAACATACTGTTCAGGTGTTCTTCCTCAAGGTCCGAGCGGGAGAGATGTCAGGTGCGGCGTTTGACGGCGAACTCGGCGATCGCAATCATCGCTTGCTTGTAGCCCGATTCCGGAATTGCCGATAGCGAATCGATGGCGATGTCGGCCGCTTCCTGTGCCCGCAACGTGGTGTAGCGAAGCGCACCCGTGGATTCAATAATCGATTGTATGTCGCCAAGGCGCGGGAGTCCGTCCGACTCGATCGCGCCGCGTATCATCTGACGTTCACTGTCGCTGCCGTTTTCCATCGCGTAGATGAGCGGCAGGGTCGTCTTGCCTTCTGCAAGGTCGTCGCCCAGGTTCTTGCCCAGTTCTTCCGGCATCGCGTCGTAATCCAGCGCGTCGTCGATGAGCTGGAAGGCCGTACCGAGGTTCTGCCCGTACTGCACCATGGCCTCTTCGTCGCGAGGGTCCCGCTCGGCGAGTACCGCCGCAATCTGTGCGCCGGCTTCGAACAGTCGCGCCGTCTTGCGATAAATGACCTGGCGGTAGCTTTCCTCGCTGATGTCCGGGTCGTGGACATTCATGAGTTGCATGACTTCGCCCGCGGCAATCGTGTTGGTGGCGTCTGCGAGAATCTGCATCACGCGCATCCGTCCGACATCCACCATCATTTGAAAGGCGCGCGAATAAAGGAAATCGCCTACCAGGACGCTTGCCTGATTGCCGAATACCGTGTTGGCCGTATCGCGCCCGCGTCGCCTTGCCGAAGAATCCACGACATCGTCATGCAGCAGGGTCGCGGTGTGTATGAACTCGACGATCGCCGCGCAGTGTATGTGGTGGCGGCCGGTGTATCCGAGCGCGCGCGCCGCGAGCAGCACGATCAGGGGCCGCAATCGCTTGCCGCCGCTGGTGACGATGTACTCCGACACCTGCGACACCAGGGTCACGTCGCTCGTCAGACTTTCGCGAATGAGGTCGTCGACGGCGCTCATGTCGGCCCGCGCCAACTGGTTGACGTCGTCCAGGCTCAAAGTTTGCGGTGTCTTTTCGGCGACTTGCATGTCTTGCGGATAATGCCTGATTCGGTGTGCCTTGGCGACCGCGGTGGGGTGCATTCCCTTGCTCAGCAACTTATTGAAATAAAGTGAGATTTTTCCCGAACATTCGTTGACCCGGAGCAGCCGAATCTATAAAATTCCCGCTCTTTCGTAGCGGCAGGCTCTTGCAGCGCCCGTTGTAACGGCGTTCGGCGTCCGCAAAAATCTCTTTATTCTCAGCATGTTGCGCGCATTGCGCAGCCTGCTTACTGGAGCAGCATAGCGATGTACGCGGTTTTTCGTGCCGGCGGCAAACAATACCGTGCGAGCAAAGGCGAACGCCTGAAACTGGAGAAGTTCGCGGCCGACGAAGGCACGAACGTCGAGTTCGACGAGGTGCTTCTGGTCGGTGAGGGCAGCGACGTCAAGGTTGGCAGTCCCCTGGTCGACGGCACTACCGTCAGCGCGAAGGTCCTCCGCCAGGGCAAGAGCGGCAAGGTCAGCGTGGTCAAGTTTCGCAGGCGCCAGAACTATCTGCGGCAGCATACACACCGGCAGTGGTTCACCGAAGTCGAGATTACCGGCATAACGGGCGCCGGCGAGTCGAAGGCGGAATCCGCGGACGAGAAAACGGAAGAGAAGGCTGCCAGCAAGGCGGCGCCGAAAAAGTCCGCCAAAAAAGCTGCAAAGAAGAAAGCGACGAAAAAAGCTTCCGGTACCTCGTCTTCCACGAAGAAGAAGACCGCTTCGAAGAAGAAGGCGACGAAGAAAACGGCCGGCTAACCGGCACGTAGAGGTTTGACAGCAGCGCTGTAGGAGCCCGCCATTGCGGGTGACCGGGATGGTCCGGCAAATGCCCGCAATGCCGGGCTCCTACCGGGGTTCTACGTATAGAACAAGGATGAAGGGAAATGGCACACAAGAAAGCAGGCGGTAGCAGCAAGAACGGTCGCGATTCGGAATCGAAGCGCCTTGGTGTCAAGGTGTTCGGCGGCCAGACAGTTGTTGCCGGTAACATCATCGTCCGACAGCGGGGTACGCGCTTCCATCCGGGGGTCAATGTCGGCATCGGGCGCGACCATACGCTGTTCGCGAAGAGTGGCGGCTCAGTCAAGTTCGAGAAGAAAGGACCAAAGAACCGCCAGTTCGTGAGCGTCGACGCCGGCTGACACGGCACGAGCCTTCGCAAACTTTTCGGTCTTCGTCCGTCCCTGGTTCGGGGATGACGAAGTCTCGAGACAACGAACCCCGCGGATGCGGGGTTTTTTGTAGGCGTCACTACATTCAACCACATGAAATTCGTCGACGAAGCGACCATCAGCGTACAGGCCGGTAACGGTGGCCACGGCTGCCTGAGTTTTCGTCGCGAGAAGTACATCGAACGCGGCGGGCCGGACGGCGGTGACGGAGGGCGGGGCGGCAGCGTGTATCTCGTTGCCGAAGCAGGAACCAATACCCTTGCCGACTTTCGGGTCACGCGCAAGTACCGCGCCGAGAGCGGCCAGCCAGGGGGTGGTCAGAACAAGAGCGGAAAATCCGGCAATGACCTGGAGGTCATCGTGCCCTGCGGCACTCTCGTTCATGACGTGGATACCGGCGAACTGATCGGTGACCTCACCGAGGCCGGACATCGTCTGAAAGTGGCGGAGGGCGGTCGCGGTGGGCTAGGGAACACCCATTTCAAAAGCAGCGTCAACCGGGCTCCGCGAAAAGTCACGCTGGGAACGGCGGGCGAGATGCGACACCTGAAGCTCGAACTGAAGCTGCTTGCCGATGTCGGCCTGGTTGGGCTTCCCAACGCCGGCAAGTCCACGTTGATACGCGCCATGTCGGCGGCGCGTCCGAAAGTCGCCGCCTATCCGTTTACGACCTTGCACCCGCACCTCGGCGTGGTTTCCGTCGGGCCATTGCAGAGCTTTGTCATGGCCGACATACCGGGGCTGATCGAGGGTGCCGCCGAGGGCGCCGGACTCGGCATGCAGTTTCTCAGGCACCTGGAGCGGACGCGGCTGTTGCTGCACGTCGTCGACATCGCGCCGCTGGACGAACAGCAGCGTCCCGCCGACCAGATCAAGGCCATCGAGCAGGAACTGAGGAAGTTTTCGGACCAGCTGGCGGGGAAGCCGCGATGGCTGGTGTTGAACAAGGTGGACCTGATTGCGGAGGAGGATCTTCCCGGGCAGCGTGAACGTTTGCTTGGCGAGCTGCGGTGGGATGGACCGGTTTTTGAGGTCAGTGCGGCGACGGGGGCCGGGACGGAGAAGCTGGGGCAGGCGGTGATGCGGGAGCTGGCGGCGGTGTTGGAGAGTGAGTGTTCCTGAGGGGTTCCGCAGTCGCCCGCAAAGGCGGGCTCCTACACCGCTACCACAAGGCCAATCGCGCCCTGTAGGAGCCCGCCATTGCGGGCGACACCTACCACACTGTCGCTACGCGGCGAGGGCTTTTAGCATTTTGTTGAGACGGGACTTGTGGCGGGCAGCTTTGTTGCGGTTGACGATGCCCTTGTTGATCATGCTGTCGATGACCGGCACGGCTGCGGCGTAGGCCTTGGTTGCAGCGGCTTTGTCGCCTTTCTCTACCGCCTTCACGACGTCCTTGATATGCGTGCGCATCCTGGAACGCAGGCCCATATTATGAAGCCGCGTCTTCTCCTGTTGACGTGCGCGCTTTTTGGCGGACTTGATATTTGCCACAGTCTGAATTCCGTTACGTGAGTCGCGTGCGGACGCCCTGGCGGCATCCGGATTCAAAGAGCCGCGTATTATTGGTGTCCGGCCCGCGATTGTCAACGCCGCGCGCGCGCCGAGGCCGCAGCCCGCGTCAGCCGTCAGCTGCGGCGTAAATCTATGATTTTCAATCTCATTCCGCGCTAAACTAGCGCCTGTATCGCCGCCTGATTCGCCACTACATGTCCAATTCCGAGCCCTCTGACGGCGCATCCCAGACCGCACCCGAGCCGCCTCACGGATCGCCGATGGAAGGACAGGGACAATTTCTGTCCGGCCGTCGGCTCCTCCAGTCGACGTCGATCGTCAGCGGTATGACTCTCGTGTCCCGCGTCCTGGGGCTGGTGCGCGACATCGTGTTCGCCCGCTACTTCGGTGCGACGATCGTCATGGATGCGTTCATCGTCGCCAACCGCATTCCCAACATGCTGCGCAGGTTCTTCGCCGAGGGGGCTTTCTCGCAGGGCTTCGTTCCGGTGATGGCGCAGTACCGGGCGAAGAACGATCACGCGCAGGCGCGGCAGCTCGTGGACGCCGTGGCCGGAACGCTGGGGCTCGGGCTGTTCGTCATCACGCTCATCGGTGTCGTGGCTGCTCCGCTGCTGGTTCTGATGGTAGCGCCCGGCTTCGTCGGCGACGACGGCCGTTTCGACCTCGCGAGCGCGATGACGCGTTTCACGTTTCCCTACCTGTTCTTCGTGTCGTTGACCGCGTTCGCCGGCGGCATCCTCAACACCTATGGAAGGTTTGCAGCGCCCGCGTTTACACCGGTCATTCTGAACGTCGTGCTCATTGCGAGCGCGATGTGGTTGTCCCCGCATCTGGCGGAGCCCGGCATGGCGCTCGCCTACGGCGTGTTGCTTGCCGGCATCGTGCAGCTGGCGTTCCAGATCCCGTTCCTCGCGAAAATCCACGCCATACCGAGGCCGCGCTGGCGTCCGCATCATGAAGGCGTCCGCCGCATCGGAAAGCTGATGGTGCCCGCGGTTTTCGGTTCGTCGGTCGCCCAGGTGAACGTCCTCGTCGGCGGTATCATTGCCT
>Ga0299913_10000373_pt1 | contig 27402 bp, 19 predicted proteins | sample RVTome_9_FD_201360 | JGI IMG/M metagenome (GOLD analysis project Ga0299913, IMG submission 201360) | Soil microbial communities from uranium-contaminated site in the Upper Colorado River Basin, Wyoming, United States - RVT155D38 (version 2) ... | reverse complement strand
GACGCCGGCGGGCCCGGCGACGTCCTCGAAGGTGAGGTCGCCGCGGTTGCGGTAGAGGCGGTTGCGCCCGTCCGCCGCCGAGTCGGTGACGAAGAGGTCGTCCCGGCCGTCGCCGTCGAAGTCGCCGACCGCCGCCGAGGCCCCGAGGGCGGTGTAGCCCTCCATGATGTGGGCGTACGGGTTCTCGAAGCTGCGGTTGCGGTGCGCGTGGGCGACCCCCGCGGCCTCGGTGACCTCTTCGAACCACGGCCGGGGAGGCGCGGCATCGGCGGCGGCCGGAGGGCGCTCGGCCGTGGCCGCCGCGGGGGCGAGGAGCGACGCGGCCGCCGCGATCAGGGCCCGGAGGAGGAGAGGACGGCGCGAGTCGATCGACGGCATGGAGGGATCTTCGACGACGGCAGCTCGGCCCGCCCGGTCGCCGCGGCGGGCACCTCCGAGAGGGCTCCGGAGCTCGGCCCGACTCTACCTCCGGACCTCCCCGAGCCGGACGCAGCGATCGGGCCAGGACTGAACGATCGGGGGCGACTCTGCGAGCGGGGCCGGAGGGAGTCAAGGACCATCCCGGGTCCAAAACCGATCCAGCGGGGATGCACGGCCATCGCCCGGGCGCGCAGGAAACCCCCGTCACCACGGGGGGACCTCCAGGTCCGCGTCGGCCGCGGACCCTTCCGCACGCCCGGCGGAAGCGGCAGTCCTCGGGCACAGAGTCGGATATGCTTAAACATCCTGGACGTGGTCGAACAGGAAGACGCGAGGATGAGCCCGGCGCATCGTGAGACCGGCCGAGGAGCCGTCGTCGGCGGCGGAGGGGACGAGCGCCCGGGGGGCGCGGCCTCGCTCGCCGCCGCCCTGTGCGACGAGCTGGCCGGCGCGGGCGGCGACTGGCGCCTCCTCGAGCCGGACGGGCGGCTCGCCGAGCGCCTGCGAGAGACCGCCCCCGAGGCCGCGGTCGTCGTGCCGCGGCGCGAGCGCGGCCGTCCGCCCGCCGGCTCGGCAGAGGTCTTCGCGGCGCTCGCCGCCTCCCCGGTCGGCCGGGTCGTCGCCCTGTCGAGCACCGAGGCCTACGAGCCCCACCACCACCACCTCGGCATGGTCGGGGAGGGGTCGACCCTGCGGCCCGGTGCGAACCCGATCTCGGCCGCCTGGCGGCGCTTCGAGGCCGACGCCGCCGAGGCCTTCGCGGCCGAGCCGGGACGGCTGACCGTCCTGCGGGCCGCGCCGGTGCCGCGCCCCGGGGGCGGCGACTTCGCGAGCCGGCTCCTCGCCGGCCGGGTGGCTCCGGCAGTCCCCGGCTTCGACCCGGTGCTCCAGCTCCTCTCGCTCCCGGACCTGGGCGCCGCCGTGCTGCGCGCGATCGCCCGGTCGCCGTCCGACGGCGGCGGCCCCGAGATCTACAACGTCGTCCCGGCCGAGGTCGTGCCCCTGCGCGCCGCGCTACGCCTGGCGGGCGCCCGCCGGGCGCCGGTGCCCTGGTGGACGCAGCGTCTGGCGCGCCGGCTGGCCGGAGGCGACGGGCCGGAGCGGGTCGAGTTCCTGCGCTACCCGTGGACCGCGTCGGGGGAGAGGGCCCGTCGCGAGCTCGGCTTCGCCGCGGCCGCGACCTCGGCCGACGTCGCCCGGGCGATGCGCGGCGGCGCCGGCAGCGCCACCGCCGAAGACGCCGCCGCACCGGGCGGGGCGGAGGCCTACGACGACTTCGGCGCCGACGCCCGCTACATCGACGCCCACCGCCGGACCTGGCTGCGCTTCCTGCACGACGTCTACTGGCGGGTCGAGGCGCGCGGCCTCGAGCACGTGCCGCGGTCGGGCCGGGCCGTGCTCGTCGGGGTGCACCGCGGCTTCATGCCCTTCGACGGGGTGATGGCGCTCCACCTGCTCGTCGGCGAGACCGGCCGCATCCCGCGCTTCCTGCTCCACCCGACGCTGGTCAAGTTCCCGTTCCTGTCGAACTTCATGCGCAAGCTCGGCGGGGTGATGGCCTGCGCCGAGAACGCCGACCGGGTGCTGGCGGACGAGGGGCTGCTCGCCATCTACCCGGAGGGGATCCGCGGCGCCTTCACCCCGTACCGGCGGGCCTACCGGCTGGGCAAGTTCGGCCGCGACGAGTACGTGCGCATGGCGCTGCGCAACCGGGCGCCGCTCGTGCCCTTCGTCACCGTCGGGAGCGCCGAGATCTACCCGATCGTCGGGCGGATCGACTGGCGCTGGTGGAAGCGCTATTCGGAGTGGCCGTACCTGCCGGTCACCTCGCCGGTCCCGCTCCCCTCCAAGTGGCACACGTTGTTCCTGAGCCCCGAGCACGTCGAGCGGGATCACCCGCCGGAGGCCGCCGACGATCCGGAGCTGGTCGCCGCGATCAGCCGGCGGGTCCGGCGGCGGATACAGGAGGCGATCGAGGCCATGCTCGAGCGCCGGCCGTCGGTCTTCCGCGGCTCGGTGTTCGTGGGCGACGGGCTGCGGCCGCTCGCCGGCGAAGGCGGCGGCGGAGGCCTTCGACGGAGCGCTCAGGTGACCGGGACCCCGCCACCGCCGAGGTAGGGTTGGACGTAACGGAATACTCAGACACTCGCCCCGGGCGAAACGGAGGTCGGCATGCACGCCGAGACCGAGATCATCGCGATCAACACCCCCGCGATCAAGGCACGCATCAAGGAGATCATCGCCAACGTGACGAGCATCGACCCGGCCTCGATCGACGACGCGGCCTCGTTCACCGCCGACCTCGACCTCGACTCCCTCTCGCTCCTGGAGATCGGGGTGGACGTAGACTACGAGTTCCAGCTCGGCCTGCCGGAGGAGCGGATGCGGGGCATCGACTCGGTCGAGCAGACCGTCGCGCTGGTCGAGGAGCGGATCCGCGAGAAGCAGGCGGAGGTCGCCTGAGGAGCCATGGGCCCGAGGATCGTCGTCACAGGGATCGGAGCCGTCACCCCGGTCGGCACGGGGCGCGAGGAGGTGTGGTCCGCCCTGCTCGCGGGGCGCTCCGGTTTCTCGCCGGTCGAGACCTTCGACACCTCGCGCTACCCGGTCCACGTCGGCGCTGAGGTCCGCGGGTTCGACCCGGCCCGGCACCTGCGCCGCCTCGCCCCCGAGGAGCTCGGCCGCGCCTCCCAGCTCGCGGTCGCCGCCGGGCGCCTCGCCCTCGCCGACGCCGGGCTCGACACCGGCGGGCTCGACACCGCCGGGCTCGACACCGACGGGCTCGACCCCGAGCGCTGCGGAGTGGCGATGGGCACGACCTCCGGCGAGCCGCAGATCGTCGAGCGGTTCGACGACCGGGTCGCCGCCGACGAGCTCGACCGGGTGGACGGCGAGTTCATGGACCGCTACCCGAGCCAGCTCATCGCCGCGAACCTGGCGGCCGAGACCGGCTTCGCCGGCCCGGTGACGATGATCCCCACCGCCTGCGCCGCGGGCAACTACGCGGTCGCCCACGCCTTCGACGTGCTGCGCGCCGGCCGCGCCGACCTGATGCTCGCCGGCGGCGCCGACTGCTTCTCGCGGATCACCTACACCGGGTTCGCCCGGCTCGGCGCGATCGCCCCCGACCGCTGCCGCCCGTTCGACCGCAACCGCCAGGGGATGATCCCCGGCGAGGGCGCGGCGGTCCTGGTGCTCGAGACCGCGGAGCGGGCGGAGGCCCGCGGCGCCCGGGTGTGGGCCGAGATCGCCTCCTACGGCCTGACCTGCGACGCCCACCACATGACTGCGGCCCACCCGGAGGGCGACGGCGCCGCGCGGGCGATGGAGGAGGCGCTCGCCGCCGGCGGCCTCGGGCCCGACGACGTGAGCTACGTCTCGGCCCACGGCACGGGCACGCCGACGAACGACCGGCTCGAGGCGGCCGCCGTCCGCCGGGTGTTCGGCGAGCGGCGGGTGCCGGTGTCGTCGATCAAGTCGATGATCGGCCATACGATGGGGGCGGCCTCGGCGATCGAGGCCGCCGTCTGCGCCCTGGCGGTGACCGACGACCGGGTGCCGCCGACCGCCAACTTCGAGGAGCCCGACCCGGAGTGCGACCTCGACTGCGTGCCGAACGAGGCGCGCGAGATGCCGGTCGAAGTGGCGATGAACAACGCCTACGCCTTCGGGGGCAACAACGCCTCGGTGATCTTCCGGAAGTGGCGGCCGTGAGACCGGCGGTCGCGGTCACCGGCCTGGGCGTGGTCACGCCGCTCGGCGACACGCCGGGAGCGCTCCACGAGGCGCTCTGCCGCGGGGAGCGCGCGGTGGCGCCGATCGAGCGCTTCGCGGTCGACGGGCTCGGCTCGACCCTCGGCGCCGAGATCGGCGGCTTCGACCCGGCGCGCTACCTCGGTGCGGGGCGCAACTTCCGGCCGCTCGACCGCAACGGCCTGCTGACCGCGGCCGCCGCCGAGCTGGCGCTGGCCGACGGCGGCTGGGACGCGGAACGCCGGGAGGGCGCCCCGGTCGGCCTGGTACTCGGCACGATGTTCGGCAGCGTCCACACGATCTCGGCGTTCGACGTCCGCGCGCTTCAGGCCGGACCGAACTACGTCAAGCCGCTCGACTTCGCGAACTCGGTGATCAACGCGCCGGCGGGGCAGAGCGCGATCTGGCACGGCCTGCGCGGGGTGAACACCACGATCGCGGGCGGCCCGGCGGCGGGCCTCCAGGCGCTCGCCTACGCCGCCGACCGGATCGCGGCCGGCCGGGCCGACGCCGTGCTCGCCGGCGGGTCGGACGAGCTGTGCTTCGAGTCGTTCCTCGGCTTCGCGCGCACCGGCCGGGCGGCGGGGACCTCCGGGCGGGAGGCGCGGCCGGTGCCGTTCGACGCCCGGCGCGACGGGTTCGCCCTGGGCGAGGGAGCGGCGCTGCTCGTCCTCGAGTCGGTAGACAGCGCGCGGCGCCGGGGCGCCCGAACGCTCGCCGCCCTCGCCGGGCACGGCGCCGCCTTCGACCCGTCCCGGGGGCGCGACGCCGCGACGGCGGCCCGCGCGGTCGAGCGGGCGGTGCGCGCCGCCCTCGACGACGCGGGGATCGAACCCGCCGAGCTCGCCTTCGCCTCGCTCTCGGCCGACGGCAGCGTCGACGGCGACCTGGCCGAGGCCCGCGGGGTGGCCGCCGCCCTGGGAGCGGCCGCGGCCGAGCTGCCGGTCGCGGCGATCAAGTCGATGCTCGGTGAGCCGCTCGGTGCCGGCGGCGCGCTCCAGGCCGTGGCGGCGGTCGGCACCTTCGGCGACGGCCGCCTCCCCGGCGTGGCGGGGCTCGAGGAAACCGACCCGGAGCTGCCGCTCGGCGGCGTCGGCGCCGCGACCCGCGAGGTCCGGCGCGGCCCGGCGCTCCTCACTGCGCTCGACTTCGACGGCAACGCCCGCGCGGTGGTCCTCGTGCCCGGGGAAGGGCCGGCGGGGTGAGCGACCCCGGCGGCTCCCCCCGCGCGCGCGTCGGCGCCGCGGCCCCCGGGCCGGAGGAGGCCCGGCCGGAGCGGCACGGGCCCGAGCTGATCCCCCGCTTCGACGCCCAGGGCTTCGCCGACGAGCACGTCGCGGCCCGGCGCGCGTGGATCGAGGAGCGCACCGGCGCCCGCCTTCCTCACGTCGCGGCGACCTCCCTGGCCGGCGAGGCGATGCGCGGCAACGTCGAGAACCCGATCGGCGCGGCGCAGGTGCCGCTCGGGGTGGCCGGGCCGCTCCTCGTCGACGGCGAGCACGCCCGCGGCGTCGTCTACGTGCCGCTGGCGACAAGCGAAGGGGCGCTCGTCCGCTCCTACGAGCGCGGGATGGTCGCGATCACCCGCGCCGGCGGCGCCACGGTGCGGCTCCTGGCCGACGAGAACCGGGTCTGCCCGAGCTTGCTCTTCGCCTGCCTCGCCGAGGCGGCCGCCTTCGCCCGCCGCCTGCCCGAGCTCCTCCCCGCGATCCGCGAGGACGCCGAGTCGACCACCCGGCACGGCAAGCTCCTGGCCGTCGAGCCGCGGGTCCTCGGCCGCCGGGTGATCCTTACCTTCCGCTGGTCGACCGGCGACGCCGGCGGGATGAACATGATCGTCCGCGGCAGCGAGCACGCTTGCCGCCGGCTCGTCGAGCGGGGCGAGGCGCCGGAGTTCCTGATCTTCAGCGGGATGAGCGCCGAGAAGCGGCCCGCCGGGGCGCTCCTGGCCGGCGGCAAGGGGAAGGGGGCGGTCGCCGCCGTCGACCTGCCGCGCCGGACGGTGCGGGCGGTCCTCGGGACGACCGCCGAGAAGATCGGCCGGGTCTGGCACGAGACGGTGCTCGGGCACCTCCAGGCCGGGTCCCTGGGCTACAACGGGCACCTGGCCAACGGCCTCGCCGCCCTGTTCATCGCCACCGGCCAGGACGTGGCCAACGTCGCGAACTGCGCGGTCGGGATCACCGACCTCGAGCCGACCCCCGACGGCGGCCTCCACGCCAGCGTCACCCTGCCCTCGCTCGTGGTCGCGACCGTGGGCGGAGGAACCGGGCGCGGCACGGCCCGCGAGTGCCTCGAGATGCTCGGTTGCGCCGGCGCCGGCGGCGCGCCGCGGCTGGCCGAGATCGCCGCCGCCACGCTCCTCGCCGGCGAGATCTCGATGGGCGCCGCGATCGCCGCCGGCGAGCTCGTCGCGGCGCACGAGGCGTACGGCCGGAACCGGCCCCAGCCGGTCGAGCCGGCGACCGCGGACGGCGGGGCGGAGGGGCCGTGAAGCGCCCGTTCCGCGGCCTGCGCGACGCGCCGCCCAGGCCGCGCTACGACGCGGTCGTCGTCGGCGCCGGCGTCGGCGGGCTGATCCTCGCCAACCTGCTCGTTCGCGAGGGGCTGTCGGTCCTCCTCGTCGAGCAGCACTACATGGTCGGCGGCTTCTGCTCCACCTTCCGGCGCGCCGGCTACACCTTCGATGCCGCGACCCACTTCTACCCGCTCCTCGGCAACCCGGCCACCCTCACCGGCAGGCTCCTCGTCGACCTCGGGGTGGAGACCGGCTGGGTGAAGATGGACCCGGTCGACACCTTCCACTTCCCCGACGGCAGCCGCTTCGACGTGCCGGCCGACTTCGACGACTACCTCCCCGCGGTCAAGGCCCGCTTTCCGGAGGAGGCCGAGGCGCTCGACCGCTTCTTCGAGGAGGTGCGCCAGGCCTACCTGCACGGCCTGCTCGCCCACTTCCGCGACCGCGAGACGCCCGGCCTCGCCGCCCTGCGCGAGCTCACCGTCCGCGACGCCCTCGACCGCCACTTCCGCGACGAGCGGCTCAAGCTCCTGCTCACCGCCGACTGCCCCCACTGGGGCTCGCCGCCGTGCCGCACCTCGTTCGTCTTCGACTCGATGCTGCGGCTCTCCTACTTCCTCGGCAACTACTACCCGAAGCTCGGCTCGCAGGCGTTCGCCGACGACCTCGCCCGCTGCTTCGAGGAGCGGGGCGGCGACATCCTGACGAGCAGCGCCGTCGACCGCATCGTGGTCGAGGACGGCACGGCGCGCGGGGTCGAGATGGAGACCCTGCGCGGCCGGCTCCAGGGCCGTCACGCGGTCGCGGCCGAAGTCGTCGTCTCGAACGCCGACCTCCTCGAGACCGCGGAGAGCCTGATCGGCCGCGAGCACCTCGGCAGCGAGTACCTGGCGCAGCTCGGGCGGATGCGGCCGAGCTTCCCGTGCTTTCTGACCCACGTCGGCCTCGAGGGAATCGAGCCGGAGGTGCTCGAGGCGGCGCAGGGCTACTACTGGCGGCACTGGGACCCCGACCGGGTCGGCCGCGACGGGCTGATCTGCAAGGTCTTCGCGCCCACCCTCTACGAGCCCGAGATGGCGCCGCCGGGCGGCCAGATCGTGATCCTCCAGAAGGTCCTCGACATGGACTACCACGGGGCGGAGGGCTGGGAGCAGGACTGGGAGGCCCACAAGCGGGGGATCGAGGAGCTCGTCGTCGGCCACCTCGAGCGGGTGATCCCGGGGATCGCGGAGCGGATCGTCGTCCGCCTGTCCGCCTCGGCGAAGACCGCCTGGCGCTTCACCCGCAACCACCGCGGCGCGATGCTCGGCTGGGAGATGTCGCCCGGGCAGCTCGGCGCGAGACGCCCGGCCGTCGAGCCGCCGATCGGCGGCCTCTACCTCGTCGGCCACTGGACCCGCCCGGGCGGCGGCATCACCCCGGTCATCGTCTCCGCCGCGCGCGTCGCCGAGCGGATCACCGGCAGCCGCCTGATGCAGCCCGGTCGCGCCCACCAGCCGGCCCCCGAGCGCTCGGCCGCCGCGGCGGCGCGGGGCTGAAGCGAGCGCCCGGCTGGCGATGACCGACGACCGCCTCCGCTACGCCGCGGCCGCCTGCCAGGTCGACTCGCCGAACCCGGCGGACCGGTCGGGGATCGGCAAGAAGGTCGACCGGATGCTCCAGATGGTCGACATGGCGGTCGAAGGGTACTCGCCGTTTCTGCCGGTCCGGCTCGTGGTCTTCCCGGAGTTCGCGCACGCGGCTCCTGTCTACCCCTCGGCACGCGACCTCTACGACAAGCTCGCCGTGCCGATCCCGAACGAGCACACCGAGCGCTACGTCGCCAAGGCGAAGGAGCACGGGGTGTGGATCCAGACCGGCACCTTCCTCGAGCGCGACGACCGGTGGGGGGAGGTCGTCTTCAACACGACCTGCCTGGTCGGCCCCGACGGGCTCCTGACCAGGTACCGCAAGGTCTACCCGTGGATCCCGTGGGAGGTCCACGCGAGCCCGCACGACGTCCCGGGCTACGACGAGGAGGTCTTTCCGGTCGCCAGGACGCCGATCGGCAACCTCGGCGTCGCGATCTGCTACGACTGGCTCTTCCCGGAGGCGCTCCGCCAGCTCACGGCGAACGGGGCGGAGGTGCTGATCCGGGTGTCGGCCTACATGGACCCCTGGGGCGCCACCGCGCCGATGGACTGGTGGACGGTCGTCAACCGCTGCCGGGCGCTCGAGAACGTCGCCTACGTCGTCGCCGCGAACCAGGGTGCGAGCCTGTCGCACTACCCGCCGTTCTCGTGGCCGGGCGGCTCGATGGTCGTCGACTACGAGGGGCGCGTCCTCGCCCAAGCCGACCCGGGGCCGGGCGAGAAGATCGTCGTCGGCCCCGTCGACGTCGCCGCCCTCCGCCACGAGCGCGCCGTGCGCCGCGGCCACCAGACCCTCGCCCACCTGCGCACCGAGACCCTGCCGATGTACCGCGAGAGATTCTACCCGGGCGGCGGGGGAGCGGACAGCCTCACGGTCGAGGGCAACGACGAGAAGACCGCCCGCGCAAAGCGGAAGCTCGGCTACTGACTACTGACTACGGAGCTCGGCTACTGCGCGGCCGTGCCGCGGGCGGGCTCCGGCGCGGCCCCCGGCCCCGCCAGGATCATCGGCGGCACCTCGACCAGCCCGCTGCCCTCGACCACGCGGAGGAAGCGGTCGACCGCGAGGTCCTCGAAGACCTGGGTGCGGCCGGAGCGCGGCCAGAGGACGGTGAGCCGGTCGACCTTCGAGGCGGTGCCGAGGCCGAAGTGGGCGCGCAGGTCGTTCTGCGAGCCGTAGCCGTCGCCGAGGACGATCTCGCGGAGCTGAGTGAGGCCGCCGGCCTCGACGACGGCGCGGGCGCCGACGGCGTCGCGGTTCGTGCCGTCGGGGAGGTCGGGGCCGGCGCCGACGAGCTCGACGGTGAGCCAGTGGCGGCCGGAGTCGATCTCGTTCTTGAGCAGGGCGTGGCGGTCGGTCGAGGCGGCGACGGCGACGTCGAGGACGCCGCGGTTCCAGAAGTCGGCCACCGCGATGCCGCGGCTGTTGAGCAGCAGGTCGGTGCCGGCGGCGCGGCCGATCTCGCGGAAGGTGCCGTCGCCCTCGTTGCGCAGGTGGCGGTTGCGCTCCCAGCCGTGCCAGGACTTGCCTTCGAAGCTCGCCGGGTCGAAGAACTCGCCGGTCTTGTAGCGCGCCTGCTCGGTGACCACGTCGTGGAGGAACTCGAGCTCGATCTCGGTGCCGCGCTCGCCGTAGACCCAGCCATTGACCGAGTAGACGTCCTGCCAGCCGTCGTTGTCGAAGTCGGCGAACGAGGAGCCCCAGAACCAGCCGGGCGGGTTGGCGTTCGCCTCCCAGGTGACGTCCTCGAAGGTCCCGTCGCCGCGGTTGCGCAGCAGGGTGTTGCCCGAGGCCATCTGCTGGAAGACGTCGACGAAGGCGAAGCCCGACTGGCGGAAGATCTCGAGGTAGAGCGGCGCGTCGCTCCGCCACACGCCGTCGCGGAACGAGTTCAGCATGTAGCGGGCTACGGTGGGCGCCTCGGCGAACCAGGAGTGCTCGGAGCGGATGTGGGCGACGTAGAGGTCGAGCAGGCCGTCGTTGTCGTAGTCGCCGAACGAGGCGCTCATCCCGGCCCCGTAGGCCAGCGTGCCGGTGGCGACGGTGACGTCGCGGAAGGTGCCGTCGCCCTCGTTGCGGTAGAGGGTCTTGCGGCCGAAGTCGTTGACCACGTACAGGTCGGGGTCGCCGTCGTCGTCGTAGTCGCCGAAGACCGAGCCCAGGCAGAGGCCGGTCTCGCCGACCCCGGCGCGGTCGGTGACGTCGGTGAAGCGGAGGCCGCCGTCGTTGCGGTAGAGGCGGTTCGGCTCCCCGTTGCGGGCGTAGAAGGTGGTCGGGATCGACGTCCGCGGGTCGAGGTAGCGGCCGACGTAGAGGTCGAGGTCGCCGTCCAGGTCGTAGTCGGCGGCCGAGGCGACGGTGGTGCAGCAGTCGGCGCTCATCCCGGCTGCGGCGGTGACGTCCTCGAAGGTGCCGTCCCCCCGGTTGGCGAAGAGCTGGTTCGGCTCGAACGTGCGGCTGGCGAAGAGGTCGGGGTCGCCGTCGTCGTCGAAGTCGGCGAGGAGCGCCACGCCCACCCCGGAGAGGCCGGCCAGGCCCGCGGCGGCGGTGACGTCGTCGAAGCCGCCGTCGCCGCGGTTGCGGAACAGGCGTGACTCGACGCCGTCGGGCACGAAGAGGTCGACCAGGCCGTCGCCGTCGACGTCGGCCGCGGTGATGCCGGCCGGACCGAAGCGGAGCATGGCGAAGCGGAGCGGCTCGGTGAGGAAGGGCGGGTAGTAGCGGTTCGTGAAGTCGACCCCGGCGGCCGGCGCGACGTCGGTGAACTGGGGCCGCGCCGCGATCAGCCTCTCGGCCTCGAGCGGCGCGAGGGAGCGGAAGCGCAGACGCCCGTCCGGGCCGCGGTCGAGGGTGGCCCGGAGCATCGCGCGGTCGATCCCCGGCCGGGCCTCCCCGCGGGGCGTCACGATCGCCTCGAAACGGAGGGTGGCCTCGACCCCCTCGCCGTCCCAGGCCGCGAGCCGGTGGAGGTGGAGGTCGAAGCTCTCGACGCCGGCGAGCCCGCGCCGGTAGGCGATCCACTCGGCGACGGCGCGGTCGCGGTCGAGCCGGCCGCCGCCCACCGCGGGACGGTAGTCGCGCACGCCGTCCTTCTCGCCGGCGAGGACCGGCCGGGCGAGGCCGAGCGCCCGCCCCTCGAAGTCGGCGGTCAGCAGCTCTGCGGCCGCCGCCGCGTCGCCGTGCTCGACGGCATCGGCGAGGGCGCCCGCCGTGGCGACCACCTCGCGGCCGACCGAGAAGAACTCGCGCCCCTCGGCGTCGAGGCCGGCGACGGTCAGCCAGCCGGCGGGGAGCAGGACGGTCGCGGCGACGAGGAGGCCGGTGAGCCACGGCCGGCGGCGGGGGACGCGGAGGAGACGGTGGAGTGTCGGCATGGCGGTCCGCGGGGCCGGGAACGGCCCGGCGCCGAGTCTCGCACCCGCTCTGCGGTTCGTGCTGGCTCCTCGAGCTCTCGGCTTTCGCGTGTTCGAGACTGTCGTAAGTCTGTCGAGGCGGGCTCGGCCGTTCAAGTCCACCCCGTATCTAAAATCGGCTCATCCGAATGTCACGCTCTCCTCGGTCCGGCGCACTACATTTACGCAAGGGCTCAGAGACGCCGGAACGGCATTGCGGGCGCCCCCCGCGAGACGACGGGAGTCTCGGCTCGGGAGATCGAGACAGTGACCCAAGCCTTACAGCGGTCCGCGGCCGAGCCTGGCCGCACGATCCACCTGGTGAGCGCCGACCGGGTGTTCCGCGAGTGCCTCGCCGAGATGCTCGAATCGTCGTGCCGGGTCGAGGTCGTCGGCGCCAGCGACGGCGCGGCAGGCGCCGCCCGCGCGCTCGCGGACCGGCCGGCCGACGTGGTGCTGGTCGACCTCACGGACGGCCGGGACGGCGTCGAGGACGCCCTGCGCACGCTGTGCGCCGGGGACCGCCGGACGATGGTCCTCGGCAGCGGAGAGAGCTCCGAGGAGCCGCTGCGCTGTCTCAAGGCGGGGGCGCGCGCCTATCTCGTGTCGGAGGCGTCGCCCGGCGAGCTCGAGGACGCCGTCGACGAGGTGCTGCGCGGCGGGATCTACTGCTCGCCGCGCGCCACCTTCCGGCTCTGCGACCGGCTCGGCGACCTGGCGCGCGAGCGGCGGCGGCGGATGCGGGTCGAGTCGCTGCGGCTGACCCCGCGCGAGCTCGAGGTGCTGCAGCTCGCCTCGGAGGGACTGACGAACCGGCAGATCGCCGAGCGGCTCAACCTCTCCGTGTACACGGTGAAGAACCACGTCCACCGCGTGCTCGACAAGCTCGACGCCTGCGACCGCAAGGAGGCGGTGGAGATCGCCTTCCGCAACAGCTGGCTGCGCGAGCGGCGCCGGCGGCGGGCGTGAGCCGCCCCCGGGCCGGCGGACCGTTTTTGGTGCCCTCGGAGCCTGGCGGCGCGTCGGGCGCGGGGCTAACGTGAGCATCTAATTCGACAGGACGGGCCGCGTGGCGGCGGGGGGCCGGCGCGTGGCGGGGGCCGATGAGCGGGGGAAGCGACAGCGGGGGAGCGATCCGTCTCTTTCTCGTGCACGGCCCTCGGCTGCGGCGCGAGGCGCTGGCCGGCTGGCTGCGCGCGTGCGAGGGCTTCCGGCTCGTCGGGACGGCCGCGGCGGCGGAGCTGGCCCTCGACCTCCCCGACGTCCGGCGGGCCGACCTGGTGCTGGTCGACGCCGGCGACGGCCCCTCCGAGGCGCGCCGGACGATCGAGCGGCTGCGCGAGGAGCGGCCGGAGCTGAAGATCTTCGTCGTCGGGCTCGACCGCGACCCGGAGGTCGCGGTGCGGTTCGTCGAGGCCGGGGCGGTCGGCTGGGTCGAGCGCGGGGCGAGCCGCGAGGAGCTGTCCGCCGCCCTGCGCGCCCTCCACGCGGAGTGCACCCGGGCCGCCCCCGGAGTGGTCGCCCGGGTGCTCGAGCGGATCGAGGCGTTGAGCCGCGCGCGGCCCGCCTCGCCGGAGCCGATCGCCGAGCTGACCGAACGCCAGCAGGAGGTGCTCGAGCTCGTCGCCGCCGGGCTGACGAACAAGGAGATCGCCGGCCGCCTCGGCCTCGCCGCCGCGACGGTCAAGAACCACGTCCACAGCATCCTGCGCAAGCTCCGGGCCACCCGGAGGGCCGACGCGGTGCGGCGCGCCTACCTCGGCGGGCTCGTCGCCGACTACCGGCCCCGGCGCGGCAAGGTGCTCGACACCGCCGGCTCGGCACCGTAACCCGTTCACGGTAGACCGTTTTTGTACCCGCAGGTCGATTGAGGCAGGGGAGCGCGCGCCTTACAATGGTGCTGCCCTTTCGCATCCGATGAATCGCAGTGGGCTGCGCTCGGTCTCGGAATGCGATGTGGGAGGGCGGCGGGCCCCACCGGAGCGACGACCGGGACCGGGCGGACCCGCCCGAAGCGGTACGAGCGAGGCCGCTCCCCGGCCGGGCGGCCCGCGGGAAGGAAAGCCACCGTGCGGGACGCCATCGAGAACCTGCGGCGCCTGAGTCACATCCTCCGCGTCGCGCTCGCCCACCTCCTCGCGCACCACCTCGGCCGGCGGCTGGCCGCGAGTCGCCTGCCGGCGCTCCGCCGGGCCGCGCGGCGCCTCCCCGACCCTTCGCTGCCGGCGCCGGAGCGCCTGCGCGCCGCGCTCGAGGAGATCGGCGGCACCTTCATCAAGCTCGGGCAGATGCTGGCTCTACAGCCCGACATCCTGTCGCTCGAGTACTGCAACGCGCTGTTCAAGCTGCTCGACCGGGTCGAGCCGTTCGGCTACACGGACGTCCGGCGGATCGTCGTCGAAGAGATCGGCCGCCCGCCGGAGGAGGCGTTCGACCGCTTCGACCCCGCGCCGCTCGCGGCGGCCTCGATCGGCCAGGTCCACGTCGCCGAGCTCGCCGGGCGGCGCTGGGCGGTCAAGGTCCAGCGCCCGAGCGTCGAGAGCGACTTCGCCGGCGACATCCGGTTGATGGTCGTCGCCCTCGGGCTGATCCGCACCCTCCGCCTCCGCCCGCTCGAGTGGCTGATCGAGCCGCTGACCGAGTTCATCGCCTGGACCGAGGAGGAGCTCGACTACCGGATCGAGGCCCGCTACATGGAGCGGCTCGGCCGCCACGCCGTCGACAACCCGCGCGAGCGCGTGCCGGAGGTGATGTGGGGGCTGACCACCCGCCGGCTGCTCGTCGCCGAGCTGCTCGAGGGGACGCCCATCCTGACCCACCTCCGGGCGCTCGAGACCGGCGACGAGGTCACCGCCCGCCGGCTCGCGGCGATCGGCTTCCAGCCCGACGCCTTCGCCCGCAACATCATCGACAACTTCCTGGGCGACGCCTTCCTGCACGGGATCTTCCACGCCGACCTCCACCCGGCGAACCTGATGATCCTGCCCGACAACGTCGTCGGCTACCTCGACTTCGGGATCACCGGGGTCCTGAGCCCGTACTCGCGGCGGAACCTGGTCGCGATGACCCTCGCCTACACCCGCGCCGACCTCGACGCGATGACCGAGGCGTTCTTTCGGGTGTCGACCTTCGACCGCGGCTCGCGCCCACAGGAGTTCCGGGCCGGGCTCGAGCGGCTCGGCGACACCTGGTACGAGCGGCGCTCGGGCGGGCGGCACCTGAAGAAGAACTTCACCCTGGTGATGCTCGACATGCTGCGGCTGTCGCGGGCGACCGGGGTGTGGCCGGAGCGCGACGTCATCAAGTACATCCGCTCGTCGATCGCCATCGACGGCCTGATCCACCGCTTCGCGCCGGCCTTCGACGTCGGCCGCTACCTCGAGCGTGTCTGCGCCCGTCACCTCCAGGTCGAGGGGCTCGAGCAGGCCCTGTCGCGCGACCAGCTCCTCGACTTCTCGCTGTCGAGCGTCAACCTGGCGCGGGACGGGGCGCTGCGTGGGGGGGAGGCGATCGACCGGCTGGTCCGCGGCGGGCTGACCGCCCGCGCCCGGCTCGAGAGGCCGGCACGGCCGCCCGCCGCGGTGCTGCGCGCCCGCACCCTCCGGCAGGCGGCCTTCGTGCTCGGCGCGGGCGCGCTCGCCGCGCTGCCGCTCGGCCCGCCGGAGCCGGGCCTCAACCCGTTCACCGTCGCGGTCCTGCTCCTCGCCGGGGGCCTCGCCGCCCTCGCCCGCACCGCCCTTTCGCTGGTCCGCGTCGCCAAGGCCGCGGCGCGCCCCGGCCCGACGATCCACACCGCGCTGAACCACAGGGAGACGATCCATGCGTGAGCTCACCAAGTCCATCGGCAGCTTCTCGTGGGCGATGACGCTGTTCGGCGCCCGGCAGATGCTCAACGCCTTGCAGCCGTCGCGGGCGGCGGGCTCGTTCGACGCCGTGACCCGCGAGACGGAGAAGCAGCTCGGCGACGTCTGGCGCTCGACCTTCCAGGCCGGCGACCGGATGCAGCGCAGCCTGGTCGACCTGACCGTCGGTATGTTCACCCTGCAGGCGCTCGACCCGCGGCAGTGGACCGAGGCGGCCTCGCAGATGGCCGGCGGGGCGGCGGACGCCGCCCGCCGGACCACCGAGGCGGCGGCGGGCGCGGTCGCCCGGCCGCGGGTCCCGCCGCCCGGCCGCTCCGCCGCCGGCCCGGTCGGGCCGGGGGGGGCGGCGGGTGCCGCGCCGGGCGCGGGCGGCCCGGGATGGGGACCGATGGGGTGATGACGCGGCACGGGTTCGGGGAACCCTCCGCCGGTCGCGAGACGCGATGAACGCACTGTCCGAGCTGACCCGGTCGTTCCTGAGCTTCTCGTGGAGCATGTCGCTCTACGGGCCGGTCCAGGCCTGGCGCACCGCCGCCGCCCCGCTGTCGCCCGACGAGGCCGACCGGGCGGAGTCGGGCTACGACTCGGTCGCCTGGGTGGCGGGACGCGAGCTCCCGGGCGCGTGGAACGAGGCGTTCTTGGCCGGCGACTCGCTCCAGCGCGACCTCACCGACCTCGGCCTCGCGATGCTGCCCCGCGATCTCCTCGACCCGGGCGCCTGGCTCGACAGCGGCGAGGCGGCGCTCACCGCCTTCGGAGAGGGGCTCCGCTTCGCGGTCCCGGACCGGCGGGGCCGGCTGGCGTGGCGCGAGATCGGCAACAAGGTCGAGGTCTTCGGCCTGGTCAAGCGGGTGGGGGAGAAGATCGGCGTCCCCGGGGCCGGCGAGCCGTTCGACCTGCCCGCACTCGTCGCGCGCTCGTACGAGCTCGACTCCTACGAGGCGCTGTGGGCGGTCGAGGGGCTGGGGCACGCCTACGCCGACCACCTCTGGCCGCGCGGCGGCCCGACGCCGACGGGCCTGCTCGCGCGCGAGGCCGCGGACACGGTGCCGGCGACGAGCCTGCTGATGCTGCACGCGGGGATCGGCCTCGCCTTCGCCGAGCGGCGGATCGTCCCCCTCCTCCCCGCCGTCTCGCCGGAGGAGATCGCGACGGTCGTCGCCGAGATCGTCGAGCTCTGCCGGGCGAACTCGCTGCCGGGCGACGTCGGCGCGGCCTGGGAGTCGATGGGGCTGTACACCCGCTCCTTCCACCCGCAGCTCCTGACGGCGGTCGACGAGGCGGTGCGCCGGGTCGCACCCGAGGTCCGCGGCTACTACTGGCACGGCGCGGGCCGGGCCTTCTACTTCCTGCCGATCAACTTCCTCCCCTGCGGCTGGACCGCGTGGCGACCGTTCGAGATGGCGCGCGAGCAGGCGCCTGACGAGGAGGCGCGGCTCGGCGCCTGGGCCGGTCTCGCCTGGGCGGCCACCCTGGTCAACATGCGCCAGCCCGAGGTCCTCGCCCACCTGCTCGTCGGGCCGCACGGCCACGAGCTGGCGGCGAACGGCGGGTTCGCCAACGGCGTCGCGTCGTCGCTCGTCATGCGCTGGGACACGACCCCCGGCGCCGAGCTCGTCGAGCGGTTCCTCGCCTACCGGCCCTCCGGCGACCCCGAGCTCGCCCGGCGATGGGACGAGCTGGTCCGCCGGCCGGCCGAGACCGCCGTCGAGCGCTGGCACCCGGTCCTCGCTCGCGCCGGCCAGCTCGGCGAGGTCTTCCGGTATCAGGACCTCGCCGCCCTGGTGGCCCGCCTGAGCTGAGAGCCGAGCGATGACTCCCGATCCCAGGTACGGACGCGCCACCGCAAGCTCCGAGGAGCGCCGGGCGGCGGTCGAGCGCCTGCTCGCCGAGGCCGGCCTCCGCCCCGCGGGCCGGCGGGGGCGGGTGCTGGCGCTCGAGGGGCTGGCTGCACGGATGGCGCGCAGCCTGCCGAGCGCCGGCCCGGTCTTCGCAGCCTTCGGCCGGTACCTCGCTGGCCGCCCCGACGCGGTGCCGGCCCCGGCCTGCCTCGAGCTGGCGTCGATCCCGGACCGCGGGCCGGCGATGACGGCCGGCGCGCTGGCGGCCTGTCTACAGCGCGAGCTCGGAGCCGAGCCGTCGCAGGTCTTCACCGGCCTCGAGCCGCGGCCGTTCGTCAGCCGCCTGTGGACCCAGTCCCACCGGGCGGTGACCGCGGCGGGGGAGCGCGTCGTCGTCACCTTCGTGCGGCCGGAGACCGACGCGGCGCTGGCGGCCGACCTGCCGCTCTTGCCGCTGCTCCTGCCGGCGGTGGCCACCCTCGACCCCCTGTCCCACCCAGGCGAGGTCCTCGAGGCGTTCCGCCGCCACCTGGAGAGCGAGCTCGATCTGACGAACCACGCGGCCGCGCTCGCCGCGCTCGCCGCCGAGGCCCCGGAGATGCTCGTCGTACCGCGGGTGGAGGCTGCGCTGGGGACGCCGCGCCTGCTGGTCCGCGAGGACCTGGGGGGCCGGCCGCTCGGGGAGGCCGCCGCCGCGCCCACCGCGGCGGACGGCGGCGACGCGGTGCGCCGGACCTGCCTCCTCTGGCTGCGCCAGGCGTTCGTCGGACGCTCGTGCCCGGCCGAGCTCGGGCCGTTCGACGTCGAGGTCCTGCCGGACGGCAGGGTCGCCTTCGTCGGCGGCGCGCTGCTGCGGCCGCCGACCGCGGTCCAGGAGCACCTGTGGGAGCACCTCGTCGCCACCCTGGCCGACGATCCGGCGACGGCGGGGGAGCGTCTCCTGCGCGAGGTCGAGCGCCAGCCGGGGGCGCTCGACGAGGCGGACCTCGTGCTCCGCATGCGCCAGGTGGTGCCCTTCCGCGACGGCGCCTGGTCGTCGTCCGGCGACAGCCTCGCCGAGCAGCTCTTCGCCTACTGGCGGCTGGCGAGGGAGTGCGGCTACCGGCTGCGCGCGCCGGCGCTGCGGACCGTCCGGGGCCTGGCGGCGCTGGCGCTCCTCGGACGGCGGCTCGCCCCGGGGCGCGACGCCCTGCGCGAGGGGGTGGAGGAGCTGCGGCTGGCCCGCGGGCTGGGGCGCCTGCGCGAGGCGGTCGACGTGGAGAGCCTCGGCCGGGAGCTCCTGCCCTACGCCCACCTGATGCTGTCGCTGCCGCAGAAGGTCGACGCCCTGCTGTCGATGCTGGCGCGGGGCGAGGCGCGGGTGCGGCTGGAGACCGAGGAGCGGGGGCGGCCGGGCGCGGGCGGCGCCGTCGCCGTCGCGGCGGCGGCCATCGCGGTGGCGCTGGTGCTCGGCCGCGTGTTCGAGCCGGCGCTCGCCGACGGCGCCGGGCAGCGGATCGCCGAGGGGGCGAGCGCGCTGCTGCTGCTCGTCGCCGGCGGGCTGCTCCTCCGCGCGGCGAGCCGGAGCGGGTGAGGACGGTACGGACGATGGGAACGGGGATCGAGACGTGTTCGAGCTGATCGGCCAAATGGTGCGCCTGCCGTTCGCGGCCGCCGCCTTCCTCCTCGAGGCGGCGGCGGACGCGGCGTCGGGGGTCGGCCGCCTGACCGACGAAGGTGTCGGCCGTGCGCTCGGCCGCTCGGCCCCGGCGGGCGGCTCCGCAGGGAGCGGGCGACCGCCCCCGGCGGTGTCCCGCTTCCCCAGCCGACCGATGGAACGGACCGCAGAGGGTGCAGCTTCACAACCACCGGGCGCCGCGGGCGCGGACGCCGAGGCCGACGACGAAACGAAGGAGGAACGCGAGATGGCAGACACGAACCTGAGCGACGACAGCGTCAAGCTGGTCGAGTACCAGATCGTCTCGATCGAGAGGGACCGCGAGCGGATCCTCGAGAACGACTACAAGCTCGTCACCGACAACTTCACCAGCGATGCCTTCACCTCCTGGGTGATCGCCCACTACTTCCAGAGCGATCACGAGCCGATGGAGGAGAAGCAGAAGAAGTACCTGCGCGTCTGCTACCGCGTGATCTGCCGCTGGCCGCGAGAGTCGCTGCACTACGAGCAGAAGCAGCTCGACCGCCTCGAGGGCATCGAAGAGGCCGTCTGGAAGCTCGCCGGCGGCAAAGGCGACGCCGAAAGCGGAGCGGGTGGCCGCGTCGGCCGTGGATCCTCCGCCAGTCCGTAGGGCAGCGGCGGCCGGAGGTCGAGCCTCGGCACGGGAAGGCCCGGAACGCACTCCGCGGCCCGGGCCGATCCGCCGCTCGAGGCGGGCCGGCGGATCGGCCGCGAGACCGGGAGCACCGGAATGGATACTTTTCTCCGATCGATGGCGAGGATGTCGACGGTCCTGCCCGTCGTGGCCGCACGGGCGGTGTCGTCGACCCTCGGAGATCGCGAGCACGGGCTGCGGGAGCTCGCCAACAAGCTGCGCGCCTTCGAAGCCTTCCGCAACGCCCCGGCGGTCCCGCCGGAGCGCTCCGCGGACGCGGTCCGCGACCTCGATCCCTGGGACGCCCTCTGGGTCAAGGAGGGGATCGGCTTCCGCTCGGCAGCAGCCGCGGCGGGCGAGTCCGCTGCCGCCATAGGGCGCGCGAGAGAGCTTCCCGAGGACTGGTGGCTGCCGCTCCACACCGGGCTCGGGTTGCTGTTGGCGATGCAGAGCCTCGACGGGCTTCCGTGGCGACCGTCGAACGGCGAGGTCGACGCCTGCCTCGACGGCTTCGCGGCCCGGGCGGCCGCGGCGGCGCAGGACAGGTGGCGGACGGCGGTGCTCGAGGCGCTCGGGCTGGTGGCGCGGACGCTCCACCCGGACCGGGTCGGCGACCTCGACCGGGAACTCGCGGCGCGGCCCGAGCTGCGCCCTGCCTTCTGGCACGGCTGGGGGCGGGGATCGTACTTCTCGCCGACGAGCGCCGTGCCGTTCCTCGCCGGGTCCGCCGCCCGGCGGCTCGCCGAGGTCGCCGCCGCGGCGCCCGACCGGGAGGCGCGCGAGCAGGCGGTCTCCGGTTGGGCCTGGGCGCTGACGCTGGTCAATCTCCGCCACCCGGAGGTCGTGGCGTCGGCGCTCCGGGAGGGCGAAGGAGGGCCGGCGGGCGCGCCGGAGCTTGCCGACGGCGTGGCCTCGGCCCTGGTGGTCTGGCTGACGAGCGGCGGCGACCGCGAGCGCGTCGACCGCTTCCTCGCCCACGCGCTGGAGGGCGCGGCGGCCGGGCCGTGGCGCGGGATCGTGGCCGCCGGGCGGCGAGCGGCAGGGCGGCAGGTGCCCTCCGCCGGCGACCTCGGAGAGCTGTTCGTCTACCGGCCGGGCCGCTGGTCTGCCGAGCGGGCGGTCGCCTAGGGAGCAGCGGGCCGGGAGACGGAACCGGGACACTGGACAGGAGGCAAGGGACATGAGCGACGGGAACCTTTCGGGCGACGACGTCAAGCTGGTCCGCTACCAGATCGTGTCGATCGAGCGGAACCGCGAGCGGATCCTCGAGAACGACCTCGCGCTGGTCACCGACGACTTGACCGGCGAGGCCTTCGCCGCCTGGGTGATCGCGCGCCACTTCCAGGGCGACCACGTGCCGATGCCGGAGTCTCGCAAGAAGTATCTCCGTGTCTGCTACCGCGTGCTCTGCCGCTGGCCGAAGGAGTCGCTGGGGTACGAGCGCCGGCAGCTCGATCGACTCGCCGGGATCGAGGGAGCGCTTCAGGCGCTCTCCCGCCGGCAGTCTCCGGGCGCCGTCGGGGTCGGCGGCGATAGACCCTCTCCCGCCGGATCGGGGGATCGCTCCGAGGGTGAAGCAGCTCCCGGCGCGCGCTCCGGAGCCGCGACCGGCCGACAGGGTGTGGCCACGAGCGAGCGGCGGCGGGTGCTGGCGGCGCTCTCCGGGCGCGGCGGGAGGGCGACCGTGGGCCAGCTCAACGCCGACCTCGAAGGTCTCGAGTGGTCGGAGGTCCGGACGGCCCTCCACGCGCTAGTCGACGAGGGCAGGGTGGAGCAGACCGGGCACGGAGCGACGGCACGATACCGGCTGGTCGGCGGCGGTGAGAGCGGGGGCGGCGGCCGATGAGCGAGGCCGAGCTCTCCCGCGGGATCGAGACCGGCGGCATCGCCCGCCAGAAGGGCGAGCCGTACTCGGCCGACGAGATCGCCCTGCTCGAGTCGGTCGAGCTCTACCTCGGGCGCGGGATCGACCTGCTCTCCTGGTGGAACGACGTCTACCCGCGCAACGCCTTCGCGCGGCGCTTCGAGCTCGGCCGCACCTTCAACGAGGCGGACACGAGCTTCGGCTTCTTCGACGCGGTGCCGGTCGACGGCCGGCCGATGGCCGCGATGGGCAACTTCCAGCAGATGTTCTACGACCAGCCGAAGGCGCCGGCCGGCAAGCCGGCCGAGGTCACCTCGGACTGGATGCGCGACCAGATGCGGCGGTTCGTGCTCCGCTACTTCATGCGGGTGTCGGACTTCCGCGCGCCGGAGGGCTTCGCCGAGACCTGGAAGCCGCCGACCTCGGGCCTGTTCGAGCCGCTCTCCTGGTGCCCCAGGCCCGAGGACGCCCTGCGCGGCTTCGGGTTCCAGCAGCTCTACTACAAGCTCCACGACGGCTCGGTCCACCGCTTCCCGCAGGAGGAGCGGTTCTCGATCGTCGACCTGCGGGAGATCGGCACGAAGTACCGGTGGATCGTGGTCAAGGTCTGCATCTTCGACTTCAAGTTCACCTTCGCGCCGCTCGGCGCGAGCCTGCCGAACCTCGTCGTGCCGCTGGCCGAGGACAGCTACCTGGTCGTCTCGCGGGACTTCGTCGTCGACCAGGAGGCGCCGGAGCCCGGGATGCTCGGCCGCTACGGCTTCGGCTACTCCTTCATCAGGAACCCGGCGCCCGGCGTGCTCGGCTACGGCCCGGGCGAGTTCGAGGCCGCGATCGAGACCATCCACTTCGAGGTCCTCGAGGACGGGACGGTCCGCGTGCCGATGGTCTTCGTCGCCAACCGGCCCGACCGCGTCGTCAACCTGCGCTTCGACCCGGTCGGCTGGAGCCTGCGGCTCGCCGACCTGATGTCGTTCGGGATGGCCTCGACCCTCTTCGGTCCGCTGCGCCGCGCCCTCGGCGATCTGCCGGTCCTCGGCGGCAACCTCGACCCGGTCTACGCCTACGTCGAGCTGGCGAACCTCGCCTCCGGCGGCCTGTCGAAGGACGCGTTGTGCATCTCGCGCGAGCAGCTCGACCGCGACTTCCTGCTCCAGCACTTCATGCAGCATTACCAGACGATCGCCGGCTCGCTCGCCACCTGGCGGATGATCCCCGACTGGCTCGACGAGGCGGCCCTCCCGACGTGGGCCCTCGAGGGGAGGACCTTTTGAGCTTCCACAACGGCCTCGTGCTCTCCGGCGGCGGCGCGTTCGCCGCCTACGAGGTCGGGGTGCTCAAGGCGCTGATGACCGGCGCGGCGCCGTTCACCCGCCACCGCCGCATCGACGCGGACGTGGTGACCGGCACCTCCGCCGGCAGCTACAACGGCGCGATGCTGGTCTCCCGCTGGGCGATGGACCCGGCCGAGGCGATCGCGGACATGGAGCGGGTGTGGCTCGAGGAGGTGCCGGGCGGCGCGTGCGGCGACGCGGTCTACCGGTGGCGGGGGAGCCCGTTCGTCCTCCTCGACGTCGACTGCTTCCTGGAGAACCCCGCCCGCTTCTTCTGGCTGCGGGTCGAGGACACCGCCTTCTTCGCCCGCAGCCTCTTCCGGCGCGCCCGGGTCTTCGCCGAGTCGGGCGACCCGATCGAGCAGCGGTTCCTCGAGCTGCTGAACTTCAGCAACCTGATCTCGACCTACCCGTTCCCCGACCTGATCCGCCGGACGGTCGACTTCGAGAGTATCCGCCGCTCCGACGTCAAGTTCCAGGCGATCGCCACGAACTGGAAGAGCGGGGAGTCGCGCGAGTTCCACAACGAGGACCTCGACGAGCAGAGCGGACCGCTGATCATCATGGCGTCGTCGGCGATCCCGGGGATCTTCCCGCCGGTCGACATCCCGCCGCACATCTTCGTCGACGGCGGCGTGCTGATGAACACCCCGCTGGCCCCGGCGATCCACGCGGGCGCCACTCACCTGCACGTCGTCTACCTCGACCCGGACATCAAGTCGATCCCGCTGTCCGACCTCGAGACGACGCTCAACTCCCTGCAGCGGACGATGGCGATCTCGTTCGCCGCGGTCGTCGAGCGCGACATCCGGGACGCGGAGCGGATCAACAAGGCGATCGAGCTGTGGGAGCAGGGCGTGCGGAGCGGCGAGCTCACCGCCGTAGGGGCTCGGGACGTCGGCCGGATCACCGACATCTTCCAGAAGCTCGAGTCGGGCCGGAAGCTGCGCAAGATCTCGATCCACCGCTACCGGCCGCGGACGCTTCTCGGCGGCACGTTGGGGATGCTCAACTTCTCCGCCGAGCAGAGCCGCGACCTGATCGAGCGCGGCTACCGGGACGCGGTGGAGCACGACTGCGCCCGCGACGGCTGCGTGCTCCCCGCGGGCGGGCCGGACGAGCCCGAGGAGGCCTTTTACGGCGAGGCGGGGAGCGGGCGGTGAGCGGACCGGAGACCGGACCACGGCCGGGGGAAACGGAGAGGCCCATGCGCGAGCTCGTCAAGTCCCTGTTCAGCTTCTCGTGGGCAATGTCGCTGTTCGGCGTGCGGGAGCTCGGCCGGCTGGTCGGCGCCCTCGGCTCGGCGAGCGAGGGCCGGGCGGCGGCCGAGGAGCTCGACGCGGTGACCGGCACGGCCCGCCGGACGCTCGGCGGCGAGCTCGACCGCCTCTACGAGACCGGCGACCGGATGCAGCGCGAGATGGTCGACGCGATGACGGGCGGGACGGCGGGCGGTCCGGCCCCTCCCGGCGGCGGTCCCCCCGGCGGCGGACCGCCCGGGCCGGGGGAGCCTCCCGGCGGATCGCCGCCCGGCTCCGGCGGCCCTCCGGTCGAGCGGCCGCCGGAGCCCGGGCCGGCGCCGCCCCGGGTGCCGGCCCCGAGCGGCCGGCTGGACACCTCCTCGTTCGTCGTCCTCGGCGAGGGGCTCGCCGCCGGCATGGCCGACTTCGCCCTGCGCGCCGACTGGCAGCGCACGAGCTTCCCGGAGCAGATGGCCGAGCGGATGGGGGTGGACTTCCCGCAGCCGCTGCTGGAGGGCCCCGGTCTCGGCGACGCGCCGGGCTTCCAGCGGCTGCCGGTGCGTGTCCCCGCGACGATGCAGCGGACGCTGCTCGAGCGATTCCCTCCCGGCCGGCCGTTCGCCAACGTCTCCCTGCCGGGCCTCACCCTCGAGGACGCGCTGGAGCTCCGGCCCGAGCCGCCGCTCGTCCATCGCGACGACGCCAAGCGGACGCTGCTCAACCTCGTCCTCGGGCTCCCCGGGCTGATCGAGGGGGGCGGCCGGCGGTCGTGGCCGACCCCGGCCGAAGCGGTCGGTGAGCGCCGCCCGACGTTCGTGCTCGTCGAGCTGGGGTACGCCGAGGCGCTCGCCGCGGCCGTGGCGGGCGATCCCTCCCGGCTGCCGAAGCCCGCGGAGTTCGGCGAGCGCTACGACCGGCTGCTCCGCGACCTCCGGGCCGGCGGCGCCGAGGTTCTCGCGACGACCGTGCCCGACCCGCTGGACACCGCCTACTTCTCGACGCTCGACGCCGCCGCCGAGACGGTGCGCGTCGCGGCCGGCGACCTCGCCGCACACTGGGGCCTGCGGCACGACGGCCTGCTGACGCTCGACGGCCTCGACGCGATCGCCTTCCAGATGCGGGCCGGCCGCCGCGAGGAGCTGCCGGAGGGCGCGGTGCTCCCGGCAGAGACGGCGCACCGGCTGCGCGACGGGATCGCCGGCCTCAGCGCCGAGATCGCCGCCCGGGCGGCGGCGCACGGCGCCGAGCTGTTCGACCTCCACGCCCTGTGGCGCTCGGTGGCCGAGAGCGGGGTCGAGGCGGGATCGCGCCGGCTGACCGCGTCGTACCTCGGCGGCTTCTACTCGCTCGACGGCTACTACCCCGGGGCGACCGGCCAGGCGGTCGTCGCCCACGAGGTCCTCGCCCTGCTCAACCAGGTCTACGGCGCGCGCTTCCCGGGGATCGACCTGGCGACGGCCGCCGCGACCGACCCGGCGGCGAGGTGCCGGCCGGCGACCGGGCCGCGGTGGCCGCGCGAGCGGCTGCCGGGGGAGGGACCGCCGGCCGCGGCGGCCGCGAACGGACGGAGCGCTCGCACCGAAGGGAGCGGCGCCGGCTCCTCGGGGACGGGGTTCAAGGAGGAGGAGCTGGTGGCGAGCAAGGAGGCGCCCCCGGGGCCCCTCGAGCTGCCGCCCGGCCTGGTCCAGACGCTCCCCCTGTCGCGGGCGGCGAGCTACTTCGGCGACGGCATCCGCCCGGTGAACTGCCGCGACCCGCAGGCGGCGGGCTGGGGGAGCTGCGGCGAGCTCCTCTTCAGCGGCCTGGCGATGGTCGACAGCCACCTCTCCGGCGAGCTGACGATCCGCTTCGAGCCGCCGGTCGACGGCACGAGCCGCTTCGTGCTCGACTTCGCCGACGGCTTCCCGGGCGAGGACTCGGTCCTGGTGACGCCGCACATGTTCCGCATGCCGTTCACCCACAACCGGGTGGACCCGGTGCCGGGGACGGTGTCCTCGGGCACGGTCGACCTGGCGAGCGGGATGGTGATGCCGGACCTCACGGTCTACGCGAGCTACCAGAGCACCGCGCTCCTGTCGCTCGTCGGCGTCAACCCGCACTTCCCGCGCCAGCCGCTGTCGTTCCCCGGCCAGTACGGCTCGGCCTGGGCGAAGTTCGAGCAGCGGCCCGACGGCCTGCTCGACTTCACCTTCTACGGCTCGACCTTCGTGCCCCTCGGCCCGCCGACGGTGTGGCCGATGAACTTCGCCGGCGCCGACGGCGCCTCGGCGACGATCCCCGCCGCCGGCACCGCGATGCACCCGCACCTCGCGCTCTCGACCAAGCCGCCCGTGGCTCCGGCGAGCGCCTCGGTCCCGGAGCTTCCCGAGAACACGATCCGCGAGTACACGCTCTTCACCCACAACTCGAGCTTCGGCGACAAGTTCGACCTCCACGTCGCGGACCTCGGCGGCGAGGCGACCGGTCGCTCCCACCTGATGGGCCGGCTCGAGGTCCAGTTCGGCGCGCGGACCGGCGACACGCTGCCGATCGCGGTGAGCTCGGTGGTCCCGGGCGGCCTGCTCGCCGAGCTCCCGCCGGAGTCGCCGCTGACCGGCGCGTTCCCCGGCCGGCTCTACGGCGGCCCGCTCGGCTTCAACGAGTTCCTGCGCTTCCCGCTGCGCACCTACTACCTCGACAGCGTCTACATCCTCGACGACCCGTTCGACCTGTCGGTCAGCCTGGTCGACGTACGCACCGGGCGCTCGGTGGGGGAGTCGCTGCACCGCGGCTTCATCGGCCAGGACCTGATCTTCGCCCTGCTGCGGGTCGAGCCGCGGACGCCGAGGGACTCGTTCTTCTTTCGCGGCCCGGCGCTGTTCGAGCGCTCGCCCGGCGGCGGCACGGTGTTCCGGTTCAAGGGCGAGGTCTACGTGCCCTACCCGGCTGGCTTCCTCTTCCCGCAGCCGGACCTCCAGTCGGGGTTCGTCGTCGAGGGCGAGTCGAAGCTCGACCCGTTCTACTGGCTGCACGCGATCGACGACCCCGAGGGCGGCGCCGGCAAGGAGGGCGGGGCCGAGGACGTCCTCGGCTCGAACGGCGAGCGGTTCTCCTACCGGTATCGGATCCCGGCGGACCCGGCGGCCGAGGAGCCGTCGTTCGCCTACGAGAACCATACCCAGCAGGGGAGCTTCACCCTCGAGCGGCTGACCTGGTTCGACTTCAGCCGGGCGCGCTCGGCCGAGCGGGCCCC
>Ga0299913_10000372_pt1 | contig 27420 bp, 24 predicted proteins | sample RVTome_9_FD_201360 | JGI IMG/M metagenome (GOLD analysis project Ga0299913, IMG submission 201360) | Soil microbial communities from uranium-contaminated site in the Upper Colorado River Basin, Wyoming, United States - RVT155D38 (version 2) ... | reverse complement strand
AGGTACACTAAGCCCCGCGAACCGCCAGTCCATTGAAGTAACAGGGATATTTTTTAGTCGGCTGACCAGATACCAGATGTCGTATTTAGAGCATTTCAAACTGAAAGAACAGCCTTTCCGGCTGACGCCCGATCCGGAGTTCGTCTACTGGAGCAAGCAGCATGCGCGCGCAAAAGCGTACATGGAGTCGACAATCTGGCTGGCCGACGGGTTCGTCGTCATTACCGGCGAAATCGGCTCCGGAAAGACCACCCTGCTGCAGTCGTTTCTCCAGGAACTCGACGACAGCGTCGTCTATGCGATGGTCTCCCAGACGCAGCTGACTCCGAGCCAGTTTCTGCAGGCCGTATTGACGGAATTCGGCTTCAAACCCTTCAAACAACGCAAAGTCGAGTTGCTCGATACGCTGAATATGTTTCTGATCGACCAGTACGCCCAGGGCAAAAAGGTCGTTCTGATCGTCGACGAGGCGCAGAATCTCAGCAAGAAGGTGCTCGAGGAAGTCCGGATGATCTCCGGCATCGAAACGCACAAGGAAAAGGTGCTGCGCATCATCCTGGCCGGACAACCCGAGTTGAAGGATACCCTTGACTCGCCGGAATTGAAGCAGCTCGTACAACGCGTGCGTTTGCGCTTCCATGTGGGTCCGCTGGACCGTCGGGAGATGCGCGAATACATCGAACATCGCCTGGCCATCGCCGGACGCAAGGCCAAGGACCTCATCAAGGACGATGCCTTCGATACCATTTATCGCTACACGGGCGGGGTGCCGCGCCTGATCAACACACTATGCGACACTACCCTTCTGTGCGCGTTCGCCGAAGACGTCACGGTGATCACGTCGCGGGAGATCAAGGCGGCAGTCGAGGAGCTCAGCTGGAAAGAGCACGAGCTGAGCGCCGGCACTCATCCGGAACAGTCGCCTTCCAGTGGAGGCCGCAAAGCCGAACACCTCATGCGCATCGAGGTTCGCAATCAGGGCGAAACTGTCGCCGAGCATTTCTTCGGACCCGGCCGCATCATCATCGGCCGCTCGCCGGACAACGAGATCTACATCCAGAGCAAGTTCGTCAGCCGTCATCACGCCCAACTCATAAGCGACGAATACGGCTGCGCCATCGAGGACCTGAACAGTACGAACGGGGTGTTCATCGGCGAAGAGCGGATCAAGAAGCACAGGCTCAAGGACGGCGATATCGTGTCACTCGGGATTCACGAACTCGTATACCACGATCTGCGGGTCGCCCAGACTCCTTCGGCCCTCAAGGAACGTCAGGGCTGACCATCGACCGGCCGACGTCGACGGACGCGTGCAGAATGACGGTGCCTGGAAACACGGTCGCCCGCAATGGCGGGCTCCTACAGTCCGCGCTGTGCACTGATCGCGCGCTGTAGGAGCCCGGCATTGCGGGCGACCACTCAATCTAGAGATCCTGCCCCTGGCTGGCGCGGCGGTCCTGGTCGCGGTGGTCGCGACGCTTCAGCCACACGACGAGGCCTGCGACCAGGCAGAAAAGCCCGACGCTGAAACAGATCTCCGGCCAGTACCAGTGATTGAGGTACATCGATGCGGCCAGGCAGATCGCGCCTACCAGCAGGTAGAAATACGGCAGACTTTCATAAATTGGTTTGGAGACCCACATTTCCGTGCCTTCTGCTCTTCTTTGGGTAGTGTCCGTCGCCGCTCCGAATTAGTCCAGCGAGGACTGCGAGGCGATGGTCTTATCGGGTCCGGATCGGCAGGATTTCCGCACCCGGGCCGGCTGTCACGCGGGGCGCCGGAAGTTCAGGAGGTGAATGAGACGGGAGACCCCGTCAGGTGGGGCGGCCGAAACTCAGGATGCGAATAAGCCGGGAGAACAGAGACTCGGACAGGCCGTCCACGCTCAGATCGGGTTCGAAATCGGCAGATTCCGTCCTGAAGCCCTGTGCGAACTGCCTGGACGTCGGGTCCATGTCCTGCTCTGTGATCGTCCTTTCCAAGCATCACCTCCTGGTAACCATCGCAGTCTAGTCGGGGCGGAGAGGCCATTGCAGTGAAGCGATTCACAAAGAACGGGATTCGTCCTAGGCAGTGCCGCCCACCGTGAGTTCATCGATCTTCAGAGTAGGCTGTCCGACGCCGACCGGCACCGACTGCCCATCCTTCCCGCAGGTGCCGACGCCACGGTCCAGCTTCAGATCGTTTCCGACCATCGAAATCCTGCCAAGCACATCGGGGCCGTCGCCGATCAGCATCGCGCCTTTGACCGGGGTGGTCACCTTGCCGTCTTCGATGAGATACGCCTCGCTCGCGGAAAAGACGAACTTGCCCGAGGTGATGTCCACCTGTCCGCCGCCGAAGCCGGGAGCGTACAGCCCTCGCTTGACGGAGCGGATAATCTCCTCAGGATCGTGCGGACCGGCAAGCATGTACGTATTCGTCATCCGCGGCATCGGAATGTGTGCGAACGACTCCCGCCGTCCGTTCCCCGTCGGCGCGACGCCGGACAGACGGGCGTTCAGGCGGTCCTGCATATAGCCCCGCAGCACGCCGTTTTCGATCAGCACGTTGTATTGTCCGGGCGTGCCCTCGTCGTCGACGGCCAGGGAGCCGCGGCGATTCGGCAGGGTACCGTCGTCAACGATGGTGCAGAGCGGCGACGCCACCTTCTGGCCGATGCGACCCGAGAAGGCCGAAACGCCTTTGCGGTTGAAATCGCCCTCGAGGCCGTGTCCGACCGCTTCGTGCAGCAATATGCCCGGCCAGCCGGCACCGAGCACGACCGGCATCGCGCCGGCGGGTGCCGGCACCGCCTCGAGCTGCACCACCGCCTGGCGGACGGCTTCCCGCGCATACTCCATCGGGAGCTCGCTTCCGAGGAAATAATCGAGGCCGGCCCGCGCACCACCGCCGGAATAACCCTGCTCCCGCCGTCCGTTCGAGTGCAGGATCACACTCACGTTGAGACGAACCAGGGGCCTGACATCGGCGGCGAGCGTGCCGTCGGCGGCAGCAATCAGTACGAGGTCCTGGCTGCTGACGAGACTGACGAACACCTGCTCTATGCGCGAGTCGAGCTTGCGCGTCGCCTGGTCGAGCTCTCCGATGAGGGCGGTCTTTTGTTCGTCGCGGATGCTGGTTGTCGGGTCGATAGCAGGATAAAGGTTCCGGCTCGGCACTCGCGACGCGATCCGCACCGACCTGGAATTGCCCTGCTTCGAGATCGCCCTGGCGGCACCGGCTGCCTGCTGCAACGCCGGCAACATCAGCTCGTCGGAATAAGCAAATCCGGTCTTTTCGCCGCTGACGGCGCGCACCCCGACGCCACGATCGACGTTGAAACTTCCTTCCCGGATGATGCCGTCCTCAACCGACCAGCTCTCCTGTCGGCTGATCTGGAAATACAGGTCTGCGGCATCGACGTCCTGCCGGTTTATCAAGCCGAGCGCTTTCATCAGATGCTTTTCTTCGAGCCCGGCCGGAGCCAGTACTCTTGACATCACGGTTTCTACCGAGCTTTCATCAGTCGTTGCCACGTATCGTTCCTCAGTAATTTCCGGGAGGGCATTTTTTCAGCACCCTGCCGGGGGCCTTTCACAGGCCGTGGTCTGTATCAGAGCCTGCGATGCCGCAGCACCGGAAACTCCTCGCGCAATCGGTGCGTCCGGGCGTGATCGAGTTCCGCGACGACCACGCCGTCGCCGGACTCCTGCTCGGCGACGACCTGCCCCCACGGATCGACGATCATCGAGTGGCCGAATGTCGTGCGTCCATTCGGGTGCGTCCCGTGCTGGCCGGCCGCGATGACGTAGGCCAGGTTCTCTATCGCTCTTGCGCGTAACAGCGTGTGCCAGTGGGCCGTGCCTGTTGCGAACGTAAACGCCGACGGCACGCTGAACAATTCGGCGCCCTCATGCGCGAGCCTGCGGTACAGCTCCGGAAATCGCAAGTCATAACAGATCGATAGACCCAGCCGCCCAGCCACCGTATCGACGGTCGTCGGCTGGTCGCCCGGATCCATGCTTGCCGATTCCCGATAGCTCTCGCGGCCATCCGGCAGGTCGACGTCGAAAAGATGCATCTTCCTGTAGCACGCTACAGACTGCCCGTTGGCATCAAAAACGAAGGACGCGCCGTAGCACAGTTTCGTTTCGACGGATTTGAGCGGCAGGCTGCCGGCGACAATCCACATCGAGTGGCGGGCGGCCGTGCGAGCCAGAAATTCCTGAATCGGCCCCGTTCCGGCGCTTTCGGCGACCGACAGCTTGTCGGTATCGCGTTTGCCGACGAAGGCGAAATTCTCCGGCAGCACCGCAAGCACGCAATCCCGCGATCGCGCTTCGAGCAGCAGCTCCGCGGCAAGGCGAAGATTCGCGTCCAGATTGTCGCCGCTGGACATCTGTATTGCGGCGGCCCGCTGCTTTCCGGTTTTCCGCTCCGCGCTGCTTGCCTGAGGGTCCATTAGCACCTAGTGTCCTGTCCCGCAAATAACTACGCCATTTCGCTGCGTCTTTTCGCGTCTGGCGGCGTTGCGACTCCTCGCAAAGCCTAAGCTATTCCTCGTCGTCGCGCCTCGCCAGACGCAAAAATCCGCGACCGAAATAGCGTAGTTATTTACGGGACAGGACACTAGGCCCCCTCGAGGCATCCGGCCATCGTACTGATTCCGGCGAAACGCTGCGGGTTCGAGTTTTCGATGACAGGATTGCTCCAGTCGCCTTCGATGCCGTAATAGGCCTGCCCCATCTCCTGAAGCGGCTTCTTGAAGATCTGCGAAAAAATCAGTAGCGCGGCTGCGACCTGAGGGCCCGCCACGACGGCGCCGACGACCGGCAAGGTGTTGCCAACGTTCGCACTGACTACCGCAGCCTGATCGTAGTCTCTGGAGAACAGGCCGGCACGACCGACAATACCGACGTCCGCCGCCGGCCCCTTCAACGACAGGTCGCAGGTGTAGGCTTCACCATCCTCCAGCCGAAACATGCCTGTGATTTCATCGAACCCGAATCCCTTGTCGAATACGTCCCGAAAATCGAGCGACAGTCGCCTCGGCAGCGCGACGATGCTCATCAGTCCGAAGACACGCCCCGCGCCCGGCTCGACTTCGTCGAGCTGTCCCGTGCCGAAGCGTACGTTTACGGTGCCATCCAGGCTCGCAAGGAAGTCCTGCCGGGGACCGCCCGACCAGCTCACGTCGAACTCCGCATCGAGAGACTCGGACTGGATACCGACGTCGTAGTCGAGGGAGCGGAGTGTCCTCTGGACGTTGCTGCTCGTCAGTCGCGCTGCGACATAGCTGCGCTGCCCCGTCGCATCGGATTCGTCCGCGACCCAGCCGGCGCGACCGCGAATGCTGAAGGTATCGTTGCTGGTTTCGATGCTGGCCGCCTCCAGCCCGGACGCCGTCCGTCCGAAATCGGCGACGAGGCGTCCCAGGTGACGTTCTCCCAGCGTAAAGTCCTCGGCGCTCACGACGATCTGCGGCAGCGTGCGCGGATCCGGCTGTCGATTGTCCGCCGTTGCATGTTCGTCTCCTCCGGGGAGCACGAGTTTCTTCATGTCGAGGGTAAGGGGACGGTCGCCGCCGAATTCGTATGGAATGCTGAGCGAGCCGACGGCCTGTTCGCCATCAAGCTGCACAGCCCAGTCCAGGGCGCTTCGATTGACGATCACCCGGTGCTGCGCCAGATGCTGGCCGATTACGTACAGATCGTCCACGACGACGTCGATCGAGCGTATGCGTTCCACGAAACCGGGACTGCGGTCGTCGACCCGGAGGCGCGACAGCGCGAGCCAGTCGTCAAAGTCGAGTACGGCCGTGCGTCCCTCCACGTGCAATCCGCGAACCTCCGGCTCGCCCGGCTCGCCGCCTCCCACGGCAAGCATTCCGCGATCGAAATCCCACCCTTCGTCATTGCGCGCAAAGGCGAGCGTCCAGCGCACGTCGTCCGCCAGGTTGCCGAAAGACTCAATGCGTCCGTCTCCCGGCAACTCGATCGAAAACGACACCGGGCGCTCATCACTCGCAGGCTTGCCGATTGGTGGCGGGATGTTCACCGCCATTCCGTCCAGGTCGGATCGTACGGCAATGGACAGGGGCGCACGCTCCCCACCGGCCCTGGGAAACCGGACCGTCGCGTCGTACGCCGCCGAACCGGTCAGCAACTCCGACAGTACTTCGTCGAAGTGACCGGCAAGTCCTTCCGCGGTAACGCTGCCGCTGGCGGAAGCAGTGATGCCGTACGCAGAATCTGGCTCGCCCGAGCGCTCGAGGTCGATGGTCACGGGGCCGTCGAGGAAGATCCCGGACAGTGAGTCGGCACTGACGCTGTCGCGCGTGATCGTTACGAGGCCGCTGAGTTCGCTGATCGGCGAGGGCATACCGTCGACATGCACCGTTCCGTTATCGCTCCGGATGCGGGTTGTGAAATCGAAGTTCTGCCTGTCGAGTATCGGCAACGTCAGCAGGAGATCGAAAGAAGCCGGGCCGGAAGCAGTGACCCGGTCGAGTTGACCGCCAAAGACGGCTGCAATGGGGCTTTCTCGCGAGAATCTGCGGATGGTTTCCAGCGTGCCGGTGGCGCGGCCCTCGATGCTCAGCACAGGTCGCCTGAGATCGGGAATGTCGACGCGCGCATCGACGACGCCGTTGCCGGCATTCGTTGCCGAATTCCTGACCGACCACAGGTGCGTATTCTCCACCGCGACGTCGAGATTCATATTTTCCGCAACCGGCCAACTGTCGGAATACTTCAGGGTTCCGTTCTCGAGCCTGGCGTCGACCCGGAAGGTACCCTCTCCATTGTCGAACGGAAACTTGTCGAGCGGACCTGTAAAGCGAGTCGTGCCGCGGGGAATGTGTCCGGCAACGAGCGCCTCGGTTAGCCAGCGGTACAGGGCCGGCTTGAGGACGTTGATCGGGAGATAGCGCTCCACGCTGCCGATGTCGCGGACGCTCCAGTTGCTCTGCAGGTCGACGACAGGCGATGCGTCCCCTGAGGGTACCGTCACCTGGAGGCTGCTCGTACTCTCGAAATCCGCGTTGCGAACGCGAATGCTGTCGGACAAGAGTGTGGTCCCGCCGTCGTTCTGGCGCCAGATGATCGTCCCGTCGGCCTCGACCACATCGAGCGGCTCGACCAGGTGTCCGGTGAGATCGAGCTGCATGTCGCCAGTCAGTATTTCGAGCCGGCCACCGGAGTCGTCCGCGCGGACCCTTCCGCTGAAGCCTCTTATGCCCGGCCATTTGTCGTATGGGGCGATACCGACCCTGTCCATTTCGGCAGTCAGCTCGAACGTTCTCTCCGGTGTGCCCCGCCCGGCCAGGCTGAAGTCGAGATTTCGCACGACGCCGGACGGAGCCAGCGTCTGCAGAAACTCTCGCTGTTCCTGCGGCACCCATGCAAGAACATGGCGCAGGTCGTCCAGGTTGAAATAGGAGGCGCTGCCGGCAACGGTTGCGGCAGTTCCGGGCTGTTCTGAAAGCACGCGCACCTGCAACGCGGATTGCGGCCAGGCCCCCTCAGGCGTCCTGACAATCAAATCGTCCGCCGACATGAGCCATCCGTCCCGGTCCGTCGCATACTCGATTCGTCCGGACATGCCGAACGGAGCGATGTCGGCGCTGCTGTCCGCAACGACGCCGGTCGCCGCGAAGTTCGCGGTGGCGCTGCGAATCTCGCCCTCGGTCACATCGAGCCAGAGACTCACGTCGGCCATGCCGGACGCAACCGCGGGGACCCGGCTCTTCGGCAACAGCCCGAGAAGGCCCGCGACGTTCACGGCGCGTCCCTCCACGAAGACTTGCCAGGGCGCCCTCGCGGAGGCGCCCGCCAGACGCTGGGAGGCCGCTACCTCGACCCGGCCTCCGAGTTCTGAAGAGAGAGCGAGCGATGCCTCGAAGCCATGCTGCATCTCGTCTCGCTGAAACTCCACCGTATCGACAACAACAAGAATGGGCTGCGTCCGTTCCGGATGTCTGAAATTGATCAGCACATCTTCACCGACTACCGTAAGCGGGCGCGCTCTGTCGGTCGACGCCATGCGCGAATCGGTGAACGCGTCCGTTGGGATGCCCTGCACACGCCACGTGCCGTCGGGATCGCGCGCGACATCGATCGTCGTCTCGCGGATGAGAATGCGGTCGGCGACCAGTTCGCGATCCCGCAGGAGTCGCATCAGGCCAACCCCGACGCGAACTTCTTCCGCATGCAGGACGGTGAGCGAGTTGTCTCGAGAAACGAGTTCCGCGTCGTAGAAGTTCAACTCAGGACCGCGAAAACGCCACCGCGCGTCCATTCCCGAAAATTCCACCTGCATGCCGACAGCTGCGTTTGCCCACTCCTTGATTTCCTCCTGGTACTCGGGAAGCTTCGGCAGGAACAGGCGAAACAGGCCCACCGCTACGGCCAGTAGAATGACGAGCGCCGTACCCAGGTAGATGAGGTACTTGGCCAGGATGCGCAGCAGTTTCTTCATGTATGTAAGTCGGGTATCGCCGCCCGTCGCTCAGATGAGCACGACGTCGAACTGGTCTCTCAGGTAAAGGGACTCGGGCTGCAGGCGAATTGCCTTTCCGGTCTGCGCTTCGATCTCCGCGAGTCCGTTTGATTCCTCAGCCAGCAGTAGTTCAATAATGTCCTGATGCGCGAGCACCAGGACCTCATCGAACTTGAACTGGCGGTGCTGCCGGATGATTTCGCGACAGATTTCGAAGCAGACCGTCGCCGAAGTCATGACGAATCCGCGACCCTGGCAGTTAGGACAGTCCTCGCACAGGATATGCTGCAGGCTTTCGCGAGTTCTCTTGCGGGTCATTTCGACCAGACCGAGAGGTGAAACCGGCGTAATCTGGTGGCGCGCGTGGTCGCGCAACATGGATTGCTCGAGGACCTGCATCACACGGCGGCGGTGCTCCTCTTCTTCCATATCGATGAAGTCGATGATGATGATGCCGCCCAGGTTTCTCAGCCGCAATTGCCTGGCAATGGTGACGGCCGCTTCCAGGTTCGTGCGGAAAATGGTCTCCTCGAGGTTTCGATGGCCCACATAGCCGCCCGTGTTCACGTCCACGGTCGTCATGGCCTCCGTCTGATCGAAAATTACGTATCCTCCGGATTTCAAAGGGATACTTCGATCGAGCGCCTTCTTGATTTCGTCCTCGATCCCGTGCAGGTCGAAAATCGGGCGCTGCCGGGTGTAAAGCTCCAGCATGGGCTCGATTTCGGGCAAAAATGTTGCAGTAAAGGACTTCATTTGATGAAAATCGGCTTCCGAGTCCACGAGTATCCGTTCGACGTCGCTCGTCACGAGGTCGCGCAGGACCCGCACGGGTAACGGCAGGTCCTCGTGAATGACCGTTTTTACCGGAGCTTTCCTGCACTGATCCTGAACGGCCGACGCGAGCTTTTGCAGAAACTCGAGGTCGGCTTTCAGGGACTCCTCGGTAGATCCCTCGGCGGCGGTCCTCACGATGACGCCACCGGTTCGGCCGTCCGCAACCAGGATGTCTTCCAGCGTCCGGCGCAGCCGTTCGCGTTCCGCCGCATCCTCGATGCGCGCCGATACGCCAATGCCGGCGCCGTTCGGCAACAGAACCAGGTAACGCGACGGCAGCGTGATGAAGGTCGTGAGCCGTGCTCCCTTGTTACCCAGCGGCTCCTTGACCACCTGAACGAGCAGCTCTGCGCCCTCCCGCACGAGTTCGCGAATATCCGGAAGCTCTCTTGCGTCCGCAGAGGGGTCGCCTACGTCTCGCCGGAAGATATCGGAGGCATGCAGAAAACCGGTTCTCTCGAGACCGATATCGACGAACGCTGCCTGCATGCCCGGCAGAACCCGGGAGACACGACCTTTATATATGTTGCTGTTCAGCCCGCGCCGCGCCGCCCGCTCGACGTACACTTCCTGCAGCACGCCGTTCTCCAGCAAAGCCGCCCGCACCTCGCGCGTCGTCACATTGACCAGGATTTCTTCTTTCGGCAGTTGTTCGCTCACGCCGCGTCTCCCCCTGCGTTCTTCTGCGGTCCCCCTCGCGTCCGGCGCAGGAGGTCGACTCCGGCTTGCCGCAGCAGCCCGGCGGTCTCGAAGACCGGCAACCCGACCACCCCGGAATAACTCCCGGACAACGAGGCGACGAAGATGCCGCCGATGCCCTGAATGGCGTAAGCGCCCGCCTTGCCCTCAGGCTCCCCGCTCTGCCAGTAGGCCATCGCTTCGGCCGTATCGATGACGCGGAACCGGACACGGCTTTGCGAGAGAGTCGACATCTCGCCGTTCGGAGTGCAGAGCGCGACACCGGTCACTACCGTATGCTCGCGCCCGGACAACCGGGACAGCATGAAAAGCGCCTCCCGTTCCGAGGCTGCCTTGCCGAAGTTGTCGCCGGCGAGACTCACCACCGTGTCGGCACCGAGAATGACGGCGCCGCGAGAGCGGTCCGCGCGGGCGGCCCTGGCCTTGGCAATAGCCAGCCGCAAGGCAAGTTCATCCGCCGGTTCGTCCCGCAGGGGCGTTTCGTCGACGTCGACACCTTGCCAGGTATGCCGGACTCCGAGCGACACCAGTATCTGGCGTCGCCGTGGCGACGCGGAAGCCAGGTGGATGCAAGGCGGGTCAGCCACGATGGTAGGGGTGCCCCTGCAACAGGGACCAGGCGCGGTACAGTTGTTCCACGAGCACGACGCGGGCAAGCCCGTGCGGCAGCGTGAGCCGCGACAGCGACCAGCGAAAATCGGCCCGCATGGCACAGTCGGCCGAGACGCCGTCCGGACCGCCGATAAGAAAGGCCAAGTCGTCGCCCTTCGTCTGCCAGGCGTTCAGCTGGTCGGCAAGACCTTCACTGCCAAGCTCGACGCCGTCTTCATCCAGAAGAACGACGGTCTCCGACGCTTTTATCTGCTTCAGCACGTTCAGACCCTCGGCCTTGACGGTCTGCTCGATATTGCCTTCGCCGCTGCGGCGGGACGTCGGCACAGTATGGAGTCGGAAGCGCCACTGTCCGGGCAGGCGCTTTACGTATTCGTCAAATGCATCTCCGACCCAGGGAGGCTGCCGGTCACTGACCGCAATCAGCCGAATGTGCATGCCCCGCGCGCTATCTGTCCCTGGCAGCCAGATCGCTGGACGGCGCGAGCGACCACAGTTTTTCCAGGTTGTAGAATTCGCGTACCCGCGGCAGCATCACGTGCACCAGAGTGTCCTGCAAATCGAGGAGGATCCATTCGCTGCCTTCGGTACCCTCGATGCCCGTCGGACGGTGCCCCGCCTCGCGAGCCTTGTCCGCAACGGCATCCGCAAGCGCCTTGACGTGGCGGTTGGATGTGCCGCTGGCCACGATCATGAAATCGGTGACTGTCGTCAGGTTTCGCACATCCAGCTTGACGATGTCTTTACCCTTTACTTCTTCAAGCGCGTCCACCGCCAATTCGCTCAGTTGCACGCTATTCATTCATCAATCCGCAGTTCAGTGTCAATATATGCTCCTTGGGATCGCCGCGGCGACGTCGTCATCCTCGCCATCGCGCGCAGCACCGGTCGTCTCGCCGCCGCCGGGCTCATAGCAGCCGCTTTCCTCTATGACCGCCCGCACCGCGTCCGGCATCAGGAACCTCGGGTCCCGGCCCGCCGCCACCAGCTCGCGAATCTCGGTGGAGGAGATTTCCAGCTGTGTGACGTCGTGGATGTATATCTGTCCCGACCGTGCCTGGTGCAAATCGCCGATCCGGTGAGTACCCCGATCGGCCAGAAGCTCGCCCAGTGGCCCCATGTCGGGCGCCCGCCAACCCGGCCGATGCGCGACGACGATGTGGGCCAGCTGCAGAATTTCGCGCCAGTGATACCACTTCGGCAGCCCCAGGAACGCATCCATACCGATCATCAGCGCCAATGGCGTAAGCGGGTATTCCGAGCGCAGCGCGGTCAACGTATCCACCGAATAAGACGGCCCTTCCCGCTGCAGCTCCCGGTCGTCGACCACGAAGCCGTGTTGCCCTTCCGTCGCGACCCTGACCATCCTGAGACGCAACGCGGCATCCGCAATGGGAGTGCCGCGGTGCGGCGGACTCCCGCAGGGCATGAAACGCACCTCGCCGAAGCGCAACGCCTGCAGCATCTCGAAGGCGGTCCGCAAATGTCCGAAGTGTATCGGATCGAAAGTGCCGCCGAAAATTCCCATTGGACCCATTTCAGGATTTCCTAACCCGGATAACGCTTGCAATCGTGGCGCATCGTCGGTTCATGAATAATCCGCCCTACGCCGCCTTTCTGCCCGTTGTGGCAAGCCCGAACACGACTTCCGTCGCCAGCTGCCATGGATCGACCTTCATCTGTCCCTTTGCCGCAGCGTCGGCGCGACGCGCAATCTGCAGCAGACGATAGAAATCCCGGGCGTCGTGTCGCGCCGCACAGCTTCTGACGATGCCCTGCCGGGTCCTCCAGACGCCGGCTTTCTGCAAGGCCGCGCCCAGGTCCATGCCCGACTGAACGAAGCCCGCCACTCTCGCCAGAGACCTCAGTTCGCGTGTCAGCGCCCACACGACGATAACAGGCTCGACGCCCTCGGCCTTGAGCTTTCCCAGCATGCGTATCGCGCGCGCCGCCTGTCCTTCGACGGCCGCATCCGCGAGCTTGTACACATCGAAGCGGCTGCTGTCGGCGACCGCATTTTCCACGTCTGCGCCACTGACCGGGCCCTCGCCCAGCAACAGGCGCAGTTTTTCGATTTCCTGGTTTGCCGCCAGCAGGTTGCCTTCCACGCGATCGACCAGCAAGCGCACGGCATCCCTGTCCGGCTTCAGTCCGAGTGCGCGCATCCTCGCGCTCGCCCATGCCGGCATCTCCCGCAGGTCGACCGGCCATACCTGAACGTGTACCCCGGTCGTCTCGACGGCCTTCACCCATTTCGACGAGGCCTGGGTTTTATCGAGCTTCGGCGCCTCGATCAGGATCATCAGATCATCGCCTGTTTTTTGCATCAGGTCCGCGATCGCCGCGGAACCCTCGCGGCCCGGTTTGCCCGTGGGCAGCCTGAGCTCGATGATGCGCTTCTCGGCAAACAGCGACATGCTGCCGGCGGCCGCTGCAATCTCGCTCCAGTCGAACGCCCCGGCAACCACGTGTACTTCGCGCGCGCCGAAGCCCTGCTTCCGGGCTTCCAGGCGAATAGCATCCAGGGCCTCTGTTGCGAGCAGGGGTTCGTCGCCGGTGACCAGGTAACAGGGTGACAGGGATTTTTTCAGCGCTGAGTGGAGCTTGCCGACCGGTATTTTCACGCGAGAATGGACGCCTCAAATTGCAACCGATGATACATCCCGCGCGTTTGGGCAACCACCCCACTCCAACCGGACCGCAATATTCGTGAACGATTTGACCGGAGCGCACACGGGGTTCACGAATAATGCTCCGTCCGCGCAGTCCGCGCGAAGTGCACCGGGCATAGTTTTCACGGACCCGGTCAGGGTCCCTCCAGCTGGCCCAGGCTGATCGCTTCGGCCTCGAGGAGAACGGGGATGCCGTCTTTCACGGGATAGAGCAGCTTGCCGTCGTCGGTTACCAGAGCCTCCTTGAGGCTGGCATCGACGGGGGTGCCTTCGCGGTTGGCGACCTTGCCCTGTTCGATCGCGGCATTGATTTTCTTCAGCAGGTCGGCGCGCGCCAGAGAGAGGCCCTTGTGGGTGACGGGGCAGCATAGTATGGCCAGAAGTCGTTTATCCATCGTTACCTGAATGCAAGACACTGTTTTTAAAGACGTTGCGCGACATTTTGTTATGTTATACCATTTTGCTTCCGAACGCTGTCACGGCCGCGTTTGGCTCCTTCCCGCGCCTTGTCCCGAGCATAACGGCTACAGATGATGGTTAACAGCGCCCTCAAATCGGCGGCAGTCCTCGACCGGGCGGCAGTAATGCTGTCGGGGCTCTGTCTGTTGCACTGCCTGGCGCTGCCGTTTTTGCTGGTATCGCTGCCGGCCCTGTCGGCTCTGTCGGAAGGACATCTGCACGCGCAGATGCTGCTCGTTGCGATTCCCGTGAGCGTGGTCGCGCTATCGTTCGGCTTTCGTCGCCACGGGAGCTGGTACGTGCTCGCTTTTGGCGTGCTGGGCATGCTGCTGCTGATCGTCGGGGGCACGTTCGTGCACAGCAATTACGGTCTCGTCGCCGACCGGACCTTCAGCATTGCCGGTGCTTTGGTCCTCGCCGTCACGCATTACTTCAACAGCCGTCTCGTGCGCCATTGTCGAACTGGGGACGTCGGCAGCAACCGTTCCTGAGCCCTTACTGCTCCAACGCCTTTTCGAGGTCGTCGCGGCCGAGCCGCGCCGCGGCGTCCATCGCCGCGTCGACATCGCCCGGCAACGGTCTGAATCGGGGGTTCTCAATCAGGCAACGGGAGATCAGCTTCACGACCTCCACGTCCCGCTTCTCATCGAGCAGCCGCGTGAGGTTCGCCTGCGCAAGCAGCAGCGCGCCATCCTTCGACTCCCATTTCAGCATTTCGTCGAAGTACCACCGATACGCTCCGTCGATATCGCTTTCGTTCTCGAGTGCGGACTGGATGTGCGCCATCGCGCCGCTCGAGTTCCCGCGGCTGAAGAAGCCGTATGCGTGATTCAGAACATGCTGTCTGGATCGGGACAGGTCGTCGAGTTCCGGGGGCACCTCCGTGCCTTCGTCGCCATCGTCGCCATCGAACGTAAGGGCGAAGCGCACGCCCCTGGCGTCCAACAGCCCACCCGTGAAAGTAAACAAAAGAAACAGACTGTAGAACCTGGTTGCGAGAATCAGGAAATCAGGGGCGTTTACGGAAATCAACAAGGACGTGACGAGATAACCCGGAACGATCGCCGCCGGCACCAGGAGATAATGCCATTTGCAGACGGCAATCATCTGCATGATTGGCCGTGGTGAAATCGCCTGTCCCGGCGACCGGGTAATCGCCAGTACCGCAAGAGACGCGGGAATCACTGCGAACATGGCAGCAGCAAAAGTCCGGGAAGCCAGGGGCGAGACGTTCTGCTCCAGAACAATCCCTACCCAGATCAGTAGCGCGAAAATCAGCAGCGACGCGAGACTCCAGAGATTGTCGACGAAGCTGAACAGCTCTATGGTCGCCACCGGCGTCGGCCGGCCATAGGCTTTCGATTCGAGCAACATCAACAGATAGCGAAAGAGAGGCGGCAGAAGAAGTGCAACGAGCAACAGGTAGAGCCAGGGAGACAGCCGACCCGCTGCCTGGGCAAGCGCCGTCAACAACGTGAATGCGATGATCGCCACCAGGACGACCATGTCGCTCAGTGGCCAGGCGAGTTCCCGGAGGAAGCGGTTCACGTTCATTGACGCCTCCCGTTGCCCTCTTTCGGCACCGGATCGTAACCGGAGCCGCCCCAGGGATGACACCGGCCCAGTCTTTTCAAGGCGAGCCACCCACCCCTGAAGCCACCGTACTGCCGAAGGGCCTCGCTGGCATATTCAGAGCAGCTGGGCTCAAAGCGGCAGTTGACACCCATGAACGGCGACAGCACGCGGCGATACAGCCATACCAGCCCGAGCAAGGGCCACGCGACAATGCGACCGGTGGCGCCCCCTGCACGTCGTGGCGGCGATTCTGTTTCGCCGGGCTCGGGTTCCGGACTCGCCTGCCTGATCGGGTCCGGGGGATACACTAACCGGTCCGGCGCCAGCGCGTACCGGTCGGCCCGTCCTCGATCGTCACTCCCACCGACGCAAGCCGATCCCTGATTTCGTCCGCGGCGGCAAAGTCGCGTTCTGCGCGCGCCTTATTCCGCTGTTCGATCAGGCTCTCGATCTCGAGAGCGCCAAGGACGCCGTCCGTGCTGCCGGCAAACCACTCTTCCGCGTCCTTCTGCATCAGACCCAGCAAGTTGCCCGCCGCGTACAGTTGCCGCGCGAGATCGCAGCGCGCGGCCTCGTCGGTTTCCTTGTTGAGTTGCTTCGCGAGCGCAAACATCTCCGCGAGGGCCTTCGGCGTATTTATATCGTCCTCCAGAGCCGCAAGGACCGCCGCCGGCGGTTCCACGGACGATCCCTCCTCGCGACTTACCGCGATGCCTCGCACGGCGCCGTACAGACGATCGAGCTTGATCCTCGCGCCGTCAACGGCATCGTCGGACCAGTCCAGGGGCTGCCGGTAGTGCGCGCCCAACAGCGCCAGACGGATCACCTCGCCCGGGAACATGGCAATGAGGTCGTGCACCAGCAAGACATTGCCGAGCGACTTCGACATCTTGGCGTTATCCATGTTCAGATAGCCGTTGTGCAACCAGTATCGCGCCAGCGCCGCACCGTCGTGCGCGCAGGTGCTCTGTGCCAGCTCGTTTTCATGGTGAGGAAATACGAGATCCTGGCCCCCGGCGTGAATGTCGATAGTGGGTCCGAGATGCTTCGCTGACATTGCCGAACATTCGATGTGCCATCCGGGCCGGCCCCGCCCCCACGGCGAATCCCAGGCGGGTTGATCCGGCGAAGACGGCTTCCACAACACGAAGTCGTGCGGGGCCTTTTTGTACGGAGCAACCTCCACGCGCGAGCCTGCGATCATCTCGCGCAGGTCGCGCTTCGACAACTTCCCGTAATCCCCATACGCAGAAACATCGAAAAGCACATGCCCTTCGGCTTCGTAGGCAAATCCTTTATCGAGCAGCGTCCCGATCATCCCGACCATCTCCGCGATATGTTCCGTGGCATGCGGTTCGATATCCGGGGGCGCAACGCCGAGCGCTGCCATGTCGCTTCTGTATACCGCAGAGAAACGCTTCGTGATGTCTGCGATGCTCTTGCCCGTCTCGCTGGCCGCGGCGATTATCTTGTCGTCGACATCAGTGATGTTCCTTGCAAACGTAAGTTTGTAGCTTCGTCTCAACAGACGCGCGAGCACGTCGAACACCACCGCGGGTCGCGCGTTTCCGATGTGAGCGTAGTTGTAGACTGTCGGCCCGCACAGATACATCGTCACCCGGCCCGGAACAAGAGGCTCGAACGGTATCTTTGCAGCAGTCAGGGTGTCGTGTAAGTAGATCGCCATGCCAGCCCGAACTATTCATGAAATCAGGGCATAATCATAGCAACATCGCCGCGGCGATTATCCGCTTCTGATGCCTGTGCCGGCGCCCGATGGCTTATACTGTCGCTACGACACGACCCGACCGGTGAGTCAGCAGGAGCAAAGATGCCCGATGAATCCATCCAGTTTCACGCACGCCGCACGATCGCCCAGGTCGAGGAAGGCAGGGAACTGGCGCCGAAGTTTGACGATCGCGGCCTGATTGCGGCAGTCACCACGGACGCTGCGAGCGGCGAACTGCTAATGCAGGGATATATGAATGCGGAAGCACTCAGACTGACGATATCGTCCGGGGAGGCGCATTATTTCAGCCGCAGCAGACAGTGCGTATGGCACAAGGGCGCGACCAGTGGACTCGTGCAGAAGGTCGACGAGCTGCTGATCGACGACGATCAGGACTGTGTCTGGCTGAAGGTTACCGTGACGGGTGGCGCAAGCTGTCACGTGGGTTATCGTTCCTGCTTCTACCGCCGGATTCCCATCGGGAGCGAACGTCGGGACAAGCTCGAGTTCACCGATACCGAGAAGATGTTCGATCCGAAGGAAGTGTACGGGGACGCTCCTAACCCGACCGTTCTTTAGCCCGGATATCTCACCGATTACGCGGGAATCTCGGGCACCTCAGTAGCGCCCTTTGGGTTTCGGCTGACGGCCGGCGCGGCGCTTTGCGACGATCGGCAGTGGCGCGCGTGTCGCAATCGCGCGCACCTGAAACACGTACTCGATCGTTCCGATGAGCCACAGGAAGTAACCTATCAACTCGATGAACTCCTCGACCGCGAGCTTGATGATCCTCAGGTAGTCGTCGCCGAGCATGGCCATCCATAGCGGCTCGTGTCCCACCAGTCGTACGAACGCAAACTGGATTGTGGCGCCCGCAAACAACAGCGTGAGTCCGGGCGAAGGCCACAGGCGAAGCCATGCTATGCGATAACGGCGCCGGTGCCTGTAGGTATAAGTGATGATCAGGGACAGGACGAGCGCGACCATCACTTGCCAGAAGTTGTCGGCTACATAACGGTCCAGAAAGAAGTCCAGTTCGCGGATCGTGAACGCAAGTGCGAGTCCGCCGAACCCGAAAGCGATCGGTCGCTGCGACGGATAGTATCTGGCGACCCACCCATACAAGAGGCCGCAGATGACAAGGATTGCCAGGTGAACGATTTCAACGGGCGAGTACTCGCTTGTGCCCAGCGCATCTTCCGAATACGTGAAGACCTGGAGCTTCAAGCCGCCCGGCGAAGCGATTTCGATCTGCGTCAGCAACCACGTCGCAAGCGCTATGCCGAGGAAGTAACTGATATAGCGAACGAGTGCCATGCGTCGCCCTCGAAACCGGGGACGTTGTACTATAGCCCGATTCATGCCGGAGTTCGCGCACGATCGGAACCGGCGCCCGGCCGATCAGTCGCCGACTGCCTATTGAATGGACGATACCTGTATCAGCACCAGTCGGACCAGGTCTTCCACGATAGCGTCGCGAAGGAGTTCTTCTTCACGCGCCTTACCGAGCACCCGTGTTTCATCGTAAGTGTAGTCGCGCGTGAGAGTATGCAACTGCGGTTCGAGGAGGGTTTTCTCGCCGCTCCTTACGCTGTAGTAGACGGTGTAATAAACCTCGAACTCGGTAGGTACGTTGCGGGCTGAAACGGAAAGGACGCGCTGACCCGTTTCGTCCGCGAGAATTGCGAATTCTGCCGTCGCATCGACGGGAGAGTCGACAAGCTCCGCACCGGCAGCGGCGAGTTGCCGGCGAAAGGTGCGGTAAAAAAGACTGTGCCGGTCGTCGGTCGCGATATAGGTCCTGGCCATTTCGGACGGCACGGCCGGGTCGCCCCTGAGCTGGAAACCGCAGCCCGCGAGCAGACCCAGAGACAAGGACAACAGGAGCCATCGGCACAGGCGTACCGGTGTGGACACGATCGCCGCGTAGCGTCCGCTGCTAAACGACGACATTGACCAGGCGCCCCGGTACTACGATGGTCTTGCGAATGCTCTTGTCGCCCACGAATCGTTTGACGTTCTCATCCGCCAACGCAGCTCTGGAGATTGTATCGGTGTCCGAGTCCGCTGCCACCGAAATTCGGCCACGAAGTTTGCCGTTTACCTGCACGACGATTTCGACCATGTCCAGAACGAGCGCGGAGTCATCGGCTTGCGGCCAGCGTACGTTGACGATGGCTTCCTGGTGCCCCAGAACATGCCAAAGCTCGTGACAGATGTGCGGCACGATCGGCGCCAGCAACAGAACCACCGTTTCGAGCCCTTCGCGCACGACAGCGCGCCCCGCAGGCGAGGAGTCCTCGAAACGATTGATCGCATTCAGCAACTCCATCCCGGCCGCGACAGCGGTATTGAACGTGTAGCGTCGCCCGACGTCGTCGCTGACCTTTGCTATCGTCTGGTGGATTTTTCGCCGCAGCGCTCTTTGTCCCTCTGCAAGGGTGCCTGTGTCCACAGAGGCGACGGCGCCTTCGGCCGCATGCTCCTGAACCGCGCGCCAGAAGCGCTTCAGAAAACGAAATGCGCCCTGCACGCCTTCGTCAGACCATTCAAGGGCCTGCTCCGGCGGAGCCGCAAACATCATGAACAGGCGGACCGTATCCGCGCCGTACTGCTCGATGAGCTGCTGGGGATCGACAGTGTTGCCCTTCGCTTTGGACATCTTCGCGCCGTCTTTCAGCACCATGCCCTGGGTCAACAGGTTGGTGAACGGCTCATCGGCCGACGACAGTCCGAAATCGCGCATCAATTTCTGGAAGAAACGCGCGTACAGCAGATGCAGAATTGCGTGCTCGACACCGCCGGTATACTGATCGACCGGCATCCAGTAGCGTTCGCGCTCATCGAGCATCGCATTTGCGCTGTCGGGACAGGCGTATCGCGCGAAATACCACGATGATTCGACGAACGTGTCGAAGGTATCGGTTTCGCGTCTGGCCTGACCGCGACATTTCGGACAGGTCGTTTCGAAGAACTCCGGCATTTGCCTCAGCGGCGAGCCGACACCGGTGAACTCGACGTTCTCCGGCAAAACGACCGGCAACTGATCCTCGGGCACCGGAACAGCGCCGCAATCGTCGCAATAGACGATGGGAATCGGCGCACCCCAATAGCGCTGCCTCGACACACCCCAGTCCCTCAGGCGATAGTGAACGCTGCGCCTGCCCCGCCCCGTCTGTTCGAAGCGCCCGGCGATGGCGTCGAACGCCTGTGCGTAATCGAGGCCGTCGAACTCACCGGAATTGACGACGATTCCATACTCGACGTACGCGCCTTCCAAGACGTCAATCTCCGTTCCGTCAGCCGGGCGCACTACCTGTACGATGGGCAGACCGTGTTTCTTCGCGAACTCCCAGTCGCGATGATCGTGTCCCGGCACGGCCATTACGGCGCCGGTGCCGTAGCTCATCAGCACGAAGTTGGCAACCCAAACCGGAATTTCCTCGCCGCTGATCGGATGGACAGCGGAAATGCCGAGCGCCTTGCCCTTTTTTTCCATCGTCTCCAGGCTGGCCTCGGCCGCCTGAGTCTTCTTGCACTCTTCGAGGAACTCTGCGAGCACAGGGTCGCCGGCTGCAGCCTGTTTCGCCAGCGGATGCTCGGCGGCAACCGCGACATACGTGACGCCCATGATCGTGTCCGGTCGTGTCGTGAATACCGACAGCGGCTCGCTGTCGGGCACGTCAAACTGGAGCTCGACGCCTTCCGACCTGCCAATCCAGTTTCGTTGCATGGTCTTGACCGACTCCGGCCAGCCGTCCATGCGATCGAGGCTGTCCAGCAGTTCGTCTGCATACGCGGTGATCTTCATGAACCACTGCGGAATTTCGCGCCGCTCTACCGGCGCGTCGGAGCGCCAGCCACGGCCGTCTATCACCTGCTCGTTTGCAAGCACCGTCTGGTCCACCGGATCCCAGTTGACGACCGAGTTCTTCCGGTATACGAGCCCCTTGTCGAACAACCTGGTGAACAGCCACTGTTCCCAGCGGTAATATTCCGGACGGCAAGTCGTCAGCTCACGCGACCAGTCATAGCCGTAGCCCAGCCGCTTCAGCTGGCCGCGCATATAGTCGATGTTTCTGTACGTCCACACCGCAGGCGGAATGCCGCGCTGAATCGCCGCATTCTCCGCGGGCATGCCGAATGCATCCCACCCCATCGGTTGCAGCACATGCCGCCCCCGCATGCGCTGATAACGGGCAATGACGTCATTGATCGTCAGCACCCGCACGTGGCCCATATGCAGCTGCCCGCTGGGATAGGGAAACATCGTCAGCGAATAGAACTTCTCCTTGTCCGGATCCTCGACGACCTCGAAGCAGCGCGTTTGCTCCCAGTAGTCACGGGCTGTCTTCTCAACAGTTTCAGGGCGGTACGGCTTGCTCATCGGGACTCTTTACGGCGTTCGGGCAATCAAGGGCAAAGCCGGGAAGGATATATGTTTCGGGTTCGCCACGCAGCAGGGAATGGACCTGCGCGGCTACGAGCACCCCTTAGCCAACCGGTGCCACCCGCCGTCCGAAAGAGCGCCAACCGAAGGCGCCGACGATCAACAGTGCGAGGACGACGACGGGCCAGTTGCCGACGACGCTGTAGGGCGTGGCGCCGGTCATGGGGATGACATCCATCGTCAGCGTGGCGTACTCGAACTGGGGAGCGCTCTTAAAGAGTTCGCCGCGCGGTCCGATGAAGGCACTGATGCCGTTGTTGGTTGCCCGCACGACGTAGCGCGCCGCTTCGATCGCACGCACGCGAGCGATCTCGAGATGCTGGTGCGGGGCGATTGAATCGCCGAACCAGGCATCGTTGCTCACGTTGATCAGGATGCTTGCATCGGGCAGCGCGTAGAGCTGTTCCGCCCCGTAGGCGTCTTCGTAACAGATGGCGACGGCAAGCCTGTCGCCTCCCGCAGTCTCGAGCAGTGCCTGCCGCGGCTCGCCGGAGCTCATGTCGCTGTGCGGGAGGCTCATCAGCCGCATCCACTCGCGCACCCGGTCCGGAACCGGAAAATACTCGCCAAAGGGCACCAGGTGCCGTTTGCGGTAAACCTGTCTCGAACCGCGCTCCAGCATCAGGACGCTGTTGTAGATATCTGCACCGTCGCGCTCGAGAATACCCAGGAGCAGGGCTTGTGGTCGCTGCAGCTCGAGCTGCAACGTTTCCAGGTAACCCACGACCTGGTCGATCGCCGCGGGGATCGCAACTTCCGGCCAGAGGCTCAGGTCGCTGTCGCGGTGACTCAGGATCGAACTGCGATAGAGATCGAGCGTGGTCGCGAACTGTTCGCTCAGCCATTTGCGATCCTGAGACACGCCGCCCTGCACGATGGTGGTCTTTCGCGGGCTTTCGAAGGGCTCGGACCACTCGATGGACTGCAGGCCGGCGCCGGCAACCCAGGGAAGAAACACCAGCGCCAGGGCGCCCCACCGGTCCGGGCCGTGACGCTGCGCGACCGCGAAGACGGCGGCGGCGCTCACGATGAGTAGAAAGGAGGCTCCGTAAACGCCGAGAACCGGCAACCAGCCCGCCAGAGGCGAGTCGACCTGACTGTAACCGATGCTCAGCCAGGGAAACCCGGTCAGGAACCACCCCCGGAACCACTCGACCACAACCCAGCCCGCCGGCGCGGCGGCCACGAGGCGCCATGGATTGCCGGCCGCCAGCGTCGCGATCAGCCAGCCCATGGCCGCAAAGTAGCCGCCCATGATCGCGACGAGTCCCACCATGAGCGCCACGGCAATCCACAGCGGCGCCTGGCCGAACACATGAATTGACGTGTACAGCCAGTACGTTCCGAACAGGAACAGACCCGCACCGAAGCAGAACGCCAGGCGGGACGCCTCACGCGGAGTCGCATGGAGGCACGCGGCAAGCAAGGGCAACACGATCGGCGGCGCCAGGGCATATAGCCCGAGCGGCGCAAACGCCGTCGTCAGCATCGCGCCGGCCGCAAAGAAGACGAGCCGGGCCACAGCCGGCCGGGCCTCAAGAAGGGACTGAAACGATTGCGAGAGGGTGGACGCTGTCATCACCAGACCGGCGCAAAGCCACCGATGCTACATCATTCGGCCTGTACTTCCCGTTGGACCTGAAGCGTGTCGATGCGGCGGCGGTCGGCCTTGAGGACACGAAACTCGAAACCGCCGAAGGTGAGCTTCTCGCCGCGACGCGGCAGTCGACCGAGTTCGTGCATTACCAGACCACCGGTAGTGTCGTAATCGTCGTCCGGCAGGTTCGTCTCGAAATACTCGTTGAAGTCCTCGATCCGGGTCAGGGCCCGTACCTGCCAGGTCGAACGTCCCTCGGCATCCGTTTCCGGCTGTATGCAGGCCACTTCTTCCGGATCGTGCTCGTCGTCGATCTCGCCGACGATTTCCTCCAGGACGTCCTCGATCGTCAGAAGACCCGATACGCCGCCGTATTCGTCGACGACTATGGCCATATGGTTGTGGCTGTCGCGAAACTCCTTGAGGAGAGCATTCAGGCGTTTTGATTCGGGAATGACGACGGCCGGACGCAGATAATCCTCGATCCGCAGGCCGTCACGCTGTTCGTTATTGAAGTAGCGCAGGAGATCTTTGGCCAACAGCACGCCAAGCACTTCGTCGCGGTCCTCGCCAATGACCGGGAAACGTGAATGGCCGGAATCAATGATGACGTTGAGCATCTGGTCGAGCTTCTGATTGCGTTCGATTACGACCATCTGTGAACGCGGAATCATCACCTCGCGAACCTGCGTTTCCGCAACTTCGAGAACGCCGGCGAGCATGTTCTGCTCTTCGGGATCGAAAACGCTCTCGGCCTGCTGTAGTAAATCGTGTATTTCTTCGCGGCTCCAGGGATCTCCTTTGATAGCGCGGACGATGCGCTTCAAAACTCCAGTTGACCCTGTGCCGCCGTTACTTGGAGGCTTGTCGTTCATTAAAGTGCTGTGGTCTCCTGACCGGTCATCATCAATATTGTATCAGGCGTACGGATCATCAAAGCCCCGATCGGCCATGATTCGCGCCTCGAGGCGCTCCATTTCGGCGGCCTCGCCCCCGGTTTTGTGGTCATAACCCAGCAAATGCAGGATACCGTGAACCAGCAGATGGCCCCAATGGCCGGCGGCCGGCTTACCCTGCTCGACCGCCTCGCGCTCGACCACGGGACCGCAAATCGCCAGGTCGCCGAGCGATCTGCGCCGGGCGGGCGGCAGGCCGGAGATTGCGGCCTCGCCACCGGCAAAGGCCAGAACATTGGTGGCGCGGTCCCTGTTCCTGTACCGACGGTTGAGGCTGCGGCTTTCACCCTCATCGACAATTCGGACGACCACATCGCAATCACGCTCGTCGTCGTCGTTCGTCGCATTGATTGCAGCCTCGATCCAGCGTCGCATCTCATCGGTCGCCGGGATACTCGCGACACTGCAGGCTTGCTGCACTTCGAGGTTGACCTTCCGTTTCATGGATGTCGCCGACAGCACACCGCCACGAGGCACCACGCCTCTCCCTCAGCGACTTGCCGGCGTGCCGGACCCGTTGCCGTCCGCCTCGTAGGCTTCGACGATCCGCTGGACCAGCTCATGGCGGACGACGTCCCCCGGTGTGAAATACGTAAATGCAATGCCCTTCACTCGCCCGAGGATCTTGATCGCGTTTTTCAGACCGGACTCCGCGCCCGCCGGCAGATCGATCTGAGTGATATCTCCCGTGACGACTGCGTGAGACCCGAAGCCGATCCTGGTAAGAAACATCTTCATCTGGGCCACACTGGTGTTCTGAGCCTCGTCGAGTATGACGAACGACTCGTTCAGGGATCGGCCACGCATGAACGCAAGCGGTGCGATCTCGATGACGTTGCGCTCGATCAGGCGTGCGACCTGCTCAGGGCCCATCATGTCGAATAGCGCGTCGTACATCGGACGCAGATACGGATCGACCTTCTGTGACATATCGCCAGGCAGAAAACCCAGTCGTTCGCCCGCTTCGACGGCCGGCCTCACCAGGATGATGCGCCGTACCTCCTCGTTCTCCAGTGCATCGATGGCACTCGCGACCGCCAGGTATGTCTTGCCGGTGCCGGCCGGACCGATGCCGAACGCCAGATCATGTTCACGAATGCTCCGCAGGTAGGCGCGCTGGTTCGTACCCCGCGCACGGACCAGTTTGCGCCGCGTCTGGATCTGTATCTCGCCGCTGTCGCCCTCTGTTGCACCGTTTCCCCACTTCGCGGGTTGGTCGGTCGACGTTTCGGCATCCCTCATCATGGACTCCTGCAGGTACATGTGCACCCGCTCACGGTCCAGGGATTCCCTGCCCGTAAGTTGAAAAAGCGAACGAATGACATCGGATCCCAGCTTGGCGGCGCCGGGCTGTCCGGTGATTCTGAAGCGGTTTCCGCGGCTGGCGATCTCGACGTTCAGGCGGCGTTCGATCTGTCGCAGGTGCTCGTCGAACTGTCCGCACAGATTGGCCAGGCGGGTATTGTCGGCGGGTTCCAGGACGACATCCTGGGATATTTCTACAGCGTTCAATGGCAGGTTGTTCGACCTCTCTTTCGTCCTGTCGCAGAAATGGGGTGAAACCGGTTATCTGCAAGCCTACCTTGATGTTTTCCGACATGGAATAGCGCGTTTTGCAAGCTGGGACCTGTTTCACACCGGCGCTGTATTCCGTTGACGCAAGCGCGGAGCGGTCCGTTCGGGCGTTGTGGGTCAGCCGGCGGCTCGCCGCAGTGGGGGTGACGCCAGGCGGCCGCGCAGGGAGTTTGGCATCGCCTCGGTGATGACGACATCGACGAACTGGCCAAGGCAGGCGTCGTCGCCGTCGAAGTTGACCCATCGATTATTCTCGGTGCGGCCCGCAAGCTGGGTTTCGTCCTTTCTCGAGCGGCGTTCGACCAGAATCGTCTGGGTGCTGCCGACCATGCGTCGACTGATGGCCCTTGCCTGCGCGTTGACGCGTGCCTGCAGACGCTGCAAGCGCTCTTTCTTGACCGCCATCGACGTGTCGTCGACGAAGCTCGCGGCGGGCGTGCCCGGCCGGGCGCTGTAGATGAAGCTGAAGGACTGGTCGAAGTTGAGTTCGGCGATCAGTTGCAGAGTCGCATCGAAGTCGGCCTGGGTCTCGCCGGGAAAGCCGACGATGAAATCGGACGACAGTGAAATGTCGGGACGCGCCTCGCGCAGCTTCCGAATCTTCTGCTTGTATTCGATGACGGTGTGGCCGCGCTTCATTCGCGCAAGCACGCGATCGGAACCGTGCTGCACGGGCAAATGCAGGTAGTTGGCGAGTTCGGGGACTTCCGCGTAGGCCTGTATCAGGCTGTCGGTGAATTCGACCGGGTGCGAGGTCGTAAAACGGATTCGGTCGATGCCCTCGATGGCCGCCACATAGTAGATCAGGGTCGCCAGGTCCGCGACATGACCGTCGAAGGTTTCACCTCGGTAGGCATTGACGTTCTGTCCCAGCAGATTGACTTCGCGCACGCCCTGTCCGGCGAGGCTCGCGACCTCGGCCACGACGTCGTCGAGCGGCCGGCTGATTTCCTCGCCGCGCGTATACGGAACGACGCAGAACGTGCAGTACTTGCTGCAGCCTTCCATGATCGAGACGAAGGCGGTCGGCCCTTCAGCGCGCGGTTCCGGGAGGCAATCGAACTTCTCGATTTCCGGGAAGGAAATGTCCACGACCGGACGGCCCCTGGCCCTGACCTCCTCCAGCATTTCGGGCAGGCGGTGGAGGGTCTGCGGCCCGAAGACGAGATCGACGTACGGCGCCCGTCGGCTTATCCCCTCGCCTTCCTGGCTGGCGACGCAGCCGCCGACACCGATCACGAGTCCCGGACGCTCCTCTTTGAGCGCGCGCCAGCGCCCAAGCTCGGAAAAGACCTTTTCCTGCGCCTTCTCGCGGATGGAACAGGTGTTGACCAGCAGCAGGTCCGCGTCCTCCGGGACGGCCGTCAACTCGAAGCCGTGGGACGCGCGCAGCACGTCCGCCATCTTCTCCGAGTCGTACTCGTTCATCTGACAGCCGTAGGTCTTGATGTACAGCTTGCTGGTCACGGCGTTCTGCGGTTACCGGAGGCTGTCGCCTAGAACGGGATGTCGTCGTCGAAGTCGTCGGGCGAGGAGCGCTGCGGTGCGGAACCGGTACCCGGATCGCTCATCGCCGGTGCCCCGCCGCCCGCACGACCGCCCAGCATCTGCATCTCGTCCGCCACGATTTCGGTGGTGTAGCGGTCATTTCCCTGCTTGTCCTGCCACTTGCGGGTCCTGAGTTTGCCCTCGATGTACACCTGCGAACCCTTGCGCAGATATTCGGCCGCAATCTCCGCGAGCTTGCCGAACATCGCTACGCTGTGCCATTCGGTGC
>Ga0299913_10000370_pt1 | contig 27465 bp, 25 predicted proteins | sample RVTome_9_FD_201360 | JGI IMG/M metagenome (GOLD analysis project Ga0299913, IMG submission 201360) | Soil microbial communities from uranium-contaminated site in the Upper Colorado River Basin, Wyoming, United States - RVT155D38 (version 2) ... | reverse complement strand
CTGGCGCGCATGCCCGGGCCGTCGATCATGCGCATGAGCGGCATCGGCATCGGCCTGGTGGTGCTCGGGGCGGGCGCGATCTGGATCGGCATCGCGGTGCCGATGAGCGGGGCGGTGATGGTCGGCGCTGCGCTCATCCTGGGAGGTGCCGGCACGTTCCTGTTCGGCCGGGCCATGAGCCAGCGCACGCCGAACGGCGCCTACGTCGATGCCATGCTCACCGCGTATCGACGGACGCTGCGCAAGACGATGGACCAGGCTCGATCGATGAGCGAGGTCATCGAGCAGCCCGAGATCGCGAAGCTGGCCGATACGCCCGACAAGGCGGTGGTGTGGGGCATGGCACTCGGACTCCACGACGAGGTCGCCGCGCTGCTCGCCCGGGGCCTCGAGGAGCAGCGGGCGACGACCGGCTCACCGGCCGGCGCGTACTACCCGCTCTGGCTCGGCTCGTCGCCGGGCTCGGCGTGGAGCGGCGCGGCGGCCGCCGACATGGCGGGCGGCGTCAGCTACGGCTCGGGCAGCGTGTTCTCCGGCTCGGCCATGCCGGACATCGGCGGCATGTTCGACGCGCTCGGCAGCGTCGGCTCGTCGCCGCCATCGAGCTCGTCGAGCAGCGGTGGCGGCGGTTTCTCAGGGGGCGGGAGCTCGGGTGGCGGGGGCGCGTCCGGCTCGTTTTAGTCCGGCGATGGCGCGGTTTTCAATTCTCGCGTACAGTTAAAGCGATGAATTTCAACCGACGCGGCCCTGACCGCCGACACGACCGACCAGATCGACCGGACCGGACGGACCGCCCGAACCGCCCGGATCGTGACCGTTACGCCCGTCCGCCGCAGTCCGGGGGCGACTGGCAGCCGCGGGAGCGCCCCGCCGGCGGCGGGAATCGCCCGTACCAGCCGCGCGGCGGCGGTGCTCCGTCATATCAGCCGCGGCCGCGCTTCGACGCCCCTCGCGACGAGGGTGCGATGTCGATCCGGCTCGACCCGCGCCGCGTCGGCACGCTCAAGCAGCTCGCCGCCGATGCGAACATGCGACCCGGGGACCTCGTGCGCCAGTGGGTCGAAGAGCGCATCGACGCCGCCCGTCATGGGGCGCCTGCGCCTGCGGCGACGGCGGACCTGGCGAGCCGTCTGGCCGAGCTGAGCGCCCGCGTCGCCGCCCTCGAATCGATGACCGCCCCGACCGTCGCCGCTCCGGCCACAACGGCCGAGCCGGTAGCCGAGCCGGCCGCCGAACCGCGCGTGGACCCCGAGGCGCCCCGCCCGCGCCGTGGGCCGCGTAAGCGCGTCGCCGCCTCGCCGTCCGAGGGGCGCGTGGCGCTTCACGACGAGATGATCGCCGTCCTCTCTGAGCGCGGGCCGATGCGCGCCGCCGAGCTGGCCGCCGCCGTCGCCGAGCGTGGGCGGTACGCCCCGCCGCGGAGCGGCAAGCCGCTCGATGCGGCGATGATCAGCCAGCGGGTCAGCAACCCGACCTACCGGGCGCGGTTCACCCGCAACGAAGGCCGCATCGGCCTGGCGGAGACCGCCGAATAGGCAGACGACCGGCGCCCAGCGGCGCCGGTCCACGGGTCAGTTCTCGAGGATGAAGGTCACCAGGATGTTGGCCTGGAACTCGAGCGTCCCGTCGCCGCCGACGTTGACGCGCTGCTCCTTGACCCAGGCGCTCTTCACGCCGCGGAGCGTCTTGCTGGCGCGATCGATCCCCTGGCGGACGGCGTCCTCGAAGCTCTCGTTCGAGGTGCAGGACAGTTCGGTCACCTTGGCGACGGACATTCGGTGTCTCCTCATGCTGCGGTGGGCTCATGAAGTATGCGACCCCCAGTACGCCGATGCAGGTCCCGCGCCAACTACGCACCGTGCTCGCGTCGTCGGATCGGCCCCGCGACTCCGACAACGTGCGGTATGGCGACCATTGCGTGATCGTCGCGCGTCGACCGGCGCGGCGCCGAGCGTGGATCTGTGCACCGCGTCGCGCATCGGCCGCGCAACGTGCGCCCACGCACGCGTTGTCGGAGTCGAAGCACGCCGACTCCGACAACCGACACCCAGACGGACATTGTGGGGAAGCCGCCTCGCGCAGCGACCGGTTGTCGCGCTACGCCTCGTGGGAGGCCGTCCAGACCAGGAGCGCATCGGCGTCGAGCGCGTTGACGATCATCGGCGGCGTGACGCCGCACAGGAAGGCGCGCTCGCATCCGTGGTTGAGCCAGGCGAGCTGGCCGGGGGCGTGCGCGTCGGTGTCGATCGACACGCGGCAGCCGGCCTCGATCGCCAGGCGCAGGAGCCGCTTCGGCGGGTCGAGCCGCTCGGGACGGGAGTTGATCTCGACTGCCTTGTCGAAGCGGGCGGCGGCGGCGAACACGATGTCGGCGTCGAAGTCGGACGGCGGTCGATTGCGCTTGCGGGTCTTCATCCGCCCGGTGCAATGGCCGAGCACGTCGAGGTTCGGGTTTGCCAGCGCGGTGACCATGCGGACCGTCATGGCCCGCGACTCCGACCGCAGCGCCGAGTGGACGCTGCCCACCACCACGTCGAGCCGCGAGAGCAGCTCCGGCTCCTGGTCGAGCGTGCCGTCCTCGTTGATGTCGACCTCGATGCCGGTCAGGATCCGGAACGGTGCCAGGTCCGCGTTGAGCGTCTCGATCTCGTCGAGCTGCGCCCGCAGGCGCTCGGGCGAGAGCCCGTTCGCCACCGTCAGGCGCGGCGAGTGGTCGCTGATGACCAGGTACGCGTGGCCTATCTCGATCGCCGCATCGGCCATCTCGCGGATGGTGGCGCCGCCGTCGGAGGCGAGGGTGTGTGCGTGCAGGTCGCCCTTCAGGGCCGCGCGGAGCTCGGCGGCGCCGTCGGACACCGGCCTGCCCTCGGTCGCCTCGAGCCGCCGGAGGTAGACGGGCTCCTCACCGCGCAGGCTCTCGAGGATCGTGCGCTCGGTGACCTCGCCGATGCCCGCCAGCTCCCGTAGCTCCCCGCTCTCGGCGCGGAGGGCGACCTGCTCGGCACCGAGCTCGGCCACGGTGGCGGCCGCGGAGCGGAAGGCACGCACCCGGTAGCTCGGCTCCTGGGCGGCCTCGAGCAGGAAGGCGATGCGCTTCAGGTCGGCGATCGGGTCGCGCGAGTCAGCCACTGCTCAGTTCAGGGCACGGTGAGGATGCGGGCGGGGTTCTCGATCGTCATCGTTCGGATCTCGCCCTCCCCGACCGCGGCAGTTCGCAGGGTCGGCAAGAAGTGCTGCTGCAGGTACACGTAGCCGAACCCACCGTTCGCCTTGAGCTGGCGGTTGTGGCAGACGTCCTGGGAGAGGAGCAGCTGAGGGGCGAAACCGCGTTCCAGGAGCTCGACGATCGTCTCGACCAGCCTCGGCTCGAGCGCCTCCTCCACGCCATGCCGGTGCCCCAGGAAGTCGAACTGGAGGTTCGCCCCGACGGCCAGCACCTCGAGGTAGAAGTCGATGTCGTGATGGGAGTCGGCATGGCCGATGACAACGCGGGCCGGATCGACGCCCTCCTCCGTGAAGATCCGCAGCTGGGCCAGCCCCACCGTGGACTGCACGCCGTGGGTGGTGATGGCCATGCCGGTCGCCTTCGCCGCGCGAGCCGCCGCCCGGTGGACGCGCTCCTCGAGCGCGCTCACCCACGGCTTGTCGGTGCCGATCTCGCCGATGATCCCCGGCCGGATGCCGGTGTCCCCCACGCCAAGCTCGAACTCGCCGACGATCTGCGCGGCGAGGTCGTCGACCGACCGGCGATCGATGAGCGTCTCGGCCGGATAGTGCGCGCCGCGGTACCAGCCGGCGCCCATCACGATGTTCAGTCCGGTCGCGCTCGCCAGGCGCCGGAGCCGATGCGGATCTCGCCCGACCCCGTCGAGCGTCAGGTCGACCAGGGTCCCGCCGCCACGCCGGCGGTAGTCGCGCAGCTCCTCGGTGATGAGGTCGTCCTCGGCGGTGAGCTCCCAGTAGTCCCAGCGTTTCTCGATGTGCCACAGGCTGATGGCGGTGTGCTCGTGGGGAAGGGTGAAGCCGAGCTTCTCGGGCGGAATCGGTCCGGAGACGGTCATGACGCGTGGCGCCATCGGAACCCTCCTTCGGGTGCGGTGCGCGTCGGTCGGTCATCGCGAGCCGCCGACGCATCGGCCTGGCTGAACGCCGCCATGTTGACACCGCCATTGCAACCGTGTTTCCGGAGATCGCCCGGGCCGATCGGCCTCGACCGAGCGGTATCCGGCACGGTATGCTCGGGCTCCGAGCCGCCACCGGAGACGCGGCGTCCAGTCCGAGGTGTGCCCGTGTTCACCATCGACGTCGCGAACACAATCTTCGTCGTCTGCCTGGCGGTCGGCGGCATCCTGCTCCTGATCACGGTCCTGCTCGGCGACATCCTCGGCGGCGTCCTGGACGGGTTCGGCGTCGACTTCGACCTCGGCGGCGTGTCGCTCATGCCGCTCCTCCTCGCCTTCGTCGCGATGTTCGGGGTCGGCGGACTCATCGGCACGGAGGCGCTCGGGCTGTCGAGCGGGCCGGCCTCCCTGGTCGGGGCGTTGAGCGGCATCGCCGGCGCGGGCATCGTCTACGCCCTGTTCAGCTTCCTGCGGCGCGCCGAAGCGCCCGACGCATTCAGCCTGGGCGACCTCGTCGGGCGCCAGGGGCGGGTGACCGTCGGCATCCCGGCGGGCCGCAACGGCAGCGTCATCGTCAGCCACGGCGGCGCCTCCGACGAGCTGACCGCCACGAGCGACACCGACATCGCGGCGGGGACGACGGTCACGATCATCGACGTCGTCGCCAGCACGCTCATCGTCGCGCCGATGCGGCGCACCACTGAAGGGGACACCAATGCCTGACCTTGTCGAGCTCGTCGGCGGCGGGCCGCTGCTCATCATCGTCGCGGTCGTCATCGTCGCGCTGCTCGCGAGCTACGTCGCCAGCCGCTACCGGGTCGCGAATGCCAACGAGGCGCTCATCGTCGCCGGCTCGCGCGGAGCCAAGGTTCGCGACGAGCGGGGCGAGGTCGCCGCGGCCGGAGGCCGGGTCGACGACAAGGGCATCAAGGTCGTGGTCGGCGGCGGCACGTTCGTGCTGCCGCTCGTTCACAAGGTCGGCCGCCTCAAGCTGACCGCGCGCCAGATCAGCGTCGCCCTCCCGGACGCGGTGACCAGCCAGGGCATCAAGGTCGCGGTGCAGGGCGTGTCGACGTTCAAGATCGGCCGCGACGTCGAGTCGATCCGCAACGCCGCCGAGCGATTCCTCGACTCGAAGGAGGAGCAGGTCGACTCGATCGTCAAGAACGTGCTCGAGGGATCGCTCCGCTCGATCGTCGGCACCCTGACGATCGAGGAGCTGATCATGGATCGCCAGAAGCTCCTCCAGCAGGTCCAGGACTCGGCGAAGGGCGACCTCGCCACGTCGGGGCTCCAGATCGACGCGTTCACGATCCAGAGCATCAGCGACGAGTCCGGCTACATCGACCTGCTCGGCCAGCAGAAGCTGTCGGTCGTCGAGCGCGACGCGCGCATGGCGAAGGCCACCGCCGACCAGGAGGCCGCCGTCAGGGAGGCCGAGTCCGAGCAGATCAAGATCGACGCCGCGCGCGACGTCTCGCTCCGCCGGGCAGAGACCGAGACCCAGACTGCGGCCGCATCGGCCCGCGCCGCGCAGTCAGGCCCGCTGGCGCAGGCCGAGGCACAGCAGGAGGTCACCCGGCGCCAGACCGAGCTCGCCGAGCTCGAGGCGGCACGCAAGGAGAAGGAGCTCCTCACCTCGACGGTTCGGCCGGCCGAAGCCGAGGCCGAGGCAGTCGTGAAGCGGGCGGATGGCGATCGGCTGGCGAAGATTGCGGCCGCCCAGGCCGAGGCCGAACGGCAGCGGCTGGCCGGCGAGGCCGAGGCGCGCGTCGCCATGCTCAAGGGCGAGGCGCAGGCGAACGTCGTCTCCCTCAACGCCGATGCGGAGGCGCATCGCACCAAGGTCGAGGGCAACGCCGAGGCGGAGATCACCCTGACCCAGGGCGAGGCCGCAGCGAAGGCCCTCGCCCTGCGGGCGGAGGCATACAAGCAGTTCAACGAGGCCGCCGTCATCCAGACGGTGCTGAGCATGATCCCCGACATCGTGCGCGCCGCCGCCGAGCCGATGGGCAACATCGACTCGCTGACCGTCCTCTCCTCGGACGGCGCCTCGGAGCTGGTCAAGACGACCACGCGCACCGTCGCCGAGGCGGGCGCCGCGGTGAAGAGCCTCACCGGCCTGGACGTGCCCTCCCTCATCAACGAGGCCGTCGGCCGCCAGTCGAACGCCAACGCCGGACCCGCGTCCGGACCCGCTCCGACGCCGCCGCCGGGCCGTTCGAGGCCCGAGCGTCGACCGACCCCCCGGCCGGACCGGGGTGCCACCTCACCGCCGCCGAGCCCGGAGCCGGCCGAGCGGTTCGCGGAGGCGGTTGACGCCATCGAATCGGCCGGAAGCCTGCCGCCCTCGGCACCGGCCGCCGATCGACCGCAGGAGCCGTCGCTCACCGTCGCGGAAGACGCCAGCCCGGACGAGGCGGCCGCGAACCTGGCTGCCGCACTGGGCCGCGTCCCGGCGGTCCGGCGCTACGCCGACATGCCCTTGAGCGACCTCGCCGCTCGCGGGCCGCGCATCGCGCGTCGCCTGTGGGGGGCCGTCCCGAAGCGCCTCCAGGACTCCCTGGGAACGCGAACGGTGGGCGAGCTGCTGGCGCGCGACGAGGGCGGATGACCGCTTGCCCGAACGCGCTAGCCTAGGTTGATGGCAACGTCCCAGCCGCATGCGGCGACGCCGAATGGCATCTGGGCGAACGCGCAGGGCGAGCTCGACGCGGCCGCCGAGCGCCTCCACCTCGACGCGGGCATGCACCGGGTCCTCCGCGTCCCGAAGCGTGAGCTGACGGTCAACTTCCCGGTCACCCATGACGACGGCCGCGTCGATGTCTACACCGGCTATCGGGTCCACCACAACGTGAACCGCGGTCCCGCCAACGGCGGCATCCGCTACGTGGGCAACCTCGACCTCGACGAGGTCCGCGCGCTCGCCATGTTGAACACCTGGAAGGCGGCGCTCGTGCGGATCCCGTTCGGCGGGGCGGCCGGTGGCGTCCGCGTCGATCCTCGTCGGCTGAGCGTGACCGAACGGCAGGGGCTCACCCGCCGTTTCACGACCGAGATCAGCGTCATGCTCGGCGCGGACAAGGACATCCCGGCGCCCGACGTGAACACCGGCTCGCAGACAATGGCCTGGATCATGGACACCATCTCCATGCATCGCGGCTACACCGTGGCTGGATCGGTCATCGGCAAGCCGATGGCGATCGGTGGCACGCGCGGCCGGCGCAGCGCAACCGCGCGCGGCGCCATGCGCTGTATCGCGGTCGCCGCGACGTCGGCCGGGGTGTCGCTCGACGGCGCCCGCGTCGCGATCCAGGGCTTCGGGCGGGTGGGCATGACCGTGGTCGAGGAGCTGCGCCGGGCGGGCGCCGTGATCATCGGTCTCGCCGACGACCGGGATGGCGCACTCAACCCCTCCGGCATCGACGTGGATCGCGCGATCGAGTGGATGCGCGAGCAGGACGCCATCCGGGGACTCCCCCAGACGGAGGCGGCCACGAAGGCCGATCTGCTCGCCGCCGACTGCGACATCCTCGTGCTCGCCGGCCTGCAGGGAGAGATCACCACCGCCAACGCGGATGCGGTGCGGGCCCGGATCGTCGCCGAGGTGGCGAACGGGGCGACGACCGCCGGCGCGGATGCGGCCCTTGCGGGACGCGGCATCACGGTCATCCCGGACATCATCTGCACGGCCGGCGGCATCGTCCTCGGCTACTTCGAGTGGGTGCAGGACATGCAGGCCTTCTTCTGGTCGGCGGAGGAGATCACGGCCGAGCTCGACCGCATCATGGACGACGCCATGGCGGGCGTGCAGGCCATGGCCGAGGCAGAGCGGGTCGACCTGCGGGCCGCTGCCATGATGGTGGCCGTGGCGCGGGTCGCCGAGTCTACGACGCTGCGCGGCCTCTACCCGTAGCCACCGCCGAGCGGCCGCAGCGGGGGCCCGCCGAGAGCGCGATGGCGACGATCGTGCAAGGATGACCGGAGCGGTACCTGTACTGCGCGTCGTGAGCTAGCGGGGCGCTGTCACCGATCGCACCCTGGAGCACCACATGACCAACACGAAATTCACTTCGCCGCGCGACCTGCTCGTGCAGCTCGAGCCCGCCGCGGGACGCCTCATGAACCGCCATCTCGGCATGGCCAGGGAGTGGTTCCCGCATGACTACATCCCGTACTCGCTGGGCCGCGACTTCGACAAGGACCCATGGACGCCGGACCAGCCGCGGATCAGCGGCGTCGCCCAGATCGCCTTCGAGGTCAACCTCCTGACGGAGGACAATCTCCCCTCATATCACCGGGAGATCCACCGCATGTTCGGCAGCGGCGACGGCGCATGGATCAACTGGGTGAACCGATGGACCGCCGAGGAGGGCCGGCACGCGATCGTGCTGCGCGACTACCTGGTCGTCACCCGCAACATCGATCCGTACGCGCTCGAGCGCGGCCGCATGAACCAGCTGCAGACCGCCTACAACCACGACGATGGCGGCAATGTGCTCCGCGGCCTCGCCTACGTGGCGTTCCAGGAGCTGGCGACCCGGATCAGCCATCGCAACACCGGTCGCTACTCATCGGACCCGGTCGCGAATCGGATCATGGACCGCATCGCGGCGGACGAGAACCTGCACATGGTCTTCTACCGCGACATGCTCTCCGAGGCCATGGCACTCGACCCGTCCGCGGCCGTGCACGCCATCGCCGACGAGGTGACCGACTTCCAGATGCCCGGCGTCGGAATGGTGAATTTCACCCGCAAGGCGGCCCAGATGGCCAGGGCCGGGATCTACGACCTGCGGGTCCACCATGACGAGGTGCTGTGGCCGCTCATCCGCCACTGGGGCGTGTTCGAGGCAACCGACCTCGAACCCTCCGCCGAGGCCCGCCGCGATGAGCTGCGCCGCTTCCTCGACGACCTCGACGCTCAGGCAAGCCGGTTCGAGGCGAAGCGGGCGCTCAGCCTCGAGCGCGCCGCGGCCCGTACGGGCTGAGCTCGAGCGGCCTACCGGGTGCGCCGGCTTCTCGTGGCGGCGGTGAACCGACGAAGCAGCTTGAGGAGCAACCAGCCGATGACGAAGCGCCGGATGAGGGTGAACACATCGGCACCCAGTGCACTCGGCGTGCCGCCGGCAATCAGAGGAGCGCCGGCCGCCGGAATTCCAGCCCGCGCACGTGCTCGTCGAGGAAGGCCGTCACCGTCTCGTACCACAGGCGCGCGTTCTGCGGCTTGAGGACCCAGTGGTTCTCGTCGGGGAAGTAGAGGAACCGGGCGGGTACGCCGTGGCGTCGCAGGTCGGTCCACAGGCGCAGCGCCTCGCTGATCGGCACGCGCAGGTCTCGCTCGCCGTGGATGACGAGCATCGGCGTCCGGACGTTCGCCAGCAGACGGCTGGGCGACCACTCCTCGTAGCGGGAGGGATCGGCGTACGGATCGCCGAACTCGCGCTCCCAGTCCGGGCCGTAGTCGGTCGTGCCGTGAAAGCCGCGCAGCTCCCAGAGCGACGCGTGGGTCACGATCGCCCGGAATCGATCGGTCGACCCGGCCACCCAGTTCGCCATGTAGCCGCCGAACGAGCCGCCCATGAGCGCCGTCCGCTCGGCGTCGAGGTCCGGCCGCTCGAGCGCGGCGTCGACCGCGGCGATGACGTCGGTGTACGGCTCGGCACCCCACCGTCCCCAGCCGCGCTGGATGAACGCCTGCCCGTAGCCCGTCGAGATGGCCGGGTCCGGGAGGAGCACCGCGTAGCCGTGTGCGGCGAGCAGCTGCGGGTTCCAGCGCCAGCTCCACGCGTTCCAGGTTCCGACCGGGCCGCCGTGGACGAACACGACGAGCGGCGGCGGCGTGTCGGTGCCCGCGTCGCGCGGCATCACCAGCCAGGAGCCGATCTCGACCCCGTCCGAGGCGGTGGCGCCGATCCGCTCGACCCGTCCGGGCAGCGTGGCGAGGGCATCGCTGTCGAGCTCGCTGAAGGATCGGATCCGCGTCGACGGCTCGCCCTCGCCGGGGCCGAGCCGGACCGGGTGCGGCGGTTCGGCGTACGACGAGCGGAGGGCGTACGCCCGGCCGTCCGGCGCGAGCGCGACGTCGCCGAAGGCACCGTCGTCGGCGATCCGCACGGTCGAGCCGGAGCCGATCTCGTGCCGATGCACCGCCCCCGCGCCGCGAAAGTCGGTCGTGAAGTAGATGGCCGAGCCGTCCGGGCTCCACACCGGGTGCTGCGGCCACAGGTCGAGATCGGGCGTCAGATCACGGCCCTCGCCGCTCTCGAGGTCGAAGAGCCACAGGGTCTCGTCGCCGATTCGCTCCGGCACGTCCTTCGTTTGCCGCACGCAGGCGACGGTGCGGCCGTCCGGCGCGACCGCGGGATCCGAGTACCAGGCATCATCCGGGGAGAGGGACCGGCGGGCGCCGCTGGCGCGGTCGATGGCCACGATCCCGAAGTCGGTTCGCCCGATCTCGTCGGCCGTCACGACACCGGCCACCACCGTCGTGCCGTCCGGCGTCAGGTCGAACCCCTGCTCGACCAGCGTCGAGCCCGCATCTGGGGTCAGGTCGACCGGGTCGCCGATGCGCTCCTCACCCTCCGGAATCGGCGCCGCGAAGAGGTGGCGCTCCCGTGGCCCGTGGAAGGCGTCCCAGTGACGAATCGGAAACGAGTCGAACAGCAGCGCCTCCACGCCGGCCTTCTTCCGCGCAGCCGCTCGCTCTCGGTCGGCCCCGGCGTCGGAGACGCCGGGGAACACGGAGGCAGCGAAGACGATCACGTCGGCCTCGCGGGCCGCGATGACGGCGTCGACCCCGCCCGGCGGCCGCGCCAGCAACCGGGCCTCGCCCCCGCCGGCCGGCAGCAGCCAGAGCGCGCTCGTCTCCTCGTCGTCGTCGCCATCGGGCGATCGATCCGGGTCGGGCCGGGACGAGGTGAACAGGATCGATCCGTCGCGCGCGAAGGTGGCCGCGCTCTCGCCGGGCGCGGATCGGGTGAGGCGTCGCGGCCGCCGATCGCCGCTCGCGTCGAGCACCCAGATCGAGCTGTGCATCTTCTTGCCGTCCGGGGCCGGCCGCCCGACCGCCACGACGAGCCGGGTGCCGTCCGGCGAGATCTTCAGGCCGGACAGCCGTGGCAGGCGGAGGTAGGCATCGAAGTCGAACGCATCGGTCATGGCGCCATCCTACGCATCCCCGCGCGAACGGCTCGGCTTGCGACCGCATCGGTCCAACCCGCACACTGCGCGACATGAGCGACAGCAAGCGGTGGGACGAGCACGAGGAGCGTTGGAGGCGCGAGCGTCTCGATCCTGCACTCGAGCGTGCAGCGGAGCGCCGGCCGCGGTTCATCACGCAGTCCGGCGTCGAGATCGATCGGCTCTACACCCCGGCCGACCTGGCGGACCCGGCCAATGACCCGGATGCCGGGCGACCGCGCTACGCCTTTAGCCCGCCCGTGGACGAGGCCGCCGGATGGGACGAGATCGACGATCTCGGACTGCCGGGTGAGCCGCCGTTCACGCGCGGCATCCACCCGACCGGTCACCGCGGCCGCCTGTGGACGATGCGCATGTTCGCGGGCTTCGGGACCGCGGAGGACACGAACCAGCGGTTCAAGGCGCTCATCGCCGGGGGCGGCACCGGCCTGTCGATCGCCTACGACATGCCGACGCTCTACGGCTACGACCACGACGACCCCATGGCCGCGGGCGAGTTCGGCACCTGCGGGGTCGCCGTCAGCTCGCTGGCCGACATGGAGCTCCTGCTCGAGGGCTTGCCGGTCGGCGAGATCAGCACGTCGATGACCATCAACTCCCCCGCCGCCATGATCTGGGCGATGTACATCGTGGCCGCCGAGAAGGCCGGCGTCCCGCGCGCCGAGCTGACCGGGACGCTCCAGAACGACATCCTCAAGGAGTTCATCGCCCAGAAGGAGTACATCTTCCCGCCGGGGCCATCGCTGAAGCTCGTGACCGACACCGTCGAGTGGGGCACACGGGAGCTGCCGCGCTGGAACACGATCAGCATCAGCGGCTACCACATCCGCGAGGCGGGCTCGACCGCCGTCCAGGAGCTGGCCTTCACCATCGCCGATGGCATCGCCTACGTCGAGGATGCGCTCGCGCGCGGGATGCGATTCGACGACTTCGCCCCGCGCCTCAGCTTCTTCTTCAACAGCCACAACGACTTCTTCGAGGAGATCGCGAAGTTCCGGGCCGCACGCCGCGTCTGGTACAAGCTCTGTCGCGAGCGCTTCGGCGCCGAGAACGAGCGCTCGACCTGGATGCGATTCCACACGCAGACCGCGGGCGTGTCGCTCACCGCCCAGCAACCGCTCAACAACCTGACCCGCGTCGCGCTCCAGGCCCTGGCCGGCGTGCTGGGCGGCACGCAATCGCTGCACACCGATGCGTACGACGAGGCATGGGCGGTCCCATCGGAGGACGCCGCCATGCTCGCCCTGCGCCAGCAGCAGATCCTGGCCGAGGAGTCCGGCGTCGCGAACACCGTCGATCCGCTGGCCGGCTCCTACTTCGTCGAGACGCTCACGAACCAGACCGAGCAGCGCGCCTGGGCCTACATCCGCCAGATCGACGAGATGGGCGGCATGGTCAAGGCGCTCGAGGCGGGCTTCCCGCAGGCCGAGATCGCCGATGCCGCCTATGAGCAGCAGCGCGAGATCGAGGCGCACGAGCGCGAGATCGTCGGCCTCACGAAGTACGCCGATCCTGACGAGGAGCTGACGATCCCGCTCCTCGAGATCAGCGAGGCCCAGGAGCGCCGCCACCTCGACCGCCTGGCCCGCGTCCGCGCCGATCGTGACGCATCGGCGCATGCGGCAGCGATGACGCGCCTCGAGGACGAGGCCCGGCGTGGCGACGTCAACCTCATGCCGGCCATCGTCGGCGCGGTCGAGGCGTACGCCACCATTGGCGAGATGTGCGGCGTCCTGCGCCGCGTCTACGGCGAGTACAGGGAGCCGCTCGCCGTCTGAGGTGTCACGGGCTCCGGCTCACGGTTCCACGCGCGTGACCCAGTACGCGGTCTCCGTGGTGACCGGCGTCCCGAAGCGGGCGTTCACGGCGTAGAGGTCGCCTCCGAAGCGCGCGATCGTGGTCGGGACATCGAATCCATCGGCTTCCAGCACGTCCACGACCGTGCCCTGGCCCAGGCCGGGCGCCAGCTCGACCACGGCCACCAGGTTGAGCTGGTTCCGCACGACGTACAGGGTCCGGCCATGGAGGAGCAGGCCGTCGCCCGCTGCGACACTCGCCCCCCCGAGGCTGATCTCGGCCACGTCGCCGGTCGCCGGGTCGACGGTGAAGAGCGCTCCGGCGGTCGAGTTCACGGTGATCAGCGTGTCGCCGTCGGGAATCGCCACGATGCCGTTGAGATTGAAGGCACCGGCCTCGAAGCCGATGGCGTCCGCATCGAGCTCGATCGTATCGGTCCCGCCGACCGTTCCGCCAGGCCCGATCGCGACCCGGTAGAGGGCGGGCTGCATCGAGTCGGTGAAGTACGCGGCATCCGTCGTGACCACCACGTCATTGACGAACGTCGGCGCATCGGCGAATGCGAACGTCTCGAGGGGGGCGCCGGTCGCGGCGTCGAACAGATAGCCCACGCCGGCGGGCCCTCCGGCCACCCACAGCCGGTTCCGCCCGTCCACCGTCATGCCGACGAACGGCCCTCCGCCGTCGACCAGCAGCGAACCCTCGCCGGTCCGATAGTCGCCGCGCCAGATCCCGGCGAGCGAGAGGGATCCGGCATAGAAGGTCGCCCCGCGCCCGGTCGCGATGCCCTCCGGAGCGAACCCGTCCGGCAACGCGATCTCGTCCGGGAAGGCGCGCGCCCCGGCGCCGCCACCGCCGATCGTCGCAAGGGCAAGCGATGCCGCGAGCGCAGCTGAAGTCACCGAGAGCCGTCGTCTCATCCGATTCTCCTCGTATCCGAAATCGGCGCTCGGGTCCGAGTGTTCATTCGGCCGCAGTTACCGCCGGGCCGTGGCGGCGGATGCGTCGGGTGCGCCGGGTGCCCGGGCGTGACCGAAGCGCGCGTGTCGTCAGCCGCTCGTCCTGACGACGCTAGGCGATGTTGTGGCCGCCACTTCAGCGGGGGCGAGTCGGTCCTGAGCACGGAATGAATCGCCCGCCATCGATCCCGTGCCATCCAACTCGTCTACGGTCGTCATAAGGGGCAGGTGGCGACTTCGCGGCAGGAGCGCGCGAACAGGCCGCGGAAGCGGCCGCGTCGTCGTCAGCCGCTGGTCCTGACGACGCTATGGGTCGCGAACCCGCCGCTCGTCGTCAGCCGCTCGTCCTGACGACGCTAGACGGGCGAACGGCCGTCGGTGAGGGCGCACCTCCCTGCGTCACGAGCGTGGAGCGGATGATCGGCGCCGGATCCGCTGCCGTCCAGCCCGTCTACGGTCGCCAGAACGGGCAGGTGGCAACTTCGAGAGGAGGAGCAGACCACGGGGCGCGGTGGGCGCTCCAGGATTCCTGAGCCACGCCGCCGCCGCACGACCCCGGAGATGGAAGCGACTGAACAGCGCGGCGTGGTCGACAATCCGTCGTCGGGCGGTCGAGCCCTCCGCGACGAGGATCATCGGCACAACGACGGCCGGGTGCCGGGACTGCTCCGATGCCAGCGTGCCAGCCACCCTGGTCTTGCGATCGACGCCGCTGAGAAGATCCTGGATGTCGACGATGCTCGTCTTGATCTCGATGACCACGAGCATGCGAGTCGCGGGATGCCATGCGAGCAGATCGATGCTTCCCCGCTCGCCGTAATGGTTGAACGTGAGCTCGGCGTCGACCAGCCAGCCGGCCCGCTCGAGAACGTGCTTCCAGATGGCCTGCAGCGCCGCGTGGTCGGCGTCGAGGAGCCGATAGATGGTCCCACCGGGCACGACGAGCTCCAACCTGATGGTCGCGCCGAGCGCAGCAGCCGCCCGGTCCAACGACTCGAGGGAGTGCGAGCCCATCCGCCCTGCCTCGAGCTCCGATATCACCGAGCGCGCCACGCCCGCACCGGCGGAGACGTCTTCCTGACGGAGCCCGCGTCGATGGCGGAGGGCACGGAGACCGCGACCGATCGTCTCGTATCGCACCGCCCACCTCCGTCGGGGTGCAAGGGCGCGGCGCGGCCCGCCGGCCGGGCATCGCGGCCTGACGGCCGGCGGTCGCAGGGCACGCTGTCCGCGCCGCATCCCCCGCTGCGGCCCATCTTCCACATTGCCCCTTACCAGCCGCTTACTGGAATCTGGCGGGCACGGCGAAACGGGCCGACGCGTCCCCGAGGCGCATCGGCCCGTCTCCGTGAGCTCAGCCCTGGGTCAGCAGAGCCTCGAGGCGGTCCCACGTCTCGATCCCGCCGCCGACCATGCCGGTCGCCAGTGCGCCCTCGAGGATCTCGGGCGTCCCCATGTGCCCGATCGAGGTCACCCTGGTCTTGCCGTCGACCTCCTCGAGGATGAAGGTCTCCGGGCCACCCTGTGGACCGATGCCCTCGACGTCGAACATGAAGGTCCACCTGTAGCCCGCCGGCGGGTTGATCTCCAGGTACTCGCCGAAGAACGCGACGTCGTCGCGGTCCGGCGCACTGCTGATGTAGCGCCACGCGCCGCCCGGCCGGACATCCATCTCGGCCACGGTCGTGGTGGTGCCGTGCTGTCCCCACCAGCGCGGGACGAGCTCCGGGTCGGTGAACGCCTTCCACACCTGCTCACGGGGCGCATCGAACGTGCGCTCGAAGTACAGGTCTCCGCCGATCGAGTAGATGCTCATCGTGTCGGTGCTACCCCGATCGATGCGGGTCTCGGTCATCGTCGTCTCCATTCGTCTGCTCCTTGCTGTCCTGTAGGTCGCGGAGGTAGGCGTCGAGCCGTTCGAAGCTGTCCTCCCAATGTCGGCGGTACTGGCCGACCCAGTCGGCGATGTCCCGCAACGGTCCCGCTCGCAGCCGACGCGGTCGCCACTGCGCCTGCCGTCCCCGCTCGATGAGCCCGGCCCGTTCCAGCACGCGGAGATGCTTGGAGATGGCGGGCTGGCTCATGTCGAACGGCGCTGCCAGGTCCTTGACCGATGCCTCGCCCCTGGCGAGACGGGCCAGGATCGCGCGCCGCGTCGGATCGGCGAGGGCGGCGAACGTCGTGCTGAGCGGATCGGGCCGATGCGTGTTCATCACTGCCTAGTTATATAACCTATCGGTACTTTACAGCGGTAAAGGGAGTTGTCAACCCCAGATTTGGGGCCTGCGGCGCCATACGGAGCGCCGGCCGGCCGAATCGGGGGTCGACCCGGTATCCTCAGCCGCACCGATGAAGCTGCACCTGGTCGACGCCACCTTCGAGCTGTTCCGCGCCTTCTACTCGCGCCCACCCAGGCGGGCACCGGACGGCCGCCCCGTCAACGCCGTGCAGGGCTTGGTCGACTCGATGCTCTCCCTGCTGCGTGAGCCCGATGTGACCCACATCGGCGCCGCCACCGATTACGTCATCGAGTCATGGCGCAACGACCTCTACCCCGGCTACAAGTCGAGCGCCGGGGTCGATCCGGACCTGATGGTGCAGTTCCGTGACGCCGAGCGCGCGTTGCGGGCGCTCGGCATGCCGGTCTGGGCCATGGTCGAGGACGAGGCGGACGATGCCATCGCCGCGGCGATCGACCGGTTCGGGACCGACGATCGAATCGAACAGGTCATCATCTGCTCGGTCGACAAGGATCTCGGCCAGCTGGTGGAGGGCGATCGGATCGTCCTGCGCGACCGCATGCGGCGGGTCACCTATGACGAGGCGGGCATCGAGGACAAGTTCGGCGTGCCGCCGAAGAGCATCCCGGACTACCTCGCCCTCGTCGGCGACAGCAGCGACGGCTTCCCGGGCCTCCCGGGCTGGGGGTCGAAAAGCGCCGCCGCCGTCCTCGCCCGCTGGAAGCATCTCGAAGCAATCCCCGCCTCGGCGCTCGATTGGGATGTCCCGGTCCGCAACGCCAGCCGGCTGGCGGCGACGCTCGACCAGCAGCGCGCCGATGCCTTCCTGTTCCGACGACTCGCCGTCCTGAATACCGATGCCCGCATCGACGACGTGACCGGCAGTCTCGACGAGCTCGAGTGGCACGGCGTCCCGCGCACGGCCTTCGTGGCCCTCTGCGACGACCTCGGCTTCGACACCGTCCGGGAGCGGGTGCACCGCTGGGCGGAGTGAGGTGGTCCGGGACCCCACCGGTACGTTCGGTGGGGTGCTCGGCCACGGTTCGGTCGGTACCGTCGCCGTCCAATGCATCGACGAACCAACGCGGCAGGCATGCTTGCCGCGATCCTGTGCGCCGCCTTCGTGCTGACGATGGCCACGGCGCCTCCCGTGGCCGCCGCCGGCGAGTGCGGCACCTACTCCAGCGAGTCCGTGCCGCCGTCGACGATCCGGGTGTTCCGCACGGCCACCGGCGCGGTCGACACCGTCGACTTCCGGGCGTACGTCAAGAACGTTCTCTCTCGAGAGTGGATCAGCTCCTGGACGACCGAGTCGCTGCGCTCCGGAGCCCTGGCAGTGAAACACTACGCGTGGTACCAGGTGGTCCACTGGCGCGGATACACGAACGCGGCCGGGCAGTGCTTCGACGTCTTCGACTCGACGCGGGACCAGCACTACGACCCGACCCGGCCGACGTACGCGTCCATGTCCGCCGCCGTGGACGCCACCTGGAGCACCCTGGCGCTGAAGAACGGCCGGCTGTTCGCCACGTACTACAACGCCGGCCAGGTAAACGAGCCGTGCGGCGCGCGAGCCAACGGCTGGCAGATGTTCCAGTGGGGCACGCAGGCTTGCGGCCTGGCGGGCAAGAGCGCGGCGCAGATCATCGGCACGTACTACAGCGGCGTGACGGTCAGCTCCGCCCCGCCCCCGGCAACCCCGCCACCGACGCCGATCCCGACGCCGGCGCCCACCGTCGCCCCGACCCCCGCGCCGACCGCCACGCCGCCGGCAGGCAGCGCCAATCCGGGTCCGACCGCGGCGCCGGCACCGTCACCCCCGCCGGCCACGCCCGCTCCCTCGCCGGTCCCCAGCTCACCGCCGACAGCCATGCCAGGTGGCGGTCAGGTCGGCCTGACGGCACCACCGCCACCACCGCCACCGGACCCGGCGCCCGTCGTGGTCAGCGTGACGGACGTCGAGAGCGGCCAGATCGAGGTGACCGCCGCGTCCGCGCCGTCCATCACCAGAACGGCGACCGCCGGGCTGCCGCGGCTGCTCGCCTTCGAGGCGGCGGCCGACGCCGCGAGCGCCCGCGCCCACGTCGCCGGCGCCGAGCGGGCCGCCACCGCCACCCGCTGGACGACGTTCCGGGCCATGCTCGGGCAGCTGATCGCGACCCTGGCCGACCGTCTCGGGCTAGGCGAGTGGCCGATCGCCGAGCAGCCGGCCGACGATGAGCTCGGCGGCGGCGACGTCCTGGATGGCCAGCCCGACGGACTTGAAGACGGTGATCGCCTCGGGCTCCCTGGTCGCGACCCAGTCGCGGCCGATCGAGCCGATCTCCACGAGGTCCAGTTCGGCCAGTAGCCCGCGGCCGATGGCGGCAACGACGTCCCCCGCCTCCGCCATCGCGGCCTCCAGCGTGTCGACCGACACCAGGGAGGCCCTCCCGAACACGGCCGGCGGGAGCTCGACCATGTCGAGCCGATAGGCGCCGATGCCGTTCACGTGTGCCCCCGGACGCAGCCACGCGGCGTCGAACACCGGGACGGTCGAGGTCGTGGCACAGCAGACGATGTCCGCGGCCCGCACGGCCGCCTCGGCAGAGCCGACGGCCGTCACGTCGACGCCGGTGGCGGTGGCCATGCGCTCGGCGAATGCCTCGCGTGACGCCGCCGAACGAGCATGGACCAGCACGTGCCGGACGGGCCGCGCCGCGAGGACGGCGCGCACCTGCCACTCCGCCTGGCCGCCGGCGCCGATGACGGCCAGCGTCTCGGCGTCCGGGCGTGCCAGGAGGCGCGTGGCAACGCCCGAGGCCGCGCCGGTGCGCATGGCCGTCAGCGTGCCGCCATCGAGGAGCGCCAGCGGGCTGCCCGTCGCCGCGTCGAGCCAGACGACGAGCGCCTGAACCGTCGGCAGCCCGCGTGCGGCGTTCCCGGGCATGATCGTCACGAGTTTCACGGTCGCCCCGGCTCCGTCGGCGCGGGTCCCTGGCATGAGCAGCAGGTCGCCCGCATCGAGGGCCACGTGCGAGCGAACCGGCGAGCGATCGCGGCCCTCGGACACGTCGCGATACGCCGCCTCGACGGCGTCCAGCAGGTCCTCGATCGGCACTGCCGCTCGGATGGCGTCGGCGTCGAAGAAGGGCGGCGAGCTCATCGGTCCTCGAGTGTAGCGGGGACGGCGGCCAGGATCGGCCGGGCGAAGGCGATCCAGGCCAGGCCCGCGGCGAGGATGAGGGCGGCCATCGCCCACACGGCGGTGTCCGGTGGCAATGCATCGGCCAGGAGGCCGGCCGCCAGCGTCGAAACGGCGATGGTCAGCGTCACCAGACCGTAGTCGAGGCTGAACATGCGGCCGCGGATGGCATCCGGGGTGGATCGCTGGATGCCGAGGGTCGAGAGGGCCCACTGCGCGCCGCCGCCGCAGTGGGCGCCGAACACGAGCACGGCGGCCACCCACAGCGCCGGCGCCAGCGGAAAGATCGCATAGCAGCCCGCCGCCGCGACGAACGAGACGGCGATCCCGCGGATGAGTCCCCGATCGTCGGTTCCCATCACCGACCGGGCCACGAATGGCCCGACGAGCGCACCGAGCCCGCGCGCCGCGAACAGCACGCCGATCCCGGCGTCGCCGGCGTCGAAGACATCCCGGCCGAACACGGCCAACAGGGCGACGACCCCGGTGCCGACGCCGAACGACGTCTTCGACAGCACGAACGCCGCGACCACCCGTCGCTCGCGGGCGAAGCGGACCGCGGTGCGGATGGCCTCGATGGCTCCGCCCATCACCGCATGGCCGGCCTCTCGCTGGGCCTGCAGCGGACGCCGGATGCCGACGATCAGCCACGCCGACACGGCGAAGCTGCCCGCGTTCACGACGAACGCCGCATCGCGCCCCAACGTCACGGCCACCAGGCCACCGAGGGCCGCACCGACGGCCAGCATCGTCCCCCACGCCGATCCGATGAGGACGTTGGCGGCCGGCAGCTCATCGGGCTCGACGAGGTTCGGCAACGAGGCCGATGAGGTCGGTTCGAAGACGGCCGCGCCGACCGCCAGCAGGAGGACGGCGACGAAGGCGATCCACAGCGTGTCCGGGTCGCGCGCCAGCAGGAAGGTGAGCGCCACCGGCACGCGGGCGAGATCGGCGGCCACCAGCAGCCGTCGCCGATCGAACCGGTCGGCCAGGATGCCGGCCAGTGGCGCGGCGGCCGCGAAGCCACCGGTCTGCAGGACGAGGACGAGCGACGCGATGGTCGATGATCCTGTCAGCTCGAGGGCGAGCCCGAGCAGCGCGACGGTCGCGAACCAGTCACCCGCGAAGCTCGTCAGCTGGGCGAGATAGAGCCGCGCGAAGGCCGGGTTGCGGCGCAGCAGGGTAACGTACGGGGAGGTGCGCATCGGCGGGCGCATGATGCCATGCGGCATGGCGCTTGCGAGTGCTTCATGCAAGGAGGACCCATGATCGAAACCGTTCGCGACGATCTCGGGCGGAAGGCCGACACCGCCCGCAGCGAGCTCGATGCGCTGATGTGGCTGATTCGGACGGCGGTGATCGGCGCCGTCCTCGGCGCGCTGTACACCGAGTTCCGCAAGCCGGCGGAGGAGCGCACGTGGAATGGGAAGCTCCTCGGCGTGGTTCCGTACGACTTCCGGATACCGACCATCGAGCGGCTGCGCCAGGCGTACTGGAACCCGCACTCGCCGAAGCTCTTCACGGACCGGCCGCTCGGGGTCGGCTGGTCGATCAACATCCCGACCGCCATGCGACGGCTGGGCATCCGCACGGAGTTCACGAAAGGGCGCTGACCGGCCCGTGCGCTAGGATCGGTCCAGCATGAACTGGTTCCCGATCCTCCTGGCCGTTCACGTCACACTGGCCGTGGGCCTGCTCCTCCCGAGCGTCCTGCTGCCCTTCGTCCTGCGGCGCAGCAGCGGCCCGCCCGGACCGCTCACGCGCGCCCTCATGGCGATGCAGGGAGCCGGCACGCTGGTCATCGGCGCCGGCCTGGCGCTCACCGGGATCGCGATGCTCGCGTTCCTTGGCCCGGAGCTGCTGGGCCAGCCGTGGCTGATGGTCGCGCTCACCCTGTATGCGCTCAACCTCGTGGTCGCCGCCCTCGTCAGCCGCCCGAACCTCCGCCGGCTCATCGGCCTCAGCCGGTCGGGCGCCGATGACGCGGCGTGGCGCCGGCGCGCGCGCCAGCAGCGGCTGGTGGCCTACGGGATGGCGGGCATCATCGGCGTCATCGGGCTGTTGATGAGCACGAAGCCGACGCTGTGGTAGCGGCCTAGAAGTTCGGCAACGGCAGGGGGCGGCCCATGACGAAGAAGATGGCGGCCACGATGAGGAACATCGCGATCGCGAAGAAGAGCAACCAGCGAAGGACTTCCATGCTCGGGCTCCGATTCGGTGAATGGTCGGCAGCTGACCCCCCGCGCGGTTCGACCGCATTCTATCGGCCCCTGTCCACCTGAGGCGCCGATCAGCGCTCCGCTTTAGAATTCGCAGCGTGACCCTGTGGCTGTACGACGCCCGTCGCGGCGGGCTCCATCCGTTCGCGCCGGTCGGCGAGCGACCGTCCGTGGGGCTGTACGTGTGTGGGGTCACGCCGTACGACACCGGCCACCTCGGACACGCGTTCACCTACGTGAGCTTCGACGTCCTCCACCGCTATCTCCGCTACCTCGGCCACGACGTCACCTACGTCCAGAACCTGACCGACGTCGACGACGACATGCTCCGAAAGGCGCGCGAGACCGGTGAGAACTACCTGGCGCTCGGCAACCGCTGGGTCACGACCTTCCTGACCGAGATGGCGGCCCTCAACTGGCTGCCGCCGGACCACTATCCCCGCGCCACCGAGCACATCCCGCAGATGCTCGACATGATCGGACAGCTGGTTGATGCCGGCCTCGCCTACGCCGCGGGGGGCAACGTCTTCTTCCATGTCGACGCCTGGCCGCGCTACGGCGAGCTGTCGCGGCTCTCCCGCGACGAGATGCTGCCGATCGCCAACGAGCGCGGCAACGTGCCGGACATGGCCGGCAAGCGCGACCCGCTCGACTTCGTGCTGTGGCAGCGCTCGCTCCCCGACGAGCCGGCATGGGACGCGCCGTGGGGTCCGGGACGACCGGGCTGGCACATCGAGTGCTCCGCCATGGCGACCGCCTACCTCGGGACCCGATTCGAGATCCATGGCGGCGGCGGCGACCTGATCTTCCCGCACCACGAGTCGGAGCTGGCCCAGACCGAGGGGGCCACCGGCAGGATGCCGTGGGTCGATCATTGGACGCATGCCGGCATGCTGCGGTACGGGGGCGAGAAGATGAGCAAGTCGCTCGGCAACCTCGTCCTCGTTCGTGACCTCCTGCAGACCTATTCGGGCGACGCGATCCGCCACTACCTCGTCTCGCACCACTACCGCTCGGAGGTCGACTACGCGGAGGAGGACATGGCACGCTCAGCCGATGCGGCCGCCACCCTGCGTCGCGCCTGCCTGCGCGCCGAGCTGCTCTCCCCGGCCGAGCCGGCACGGGCCGATGCCATCGACCTGGCGACGGCGGTCACGGATCACCGCACCCGCTTCCTGGCGGCCATGGACGAGGACCTCGACACGCCCTCCGCCATGCACGAGCTCGCGGCCCTTGCCGACCTGGCGCTCAGCTCGGCCGACGACCGCCTGGCAGCCCAGGCCGGCTGGATGGTCCGCGAGCTGGGGGCCCGCATCCTGGGCCTCCGGCTGGCACCCGAGCGCAGCCGCGTGCCTGTCGCGGCATGACCGACGCCACCGACGACGATCTCGTCCCGATCAGCGTCCGGCTCGGTGAGGTCGTGCCACCCGAGGATCCGGAGGACTGGACGCGGCCGCTGACCTGGGTCGCCGCCCTCGGAATGCTCGCCGCGCCGATCGTGACGCTGGCATGGTTCGGTGCCGCGGCGCCGGTCGATGGGACGCGAGCCGTGCCGGCAACGTTCATCGTGGCCGTCGCGCTCGCCGCGGGCGCCGCGTCGACCGGGGCGACGCAGCTCGGCGTGGCTCGGGCGTGGACGGCGACCCTGGCCACCGGGCTGTTCGGCGCGCTGGTGGTCATCATGCTCGGCGTCGTGATGGCCGGCGAGCGACAGGTGGGCGCCGCCTCGCCCACGCTGGCGCACGCGTTCGCCGCCTCGGTGGCCGGCCTCGCGGGGGCCGCCGTCGCCTCCGTCGTCGCGGCCGCCATCGCCCGGCTGCGCTCGCGGCTCGTCCGCTTTGCGGCCGCCCTGGCCGGAGGAGGCGCGGCGGCGGCCGCCATCCTCCCCGGGCTCATGGCCGGCTGACTGGCGGGCGGCACCACGGTCGTGCCCCGTCCGTCGCCGGGATTCGCAGGCGACGGAGCGCCCGAGGCCCTAGCCGCTGCCGCCAGCCTCGTGGAGCAGGCACGCGGCCTCGTGGTCGGGACCGACCTCGAACAGCGGCGGATCGACCATCGGGCAACGGTCGAAGGCGACCGGGCAGCGTGGATGGAAGCGGCAGCCGGACGGGATGCGCGAAGGGTCCGGGGTCTCGCCGCGGAGGATGACCGGCCGGCGCCGCGTCGTCGGATCCGGCACGGGAACCACCGACAGCAGCGCCTGGGCATACGGGTGCCGCGGATGGGCGAGGACCGCTCGCGTTGGACCGTGCTCGACGATGCGACCGAGGTACATCACCGCGATCCGATCCGCATACGCCGCCACGGTCGACAGGTCGTGGGTGATCATCACCACCGCGATCCCCTGGTCGCGGGCCAGGGCGGAGAGGAGGTTGAGGATCTCGGCTCGGATGCTGACGTCGAGCATGCTGACCGGCTCGTCGGCGACGATCAACGACGGTTCGAGCGCCAGCGCCGCGGCGATCACGACCCGCTGCCGCTGACCGCCCGACAGCTCGAACGGGTGGCGCCGCAGGTAGGCGGCCACCGGGGTGAGGCCGGCAGACGTGAGCGCACGCTCGACCCGCGCGCGGAGCTCGTCGGCAGAAGCGGTGACGCGGTGGACCCGCAGCGGCTCGGCGACGATGTCGGCGACCGTCATGCGCGGGTTCAGCGACTCGTAGGGATCCTGGAAGATCATCTGGGTACGGCGACGGAGCCGTTGCAGGCCGCGTCCCGACAGGCGGCCCACGTCGTCGCCGGCCAGCACGACGCGGCCCTCGCTGGCCGGAAGCAGCCCCATCAACAGGTTGCCGGTCGTCGTCTTCCCCGATCCCGACTCCCCGACCAGCGCCAGAACCTCCCCGGCTCGGAGCTCGAACGAGACGCCGTCGAGCGCGCGGACGGGGCGCGCCGGCCGGCGCCGCACCCAATCGACGAACGAGCGTCGTCCGGGGAACTCCTTCACCAGGTTCTCGACGCGGAGGAGCGGATCCATCATGGGCGGTGCTCCTCGGCCGGGTCGAGCAGGAAGCAGGCGGCACGACCTCCCGCCGGGGTGGCGTATGCGGGCGGCCGCTCGACCGCGCACCGGTCGAAGGCATGCGGGCACCGCGGCGCGAACCGGCAGCCCGGCGGCATCGCATCGAGCCGCGGGGGCGAGCCCGGGATTCCGCGCAGCGCGCGATCGGGGTGGGCGACGTCCGGGAACGAGAGCAGCAGCTGCTGCGTGTACGGATGCTGCGGCGACGCGAACAGGGCGGCCGCCCCGTTCTCCTCGGCGACTTCGCCGCCGTACATGACCACGATGCGGTCACAGACCTGGGCGACCACCCCGAGGTCGTGGGTGACGAGGATGATGCCCATCCCGAAGTCACGGGCGATTCCGCCGAGCAGGTCGAGGATCTGCGCCTGGATCATGACGTCGAGGGCGGTGGTCGGCTCGTCGGCCACGATGACGTCCGGATCGCAGGCCAGCGCGAGCGCGATCATCGCCCGCTGGCGCATGCCGCCGGAGTAGGTGTGGGGATACTCGCCCGCCCGCCGTCGCCCGATCCCGACCCGCTCGAGCAGGTCACCTGCACGGCCCGCGGCCTGCTGCTTCGAGGTCTCCGGCGCATGGAGGCGGATCGCCTCCGCGATCTGGTCGCCGATGGTGCGCACCGGGTTCATCGCGTTCATGGCGCCCTGGAAGACGAGGGACAGGCGCGTCCAGCGGAACGAGCGCAGCGCCCGGCCGTCGAGGCTCAACAGGTCCTCTCCGTCGAACCAGACCGATCCGCCCACCACGCGGCCGCCGGGCGGAAGCAGGCGCAGGATGCCGAGCACCGTGGTCGTCTTCCCCGACCCGGACTCCCCGACCAGGCCGAGCGTCTCGCCCCGGCGCAGGTCGAAGCTCACGTGGTCGACCGCCCGCAGCGGGCCGCCCGGCGAGTCGAACTCGACGGTCAGGTCGCTCACCCGGAGGATCGGTGAGGCCGCGTCGGTCGCCGGCGGCAGCAGCGGCGTCGCCTCGCGGTCACGGGCGACGTCGCCGCCGGGAGCCTCGAGGTGGTGGCGCTTCAGCCGCGGGTTGAGCGCGTCCTCGAGCGCCGTCCCCAGCAGCGTCGTCCCGAGCACCACCCACACGATCGCGAACCCCGGCGGCAGCAGCGCCCACCACGCCCCGGCGCTGACCGCCCCGCGACCGAAGGCGAAGTTCAGCATCTGGCCCCAGCTGATGACGGTCGGGTCGCCGAGCCCGAGGAAGGCGAGCGTCGACTCCGACAGGATCGCCAGGCTGATGACGAGGACCATGTTGGCGAGCATCAGCGGCAGCACGGCCGGCATGATGTGCCGACGGAGGATGTGGGCGTCACCAGCGCCGATGGCCCGTGCCCGCATGACGTACTTCCGCTCTCGCACGGTGAGCGTCTGCGACCGCACCAGCCGCGCGGTCGTCGTCCAGCCCAGTGCGCCGATGACCAGGATGATCGTCCCCAGCGATGGACCGATGATGGCGACCAGCACGATCTGGAGGGCGAGGTCCGGGATGACGAGGAAGAAGTCGGTGATACGCATGAGCAGCGAGCCGATCCAGCCCCCACGGTAGCCGGCCACGATCCCGACGAGGCCGCCGATGACGAGCGCGATGGCCGCCGCCGCGAAGCCGACGATGAGCGACACCCGCGCCCCGTAGATGAGCGACGAGAGCACGTCCTTGCCCCCGTCGTCGGTCCCGAGCAGGTGCGCGCCCGACGGCGCCTGGTAGATGTCCAGGATGTTGACGCGCACGGTGGCATACGGGTCATATGGGGCAAGCAGCGGCGCGGCCACGGCCACGACGAGTGCGATGAGCAGCATGGCCGCTCCGACGACCCCCATGCGGTGACGGAGGAAGGAGCGCCACGGCCGGCGAGCAGGCTCGGCGGCGGGCGGGGCGGTCGCCTCGATGAGGACGCTCATCGGCTCATCCCTCGCTCACCCGTGGGTCGAGCAGGCCGTAGATGAGCTCCGCGATCAGGTTGGCGACCACGACCGACACGGCGATGAGCAGGAACGCACCCTGGAGCACCGGGTAGTCGCGATCGCCAACCGCGCCGACCGTCAGCGCCCCGAGCCCCGGCCAGGAGTACACGGCCTCGACCTGGATGGCGCCCGAGACGGTGAAGCCGAGGTTCAGCGCGATCAGCGTCACCATCGGCAGCATCGCGTTCCGCAGCGCGTGGTGGCGGATGATCCGGTACGTCGAGAGGCCCTTCGCGCGCGCGGTGAGGATGTAGTCCTCGCCGAAGACGTCGAGCACACTGCTCCGCATGATCAGCATGTACTCCCCGAGCAGCACCAGGGTGAGCGTGAGGGTCGGCAACAGCAGGTGGCGCCCCACGTCCCAGGCGAGATCGGTGAAGCTTTCGAACTCCGCGCCGATGGTGATTCGCCCGGCGGTGGGCAACCCGAACCAGTTCGCCCCGGCGACGAGCAGGATGATGCCGAGGAAGAACGTCGGGAGCGACCACATGAACAGGCTGAACGTCAATGCGGCCACGTCGGCCGCGCGCCCGCGGCGCCACGCGGCGAACAGGCCGAGCCCGACGCCGAGTGCGATGGCGAGGAACTGCGAGGGCACGACCAGCCACAGCGTGTTGACGAGGGCACGGCCGATGAGATCGCTCACCGCCTGGTCGCGGAACGCGTAGCTGGTACCCAGGTCGGCGCGGGACAGCGCGCCGATGTAGGCGACGAACTGCGTGTCGAGTGGGTTGCCGCCGTCGAGGTCGAGGAACA
>Ga0299913_10000369_pt1 | contig 27503 bp, 21 predicted proteins | sample RVTome_9_FD_201360 | JGI IMG/M metagenome (GOLD analysis project Ga0299913, IMG submission 201360) | Soil microbial communities from uranium-contaminated site in the Upper Colorado River Basin, Wyoming, United States - RVT155D38 (version 2) ... | reverse complement strand
CCACATCCTGCTGGACGTGGGCGGCGTTCACATCATGAACATGGATTTTCTGATCATGGCTCCGGTAGGGCTGCTGCCGGTGCTGATGTTCCTCGTTGCACTCCTGTACCTGGACAGCTACAAGCTGGTCCGCCTGAAGTCGGTGCTGTGGGTCATCCTCGCTGGCGGCATCTCGGCCGTTGCCTGCTACTTTCTTAACGGCTTCCTGCTGCTGTACCTGCGGGTCGACTTTCTGTATTTCACGAGGTACGTGTCTCCTCTTACCGAGGAGGCGCTGAAAGCGCTGGTCATCGTCTACCTGTTTCGCAGTCATCGCATAGGATTCCTGGTGGATGGCGCGATCATGGGTTTCGCAGTCGGCGCCGGGTTCGCCGTCGTCGAGAACTTCTACTATCTTTATTCCGGCGGACAGGCGCACCTGGGCGTCTGGATCGTCCGTGGATTCGGCACGGCCATCATGCATGGCGGCGTCACGGCGATTTTCGCAATCGTTTCACAAACCCTGACCGAGCGCAGCATGAAGATCAACCCGCTCCGGTTCCTCCCCGGGCTTGCCGCCGCGGGCGCGCTGCACTCGCTTTTCAACCACTTCGTTCTGCCACCCATGTTGATGACAGCAGCCGTCCTGGCACTTCTGCCTCCGGTCCTTTACATGGTTTTCAGGAAAAGCGCCGAGCACATGCACAAGTGGCTGGAGCTGGATTTCGATGCCGATGCTCTGTTGCTGCAACAGATCACCTCCGGGGAATTTACGGAAACGAAAATCGGCGTATTTCTGAACGACCTCCGGACCAGGTTTGAAGGTCCTGTCGTCGTCGACATGCTTTGCTACCTGCGACTCTACACAGAGCTGGCACTGCGTGCGAAAGGACTGCTCCTGATGCGCGAGAACGGCATCGAGGTAGCCGTAGGCGAGCGGACGCACGAAAAATTCGCCGAACTCGTATATCTGGAAGGGAGCATCGGCAAGACCGGCCTGCTTGCGATGCGCCCGTTCCTGCACATGACCCGGAAGGATTTGTGGCAGCTTTACATGCTCGACAGCCAGGCATGAGTCGGGGACGCCGGCCGGCAACCGGACGGTGGGCCTTACGGCAATACAGGGCCGAAATCCGGCTGCCGCAGCAATCCTCCGACGTCCTTACAAGGGCTCGGTAGGTTGGCGAACCAAAAAAAACAGCAGTCGGCCCTGTCGCTGGCTGGTTAAACAATCGCGCGTCCCTGGCTGACTGTGACGTCAGTCACGGATTCCGAATTTGACCAACCATCCTGGTGAATTATGTTGAGTTGAGGGTTGTAAGTGTGGCCTCAGAAGCATACAAATCAGGTTGACCAATCCTGCTGTGCAAATGTCCTGACAATACGCTTTTTTGCACATTCTACGGCAGTGCCTGGTTAGCTACAGATTTATTGCGGCTGGAGTCAGCCGCATCGATGTGAAAGGCAAACTCGTCGAAAGGCGGGGACGCAAAGCCACCGGCCTAAAGGTAATACCTATGGCAGCGGGGCCGCCGCAAGACCGCTCGTGCTGTCTTATCCGTGCTGCCCCCTTTATGCGGTTGCTTACCGTGACCTCCGACGTCGACTTGCCGGCCACTGGTCGCCTGGTCCTTGCGGGAGATTTACCGGAATGCAATCAATCCATTGGGCTGCCCGAAAATGCTGCTTCATCGTCCTCGCGGCATCGTTCTTCTTCGCACAGGCAGATGCCTTAGCGGCTCCGCCCGCCGGCAAGGGCAAGCCCAACAGGCCGCCGACGATCCAGGGTACGCCCTCCACCGTTGCAGGTGTCGAGCAATACTACGCCTTCCAGGCAACCGCGAAGGACCGCGACGGCGACGCACTGAAGTTTACTATCAGCAACAAGCCGGTCTGGGCCGCCTTCGATACCGCTCGGGGGTTTCTCTCGGGTTATCCCGCCAATACCGATGCGGGCCGGGTCACCAGCAACATCGTGATCAGCGTCTCCGACGGGAAGAGTTCGGCGTCGCTATCGCCATTCAGCATAACGGTCGGTGCCGGAACCGCGAATTCTCCGCCCGTTATCAGCGGATCACCTGCGAAAGAAGTGATCGCAACGGAGTTGTACAGCTTTAAACCGACCGCAACAGATGCCGATAACGACACCTTGTTGTTCAGTGTCGCAAATCGCCCTTCCTGGGCAGTATTCAGCACTACAACCGGGCGACTTTACGGAACGCCGGGCACTGCTGACGTTGGTCTGTACGAAAACATTCGGATAAGGGTCACTGATGGAATCGCAAACGCCTACACGGGCGATTTCTCCATTGCGGTTGTCCAGACGACCAACGGCACAGTCACACTGTCCTGGCTTGCACCGGATGCCAACAGCGACGGAACGCCTTTGACGAACCTCGCCGGCTATCGCATTTATTACGGGAACGCCACCGGCCGGTACGATCACCAGCTGGAAATTACCGGCGCAGGTACAATGTCTGCGGTCATCGGCAATCTCACTCAGGGTTCGTGGTACTTCGCGGCAACTGCGTTGAACTCGACGGGACTGGAAAGCGCCCTCTCAAACGAAGTGCAGAAGGTGGTTCAGTAAAGCACCCCGGCGATCACCTGCTGCCTTCGCTGCGAACCCGTGCGAGATTTCGCTCCGCTTCGGCGAAGTACACCGGAGATTGACGCACCGCTTCGGAAAAATAATCGTGCGCCAGGGACAGCTCCTTGTTTGCAAGTGCGATTTCACCGGTGCGGTTGTAGGCGTTCGCCTCACCTTCGACTTTTCTGAAGATTTCCAGTGCCTCGTCGTACCAGCCGAGCTTCGCGTACACCATTCCCAGGTTACGCCACGCTTTGGGATGATCGCTCTGATACGCCACGTCATACAGGTACTTTGCAGCGGTCTTAAGATCACCGGCGAGATACTTCGAGTAGCCGCGGTTGATCTGGACGCTGACGGAGTCCGGCCTGAGGTTAAGTGCTTTGCTGTAGTATTCCGCGGCCAGCCCATGCTCCCTGCGTCCGTCGGCAAGGACACCGAGGACGTTATACGACCGCCAAAGGCTCTTATCTCCCGCGACGGCCTGCTCGAGATAGTGTCGAGCCTTATCGCCCTGATCGGCCTCGAAATACAGGAGGCCGAGACCCTCCAGGGATTCCGGATGTGACGGATCCTGCGCAAGAGCGAGGTTGAAGGTCCTGGCGGCCATGCGGCTGTTGCCCTGAAGCATGTGCAAATGCGCGATGCGAACCAGTATATCGACGTCCGTTACGTCGTACTTGAGCGCCTTGACGCTGTAGAACAGCGCTTTGTCGATGTCACCGTCTCGGTATGCGAGATTGGATTTTGTGATGGCCTCTGCCTTGGAAGCGACAGGAAATTCGGTGGCAAAGAGGAGATCGAGGTTTTCCTTGCCGACCGTGTCGGCGAGGGCACCGTCGGAGTTCCTTGTCTGGGATCCGGCGCACCCGTAAAGAAATCCAAAGCACAACACTATGGCGAGAAACCTTGCTTTACGCAGTTCGATCACTTGACCATCTCCTTGGCAGATGCTGCTCTTGCTTCGTCCGGGGTCGGCTTAAGAAAACGCATCGATAAGCCGCAGGACGGCCGGTCCGATTGCGACGATAAAAAATACCGGGAACATGAAAAGGATCAGCGGAAAGATTAGCTTCGTGGACAATTTCGCTGCCTGCTCCTCCGCTGCCTGCATTCGCTGGTCCCTGAACTCTTCGGAATAGACCCGGAGGGCATCCGCAACGCTGGTGCCGAAGCGCATCGACTGAACCAGGAGGCTTACGAGGCCGCGGATGTCGGTGAGGCCCGTGCGGTCCGCAAGATTCTTGAGCGCGGTCTCGCGCTGTACGCCGGCGCGGATTTCTGCGGTGACGGTGGCAAGCTCGAACGACAATTCCGGATGGCTCACTCCAAGCTCGTCGGCGACACGCTGCAAGGCCGGTCCGAGCCCAAGGCCCGCTTCGACACATACGACCAGCAGATCCAGTGCGTCCGGGAAGCCGTGGCGGAGTTGTTTCATCCGTGACTTCAACTTTTTACTCAGTATGTAATTTGGCGCTAACATTCCCACGCCGGCTGCCATCATCGCGTACATCACGACGCTTCGTGTCTGAAGGTCCGGAAAGAACCGGGCGCCGGCGAATACAACGATCGGCAGGATAAGTGCCAACAGCGTTTTGACGGCGTAGTAGACCTGCAGTGCCTGTGGCGACCTGATGCCGGCACGGATTAGATCTCGTTGGACCTTGTTCCGTTCCAGTTCTTCTTTGGGCAGGACATAGGCGGAAACCGGGCCAACTGCCGTCGCGATCCTGATCGCCAGCCGTCCATCCTTCACGGGCTTCTCATTTATCAAACCCAGTCGTCGCCGGACAGGATTCGTAAAAGCGGCAACCAGCACGCTAATGCCAAGGCCGAAGACAAAAATAGTGGCGGCAACGACGACCACGACAGTGTTGCGAAGGCCCGCCTCATCGCCGACAAAGGATCTTAGAAAGTCAATGAGCGCTTCCATGCGTCAAACCTCTATACGCAGAATTCTGCGTATCCAGAGAATTCCCAGCACCGCCGATATGGCGCCGTAAATAATCATGTTGTGGCCGCGAGGATCTTCGAGCAGTATTGGTAGATAGTCGGGGGTAGTAACCGATATCACGGCAAACAAGACAAGCGGCACTAATGCGAGCACCCATGCGGACATCCTGCCCTCAGCCGTCAGCGTCTTGACCTTGCGATGAAGCTTGAATCTGCCGCGAACGACTGCGGATATCTGCTGCAGAATCTCTGCGAGATTGCCGCCTGTTTCTTTTTGCACGAGTACCGAAGTGACGAGTGCCATCATGGTGACGCTCGGAACTCTGGAAAGCAGCCCTAACATGGCTCGGCGCAAATCATTGCCATAGTTCATATCCCCGAACGTTAATTCGAATTCGCCAGCTATCGGCTCATCCAGGTCTTCTGCGATCATCCGCAGCGTCGCATTGAATGGGTGGCCTGCTCTCAAGGCCCTGGTCATTGTGTCAACAGCGTCCGGAACCTGCTCCTCGATCCTGGACATGCGCTTTCCGCGTTGATGCTTTATCGTCATGAAGGGCAGGTATGCACCGATCGCTCCGGCAATGACCGGTGCAATCGCCATTCGTGTCGTCATCCAGGCGACTACTGCTGCAACAACAGCAAGGGCAACAGCCAGTAACATCACGCGATAGGCCAGGTATTTCTTGCCGGCCTGTTCGATCTGCGCAGCGAGCGCTTCCATCGCCGGCAAACGCTCGAGTTGACGCTCCCACGGGCTAAGGCGCCGGAGGTATTTTTCGCGCAAGAGCGATGCGTACCCGTCCCCTTCGGTGGCAGTCTGGATCTGGTTGAGTTTCTTCAACAGTCTCTTTCGCGCTTTCGCGCTTTCACCGAATACCGGGACGACCATGCCCTGCACCAGCAGAAAGACGGTTACGAAGATCATTGCGACGAATATCATCATTCCGTTGGACATCACCGACCCTCCGGCTCGAACGTTTCGATCGGCAACGTCAGTCCACGTGGCGCGAGCGATTTGTAAAACCCCGGTACGACGCCGGTAGCCTTGAGTCGCCCCAGAACCTTGCCGTTCTCGTCTAGTCCCTGTCGTTCAAAGGAGAAGAGATCGGACATCGTGATGATTTCTCCCTCCATTCCATTGACTTCCTGCAGGCTGGTCAGCCTGCGCGTCCCGTCTTCCAGGCGGGATACTTGAATCACCACGTCTATAGCGGAGGCGATTTGGGCACGCAACGCCTTGATAGGAAAAGCAATTCCGGTCATCGACACCATATTCTCGATGCGGCTCAATGCATCTCGCGGGGTGTTAGCGTGCACCGTGGTCAGGGAGCCGTCGTGGCCGGTATTCATCGCCTGCAACATGTCGAGCGCTTCCCCTCCCCGAACTTCGCCGACGATGATGCGTTCGGGCCGCATGCGCAGGCTGTTCCGAACCAGGTCCCGCGAGGACACTTCACCTCGACCTTCGATGTTGGGCGGTCGTGTCTCCAGTCGAACGACGTGCGGCTGTTGCAGCTGCAATTCGGCCGAGTCCTCAATGGTCACGATGCGCTCGTCGTGGGGAATGAAGCCGGACATGATGTTGAGCATCGTGGTCTTGCCGGCGCCCGTGCCCCCGGAAATAAGTATGTTGAGTCGAGCCTTGACGATGACTTCCAGCACCTTTGCCACTTCGGGCGTGATAGTCCCAAGGTTAACCAGGTCGGCACTGGAAAGGAGCTCGACGGCGAATCTCCGTATCGACATCGAGGGGCCGTCTATCGCGAGAGGAGGGATGATCGCGTTGACCCGCGAACCGTCCTTGAGACGGGCATCTACCATCGGCGACGACTCGTCGATGCGACGGCCGACAGCGGAGACAATCCGATCGATAGTATTCAGCAGGTGTGCATCGTCATGAAACGTGACGTCGGTCTTCACGAGCTTGCCACGCCGTTCGATGTAAACCGACTTGGCCCCATTCACGAGGATGTCGGAAATGGTCTTGTCCGCGAGCAACGGCTCCAGCGGGCCAAGGCCCATAATCTCGTCTTCGATTCTTTTGATGATCACCTTTCGTTGTCGCAAACTCAGCGGCGCGGACTCCTCGGTCATCAACTGGTATGCAATCTCGCGTATTTGCTCGCGAGCCTTCTCATTTTCGACGGATTGCAGCAAAGACAGATCCAGCACATTGAGTAATCTCTCGTTTATGCGTTGTTTCCATTCCTGCTCTGCAGTGGTCAAGGGTCTCATCAGGTCCGACTCGTCAACCTGATCCTTAACGGTGTCCCGTGCAAATGGTATGCGTCCGGCGATTGCCATCAGTGTGCTCCAAGCAGGTTGGGTAAGGTGCGTCCAAGAAAGCCGCTGCGCCGTGTTCCATCGCGATCGGAATCGCTGACCCTGGTTGCCAGCTCCCGAAGCGCTTTGGCAACGGCGGATCCCTTCGCGCTTTGCGTTGCAGGATTGCCAGTATCGATGCTTTCCGACACAAGTTTGTATTGATTCGGGATGACGTGCACGTGGTCGACACGCAGAGTCGTCCGCACATCATCGAGTTCTATAACGGATTTCTTTTCGAATCGGTTGACTACGACTTCAACCACGTCCCGACTCATTCCGAGCTCGCCGGTTATGACGTGCAGGAGCTTTGCGGCCCCGTTTATATGCGCCAGAGACTGCTGAACGATGAGCAGTATGCGCTCCGACCGTTCCAGCACTGTCATGCTGAATGCGTCAATATGGCGCGGAAGGTCAGCGACCACATGATCGTTGTTCTGCAAAAAGACCTGCAGAAGCATATCGACCTGCTCCGGTGATACGTGGACCTGCTGGATAAAGCGATCTGAGGGGGCGGCGAGTAATTTGAGGCCGCTCCCGTGGACGGTCACGAACGCCTCTGCCGCGGCCTGATCCATTTCCGAGATGGCGTCGAGTGCTTCCACCACGCCTCGTTCCGGTGCCAGGTCGAGATAACGTGCCAAACCGCCGAACTGCAGGTCAAGGTCCATCAGTGTCGTACGTCTAGATTCGTCTTTGGCCAATACGCAGGCGAGATTGCTCGCTACGAAGCTGGCTCCCGAGCCTCCCTTGCTGTTTACGACGGTAAGCAGCTTGCCGGAATTGCCAGCCTTCTGTGAGAGTTCTTCACAGACACGATCGAGGCTGTGCAGCAGGTCTGTCTCGGTAAGTGGTTCCGGGAGATAATCGCTTGCCCCTGCCCGCATCGCAAGTCGCATCGCGCCCGCGTCACCGGCAGGCCCGAAGACGAGCAGCCGCGCGCGCTGGTTCGGGTTCAGCGTCGCAAGATATTCGAGTTCCCCGTAGCCGGGAACGTAATGAAGTATCAGGACGTCCGGGCGTGGGTGAACGTCGTGCAGCGGATCCGTGTGACCGTTTACGACGACCCGCGTGTTTACGTTGAATCGCCCATGCATGCGCAACTTGGCGGTCACTGCATTCGCAGCAGCCTCCGAGCGGCTTGCCACCAGTATCTTTATCCGTGACACCATTTGCCTCCAGTCGCCCTTGCCTTCAACACGCTGTGACCGCGCCCTCACGCGGTATACCCAGACTTTCGCGCGGCAGTGTCGCCGTGAAGCTGGTTACCGGGATCAGCTGAGAAAACCCGGGTATGAATGTCTGCAGTTGAAAGCCGCCGTTGATTCCGACCCTCACATAACGAATGTTCTCGAATCCGGCTCCACCAGGGCTCGCAACCAGCGTTCCGTTGGCATTCAGGTATTCAACATCCACGTGCTGAGTCTGCAGACCTGCCACGATGGGGCTGGACCCTACATCGCCCGACGCGTTGAACACTGCAATCTGCGCGATCGCAGGGTCGCCCACCGAACACACAGCTGCTACTCGCGCGCCGCGTCTCGTTGCTTCGTTCAGTGCTGCAACAGAAAAATACAGGCGGCTGATATCGATGACAGCAATAATAACGGTGAGCAATACGCCGGCGACAATAGCGAATTCGACTGTCGCCAAACCCGATTGTCTGATGCTGTTCCTCACAGCGCCCTCATCCGGACCGAGGCTTCCAGGCTGAAGCCTAGCGAGTGATCAGGACCAAAGCCGAACGCAGGAAGAACGGAGCCAATGATTCCAGTATAAGTATAGGTCGCCCGTACCTCGACGATTTCGACCGCGACTCCCGTTACAGTCACGGCACCAACAGTAAAATTTGGCAGGACCGGTGTGCCGGATCCCGAGGTGTCCCCGAAAACGACGAGGCTCTGGGTGTCGCTTATGATGTCTGGCCTCAGGTCGAAAACTTTGCCACCGTGATTAAATGATACGCCGGCCGCGTAACGCGCTCCGTCTCTGACAGCTTTCGTGAGCGTGTTGTGTTGCACGAACACGTTCGTCACTTCGGCCGACGCAAGCATCAGGAAAAGCAGTATCGGAAGGCAAATCGCCGTTTCGACCAGGGCGAGTCCTTCCTGACGACGTGGTTGTCCGTAGTTGGCGCTCATGAGTCGTTTGAGTCAGGATCTTTGTACAACTGAATCACGTAGGGGCCTTCAGCATCGTTTGGGTCCGGTCCCGGGGTGCCGCCGGATACGCAATCGGTAACGAACTGACCGAAGATATTCTTGTCTGAACCGCCGAGGATCGGCTGCAACAGGAAGAAACAGGCAAAACCATCGACGTCAAGCGTCGATTGACCACTCTCGTCGCCGGTGCAGTCTGCGACCGGTAAGGCGATCACACGTCGCCCGTAAGCTCCTGTTGGAGGCGGGTATTGATGCGGGCCGTTTTGCGAATGGCTGATGTAGTCCGTGTAGGAATAGTTGATCTCATCGGCAAATTCCTTTACCTCCCCGTTCTGGAACACCGTACGCGATGCATCGTTGTCCGTCGTCAGTTCAGGCGATGGTGCAGTGACGACAACATCCGGAGGGTAGTCTTCCAGGTTCACGCCGCCGCCACCACCACCGCCGAAACGAGTGTTGAAGCCTTGTATTGTCGGACCTGCCATCACTCCCGGTTCGGTTTCCACAGCCTGATCGGAAGCAAGGCACTCGCCGAAGCCTCCGGCCATGTTCTCGCGCAGGCAGGGACCGGCGCCGCCGCCAGAGCCGCAGTCCATCCGAAGCAGCTTGTAATTGCCCGGCCCGACGTCGTCGTGGCTGCCGGGACTTGGCTTGAGAACTTGCAACTGGTCCGACTGAAACCCGAAGAGTGGCTGGCTTATGTCCTCGGCGCAAACAACGAGTGGCGCGACGTTACAGGCAGTGTCGATAGTGGGGCTCGGTCCGGCGACTGCCGACGCGGCGACAGGAATCTCATCGATACCCAGAACCCTGGACAAGGTTGTCTGGATGTCGAAGTTTTCCGCTATCACGCGGACGTACGGACCTTCCAGTGCCCCAGGGGTGAACGGATCGACGGTTTCCGAATACTGAATCGTTACCGTGATTTCACCGGCATCGTAAGCATCGTTTAACTCGTGGTTTCCGGGGCCATCAGCAATTTGTCCGAGCAGGCTCATCGCCGCAGCGGTTGCCTGCCCTGTGTCGGCGACGAGGCTGATTTCCTTTGCTGCTGTCAAAGCTGCCGCGTCGACAAAGTTCTGCAGTCGGGTCTTGTTTGCCAATGCGTGACTGCTGTCGAGCGCGAGACCGGCCACGGCCAGGATGGCGAGTAGCCCGACCACGACCAACGGCATTGCGATGCCGCGTTGTCCGTAGCGCAACGTTGCTGGCGTGATAGCCCGTTTATGGATTCCAGTACACATACTCAGCGCCCGTCCGTTCTTGCGTCGATTCGGTTCTAGTTGAAGGGGCGCATTATGAGAGCGCCTCTGTCCTCAGTCGGGTCTTCGGCGTTGTTACGATGACTATCCACGACATCGTTGAGACGATCCGGGTTCCCTCCTTCAAGCGGCTGCGGATCCGGGTTATGAGCCGCATCCAGGTTGTAGATCTGCTGCTCGGTCATGTGACGCACGGACTCGCCAAACTGCGCTTCCGTGTCGCCTTGGTTGGCGCATCCCGCAAACACCATCGTCGCAGCGATAGCGGCAGCCATTCTTGCTTCAGTTTTCCAGTGCATGGTCGTCATTCCTATTCCACTTCGTGGCCATAGCCGGCTCGAGCGTTGCTGCGCGGAGCCCGGCCTTCCAGCTTGCCGCCCAGAAAGAAGCCGATGTCTCCGGCTTCTGCAAAGTTATCGGTCGGCAGGCGAATGTCGGCCGGCAATACCGGTTTTGCCAGATGAGGCGTGACGAGAATCAGCAGCTCGGTCTCTCCCTTTTGAAAGTTCTGGCTTCGAAACAACACGCCGAGACCCGGTATATCGCCAAGGCCAGGAAATTTGGTTACCACCTCTCTCATGTTTTCATTGATGAGCCCGGCAATTCCGATCGTCTGTCCATCGGCCAGCTCGACTGTCGATTCCGCACTGCGCGTAGATAACGACGGGATAATGAACAAAGACGACACGCCATCCCTCTGAACGGCGACGGAGTTGTTATTTACAAGTTCGCTGACGGCGATGCCTAGCTTCAGATTGATGCGTCCGGAATCGAGCACGACCGGCAGAAATCTTACGCCGACGCCGAACTTCTTGAATTCGATCGTCACCGCGCCATTCTGCTGGGGTACGGGAATCGGAAATTCGCCTCCTGACAGAAATTCAGCCTCCTGTCCCGTCAGAGTTGTAAGCGTTGGCTCTGCGAGAATCTTCGCCAGACCCTTTTCCTTGGCCGCATCGAACGCCAGGTTGAAAAGAAACTCTTCGGTCAGAAGACTTGCAAAGAAACCCTTGTCCTGGATAACCATGGGGTTTGGCGCAAATTCGTCGATGACCGGCCCGAACGGTGCGGGCTCGCCAAACACGGGTATCCGAATGTCGTTCGGGGCAAATAACGCATCGGGAAACGACGCGCCGCCGTTGACGCCGCCTACGTTCCAGCGGCTGCTTCGGGTCAGAATGGTGTTGAATCGCACGTCCAGCCGCTTGAGCTCCGTGCGGGAGATTTCAGCGACCTTTACCTCCAGCATGACCTGTTGCACTCCGCCGACGCTCATCATGTTGATGACGTCGCCAACCTTGTTTTCCTCGACGTTCGCTGCACCGAATTCGGTTCCGCCCTGTTGGGACATCCCTGTCCCTGCACTCTCCTTGAAATAACCCTGGGCTATGCGCAATGCGGCGCTCATGTTGCCGACGTTCGACACTCGTCCGGCAAGCACGATGTTTCGCTGCGCGGAGTACACTTCGATTTTCTCGTCGGGCATGAGGTGGTGCAATTTGGCCTTGAGTGCCTGAAGATCGTGCGTCACTTCGACACTCACCGTGCCAATGAGCTGTTCGTCCCTGTCCCAGAGCAGAACGTTCGTGGTGCCCAGATCCTTACCCAGAACATAAAGCTGGCTCGAACGAAGGATGAGAATATCCGCAATGTCCGCGTTGCCGACCGAGATTCTGGCCGCCGGTGCATCGAGCGATACGACACGCGATTTGTAGAGCGGAACTACCAGAGAATTATCCACACCGCCTCCCAGGCGCACGCCCTGTCCTGTTGCAACCGGTGCATAAGCCGACAGTGCCAGCAGTAAGGCTAACGCCCTGAGCGTCAGGCATGGGTTGGCTATTCCGGACGAATTCATGAGAGCTTCCTTTTTCTGATCTTGGTCATATCCCTGATCCCGGGCGGCTATGCACCGCCTGCGACCCATCCTTACATTCAATTCTTCGTTTTCGTCTGTTCGACTTCCGTACCGCGAATAACCGTGACGGTCGTGCCCGTGTTGACCGGGCGTGGCGCAGCGGCGACGCGCACCGGCGGCGGCGCCGCTTTCGGTTTTGGCTCAACGATGTCAAAGGCCTCGGGATTCCGAAGCGTCAATTGGATGGTGCCTTCGGTGCGTGCCTTGACGACCACTTCAGCCTGTGCCGGCGTCATCTCGAGCGTGACCGCACGTACGATCACGGGTTCGTTCTCATTCGCCGCCGCTGTCTGGTCGACGGCCAGTACCTTGATGTTCTTCAGAATGGTTTCCGTAACCGCCCGCTGGTTTTCCTTTCTCGATGACAGTATGTCGACCGTGTTACCGGGTAGGAGAAAGCCGGCGACTCCGATCACGTCATCCACGCGAACGGTAATGGCCCGCATGTTCTTGTCGATCAGTGCCGCCAGGGTGCTGCCGCGTTCATGGGCCGCGAACCGTTCGTTGACGAGTATCTCGCCACGCGCTATCGCAGTGGTGGACACCTGGCCCGCAACCTCGTCGAAGCTCGTGAACGCACCGCTAGGCAATACGTCCAAGGGAACTTCGATATATTTGAGGTGCCGCCCTTCGACCTTCGTCGCGAACGGAATAGCCAGTGCAGCCGCAACCACCCGGTGGACGTCGGGTTGGGCGCTGGCCTGGGTCACGAGTTGTCCATTCACCCAGACGTTAGCGACCCACGCAGCCCCCGCCGCCATCAGCAGCGACAGAAATATCAGGACCAGTCCTCTACGCTTAGCCATTTCTTTTATCTCCTACGGTATCGATCGCCGTTCCGCTGGGTCGTTGTAGCCTGCCAGCGGTACGAAATAGTTGTTCCACGCCCATCGCATGTGCTCTTCCGTGATTCGGCCCGACCCGTTCGCATACGTTGCATAGTCCACCGCCATGCCGAGCAGATCGCGGGGATGACAGGGCAAAAGGGGTATTCCGTTGTGGCCGTGAAGCTCGTGCAGGACGTAATCCAGTACCTGTGCCTCGCAGACGACCTGAAACTGGCGGCAGTTTTCGTTCCATATTTCCGTGTATCTCTCGACGGACAAGGGTGAGAACTTGATCTTGTACCCAATGCGCCGCAAGAACGCTTCGTCGGCCAGTTCCAAGGGATGAATATTGGTCGACATCACCAGGACGACGTCGAACGGTACCGAAAAGTGCTTCCCGGATCCGAGATCCAGGTAGTCTTTCTTCTCTTCCAGGGGCACGATCCAGCGGTTGAACAGTGTCTGCGGCTGGATGCGTTGCCGGCCCATGTCATCGATGATGAAGATGCCGTTGTTTGCCTTGAGCTGCAGCGGTGCCTCGTACAGCCTTGCCGCCGGGTCGTAGCGCACTTCCAGCATCTCTGCGGTCAGCTCACCTCCGGTGACGGCGCAGGGACGTTCGCAGATGAGAAAGCGCGGGTCATGGCCCCGATCGAGCATCGGCATGGTTTCCACGCCGTCGGGACGAACAACCTTGTGCAGCATGGGATCAAAAAGCTGGATGACGGTGTCATCTACCGAAATGGCGTGAGGAACCAGCGTCAGGTCGCGGAAGAGGCGAACCAGCTTCTGCGATATAAAGGTTTTGCCGGTGCCCGCGGCACCATACAGAAATATTGCGCGGCCTGAATTCAGTGACGGGCCGAGCTTATCGAGCAGCTCGAGGTCCAGCGCCACGTCCTGGAATGCAGCGTGCATTTCGCTTTGCGTGACAGTCCGTCCGTGCACCGTCTGGGCTCGAACGATTTGGGCATACAGCTTGAGCGGCACAGGTGCTGCGCCTACGTAACCGCTGCGCATCATCGCATCCAGTGCGGATGCGCGGCCGCGATCCGTTAACGCGTAAGACAAGGCCCTGGCATCCCGGGTGGGACGCACCTCTACCCGAGCCTCGCTGCGCAGGAAGTTGAGCACCCTCTCAACGATCGAACCGCTTAACGCTACCGCGGCGCTCAGCTCGCCGATCGTCAGCGTGCCGCGATCCAGAATGTGTTTTGAAATGAGGTCTGCGATGAACGTCTCTGTCAATCCGGTATCCGACAGGTTCGCCGGCCGTGGCGCCAATCTTGCAACTCGTGCCTGTCCCAGGTCGTCGACGCGCAGAGGGGACAGATCGCTCTCCCGAGTCTCCATACTCATGTGATGCTTACCTCAGTTAGCAGGCCCAGGTAGACCAATGTGGCGAAGGTACCGGCCGTGATTGCAACCGCGTAGGGAATTTCTGCTGGACGCACGACTGAAGATGATGCTGCATCGTCCACTGCACCATTTTTCCCGGTAGTGAAACGTGAGACGTGCGATAGACGCGACGCAACGCCGGGCTTAAGAACCAGCCATATCAGATAAAGTACACCGAGAATGCCACCCGCCATCATGCTCGCAAAACCAGCGACAACCGCGCCCCAGGCACCAAGAATGCTGCCGACGACCCCGAGCAGCTTGATGTCACCAGCGCCCATGCGGCCCAGTACATGCAACGGCATCAGCATAAGAAGTCCAATTATTAAGCCGGCAACCGAGTCGACAAGTCCCGCCAGACCATCGGCGAGGCTGTTGAGAAACAGTGCCGTCATCAGCGTCGGTAAGAGAACCGCATTCGGGATACGCCGAGTGCTCAAGTCCGTTGCACTGCAAAAAATCATCAGCGCGACAAGCATAAGCACCTTTACCAGTTGGATTGAATCGCTGAATTCCATAATTATCGTAGATCCAGTTGCACGCGTTTCCGACTCCTGCCAAGTCGTGGAAATCCGGCAGGCCGACTCAGACCTGCCGAAGTCCACGGAGCGATCTCCTTCGATTAATTCGTATTGATCGCGGTAATCAGGCCCTGAATTACGCCGTCAACAGTCGTGCCTAGCAGCGTGAACGATGCCACTACAGCAGCGCTGATGAGACCAGCGGCAACCGCATACTCAACGATTGTCAGTCCTTCTTCGTCTTGCAGAAACTTCATTACTTTCGTCTTCATTGTCGACTCCTTGCTTGTTGTTTGCAGTCATATGACTTTCGACGGTCTTCTCCGGGAGAATCTGCCGCAAATTGCGACATCATGTCCGTGTTCGGCAGTTCCGCACTTCGTGTGCAGTTCCCCAGGTAGTCGCAACGGTAAGGGAGATGACAAGAGGCAAATAGAAGTATGTTGTGAATCAACGTGATTATTTTGCGGCTTTATGCGAGCCGCACGCCCTGCAGGGCAGTCGTTCCGCGGCAGGCGACATAATCGGCTTCAGTCGCACCGCTCGATTGGTCAAACTGTGACGCACTACCGCTTCTGATTTGTGACGCGATAGGCCGCGTTTTCCGGTGCGTCCGGGTACTCTTCAGCACCCGGTTCGCACAAAAAGAACCAATGCGCAAGCCAGTATTGCTTTGGGTCGACCTGACCATCTCCTCACGGCACGCGGAGTTACCCGACGTGTTCACGGAATCCTGCGACATCCGGATATGCCCGAAGCCGAATGAGCTGTTCGAGGAGATCGAAAAGGGCGGCATCAATGGCGTCTGTTTCGACATGGACTATCCGGATCGGAGGGGACTCGAACTCCTTCGAAAAGCCAAGTCTTCCTTTCCGTCGTTGCCGATTTTGTTCGTAACGTTGCAGCATTCCGAATCGCTGGCAGTATGGGCGTTTCGCAGCAGGGTTCTCGACTATCTGGTAAAGCCCGTTTCCCGGCGCGAGTTCCAGCGGCCCTTGCAGGCGCTGCGCCGCATGTCCGACGTCAGCCCGACTCAGCACGGGCGAAAGCCGTTGGATTTCCTGGCAGACATTCCGTCCGAAGTCCCCCACAAGTCCCGAGTGGACGACGTCGCGTTGTTGCCGGCGGTTTTTTACGTCAAACAAAAGTTTTGCGAGAAGATCCGCAGCGAGGAAGTCGCCGATGCCTGCGGCATGAGTACCTTTCGCTTTAGCCGTGCGTTTCACGAAACCTTTGGCCTGACATTTCAGGACTACGTCCTGCGCTATCGCATACTGGAAGCCTGCCGCCTGTTGCGCCACCCGGACGCGAATATCACCAAGGTCGCTTACTCGGTGGGCTTCAACGACGCCTCATACTTCTCACGGACCTTCCGGCGCTTCATCGGCACATCGCCATCCGATTACTGCGCAGAATTCGAGCTCGACCAGTCGGAACTGGACATCTCCGCCATTCGTCTGATGCTGAAACTGCCGGATACAGGCTGAGATTCCCGCGGGGCGCCGTCCCCGTCGTGAACGCGCATCCTGCGAACCAACGGCCTTGAAAGTGCGCTATAACTAACTTGAGAGAAACGGGCCGGGACTAGCACCATACCCTCAACGGCAGCCCAGACCGGCGTGTCCGAGGCCGCTGTGAACATGGGTGCCCCATATATAGCCATAGAGTGGCGTTACAGCCTTCCGAAACAACGCCTGGCTGGGCCGATGTCCTTCCCAGCGTCGTTGCATTAAAATGAGGGAAAACCTGCAGGTCTTCCTGTGAGACAGCTACAAATATTCATATCGTCTCCTGGCGATGTATTCGAAGAACGCGCCATTGCCCAGCGCGTCATCGAGCGTTTGCAGAGCGAATATGCGGGCCGTGTCGTATTGCAGCCGATTCTCTGGGAGCACGAGCCCCTCGTCGCTTCATCGACCTTCCAGGATCAGATCATCCGCCCGTCCGAGACTGACGTCGTCGTGTCCATTCTCTGGTCGCGCCTGGGCACCCGGTTGCCAAGAGGCTTTGTCCGGGAGGACGGCTCCCGGTACGACTCCGGAACGGAATACGAATTCGAAGACGCCATCGCGGCCTTTCGTAAGAACGGCAAGCCGGACCTGCTGGTTTACAGAAAGACCGCGCCGCCCTCGGTGCGCCTCGACGACGAAGAGGAGTTGCTGGAGCGGCTGCAGCAGAAAAAGAAACTCGACGAGTTCGTCAGCCGTTGGTTTCACGACAAGGCCGAAGGCACCCTGATCGCCGCCTTCCACGCGTTCGACTCGCCGAGCGACTTCGAGAGTCTGCTTGAAGCACATCTCCATAAACTGATTGAGCGCAAGCTGCCAGATACCGGCGCTGCGGCAGGCGAAGCCCCGGCAGTCTGGAAAAAGGGCTCTCCCTTCCGCGGACTGCACGCATTCGAATTCGAGCATGCCCCGATCTTCTTCGGACGCACGAAGGCGGTGTCGGACATTCTTCAAGGGCTGCGAAACCAGGCCGCCGACGGCCGCGCCTTCATCCTCGTCCTTGGCATGAGCGGCGGCGGCAAATCGTCCGTAGTCCGGGCCGGCGTGCTGCCCATGCTGACCCAGCCTGGCGTCATCGAGGGCGTCGCCTTGTGGCGCCGCGCGATATTCCGTCCGGGCGATACGCCGGGCGATCTGTTTACGGGGCTCGCATCCGCCCTGCTTCGCGACTATGGCCTGCCGGCGCTGGACTCCGAATCGGAAGGCCCGGCGAACCTCGCACAGGTCCTCAGGGACTCGCCGCAGTCCGCGGTCATGCTCATCAAGTCGGCGCTGGACCAGGCGGCGGCCGGGCAGTCCAGGGCCGTCCCCGGCGACGGGAGAATTCAGTCGAGACTTGCGTTGGTCATCGACCAGATGGAGGAGATGTTTACCCAGGAGGGGATCACAGCAAAGGAACGGAAGTCCTTTGCCAACACGCTCGATGCACTGGCTCGCTGCGGCCGCGTATGGATCATCGGCACCCTGCGGAGCGATTTCTATCCCCGCCTGACGGACCTTCCTGTAATCGGCGCATTAAAGGACGGCGACGGTCAGTACGACCTCATGCCGCCGGTCGCCATCGAAATCGGCCAGATGATACGCCTGCCGACGCGAGCCGCCGGCTTGCGCTTCGAGGAGGACTTCGCCAGCAGCGAGCGTCTGGACGACATACTGCGGGATGCGGCCGCCGAGCGCCCGGAGATTTTGCCGCTGCTGCAGTTTACGCTCGAAGAGCTCTATCAGCGGCGCACCCCTAACGGCACGCTGACCCTGGAAGCCTACCGCGAACTGGGTGGCGTGGAGGGATCTCTGGCGCAGCGCGCGGAGACCGTTTTCCTGGAGCTGCCACCCGACGTTCAGGCGGCGTTGCCGAAAGTACTGAACACGCTGGTCAGCATAGAGCAGGACGGGCACGAGACCATCGGGCGGAAGCGCGCGCCATGGAGAGATGCGACGAATCCGCAGGTCCGCACCTTGCTGGAGACCTTTGTGGCGGCTCGCCTTTTCGTCACCGAGCTGGCGGACGACGGCGGCGCAGTCGTCACAGTGTCGCACGAGGCCCTGCTCTGGCACTGGCCGAGAGTCAGCGAATGGGTCGATCAGAACCGCGAAAACCTGAGGATTCGCGGGCGCATCAGTGTCGCGGCGGAACGCTGGGCCAGCGATCAGCGGCCGTCCGACCTGCTGTTGCCGCGCGGTAAACCGCTCGGCGAAGCGGAGACCCTGCTGGAGCAGGATATTGATCTCAATGTCACCGAGGCAGACTTCATCAATGCATCGATGGCAAAAGCCAGGCGGACGCGGCAATTAAAGGGCGGGGTCGTCGTAATGCTGGCGTTCCTGGCCATCACGGCGGGCAGCGCCGCTTTCCTAGCCAACGAGCAGCGTACCCGGGCCATCGAAGCTCAAAGTCGGGCGGAGGTTGAAGCTGAAACTGCGAGGCGCACGACGGAATTCATGGTTGGATTATTCGAAGTCTCGGATCCCAGTGAAGCGCTCGGCAACAGCATAACGGCGCGCGAAATCATGGATCGCGGTGCCGAGCGAATTGAAACCGAACTCTCGACACAGCCCACGATTCAGGCAACCCTGATGGGAGCGATGGGAGCAGTTTATACAAGTCTCGGTCTGTACGAGCAGGCCGCGCCGCTGTTGCAGAGTTCACTGGACAAGCTCCTCGAGGCATACGGGGAACAGCATCTCGAGGTTGCAAGAACCTATCATCGCCTTGGTGAGGTACTCTCGCGACAGGCAAATTACACCGAAGCTGGCAAGGCATTGCGAGCGGGCCTCGCCATTCGGCGCGAACTGCTCGGCGAGGAGCACCTTGAGGTCGCGGAGAGTCTCGCCGGTCTCGCCGAAGTGCTGACGCATGAAGCCGACTTCGAAGGCGCTGAGCCGCTGTTGCGACAATCTCTGGAACTCCGTACCAGGCTTCTGGGCGACGAGGACCTGGAAGTTGCCCAGAGTCTTGAACGGCTTGGCCTGAACCTGTTTGATCAGGGCGACCTCGACGCGGCCGAACCCTACCTGCGCCAGGCCATCGATATTCGCAGACGCCTGGCGGGCGGTAACCCGCTGCCGGACCTTGCAAACGGCCTGAACGACTTAGGTTACCTCCTCTATGCAAAAGGTGAACTCGAGGAAACCGAAGCGCTTTGGACAGAGGCGCTGGAAATGAATCGGCGGCTGCTTGATGCGGCACATCCCGACATCGCATTCAATTTGTCCAACCTCGCGCTCGTCTCGCACGACAAGGGTAACTACAAATCGGCGGAATCGCTTTATCGCGAAGTGCTCGAGATTCGCCGCCAGGCATTGGGCGAAGAGCACCCGGATATCGCTTCCACGCTCAACAACTTCGCGTTTCTTCTGTACGACATGGGAGATCGTCGAGCAGCGATAGACATGGAAACCGAGGTGGTTGCGATGTACCAGCGCTTCTTCCCGGACGGGCACCCGGCGCTGGCAGGCGCACTCGCAACGCTTGGGGGATGGCTTACACGGGAAGGGCGATTTGCCGAGGCGGAGCCGCTCCTTGATGAATCGTTGGTGATGCGCCGAACCTTTCTGGGGGCGACGCATCCCGAGGTCGCCGGCGGCATGACGAGTCTCGCCCACCTCTACCTGTTGACGGGTCGTGCCGAGGAAGCGCGCAAGCTGGCGAGTGAGGCCCGCTTGATGTTCGGCGAGCTGCTGCCATCCGGACACTGGCGAACCGCCTGGACGGCCGCGATAGAGGGAGCCTCGCTGAGCGCACTGCGCCAATTTGGCGCTGCCGAACCGCTATTGCTGGAGAGTTACGAGACGCTCCGTCAGAACCCCGCAGGTGGCAGCCGGGCAGGCTACGTCGATGAAACCAGAGGATTTCTGGTCACTTTGTACCAAGCGTGGGGCAAGCCGGAAGCGGCAGCGAAGCACCTCCGCGGAAACTCGATTGCGTCGAACTAGCCGACATGAATATTCGAAAAAACTCCTTAAATTTACATAACATAGGTCCGGCTGCCTGGAAATGCGTGGTCCGCATTCCGGAGGGACAAGCAAACACAACTACCGATGGCGGCCATTCGAAAAACCTGCTAGCTTACGCACATCCGAAGCTTCTCCGACGGTGTCGATAGCCCCTTATTGACGACTTCGGCATAACAAAAAATCGGATTGACGATCTGTCAGATCCAGTTGGCTTGACCGGGATCTTGTGGCCCGGTCTCAGAGATCTGCCGGATACCGATCCGGGAGAGTGAAAATCATGACGATATTAAGAACAGTGCGTCGACGTGCGTACTACACCGGTATCTGCGCCCTGATACTGGCGATGGGTACGAGCCACGCAGCGAAACCCGGTGCCGTCGCGAACGACGACGAGGTAGATACGAACGGCGGCGACGGCGAAACTGTCGTCCACATTCCCGTTCTCGAAAACGACTCGGACCCGGACAATCTCATCGTTGACCTCATTGTTACTACGCCGCCGGGATTCGACGGGATGGCGGTCAGACAAGGACCTGACCTTGACATTGATGACCCTGGCTCGTTGGATGTTATCCACGTCGATTACAACATAGCGCCGGGATTTGGCGGAACGGAAACGTTCACCTATGAGATCGTGGACAAGAACGGAAAGACATTGGACTCTGCCACCGTTACGATCGAGGTAGACGGCTTGTCCGCTACAACAAAGGCAGGCTCAAACAAGGTCGTGTTTGGTGGCGCAGCATTCCCCGACAGCAACGTACCGTTGTCCGCGGTCGGCGAACTGGCTAAAGACGACGGCACATCCGAGGTTCGGTGCTGCACCGTTAGCGATCCGAGGGTCAGTGCAGGCAAAGGTCAGACGGTCACCTTCCAGTGGACTCCGTTCGATCTCGGCGCTGCATTGAGTTCGGCTCCCGGCTGTCAAGCCATGCCCGATCCTGGTCCGGGTACCCTCATCGTCCCCCGGCACTTCGGCGTACACACGAAAAACCTGGGGTCAACGAAGCCGGAAGAATACAGGTTTGGCGTCTGCGCTGTGGATACCAACGCGGGTTGGGTCGGGCCAGTGCAAGTAGACATCGTTGCTGAGCCGGTTGTCGGCTATGAGGTCGATTGTAAAACTGATCTGGGAGTCGATAAGCAGCCGCTGACGCTTGGGCTGTCGATGGATCCAAAGGAATTTACGGCGCCGCTAATGCGGCCGATCACCAGCGAGTGCGACCCACGCGGCGTTACCCGGTGGTCGACATGGTACTTTGTCGTCAACGCCGTGCATCGCATTGACAAAGAGAACTCGAGGGGCTATGTGGCCAGCTTGTTCAGCGTGCTCAAGTCTATGATCGAGGAGATGCGGAAGACAGGCGCTGCCGACAGCACGTTTCTCAGAGACGTGAAGAACCTTGTGCTGCAGGCAGACGGTCCTTCCACTCCGCCGGAGTCGAGCATGGATTTCCTGGACAATGCCACACTCCTGGCTCTGGGCCCCTGGGATGGGTATCCGTATTCACCAAACCCGTATTCACCAAATAATAACAGCTTCAGCGATCCGAAAGGGGAACTGGTGAGCCACCTTGCGGCACTGCGATACGCGGTCTGCAGCGAGCTCGCATGGCCGGGGGCGCTTGAGGAGTGCAGAATGCATCCTTCCGTCAACGCAGCTTTGCCGCCGTTGCCGTAACCGCCCCGGGGAAGCCGGCAACGATTCGCGGCCTGACGTACGGCGTCAGCTGACAGGCAGGGGAGTGGCGACCGCCACTCGCCTGCTCAACGTTGCCTCGCTCGCTCGCGGAATAGGGTAATCTGCCGCTTCATGTCTGCGATGGATACCGACAACTTTGGCGCGCACTTCGAATCCGCGCTGCCGCTGGTCGTGGCCGTCACCGGACACCGAGACCTCGTCCCCGCAGAAATCCCTCTTATTCGGGAGAAAGTCGAGGCTCTCTTTCAGCTGCTTGCCGAGCGCTATCCCGACCGACGGCTCTCCGTGATGTCATCCCTGGCGGAAGGCGCCGACCAACTCGTCGCCGAAGTGGCGCTCGGGCGCGGCATCGGGTTGACCGTGCCGCTGCCGATGCCGAAGGATCTCTACCTGCAGGATTTCGAGACACCCGCCGCACGCGCAAGCTTCGAGGCCCTGCTCGGCCGGGCCAGCGAGGTCTTCGAACTGCCGCTGGCGAAGGGCAATACCGTCGAGCAGATTGCCCGACCGGGCGTCGCAAGGAACCGGGAGTACGCGCAGGTGGGCGTGTTTCTGTGCGCGCACTGCCACATTCTTCTTGCATTGTGGGACGGCAAACCCGGTACCGAACTCGGCGGCACCGGCCAGGTGGTCAAGTTCCATCATGACGACATCATGCCGGGGTACACACCGAAGACCGTGGCCACGCAACAGATGCTGGTCGACGACGAAAGCGATCTCGTCTATCACATCGTATGCTCGCGGGATCGCCCCGACGGCGCGCCGCATGGCGATTTCCGGCCGCTGCAGTGTTTCTGGTTTACCAAGGACAAGGATACGCCCCGTAGCGACGAGATACCGAAACAGCATCAGGTTATTTTCGAGCGAAGCGCAGAGTTCAGCCGAAGCGCGATGAAGTTTGCCGATCAGATAAACCGCGAAAGCTATTCGCTTCTGACGGCCGAGACATCAGGCTTTCTACCGAAGGGAAGCGGGGACATCAACCGTGTCTTCTGCATGGCAGACTGGCTGGCAATCCACTTTCAGAAGAAAACGCTCACGGTGCTCCGGGTAACGCACGTCCTCGCATTCCTTATGGGCCTCATGTTCATCCTGTACTCCGACTACGAGACATGGCCCTACTACATGTTTGCTTTTCTGCTGTTCTTCGTGATTGCCGCGGGTACGCAGCACGTTGCGAAGCAGAACGGCTGGACCCGCAAGTACCTCGACTACCGGGCGCTCGCGGAAGGCCTTCGCGTGCAGTTCTACTGGGCGGCGGCCGGCGTGACCAACGAAAACGAGTCCAAGTTTACGCACGATAATTTTCTGCAGACCCAGGACCCCGAGCTCGGCTGGATCCGCAACGTCATGCGAGTTGCCGGCACACGCTGCGATGCCGCGCCGAGTATCACCCCGGCCGGGCTCGAGTTCGCCCTGAAGGAATGGATCGGAGACGACAATACCGGGCAGCTCGGCTACTACCGGAAGAAGGTTAGTGAGCGCGTCCGCAAGAACCGTTTTACGGAACGTCTGGGCACGGTCAGCCTCATGACGAGCGTAGTCGTAGTCGTCCTGTTCGTCGTCGCAGAATCCAGCATACCCGACAACCTGCGCGATCCTCTGATAGTCGCAATGGGCGCCATGCTGCTGCTGTTCGGCGTGCGTCAGGGTTATGCCTTCAGCACGGCGGAGAAAGAGCTGATCAAGCAGTACGAGTTCATGCTGCGAATTTTTCACAACGCGCGCCGCCGTATCGACAACGCCGGCGACGTCACCGAGCAACGGCAGGTGTTGCAGGCGCTCGGCGGGTCGGCGCTGGACGAGCATGCGGAATGGATACTGATGCACCGGGATCGTTCACCCGACCAGTCGGAGATCTGGCGCATGGGCAACTGACGGGTTTCGGGGCTTGAAAATTTCCGGCGGTATACATATAAGAGCATGGACTGTTGATTCGTTTGGCGGGGCCCGGGGACCCTCGCCGCCAGACCAGAGGCAGCTTGACGGCGATGAGGATTGCGCAGGTTTCCCCGCTCATCGAATCGGTACCCCCGCTCCTGTACGGCGGCACCGAGCGGGTTGTATCGAGTATCACGGAACAGCTGGTGGCGGTCGGCCACAACGTGACACTGTTCGCATCGGCGGATTCACAAACGAACGCACATCTGGTCGCTTGCGCGCCCTCCGCGCTGCGGCTGGAACCGCGCTCTATCGACCCTTTGCCGCACTACATGCTGATGCTGGAGCAGATCCGGCGCCGCGCAGATCAGTTCGACCTGATTCATTTTCATATCGACTATCTGCACTTTCCGCTGATGCGCAAACTGCCGGTTCCGCACGTGACGACGCGGCACGGCCGGCAGGACCTGTGGGATCTCGAACCGTTGTTCGCCGCCTATCCGGACATGCCCTTGGCGTCGATCTCCGACAGTCAGCGGCAACCGCAGCCGCATGCCAACTGGGTGGCAACCGTCTACCACGGCTTGCCTCGGGAAAAATACAGCCTCTCCCGGCGTGGCGGCGACTACCTGGTGTTCCTTGGCCGGCTGTCCCCGGAAAAGCGGGTTGACCGCGCCATTGAAATTGCACGACGGGCGGGACGTGAGCTGGTAATCGCCGCGAAAGTGGACAAGGCGGATCAGGAGTACTTCGAGAGTTGCGTGCGGCCATTGCTGGCTCGCCCCGGGGTCCGCTACGTCGGCGAAGTGGGCGACAGGGGCAAAGTCGAGCTGCTCGGCGGGGCCGCAGCTCTGCTGTTTCCAATCGACTGGCCCGAACCGTTCGGCCTGGCGATGATCGAAGCGATGGCGTGTGGAACACCGGTCATAGCATGGCGCTGCGGTTCCGTGCCGGAGGTCGTCGACGATGGCGTCACCGGCCGTATCGTCGACAGCATCGACGAAGCCGTGGTCGCGGTCGACGAGGTGCCGGCGTTCGACCGGGGCGCGGTACGCAGGCGCTTCGAGGAACGTTTCAGCGCAGAGCGCATGGTCGACGACTACCTGACGATTTACGAGCTGGCGGTAAGCGCGGCCGCAACGGCAATGAGCAGCGCGGCGTAAGGGCGGGCCGAATCGTGTTACGGCAGGCCGCCGACAGCGGCGAACCGCGCGACATCGAGGAAAGCGGCTCCTATTATATAGCCGCGCCGTCCGACCCCTGGCCATACGCGCTGAAGCACGGCGAAAGCTTCGCGCTGTTCGACGACCGCGGCGACATCGTGCAGGGCGCCGGCCGTGCCGACGGCCTCTACTTCCGCGATACACGCGTGCTGTCGCGGTGGCGCCTGGTTCTCGACGAACGCCGTCCCGTTCTGCTCAGTTCCACATTGCGCGACAACAATGCGTCCCTGATCGTCGACATGACAAACCGCGAGGTTCGTCTCGGCGAACACCTGGTTCAACACGGCGAAACGCAACACATCGTCCGCACGATTTTTCTGTGGGACAGCGCCTGCCACCAGCGTATCGCAATCTTCAATTACAGCCAGCGACCGATGCGCAACACGCTGCGGCTGGAGTATCGCGCAGACTTCGTCGACCTGTTCGAAGTGCGGGGCCACCGGCCCGCGCATCGCGGCACCACGTCCGCGCGCGTCGTTTCGCCGTCGGAGGTCGAACTCGGCTACGTCGCGAGCGACGGGATGCGTCAGACGACTATCCTGCAGTTCGACCCGCCTCCGTACCGCGTCACGGAAGGCGCGGCGGAATGGGAGATCGAACTCGAACCAGGCGAGAGGTGCACGCTGTTTGCGCGTATAGATCCGAGCCGCGACGGCACCGGCCGCCACCAGGCTTCCGGGGGTACCTTTCTCTCGGCAATGCGTCAGGCCCGCACGGCTTTGAGCCGCAGCTCGAGCCGCCCCACCGCCATTGAAAGTTCGAACGAGATATTCAACGAGATCGTCCGGCGTTCGATCGCGGACCTGTACATGCTGATCACCGAAACGGAGGACGGCTCGTATCCCTACGCCGGGGTGCCCTGGTACAGCACGCCGTTCGGCCGCGACGGTATTATCACGGCACTGGAAATGCTGTGGGTCGACAGCCAGGTGGCTCGCGGAGTGCTGTTCTTCCTTGCGCGCACGCAAGCGGTGGAATTCGATCCACAGGCGGATGCCGAACCGGGCAAGATCCTGCACGAGATGCGCCACGGCGAACTGGCGCGCACCGGCGAGGTCCCGTTCCTGCGCTACTACGGGAGCGTCGATTCCACGCCCTTGTTCGTGCTGCTCGCGGGCCACTATTACAAACGTACAGGCGACACGGAAACCCTGAAGCGCCTGTGGCCGAACATCGAGGCGGCGCTCAACTGGATCGACGGACCGGGCGATGCCGACGGGGACGGGTTCATCGAGTACCAGTCCAAACGAGCCGACGGGCTCTCCAACCAGGGATGGAAAGATTCCGCGGACGCAGTCTTCCACGCCGATGGGCGCCTCGCCGAAGGACCGATCGCGCTGGTCGAGGTGCAGGCCTACGTTTACGCCGCGAAGCAGGCAATCGCCGACGTTGCGCGTGCCCTGGGCCGGCACGTCGAGTCCGCCAGGCTGATCGACGAAGCCGAGGCGTTGCGGGCGCGCTTCGAGGAAACCTTCTGGTCGGACAAGCTCGGCACTTACGTGCTGGCGCTCGATGGCGAGAAGCGCCCCTGCGCGGTGCGCAGCTCGAACACCGGACATGTCCTGTTCTCGGGGATCGTGTCCCAGGAACGTGCCGATCGCGTGGGAGACGATCTGCTCAGCCAGAGTTTCTTCTGCGGCTGGGGCGTCCGTACTATCCCGTCCGGAGAAGCGCGTTTCAACCCGATGTCGTATCACAACGGCTCGGTGTGGCCTCACGACAACGCACTGATCGCGATGGGGCTGGCGCGATACGGAAACACTGTCGCGGTGCAGACCATCTTCACGGGGTTGTTCCGTGCCGCCAGCTGCATGAATCTGCGCCGGCTTCCGGAGCTGTTCTGCGGCTTCCGGCGCCGTCTCGGCCGAGGCCCGACCTCTTATCCCGTTGCGTGCTCACCCCAGGCATGGGCCGCGGCCGCGCCCCTCGCCTTGCTGCAGGCAAGTCTCGGGCTCCATTTCGACATCGGCAACAAGGCGATCGTGCTGCACCATCCGCGGTTGCCGGATTTTCTCGACGAAGTGCTGTTGCGCAACCTGCGGCTGCAAAATGCCTCGGTCGACCTGCTGCTCCGCCGGCATGGCAACGATGTCGCCATCAACGTCCTGCGCCGCGACGGCGACGTGGCAGTAGACATACGTGCCTGACGGACGCAATCTCACGACTCTCGAGGAACTTCTGGACCTGATCGGCGAGGCTGCGCAGGACAAAAGCGAGGTTTCGCTGGATGAGATCCTGGACGTGGTTGGGCGCCGGTCTTTCGGGCCGCTGCTGCTGGTGGCAGGCCTGATCACACTGGC
>Ga0299913_10000368_pt1 | contig 27598 bp, 26 predicted proteins | sample RVTome_9_FD_201360 | JGI IMG/M metagenome (GOLD analysis project Ga0299913, IMG submission 201360) | Soil microbial communities from uranium-contaminated site in the Upper Colorado River Basin, Wyoming, United States - RVT155D38 (version 2) ... | reverse complement strand
TACCGGGCCGTCCTCTTCGTCCTCGGGCTGGCCCTGATCGCGGGCGCGCTGAACTCGCCGCTGGAGACCCTCGCCGCCCACTACCTGCTCCTCGTCCACCTGCTCCAGAACGTGATGATCGCCGACTGGGCGCCGCCGCTCCTCATCCTCGGCCTCACCCCAGCGATGCGCGCGGCCCTGGCCCGGCGGGGCGGGCGGCCCTTCGCGTTCCTGACCCGCCCGAAGGTGGCGCTCCCGGTCTGGCTCGTCGGCTGGTACGGCATCCACCTGGCGCTCTTCTACGACTTCGCCCTCGAGAACCCGTGGGCCCTCAACCTCGAGCACGCGCTGCTGATCGCGATCGGCCTCCTCTTCTGGTGGCCGGTCTTCTCGGCCGAGCCGCACCGGCTCTCGACGCCGGTCACGATCGGCTACCTCGGCGCCGGCTTCCTCGGCTCCATGTTCCTCGGGCTCGCGCTCACCTTCTCGCAGACGCCGGTCTACGACTACTACACGGAGGTCCCGCGCATCTGGGGCCTGACCGCCGTGGAGGACCAGAACTTCGGCGGCATCCTCATGAACAGCGAGCAGGCCGTCGTCTTCCTCGCCGCGATCACGTACTTCCTCGTCCGGCTGCTCAGGGAGGAGGAGGCGGCGAATCCCCCTTCGTGGGGAGGGCACTCCGGGGAGCCGGAGGCATAGTGCGGGATGCCGGCTCCCCTCACATATCCCCCGGCGTCTGGCGAATGCCCGTTTCGGTTGTGCGGCTCCTCACCCGCCGAGACGGGCTTCGTCACGTGTAGGGCGGGAAAACAGGCTGGTACGATGGCCCGGCACGGAGAAGTGGCCGAGTGGCTGAAGGCGGCGCCCTGCTAAGGCGTTAGGGGGGTGAATACCTCCCTCGAGGGTTCGAATCCCTCCTTCTCCGCTCCGCAGAACGCTCACACGAACCCGTGGAGGGGTGGCAGAGCGGACGAATGCGGCGGTCTCGAAAACCGTTATCCGTCGTTAGGCGGATCGAGGGTTCGAATCCCTCCCCCTCCGCTCAACCAACCGGTTCTAGGCGTAAGCCTGGGGCCCATTCAGGCTCGACCGGTCTTGGTAACCGTTCCACTCAGTCCACCGAAGTCCATGGGGATCCAGAGAACTGCACTGGTTGAGGTGCTCACTGGCGAATAACTGGCAAACAATTCATGCCGTCGCCGTTGCCAGTAACGAGACGGGCTTCCGTCCGCGCCTGGCCGAGCCAGGCGTGCTTCGCGTGCGTGGAAACCCGCGCCAACGAGCGATACGCTCATCCCGTGCCTGCCGTCGCAACTCCCTTCGTGGGGCGTCGGCACGAGTTGCAGGTGCTCGAGCAGACGCTCCGCGACGTCGATGAGGGGCAGCCCCGAGCCGTTGCGCTTCGGGGAGAGCCGGGGATTGGCAAGTCACGGCTCCTCGCCGAGCTGGCGGCGCGCGCCGAGGAGTGCGGGCAGCTCGTGTTGGCCGGGCGGGCGGCCGAGCTCGAGCGCGATGTGCCCTTCGCGCTGCTCGTCGACGCCCTCGATCACTACCTGACGACGCGGGAGCGACACGAGCTCGCGGGCTTGGACGACGAGCAGCTCGCCGAGCTGGCGACCGCCCTGCCGGCGGTCGCACGCGTCGCCGGCGTCGCGCCCGTAGCGGCCGTAGACGAGCGCCACCGGATCGCCCGTGCCGTGCGGGCCCTGCTCGAGCGCCTGGCGGACGCGAGTCCGCTGACGCTTGTGCTCGACGACGTCCACTGGGCCGATCCGGCCTCGGCCGACGTCCTGGCGCTCCTGATCCATCGCCCGCCCCGGGCACGCGTGCTCCTCGCGCTGGCCGCGCGTTCGGGACGAGCCCCTGCACTCGAATCGGCGCTTGCGACGGCGGCCCGGCAGGGAGGCGCCGAGCTGGTAGACGTGGGGCCGCTTTCGGAGGAGGAAGCGGACGCGCTCCTACCATCCCTCCGCAGCACCGCCCGCAAGCGCCTCTACGCGGAGAGCGGCGGAAACCCCTTCTACCTCGAGGCCTTGGCGCGCGGCGCCGACGGAGGAACGGGCGACGAACGGCCGGTCGGCATCGGCGTGCCGCGCGCCGTCAGGGCCGCCTTAGCGCAGGAGCTGGCCGCCCTCCCTGAGGATGCGCGGGTGGTACTGGAGGGCGCGGCCGTGGCCGGCGACCCCTTCGAGCCCGAGCTCGCGGCAGCGGTCGCCGAAGTTGCGGAAGAGGTCGCTCTGAAGGCGCTCGACGAGCTCTTGGCCGTCGAGCTCATCCGCCCGACGAGGCAGCCGCGGCGTTTCCGTTTTCGCCATCCGTTGGTTCGCAGCGCCGTATACCAGGGTGCGGGAGGCGGCTGGCGACTCGCCGCGCACGCGCGGGCCGCCGAGGCGCTCGCCGCCCGCGGCGCGACGCCGGCTCAGCGCGCCCACCACGTCGAGCGCGCCACTCGGCCCGGTGACCTCGCTGCCATCGAGCTGCTCGTCGTCGCGGCAGATGAGGCGGCCCCCGCCGCGCCGGCGACAGCGGCCGGCTGGTACGAGGCCGCGCTTCGCCTTCTCCCCGCGACCACCGAGCATGGCGAGCGTCGGCTCACCCTCCTCGGCGCGCAAGCGAAAGCGCTCGTCTCGGCCGGGCGACCCTCCGAGGCACGAGATCTCCTGCGACGCGTGCTCAGCATGCTCCCAGCCAGCGCACCCGCGCAGCGGGTCGAGGTGGCGGAAGCGCTCGCCGACCTGGAGGCACTGTGGCTACACAACCGCGAGGAGGCGCGCCGTCTATTGCATGCCGAGCGGGAGGCGCTCGGCGACGAAGAGCCGGGACTGGCCGCGGTGCTGACCTTCGCCATGGCTAAGGAGCGAGCCGCCTGCTCCGAGCACGAGGCCGCCGAAGAGCTGGCGGCCGAGGCTCGCGCCGCCGCGCGGGCGGCTGGCGATCCGGTCCTCGAAGCCGAAGCCGCGGTGACCGAGTGCGACGCAGCGCACTGCCGCCTGCGCCGCGACGACCGCGCCGGCCTCGTCGAGGTCGACCGGAAGATCGCGGAGGCGGGGGCACTCGTGGACGCGCTCCCCGACGAGCGGGTAGCGGAGCGCCTGCAGATGCTGTTCTGGTTGAGTGTCGCGCGTCTCTTCACCGGCAGCTACGTACCCGCACGCGCCGCCGCCGAGCGAGGCCTCACCCTGGCACGGCAGACCGGGCAGGGTCTTCTGGCCCCCTCATTCCTCGCCCTGCGTGGCTTCGTCGATGCAGAGATCGGCCGCCTCGATGCGGCCGAGGAGGCCAACGACGAGGCGCTGGAGGCCGCGCTCGTCTCCGGCAACGAACACCTCGCGTACTGGGCGGCGCTCGTGTGCGGCTGGATCGCGCTGGCGCGGGGAAGGCCTGAGGCGGCGCTCTCCTACGCCGAGACGGGCTGGAAGATCGCCGGCGTCGCTCCCTGGTCGCAGGTCGGCTGGACCGCGGCCGAGGCGCGACTGGCGATGGGAGACCCTCAGGGGGCGCTCGCGACCCTCGAGACGTTCGGCTGGGTGAACCCCGGCCTGTGGTCACTCGATCGGCTGAAGGCCTTGGACGTCGTGGTGCGCGTGCTGCTCGCCCTGGGGCGAGTCGACGAGGCGGAAGCGTGGGCGCGGCGCGCCCCGGCCGAGGTGGGCGGCCGCCGAACGGGCGTGTTCGGCGGGATCATCGGCCACGTGCAAGCTGGCGTCCTCCTCGCGAAGGGGAACGCGCCGGAGGCCGCTCGCATCGCGCTGGCCGGCGCGGCCACGGCTGAGGAGGGCCTCTCGCCGTTGTGGGCCGGGCGCTGCCGCACCCTCGCCGGGGAGGCGCTGATCGCGTGTGACCGGATTGACCTGGCTCGTATCGAGCTCCGTCGCGCGGCGGACGACCTGGACGGCCGCGGCGCCTTCGGTTACCGCAACGCCGCCTTGCGTTTGCTCCGCATGCTGGGCGAGCGACCTCGCCCGGCTGCCGCGGCGGCGAGCGACGCTGTCGCCGCCAACGGGCCCCTGGCGGCGTTGACGGCACGCGAACGTGAGGTCGCCCTACTCGTCACTGAGGGTCGCACGAACCGGGAGATCGCGGCGCAGCTCTACCTGAGCGAGAAGACGGTCGAGAAACACGTGTCGCACGCGATGGCGAAGCTCAGCGTCAAATCGCGCGCCGCCGTCGCGCGGCTCGTCGAGCGCGAGCGCGCCGGCCTGCCCACCGCGTAGCCGCGACAGCTGCGCCCTTGCGCCCCGCGGGTGGGAAACGGCCGCCTGAATCTGGGGGGCCGGTTGGGGGAGTTCCCCCATACCGGTCGCGCGCCGCTTCGGCGAGCCTCGACCTAGCGATGCCGCAGAGAAAGGAGACGTTGATGCAAAACCCACCCGTCCGAGAGCTCGCGTTTCGCGAGAGCGACGGCATCCACGTCGTCCTGCTCTGGCACCCGCGCGACGAAGCGGTGACCGTCTCGGTCGCCGACGCCCGCTCGGGAGACCGTTTCGAGCTGGCCGTCGAGGGCGAGCGCGCCCTGGACGCCTTCTACCACCCCGAGGTGACCGGCGTGCCGGACGGCGTCTACCTCCCCGAGACGATCGCCGATCCGGACAACACGATCCTGGAAGAGAACGAGTCGAACAACTGCGGGTCCCGTCTACGTGAGGCTCTCGAACGTCGCCTCGTCGCCGACGGCGGAGCTGCTCGGACCTGGGCCGTCCTGCCAACGCCCGACGAGGTCACGGCCGTGAAGCGGAGCCGACGGCGGATGCCGGGGACTCCGCTTCACCGGACGGGGCGCAAAGGAAGGAAGCAAACATGACCACCATCCAGCACATGCGAGGGCACGTACGCACAGGCGACCTCGACATCTGGACCGAGCAGGTCGGCGAAGGACCCGACGTTCTCCTGATCGGAGGCTTGGGCGACACCGTCGAGTCGTGGCAGTTCCAGCTCGACGGACTCGCTGACCGCTACCGCCTGACCGCGCTCGACAACCGGGGGGCCGGTCGGACCGCGATGTCAGACGGCCCGGTGTCGGTAGAGATGATGGCGGACGACGCCGCCGGCGTCCTTCGGGCGCTCGACATTCCCTCCGCCCATGTCGCCGGCTTCTCCGGCGGCAGCATCATTTCCCAGGAGCTGGCGCTCCGCCACCCCGAGCTCGTCCGCAGCCTCGTCCTGCAGAGCACGTGGCCGGCGCCGGACGCCTACCTCCGCGCCTGGGGCCTGTTCGTGCGTTGGCTGCTCGACGTCGCCCCGAGCGAGCGCGCGTTCCTCGAGGCGTTCTACCTCTGGATCTACACGCCGCGGGCGCACAACGATGGTTCCGTCGCCCAGTTCATCGAGGAGGTGGTCGCCTTCCCGCACAAGCAGTCGAGCGAGGACGCGCAGCGCTCCCTCGATGCCTTCCTCGATCACGACACGCACGAGCGCCTCGCGGAGATCACCGCCCCGACCCTCGTCCTCGCCGGCGGGCGCGACGCGACCAGTCGCCCCGAGCTCTGCCGCGCCGTCGCCGAGGGGATCCCCGGCGCCCGCTTCGAGATCATGGAGGAGGAGGCACACCAGCCCTTCCAGGAGGTCCCGGACGAGTGGAACGCCCGCGTCGACGCCTTCTGGCGCGAGGTCGAGACGCGGTCCTGACCTTCCTGACCGCCCTTTACCGAAAGGAGCTCATACCATGTCGAAGGCAGTCTTCACCGCGGCGTTCGAGCAGATCTGGAACAACAAAGACGCAAGTGCCATCGAGCGCTTCATCGCGCCCGACTTCCAGGGTCATGATCCGGCGGATCCCGAGGTCATCTCCGGCATTGAAGGCTACAAGCGACACTTCGAAACGCTCACGACCGGCTTCCCGGACCTGCACATCACGATCGAAGACCTGGTGGAGGAGGCAGACCGCGACCGCGTCGCGGCGCGGTGGTTCGTGGAGGGGACCCATACAGGGGAGTGGGCCGGTATCCCGCCCACGGGAAGCCGAATACACATGGCGGGCATCAGCATCGCCCTCATCCCGCTCCGCCAGTTCGTCGAGGAGCGTTCCAACACGGATGCGCTCGGGCTGCTGAAGCAGCTCGGAATCATCCCCGAGCCCCCCAAGGTTCCTGCTCTTTTCTTCTAGTTCAGCAACCCCGACAACCCTGATCTCTTGGAGAAGCTGAGACGACAGCGCCCGGCGGAGGCCGGGCGCTGTCCGATCTTCGGCTCACCCTCGCCTTCGACGCCAATCGGAGGGAAGGAGTGAGCCGCATGTCCGAGGGTGACGTGCGCCAACCCGACCCCGGCCGTGCAGCGGCTTCCTTGACCGCCGCGTCCGTCCACAAAGGTCCACCGGGATCCGGAGAAGTGCACGCGTCGCCCGTCACCTCCTCGAGCTCGCCTCGGTGGGCCAGCGAGGCTCCGAGTTGGTGGCCTACGTCGGGAAGCGTCGCCGGCCCTGGATCAGCGCGTGGTTGAGAATCGTGGCGTCGTCGTCCTCACGCGCGACCACGACGACCTTGTTCCAGACGCCCCGATAGACGACCCGCTCGCTGTACATCTGAGTTCGAAAGCCTTCCCGGTAGATCGCGGGAAGCGTGTCGCCGACGCCGTACATGCGCCGTCCCCCGTCGCTACCACGGATGACTGCGACGAGCTCGCGCGTCTCCTCGTAGTCGTCTGCTGCAACAAACTCGACCAGCGGTTGCTGCGGAGATCCACTGCTCCGGAAGGCGACGATGTACTTGCGGTCGCGTCCCCATCTGTTCTTGCGCATCGTCTCGCCAAGTCCGATGTGAACCGCGCCCTCGGCGCGCGTCGTGCCCAGGAACACACGGTAGCGCGAATACCGATCGCGTTCCTCCGGCCATTGGTAGGACTCGCCCTCCCGCTCGCGCAGAAGCCGCCAGTCCTCCGGGAGATCCGTCATCGGCCCCCGCGCAGGAGCGACCTCCTCCCCGGACGCGTTGCCAGCATCGACAGGCGTGATGATCGGGTTGTGGAAGCCCGCCTGCGCCAGCTCGATCAGAAGGCGGCCGAGCTCCCGATCCGGAACGTGCTGCAGGGTGACCGAGAAGGGGCACATCCAGCCTCCTACGTTGATAGGGATTAGAACGTAACCACGTAGAACTACGTTGTCAAGAAGTCTGCTACACTAACGATGCGCCAGAAGATCCCAGACGGAAGCCGTCGAGGCTCCGAACCCGCTCTTCGACTGTCATACCGGGCCTGAGTGCACCAGGAGGACCCAACCGAGTTCTCCACCCTGAACGAAGAGAGTTAGGAGCACCATGCATACCACCGTTAGACGCTACGAAGGGATCGACCAGAGCCGCAAGTCTGAGCTGGCCAAGAAGGTCGGCGAGAACCTCCTGCCCCGCCTCAGCAAGATGCCGGGCTTCAACGGCTACTACCTCATCGACGCCGAGCAGGACGTCATGAGCTCCATCAGCTTCTTCGACACCTCGGCGCAGGCCGACGAGTCGACTCGCTTCGTCGCCAGCTGGTTGCGCGAGGAGAAGCTCGAGAACGTCCTCCCGAATTCGCCGAAGATCACCGTCGGCGAGGTCATCGTCCACAAGATGAACGGCGCGGTCAACGCGTAAGCGCCCGTCTCGACGCCAGGAAGGCCCGCGACCCGCGGGCCTTCCTGGCGCGAGCGGTCATCTGATGAACGATCACGACCACCGTGTCCGTCCGGAAAGCCGACGCCCCCTCTCGACGTAAGCTCAAATCCGGTGGAGCTCAGCTCCAAGGGGCGATCGTGTCGTGGGGCCGTGGCGTTTCCGAGGCCCGGATAAGGGCACCACGTCGCTAGGCTGAGCTGGCCTCTCCGGCCACTGAGATACCCATCGAACGAGGATGACGCGGGTCAGGGATCGGCCTCCACACGGGCCGCCCCACGCTGACCGAGAGCGGCTAGGTAGGTCTGGCCGTGCACCCTGCCGCCCGCATCTGCGCAGTCGGCCACGGCGGCCAGATCGTGCTTTCGTCAGGCTGGGGACTTACCGCCTGCAGGGGCTACGCGATCCCGAAACGCTCTTCCAACTCGAGGCCGCCGGCCTCCTGGCGAGCTTCCCGCTTCCTCGAACCGCCGTCGAGTCCGCCGATCGGCAGCGAGAGCCGCACTGAAGCCGCATCGGCGGCGTAGCGGCGGCGGCCGTCGTCCCCTCGCCCTCCCGCGCCTTTCTGGCCGCACCCGCCGCGGGTGGTTTGGGCTCGTCCGCCGGCCCTGTTGTTGGGCGCCCGCCCCTCCGATATCGTATTCGCGGGTTCACGTGAGGAGCCACAAGTGGGTGTAGGGGACAGGCTGAGGAAGGTCGGCAATTACGTCCGCAAACGGTGGCGATCCACGGGCGCGGACAGCTACGACCAATACAAGCGGGGGCGTGAGCGCGAGGAGAAGCAGGCAGAGCAAAGGCACGAGCGCGACGAGCGCCAGGGTGAGCGCGAGCGCGAGGAGGCAGAGCGGGGGCGTGAATACGAAGAGCGCTATCGGGCTGAGCACGCAGCCGCGGAGCCGCGCACGGAGGCACCTCGCAGTGACCCGAGCCAACCCGAATGACGGTCAGGCTCCGTCTGATACGGACGTCAAGCGACACTACGCATCGAAGGCGAGCACCGCGTGTACGAGGAGCACCCGCCGGACTGGGGGCGAGGAGGCAGAGGACGATGGCCAAGCATCACAACATCGCGGAGTGGCACGGCAAGGATCTGGTCGACAGCGAGGGCAGGAAGATCGGCAAGCTGGAAGACGTGTACGTCGACGTCGAGACCGACGAGCCGATGTTCGGCACCGTGAAGAAGGGCCTGTTCGCCCGCCACTTGACGTTCGTGCCGCTGCGCGGGCTCACGATCGGCCCCGACAACCTCCAAGCGGCGGTCTCCAAGGAGCAAGTCGAGGACGCCCCCAACATCGACATGCACGGCGACGAGCTCTCCCAGACCGGAGAGTCAGCCCTCTATCACCACTACGAGCTCAACTACACCCCGCCCGAGACAGAGAGCGGTCGCCGGCTCGCCCGCCGCTGACGCGAACCGAAGCCCGCTTCCCCACATGGGTTTCGGCGTCTCAGCTTTCGAACGTCGTTCCGCTGGACATCTCCCGGAACGCTAGAACCCGCGCTCGCCGGCACGCGGCTGGCGCGCGCAGGGGCCGAGAGCGGCGATCGGGGCAACGTCGCCCACCGCGACGGACTTCTCCGTCATGTCCGCCGCCGTGCGGAGGCGGGCGGTCGGGAGTCGTCAGCATGTCCGCCTACTGGACCGGGAGCGCGGCGGCGAGCGCCCGGCGCGCGCGGAACGTGAGAAGAAGCGATCCACCCAGTCCGAGCACGGCCGCGGCGAGCGCCGCGCCGGTCAGCAGGAGCCCGGAGGCCAACGCGAAGTTGACCGCCGCGCCCTGCGAGACGCCGAGCGTGAACAGCACGCCCGCCGTCGCCCCCATGCCCGCGACGGCTCCACCGGCCGTGATCGGCAGGATCGCCGTCGCGGCGCTCATGCAGAGGACGACGAGCGCAAGCGTGGGCGAGAACGGAACGCCGATGGCGCTCAAAAGGAGGGTGCTGCCGAGAGCGCGCGACGTCCAGCAGCCCAGGAGCAGCAGGCCCGCGACCAGCGTCGGCCGCGAGAACCGCGTGCTGTCCGCGACGCGCCGGTAAACACCGTGGAGGCGGTTCGAGCGTCCGACGAGCGGGAGCCGCGCCACCCGCTGTCCCAGCGTGAGGATCCCCAGGCAGCCGACGCAGAACACGACGACGACGATCAGCGGCCCGCGCAGGATCGGCCCCGACGTTGCCAGGGCGGCGACGGCCAACGGAAGCATCGCCACAGCGTCGACCATTCCGAGGCTGACGATCGAGACGCCGATCGTCCCAAGCCCAAGCCTGACCCCGCCGAGCCGGCGCAGCAGGGAGATCTTCACGACGTAGTCCAGCCGGAAGGGCAGGACGACTCCGCTGGCGGCGGATGCCCCGCAGGCAGCGAGGCACCGGGCACCATCGGGACGCTCCCAACTGGGGAACAGCTGGTTCCATCCGAATGCGCGGAAGCCGAAACTGGCGAGATAGGCGCCTCCCGCGAGGAAGACCAAGAGCACGTGCGCGCCTGCAAGCGGCCAGCTCGTATCGCTCAGGTAGCGAGCGACCAGGACAAAAGCGCCCAGCGAAAGAAGAGAGAACGCCAGCCCCCCGAGGAGCCTCCAACGATGCGGGCTGAGATGGAAAGCCCGCGACGCCGCCGTGGGCGAGCTCAGGCCGGCCGGGCGACGGAGTGGGAGCGTTTCAATCAACGGACACTCGCGATCGGAACGGGCCGCGGCGAACCCGCGGTCGTCGAGTGTTCCAAGGAAGACGAAAGAGACATGTGCGGCCCCTGACGCTCGCGTTCACGCCAACCGCAACTGGATCGACGCGCTACGCCGGCCAAGTGTTGGAGCCGGAAAGGTCTGCCCGCCTAAAGCTAGGGCGACGCAACTTGCACTCTAGCACTCGGCGCGCCGACACGAATCCGGGCTGTACCATACGAGCGCTCCAGAGGGGCTACACCCGAGGAACGGCGGGATGAGCTACCGCGAGACCAAGCACCTGCGTGTGCTGATCGCGAACGAGCGCAAAGATCGCCTGGCACTCGTCGCGCCGATCGTCGCCGCGCTCGGGCACGAGGTGATCGCGCGCGAGATCGAGGTCGAAGACGTGGGCGCGGTGACTGCCCGGGAACGACCCGACGCGAGCGCCGTCGTCGACGGCCACCGCCTGTAACCAAAGCAGCCGCAAGTGCCCGCATCGCGCGGCCACGGTGCCCGACGCGGTGCCGGTGCCCCTGGCGGCGCTGTCGCACGCACTTTCACGGACGCACTCGCGGATCCCGTCGACGAACCGGAGGAGATGATCGCGATCGACGCGGCCGCGCGATGATGCCAGGGCTCCGGAAAGGGTTGCTGGCCTGATGCTGTAGTGTCGGCGCCCCGATGGTCTGCTGTCACGAGGTCCCGCTCGAGGGGCGGGAATCGGCCTTCTCGGTGGATCGCACCCCGATCACGTTCGGCAGAGGCGCGCTCGAGGAGGTCGGCTCGTGGGCAACGGCGCTCGGGCTCTCGCGGGTGGCCGTCCTGACGGACCCGAGGGTCGGAGCGCTCGAGCCGTTCGGGCGCGCGCTCTCCTCGCTCCGAGCCGCGGGCGTCGACGTCGCCCTCTACGACGAGGTGAAGGTCGAGCCGACCGATCGATCCTTTCTGGCCGCGGCGCGGTTCGCGGTCGAGGCGAAGGTCGACGGCTTCGTCTCGATCGGCGGAGGCTCGGTGATCGACACGACCAAGGCCGCGAATCTCTACGCCACCCACCCGGCAGAGCTCCTCACCTACGTCAACGCGCCCCTCGGCGAGGGGCGTCCGGTCCCCGGACCGCTCCGGCCCCACCTCGCCTGTCCCACCACGTCCGGCACCGGCAGCGAGTGCACCGGGATCGCGATCTTCGATCTCCTCTCGAGGAAGGCCAAGACCGGGATCGCGGACCGGCACCTGGTCCCGACCCGTGCGCTGATCGATCCCGACACCACGGAGACGCTCCCCGGCCCCGTGGTCGCGGCGAGCGGGTTCGACGTCCTCGCACACGCGCTCGAGTCCTACACCGCGCGCCCGTTCACCGCGAGGAGCAAGACAGATGCCCTGTCGCGACCGCTGAGCCAGGGCGCGAACCCGTGGAGCGACGTCGGCTGCAGGGAGGCACTGCGGTTGTGCGGCCGGTATCTCGTGCGGGCGGTGCAGGATGCGTCCGATCGCGAGGCCCGCGCGAACATGATGTGGGCGGCAACCCTGGCCGGGATCGCATTCGGCAACGCGGGCGTCCACGTTCCCCACGGCATGTCCTACGCGGTCGCCGGGCTGGTGGACTCGTTCTCCCCCGCCGGCTACCCCCAGGAGGAGCCGATGGTTCCCCACGGCATGTCGGTCATCGTCAACGCCCCTGCGGTCTTCCGCCGGATTGCGGCGACGTCTCCGGAGCGCCACCTCGACGCGGCCGAGTTGCTCGGCGCCGACGCCCGGGATGCGGAGCCCGGCGAGGCGGTCTCGGCGCGGATCGCCGAGATGATGAAAACGACCGGGATGCCGAACGGGATTTCCGGCGTGGGCTACGGCCGGTCCCACGTCGCGGCGCTCACCGAGGGCACGATCGTCCAGAGACGCCTGCTCGACAATGCCCCCGTAACCGTCGACCGCGAGCTCCTCGCCGAGCTTTTCTCAAGCTCGCTCACGTGCTGGTGATCCGATGCGGAGGAGCGACTACAAGCACTTCCTGACCGTCGAGACCCGCTGGATGGACAACGACGTCTACGGCCACGTGAACAACGTCGTCTACTACTCGTTCTTCGACACGGCGGTGAACCGGTATCTCATCGACGAGGGCGTCCTCGACATCCGGGCCGGCGACACCGTCGGGTTCGTAGTCGAGACCTCGTGCTCGTACGAGAAGCCGATCGCGTTTCCGGACCGCGTCACGGCGGGGATCCGGGTGGCGCGAATCGGAACCTCGAGCGTCCGCTACGAGATCGGCATCTTCAAGAACGACGACGACGAGTCATCGGCCCACGGCCACTTCGTCCACGTCTACGTCGACCGCGCCGCGGAGCGCTCCCGCCCGATCCCTGAGGCGATGCGGGCAGCGCTGGAGAAGATCACCGCCTGAGGCTCAGCCAGCGGCGTGCAGAGAAGCGACTGCGGCGAGAATGACCTCGGCGCCGAGAGCTGCGTCGGCCGGGTCCGCCTCCTCCTCGGGAGCATGGCTGATTCCGTCGCGGCACGGCACGAAGACCATGGCGCTCGGAACTCGGTCGGCAACGGACATCGTGTCGTGAGCCGCGCCCGAGGGCATGAGCATGAACGGCTCGCCCGTCTGGCCGGCAGCCTGCCCGAGCGCTGCGACCAGGCGCTCGTCCATGCGGGTGACCGGTAGCGTCTGCCGCTGGCCGTAGCTCGCGGTCAGGCCGCGCTCGGCGGCCGCCTCCTGGGCGAACGACTCGATACCCCGAGCGACCGCCTGGAACCCTTCCTCGACGACGCCCCGCGTGTCGAGCGAGAGCCGGGCGCGGCCGGGCACGACGTTGATGATGCCCGGCTGGAACTCGACCTCGCCGACCGTCCCGACGGTCCCCTCGCCGGCCTCGCGCGCGAGCCGCTCCACCTCCAGGATCACCCGGGCGGCCACGGGGGCGGCGTCGAGCCGGAAGTCCATGGGCGTCGCGCCGGCGTGGTCGGCCCGGCCCTCGATGAAGACGTCGGCGTGGATGTAGCCGGCGATCGCCGTGACGATGCCCAGGCGGTTCCCGGTGTCCTGGAGGACGCGGGCCTGCTCGATGTGGAGCTCGATCCAGCCCGTGAGGCCGTCGAGGATGCCGATCGACTCCCGCCAGCGTGCCGGCTCGTAGCCGGCCTCTTCCGCGTGCTCCCAGAAGCTGCGCCCGTCGTCGATCGACCGGAACTGCTCCTTCAGCTCCTCGTCGGTGACGCGCTGGGCGGTGATCCGGCTCCCGAGCAGCATCTGCCCGAAGCCCGACCCTTCCTCCTCGAGGAACGAGATGAGCTGGAGCGGCAGGTCGAGGCCGAGCTCCGCGTTCAGCCGGCAGACCTCGAGCGCGGTGACGACGCCCATCGTCCCGTCGTACTTGCCGCCGTTTCGGTTGGAGTCGCAGTGCGAGCCGACGCCGAACGCGGGCTCCCCGGCGGGGCGGTTCCGGGCCACGAGCGTACCGACGGGGTCATAGGAGATCTCGAAGCCGAGCGCCTCGAGCTCGCGCACGAAGTAGTCGAGCGTCGCACGGTACTCCGGCGTGTAGGCGTACCTCCGGATCGCCTCGTCGGAGCGCGTGTACTCGGGCCCCGCCAGGGTCTCGATGTCGCGCTCGATTCGCTCGGCGCTTCGGGCCCGGTCGACGGTGGAGTGGGGAGCCGCCACGGCCTATCGGCGCAGCGGCACTGCGATCGGCCGGAACGGAGCCCCGGTCGCCCCGGTCAGCTTCAGCGGGCCTCCGATGAAGGCGAACTCGTACTGCTTCTCCGCCGCGAGCTCCTCCATCCAGACGACCTCCATGATCTGGGCGCCCGCCGTCGCGAACATGTAGCAGTGCACGGGCAGGAAGCCCTCGTCCACGGAAGGAAGAACCTCGAGGCCGATCGTGTCCGCGGCGATGCACATCGCTCCGGTCTCCTCGCAGAGGTAACGGGCGGCGGCGAGCCCGATTCCCGGAGGGTTCAGGAGGTAGCCGTCGTAGTCCGGCCACGCCGTCATGCGGCCCATGCGCAGGCAGACGACGTCGCCGCGGCGCAGCTCGACGCCCTGCTCGCGCGCCGCGTTCACGAGATCGTCGGGCGTGACCTCGTACGTGTCCGGCAGGCAGTCGACTTTGTGGAGCCCCGCGATGTCGAGGAGCACCCCACGCGCGATGATCGTCGGGTACTTCTCCGTCCCGCCGACCATCCAGTGGCGGCTGCCGAGGTGCTTCTCCGCCGTCCAGCCGTTCCAGAAGCATCCGAAGTACCCGAGGTGGTTCAGCGTGTCGATGTGCGTACCGCAGTGCGTGTACATGGCCATCGAGTCGCCGCAGTAGCTGTACTTCTCGTGCACCTCGGGCCCTGCGCCCGAGAGGTTGTCGTTCACCGATCCCTGGGGCGTGTGCGTCAGCCAGATGTCGAACTTCGGGTCTCCGGCGGCCGACCACGACGGCATGCCGATGAAGTAGTCGACGGAGAGGTCGAAGACCTTCGTGCCGTCCAGACGCTCGAGGATCTCCTTCTGCGACTCGGGAGTGATCCAGTTGAGGCGCCCGATCTCGTCGTCGGCGCCCCAGGGGCTCTTCGAGACCTTGAGGCCGTCCTTCTCCAGGATGGCTTCGTAGGTGAGACTCTCTTCGGTCGCTGCCATCTCGCTACCTCCTCCTAGTGGACGTGGACGGGACGCGACTCCTCGACGAGGTCGCCGTAGAGCTCGGGCCGCCGGTCGTCGAAGAGATGAACCTCGTACTCTCCCGGGCAGGATCGCCTGGTGCTTGTCTCGTGCCTCCGCCGGCTCGCTCTCCGCGAGGACGAGCTCGTCTGCGCTCTCGCCACGCCGCAGAGCATCCGCGACCGAATATATAAGCTCGCGCCGTGCGGAGCGTTGCCTTCTACTACGACGTCGTCTGTCCGTACTCGTACATGGAGTCGTCCGTCGTCGAGGCGGCCGAGGACCGCGGCGACGTCGAGGTGGACTGGCTTCCTTACGAGCTGCGGCCGGCGCCGAAGCCGCTGCTCGAGGTTCGCGGCGACCACCTTCGCACCGACTGGACCCAGACGGTCTACCGTCGGGCGCTCGAACGCGGGATCGAGATCCACCTCCCTCGCTACCAGCCCCGGTCGACCGCGCCGCTCGCCGCGTGCCTCTGGGCCCAGGAGCAAGGGCGGCTGAGGCAGTTCAAGCACGCGCTCTACGACGCGTTCTTCTGCGAGGGCGAGGACATCGCGACGGACGCGGAGATCGCGAGAGCGGCGGAGCGCGCCGGCCTGGACGCCCAGGAGGCGGTCCGGGCCGCCTACTCGCCCGAGCTCGGCTCGCGCCTCCAGGCGATCCGGCGCGAGGCCGAGGCGGCGGGCGTCAGGGGCGTCCCCTCGCTGGTCGCCGAGGACGGCCGCAGCCATTGGGGCATGGGCGGGGTCGATCGCCTGCTCGCCGGGGAGCCGCTCGTTCCCCGCCCGAGCTAGAGAGTGCCGGCGAGCACCGGCCGGCGCTCGTGCCAGTCGGTGGCCAGCTGGAAGGCGTGGGCCGCGCGCAGCACGGTCGCCTCGCCGAGGCGCGGGCCGACGAGCGCGAGGCCGACCGGCAGGCCGTCGACGAGACCGCAGGGCACGCTGACGACAGGCGAGCCGACGAGGCTCCACGGCGAGTTGTACGGGATGAGCACGAGCCGGTGGAGGACCTCGCGGCCGCGGAGCTCGACGATCTCGGAGCCGATTCGCGGCGGGAGAACCGGCATCGTGGGCGCGGCGAGGAGGTCGACCTGCTCGAAGACGAGCCGGATCTCGTCCACGGCCGCCTCGCGCGCGCGCTTTCCGGCTTCACGGACCTCGGGCGGAACGAAGAGGCCGACCAGCAGGCGCGCGCGAACGTCTGCGTCGTAGTCGGCGAGGCGGGTGCGGAGCCACTCCATGTGGACCTCCGTGGCCTCCGGGAACTGGATCGCCTGCTGGACCGTCCCCGCGTGCTCGACCAGCGGCACCTCGACCGGCACGAGCTCGGCGCCGAGAGACCGGAGCTCGGCCAGCGCCGCCTCGACGGCCTCGGCGACAGGCGCGTCCGCGTCCTCCACGAGGCTCGAGACCATCCCGACGCGCAGGCCCCGGACGCCCTCGCCCAGAAGCTCGGTGTACTGCGGGACGGGCTCGTCGAGACTGGTCGGGTCTCCGGCATCGTGCCCCGCGACCACCGCGAGGAGGAGCGCGCAGTCCTCTGCCGTGCGGGCGATCGGCCCCACGGCGTCGAAGCTGGGCGCCACGGGGAGAACGCCTCGGTTGGAGACACGGCCGGTCGAGGGTCGCAGTCCGGTCACGCCGCAGTAGCAGGACGGGATCCTGATCGAGCCGGCCGTATCCGTCGCAAGCGTCCCCGCGGCCAGGTCGGCCGCGACAGCCGCTCCGCTTCCGCCGCTCGACCCGCCGCAGACCCGGTCCGGCGACCACGGATTCCGGGCGGGCCCGAAGCGCGTGCTCGTCGTGAGCGCCCCGTAGGCGAACTCGTGGAGATTCAGCTTGCCGAGAACGACGGCGCCCGCCCCGCGCAGACGGGCCACGACCTCCGAGTCGGCCGCCGGTACGTGGTCGACGAGAACGCGCGAAGCAGCGGTCGTGGCGGTCCCGGCGACGTCGATGACGTCCTTCACGGCGACGGGAACCCCCCAGAGCGACCCCCGTCCGCGCGCTCGCAGGAGCGCGTCCGCCTCGGCCAGCGCCTCCTCGGCTCGCACCGCGATGTAGGCGTTCAGCTCGCCGTCGAGCGCCTCGATGCGCCGGAGATACCGCTCCACGGCCTCACGGGGCGAGAGCTCTCCCGCCCGGAGCCCACGGGCCAGCCGCGCGAGGCTCACTCGCCGGGCGCCGGCGGGGGCGCGAGACGCTCGAGCTCCTCGAAAGCCGGCAGGAGGACCGCGAGAAACGCGCGCACCGCCTCGAGGTCCTCGTCCGTAGGCGTCACCCCGTGCGTCTCGGCGATCCGCCGGAGCTCGGCCGGCGATGGCGGCTCGGCCATGGAGCGACTCTAACCGAGGAGGAGCGCGAGCAAGCTCTAAGAGCCCCTAACACAACGAAGGGCGATGCCGTCTGGCCGCGCTGGGCGGCCCGAGGCGGCGTCCTCAGTCGCGCCCATACCCCTGCAGGTATGAGCGCTCCCTGCGTCCTTGCCTCAACCCATCACACCCAGACAGCGGGCCATCATTCTGTTAGGAGCTCTAGTTAGACTTCGGTCGTGCCGATCTACGCATACCGCTGCCAGGCCTGCGAGGAGGAGTTCGAGGAGCTGGTGCGGGCCTCGGAGGACCCGCCGCCGTGCAGCAAGTGCGGCTCGAAAGACGTGGTGCGGCTGCTCTCGGTCTTCTCGACGGAGTGGAAGCCGAGCAACGTGAACTGGCATCGCGTCGTCTAGAGGGGCACTAGCGCCGCCCGTGTCCGAGAGCTGGCGCAACCGTAAGACGCTCATCCTGGGCCGCTCGGACATGATCGGGCTCCTGACGCCGGCCGAGTACAACGACTGCGTCGAGCACGCGTTCCGCATGCACGGGCTCGGTCGCGTCTACATGGAGCCGAAGGGGCACATCGTCCTCGACGACTACCCCGGCGAGTTCGAGGTCATGCCCTCCTTCATCGAGGATCCGCCCGCCGCCGCCTGCAAGTGGGTCTCGATCAGGGAGGACAACGCGCGCTTCGAGCTGCCGACGGTCTTCTCGATCCTCGTCTACACCCATCCGGAGAGCGGCTTTCCGCTCGCCATCTGCGACGGCTCGCACCACACGATGATGCGAACGGGCGCCTCGGCGGCCGTCTCGGCGAAGTGGCTCGCTTGCAAGGACTCGAAGGTGCTCGCCATCGTCGGCGCGGGCACGGTGGGCCGAGGATCTCTGGCCACCTGCAACGAGGTGTTCCCCTGGGAGGAGGTGCGCGTCTGGAGCCGGAACCGGGAGACGCTCGACCGCTTCGTGGCCGAGGAGCAGCCGCTCTACGAAGGCTTCGAGCTGCGTGCCTCCACGAATCTCGAGGAGGTCGTCTCCGGCGCCGACGTCGTCGTCACCGGAACGCACGCGCGCGGCGGGATCGTCGAAGACGCCTGGATCGCCCCCGGCACCCACATCGCGGCCCTCGGCGCGGACCTCGAAGGCGAGCAGGAGCTCGAGGGAACCCTCCTCCAGCGGGCGCGCATCTTCGTCGACGACATCCGCCAGTGCCGCGCGGACGGGGAGATCAACGTCCCCTTGCGAGAGGGCCTCATCACCGAGGACGACGTCGCCGGCGAGATCGGCAAGGTCATCGTCGGCGAGCTGCCCGGCCGCGAGTCCGACGACCAGGTCACGGTGTTCGACTCGACCGGGATCGCACTCCAGGACTCCGCGACCGTCCCGCTCGAGTACGAGCGCGCTCTCGCGGCCGGCGTCGGCATCGAGAAGAAGATGATCTCGACCTGACGGCGGCTGGATGGGCTTCCAGGAGGTCGTCGAGGAACTGCTGGACGCGACCGCGGCGAGCCGGTGCACGCTCCGTCGCGACCTGCCGGGCGACTTCTTTCCCGTCACCCACGAGGCGCTCGCCCCCGGCGTCCCGTCGATCCGCGACGAACGGACGACCGACCTGCGCAACGCGCCGGTCGTCCGCGAGCTGGTCGAGACGGGCAGGCAGGTCGTGCAGGACGACTGCGCGCGAGCCTTCGACGATCCGGGCTTCCAGCGGATGCTCGTCGCCTACGGCGGGCTGGCGGCGCAGATCGTGACTCCCGTCTTCCTCGACGGGCGGCTTGCGGCGATCGTCTCGCTCCACCAACTCGAAACGCCGCGCGCGTGGAGCGAGCACGAGCGCGCCCTGGCGCACGAGGCGGCGGAGCGCGTGCGGGCGCTGATCGCCGCGTGACGATGCACAATCGCTGGCACCCGGAGCTGGAGCCTGTCGCCGGCGTCGCGCCCGGCGAGCAGCTCACGCTCGAGACCGAGGACGGGCTCGCCGGACAGCTCGGGCCGGGAAGCACGCACGAGGACGTCGGCACTCTCGACCTCGGCCGCGGCCACCCGCTCGCGGGCCCCGTCCATGTCGACGGAGCCGAGCCGGGCGATCTGCTCGAGGTCGACTTCGTCGCCTACGAGCCGGCGAGCTTCGGGGTCACCGCCGTCATCCCCGGCTTCGGCTATCTCGCCGATCTCTTTCCCACGCCCTACCTGGTCAAGTGGGAGATCGACGGGAGGAGCGCGCGCTCGCCGGAGCTGCCCGGCGTCTCCGTGCCCGCGGGGACCTTCGCCGGCGTCGCCGGCGTCGCCCCCTCCCACGAGACGCGCGCGCGGATCCGCGCGCGCGAGGAGGACCTCCGCGCCCGCGGCGGCGCGGTGGCGGACGATCTTCCGGAGACGGCCGTCCCGCCCGAGGCCGCCTCGGGGCTACGGACGATCCCGCCCCGGGAGCTCGGCGGCAACCTGGACGTGCCGCAACTCGTGGCGGGCAGCCGGCTCCTGCTGCCCGTCGACGTTCCCGGCGCCCTCTTCTCAGTAGGCGATCTCCACTTCGCGCAGGGCGAGGGGGAGGTGTGCGGCACCGGCATCGAGGTCGCGGGCTCGGTCACGCTGCGCTTCGGGCTGCGTAAGCATCCAGCCTGGCGCCCGCCCTTCCCCGCGTACGAGACGCCGGGCCTCCCCGCCCGCCGTGCGTTCGCCACCACGGGACTGTCCATCCGTGAGGACGGGCGCAACGAGTCCCTGGACCTCTCCCTCGCCACGCGCCGGGCCCTCCTCGCCATGCTCGACCACCTGACGATCGAGCGCGGCTTCGGGCGCGAAGCGGCGTACGCGCTCATGAGCGCAACGGTCGACCTGCGCCTGTCCGAGATCGTGGACGTCCCGAATCCGCTCGTGTCCGCGCTCCTGCCCCTCGACGTCTTCGAGAGCTAGGAGGGCTCGGCGGAGCGTCGCTCGGCACAGCCTGGTGTCCGTCGAGCCCTCCTAACCGAAGGCTCCGGCAGCGGCCAGCTCGCGCACCCGCTCGCGGGGGTAGCCGCAGAGCTCGACGAGCACGCGCTCCGTGTCCTCGCCCCGCAAGGGCGCCCGTCTCGCCGGCTTCTCCTCGTCGCCGACGCGGAGCGGCGTGGCCACCTGGCGCACCGTGCCGAGTCGCGGGTGCTCGATCTCGACCAGGCCGCGCCGTGCCTGCACCTGCGGATCGGCGAGCGCCTCGGCGACGTCGTTCACCCGGGCGTTCGGCACTCCGGCGGCGGTCAGCACCTCCAGCCACTCCTCCGTCGTTTTCGTGAGGAACGTCCGGCGGAGCTCGGGGACGAGCTCGTCGCGGTGGTCGTTCCGGCCCGCGAAGTCCGCGAAGCGCGGGTCGGCTGCCAGGTCCGGCCGGCCGAGCGCCTCGCAGAGCCGCTCCCAGAACTTCTGCTTCGGGCACGCGACGACGATCCACCCGTCCGCGGTGGGAAAGTTCTGGAAGGGCACCATCGACGGGTGGGCGGACTCCGAGAGGCGCTCGGGCTCGTAGCCCCGAGACGCCACCCACGTGCCGACGTACATGAGCTCGTGCAGCGCCGTCTCGAAGAGCGAGATGTCGCAGTCGCAGCCGACGCCGTCACGCCTGGTACGCCAGAGGCCGGCCAGCAGCGCGAGCGCGGACACGTAACCGCCCGAGAGGTCGACCAGGGAGAGCCCGCTCTTCGTGGGCGGCCCGTCGGGCTCGCCGGTGAGGCTCATCCACCCCGCCAGGCCCTGCATCATGTAGTCGTAGCCGCCCTCGGCTGCCCGCGGGCCGGTCATGCCGAAACCGGAGAGGGAGCAGCAGACGACGCGCGGGTTCACGTCCTTCAGGTCCTCGTAGGTGATGCGCAGCCGCTTCGGATGGTCGCCGCGCAGGTTCGAGTAGACGGCGTCGACCGCTCTCACGAGGTCCTCCAGGACGCCGCGCGCCTCCGGGTGCCGGAGGTCGAGCGAGACGCTTCGCTTGTTGCGGTTGAACGTCTCGAAGAAGAGCGAGTCCTCGCCCTCCTGGAAGGGCGGCACGTACCGTCCGACGTCGCCTCGCGAGGAGGGGTCCTCGATCTTGATCACCTCGGCGCCGAGGTCGGCGAGCTGGAGCGTTCCCCACGGCCCGGCGCCGTACTGCTCGATGGCCAGCACCCGGACGTCCGACAGCGGCAGGGGCAGTTTCAGCTCCTCCCGAGCGAAGCGACGGGACAAGCTTCGCCCCGAGAAATGCGAAGCATTTTTCGCGGATACGTCACGCGCGGCGGCGCATGGCGACGGCATGCCGCCAGGCCCGCTGGTAGGCGGGCCGCAGGTACTCGAGGTGGGCATGCATCTGCTCGGCGGCGCCGTCCGCGTCCCCCTCCGCGATCGCCGCCAGGATCGCGCGGTGGTGCTCGTTGATCGAGCTGTGGAAGCTCCGGCCGAGCGTGGACCGGGCGAGATGCGTCTGCAGGACGGTGAAGACGGGCTGCGTGGCGATGTAGAGGAGCGCGTTCCCGCATGACTCGACGATCACGGTGTGGAACCCCTTGTTGAACGAGAACTGCTCCTGCGTCGTCATCTGAAGGGGCTCCTCGGGGATCGTCTCGCGCAGGCGCTCGACGTCGCCGGGGCTCGCCCGCTCGGCGGCGAGCCGTGCCGCGGGCACCTCGATCAGCTCCCGCAGCTCGAGGAACTCCTCCAGCGTGACGTGATCGGACTCGGAGAGGAGGTTGAGGTTGCCGCGGAGGAACTCGGAGATGTGGTCGACCGTGGGCAGGGTGACGTAGCTGCCCCCGCCCGCTCCCTTGGTCGTCCGGATGAGGTTCTGGGCGGTGAGGATCCGCAGCGCCTCCCGCACGGTCGCGCGGCTGACGCCGAACTCGCGCGCGAGCACCGCCTCGTTCGGAAGCCGCTCACCCGGCGCGAGCTCGCCCGACACGATCAGCTCGCGTAGCTGGTCGTTCACCTGCTCGTACGCCTTGCGGACCCGGCGCACGGGCATCGCCTGCGGATCCTTCGGAACCGGTCGGATGGTGCGCTTCGGTGCCACTGGTGCCCCTTCAGGTGATGGCGCCCCGCCCGCTGGGGCGTTAGCCCTTTCCGAACTCGCGGTCGCCGGCGACCGACACGGGGTTCTGCCGCCGTTTCGGGTCATGGGTCTCGAAGTACGCCGTCAGGCTCCCGGGGCCGTCGCGGGACGCACGCAGCTCCTCGCGCAGGCGCTCCGTGGCCTCCGCGTCGACGGCCCACGTGCGCTCCTCGGCGAAGACGACCCCGTAGGCGTCGCGGGCGATCTCGGGCGTCGTGAAGTCGTCGAGGACGTCCTCGCGGACGAGGTCGGGGTCGCGCTCGAGCGGGTCGCCGTACCCGGCGGCGTTCGGCTCGACGAGCTCGATGAAGTCACCCGCCTCGAAGGGGACGCCCGTGACCTTCGCGTCCAGGACTTCCTCGTCCGGCCGGTCGGCGTTCTTCCGACAGGAGGCCACGAGCCCGTCCCAGCCGCCGAACACTCCCCGGGGCGGGTCGGTCTGCCGATCGCCCTCGCAGGAGTACACGCCCGGAACGAGGTAACGGTTCCGCCGGATGATGCCGATCCCGCCTCGCCACTTTCCCGGGGCGGCGGGCTCGGGTCGGAGCTCGTACTGGTCGCAGCGGATCGGGAAGCGCAGGTCGAGCTCCTCGATCGGGTTGTTGCGGGTGTTGGCCATCAGGTTGTCGACGGAGTCCATCGCGTCCTTGCCGTGTCGGCCGCCGTACGCCCCTTCGTTCACCTCGAGGTAGAGCCAGTACTCACCTTGCTTCTCGTCGAAGCCCGAGTACGCGCAGAAGTGAATCCCTGCCGAGTTCCCCGCCGTCGTTTGCTCCGGCAGCGCGTCGCTCAGGGCGAGGATGACGTTGTCCACCACCCGCTGCACCTGGGTGAAGCGTGAGAAGCACGCACGGGGGAAGGTCGGGTTGTAGATCGTCCCCTTCGGAGCGACGACCTCCACGGGACGGAAGACGCCGTCGTTCTGCGGGACGTGCTCGGGGAAGACTGCCTCGTCGAGCAAGATGGTGCGGACGGCGTAGTAGGCGCCGACGAGGAGCGAGCCTTCGAAGGGGACGTTGAAGCCGGTCGGGACCTCGGGATTGGAGCCGGTCAGGTCGATCGTGATCGTGTCGCCCTCGACGACCACCTTTGTCTCCACCCGGAGGCGGACGCCGCGATTGCGGGCGTCGTCGTCCAGCCACCCCGTCGGCGCCGAGTACTCGCCGTCGGGGATCTTCGCGATCTCCGCGCGGAGCATCCGCTCGGAGTAGTCCATCCACTCGTAGGCGGCGCTCATGACGGTCTCGGCCCCGTACCGCTCCACGAGCCTCAGGAACCGCTCGCGGCCCAGCTGACAGGCCGCGAGCATCGCGTTCATGTCCCCCCGGTTCATCGTCTCGGTCCGGACGTTGTCGAAGATCATCCGGTCGAGGTCCTCGTTCAGCTCGCCGGCCTGGTACCAGCGGAGCGCGTTGTACATCTTCGCCTCGGCGTAGACGTCGAAGGCGTCGGCGTTGATGCCCGGGAACGAGCCGCCCACGTCGAGCACGTGCGCGGTAACTGCGGCGAACCCGAGCAGCTCGCCCTGGTGGAATATCGGCACCGCGACGGCGACGTCGGGGCTGTGCGAGGCGCCGAGGTAGGGATGGTTGTGGACGATGACGTCGCCCTCCTCGATCTGCCCCTCCAGGCGGTAGAGGAAGCCGCGGATGTACCAGGGCAGGGAACCGATGTGCATCGGCGTCGAGTCCGACTCGCAGAGCTCCCGCCCCTGCGCATCGAAGATCCCGGCGCCGAGATCCTCGGACTCGCGGATGATCGAGCTGTAGCTCATCCGGAAGAGCACGCCGGCCATCTCCTTGGCGATGGCGTGGAACGCGCCGCCGAGGACGCGGAGCGTGACCGGGTCGACCTCCACCCGCTCGCGCGTCGGCGGGCCCGGCCGGCGACCGACCTCGTACTCCATGACGGACATCTAGGCCTCCACTGCTTCGGCGGCGTCGCGGACTTCGGCCCGGGCGCCCTCGCCGGTCGCGATGACGATGTTGCCGTGGCCGTCGACCGAGGCGGCGAGCCCAGGGGGGACGACCGTCGTCGAGTCGTACTGCCGCACGATCGCGGGGCCCTGGAGGCGGTTGCCCGCCTGCAGAGAGGAGCGGTCGTAGTACCTCGTCGCGACCTGCCGCAGCTCGCCCTGCACCCAGAACCATGCGTTCCCTTCGTGGCGCAGGGCGCCTTCGGGGGGCGCCTCGTCGCCGCGCTCGACCTCGACGTCCTGGAGCGGCGGCATGAGGCCGATCCCGCGCACGCGGATGTTGGGGATCTCGATGTCGGAGTCCTCGAAGCGGCGCGAGTACTCCCGCTCGTGGATGTCGTGGAAGTCGGCGCGGAGCTTCTCCCCCCAGGCCTCGTCGATCTCGCCGGAGTCGACGTCGACCCGCAGCTCGTATCCCTGGCCCGCGTAGCGGGCGTCGACGACGCGCTGGACGACGAGGCGGTCGGCCGGAATCCCGTCCGCCTCGAGCTGGCGTCGGGCCTCCTCCTCCAGCTCCGCGAAGCGGGCCGCGAGCGCGGCCGCATCAAGCGCCGACAGGCGTTGATACGACGTCGCCACGTACTCGTAGACCATGTCGGTGGCCAGGAGGCCCATGGCCGCCGTGACGCCCGGGAACGGTGGGATGACGACGTTCGGCGTCCCCACCTCGACCGCGATCTGCGCCGCGAAGAGCGGGCCGGCGCCGCCCTCGGCGACGAGCGCGAAGTCGCGCGGATCGAATCCCTTGCGTACGGAGTTCTCTTCGATGGACTGGACCATGGAGTGCGTGAGGATCTGCACCGCCCCCATCGCAGCCTCCTCGACGCTCATCCCGAGAGCCTGCGCCGGGCCCGTCTCGAATGCCTGCCGGGCCAGGTCGGGCTGAAGCCCCATGCCCCCGCCGAGGATCGCCTCCGGGCTGAGCCAGCCGAGCACGACCATCGCGTCGGTCGCGGTCGCCTCGGTGCCGCCGCGTCCGTACGCCGCCGGGCCCGGGTCGGCGCCCGCCGAGCGCGGCCCGACGCGGAAGATGCCGCCCTGGTCGACGTAGGCGATCGAGCCGCCGCCGGCGCCGATCGTGTCGACGTCGACCATCGGGATCATCGCCTGGTAGGAGCCGACTTTCGTGTCCAGCAGGTGCTTCATGCGGAGCTTGCCGCCCTGCGCAAGCCCGATGTCGGCCGAGGTCCCGCCGACGTCGAGCGTGATCACGTTCTCGTAGCCCGCCTGCCGTCCCGCCCAGATGCCGCCGACGACCCCGGCGACGGGCCCGGACATGAGGAGATTCACGGGGCGCGCGGTCGCCGCCTCCGGTGTCGACACGCCGCTCGCCGAGGTCATCAGATGGACGTCCGTGCGGACGTCCAGCGCCCGTAGCTCCTCCTCGAGCCGGCGCACGTAGCTCGCGACCTTCGGCCCGATAAAGGCGTTGAGGCAGACGGTGGAGAAGCGCTCGTACTCGCGGTACTGGGGCAGGACCTCCGAGGAGACCGAGAGGAAGGCCTCCGGGAACTCCTCGCGCACGATCTGGGCGACGCGCGCCTCGTGCTCCGGGTTGAGGAAGGAGAACAAAAAGCACACCGCGACCGCCTCCACCCCGGCTTCCTTCAGCTCCCTGACCCGCTCCCGGGCGGCGTCCTCGTCGAGGGGCACGAGCACCTCGCCGTCCCCGGTGATCCGCTCGGGGACGGTGAGCCGGTAGCGGCGGCGCACGATCGGGTACCGCTGCCACGGCAGGTCCTGGTAGTTCGAGAAGTTCAGCGGCTTCTTGTGGCGCGCGATGTGCAGGATGTCGCGGTAGCCCTCCGTCGTGATCAGCCCGACCCGGGCGCCGTTGTGCTCGATCACGATGTTCGTCGCGATCGTGGTCCCGTGGAAGACCCCGTCGAGGGCGGCTGGGCTCTCCCCCGCCTCGGCGGTCAGCTCGCGGATGCCCTGAACCGTTCCCTGCGACGGGTCAACGGCGGTGGTCGGCAGCTTGTGGACGAGCACCGTGCCGCTCTCGTCGTCGACGTAGATCAGGTCGGTGAACGTGCCTCCGACGTCGACTCCGAGTCGCTTCACGCGCCACTCCCGGTGGTGAGTACGATCTTTCCGAAGAACTCCCGGCTCTCCATCAGGTCCATGGCGTCCTTCGCTTCCTCGAGCGGGAAGGTCTTGTGGACGAGCGGGACGATGCGGCCGCGGCGCGCCAGCTCGAGGCAGGCCTCCACCTCGGCCATCGTGTAGACGAACGAGCCGATGACGGACTTCTGCGCGCGGAAGAACGGGATGATGTCGAAGGGCACGACCTCGCCCGCGTGGGCGCCGCAGATGACGAGGCGCCCGTCCTTCGAGAGCGAGTCGAGCCCCATCTGGAAGAGCTCGCCGCCGCAATGCTCGTACACGAGGTCGACCCCGCGGTCGTCCGTCAGGCGCATGACCTCCGCCACGAGGTCCTGCTTCGTGTAGTTGACCCCGGCGTCCAGCCCGAGCTCGGCAGCCCGGGCGAGCTTGTCGTCGCGCGACGAGTTTCCGATCACGTAGGCGCCGGCCGTGTGCGCGAGCTGCACCGCGGCCGAGCCGATGCCGCTCCCCACCGAGTTGACGAGCACGGTCTCGCCGGGGCGGAGCCCCCCACGGGTGAAGAGCATGTGCCAGGCGGTTGCGAAGGCGACCTGCACCGCGGCCGCGTCGACGTCCGAGACCTCGTCCGGAACGCGCACGAGCTGCGAAGCCGAGCAGACGAGCCGCTCCGCGTAGCCTCCGGAATTAGCGAAGCTGATGAAGCCGGCATCGAGGCACAGCGACTCGCGGCCGGTCGTGCAGAAGCGACAGCGGCCGCAGGTGTCCATCAGGTGCGGCATGACGCGGTCGCCCACCTGCCACTCCTCGACGTCGTCGCCCAGCTCGGCGATCCGTCCGACCACCTCGAGTCCGAGGACGTGGGGCGGCTCGACGGGGAACCGCGAGACGCCTTCGCGGACGTCGACGTCGAGGTGGTTGAGGGCGCACGCGGCGATGTCGATTGCGACTTCCCCGCGGCCCGGAGTCGGGTCGTCCAACTCCTCGAGTCGGAGCACCTCGGAGCTCCCGAACTCGTGGAACACGACGGCCTTCACAGCTGCTCCTCCTTGCGCGCCGAACCGAATCCGTGTTTATGTCTGACTTCGGCAACAATGTCAACTTCGATGTCGCTCGCAACGGCCCGCTCCCTGCTCTTCGCGCCCGGCCACGAGGAGCGGAAGCTGCAGAAGGCGCTCGCCGCGGGCGCCGACGCGGTCGTCGCCGATCTCGAGGACGCTGTGCCGGCCGGCGAGAAGGAGGCTGCCCGCGCGGTCGCGAGACGCGTGCTCGAGGGCAGAGCCACGCGAAGCCTCGTGGCCGTGCGCCCGAACGCCGTC
>Ga0299913_10000367_pt1 | contig 27598 bp, 25 predicted proteins | sample RVTome_9_FD_201360 | JGI IMG/M metagenome (GOLD analysis project Ga0299913, IMG submission 201360) | Soil microbial communities from uranium-contaminated site in the Upper Colorado River Basin, Wyoming, United States - RVT155D38 (version 2) ... | reverse complement strand
TTGGGGTTGAGCGTCTTTCCGACGTCCGCGCGCGGCGGGAAGTCGATGACCTTGGCGCCCTCGAGGGCGCCCTCCATGAACGCGGTCCACACCCGCGCCGGGTAGGCGCCGCCGAAGAACGTGGACATCCCGCCGACACCGTCCAACGACTGGGTGCCGTCACCCTTGTAGAAGTCGACCGCGGCGGCCAGCTGAGGCGTGTAACCGACGAACCAGGCCGACCGGTCCTCGGCGGTGCCGGTCTTCCCGGCGGCGGGACGGTCGAGGTTTCGCGCCTCGGTCCCCGTACCGCTGCGGACGACCTGCTGCAGGGCGTAGCTCACGTCGGCCATCACGTCCTCGTCGAAGACGCGGGCCTTCTCGACCTTGTGCTTGTACCTGCTGCCGCCGTTGGCGCCCTTGACCTCGGCGACCGTGTACCACTGGCTCGCCTCCCCCTGGGCCGCGAACGTCGCGTAGGCGTTGGCCATGTCGATGTTGCGCGCCGAGTTGGTGCCGAGCGGGATCCGCGCGTTGGGAAGCAGACCGGGGGTGTCCTCCGGGATGCCTGCGGCAACAGCCGCGTCCAGCACCTTCTTGGCGCCCATCTCCATGGTGAGGTCCACGAACACCGTGTTGATGGAGTCGGCGGTCCCCCGGACCAGGTCGATGCTGGACCCGTAGCTCTGGTCGAACTCGTTGTTGACCGGCTTGCTGCCCGGCACCTTCAGCGGCGAGTTCCCGGAGAAGCGGCTCTTGAGGCTGATGTCGTCCTCCAGCGCCGCCGTCAGCGCGAACGGCTTGAACGCGGAACCGGGCTGGACCCGGGCTTGGGTGGCCTCGTTGTTGCCGCCCGCCTTGTCCCCGCCGTACATCGCCACCACCGCTCCGTCGCCGGGGCGCACCGCGGAGAGGCCGATATGCACCCCCTTCGCCTTCTCCTTCGGCCGCTCGCGCCGGACGGCGCGGACCGCCGCGACCTGCGCCTTGCGCTGGAAGGTGGTGGTCACCTTGAGGCCGCCGAGGTCGATCTCCTGGTCGGTGAAGCCCTCGACCTTGAGCTCGCGGCGGACAGTGTCCATCAAGTAGTAGTTGGGGCCGCTGGCGGAGTTCGCCTTCTTCTTCGCTGCTGTCTTGGGCACCTGCTGCTTCGCACGTTCGGACTCCTCGAGCCAGCCCTTGGCGACCATGCCGTCCAGCACGTAGCCGAAGCGAGCCTCGAGCCGCTCCGGGTCGTCCAGCGGGTCGTAGCTCGCCGGTGACCGGATGACCGAGGCCAGGACCGCGCCCTCCGCGACGGTGAGGTCGCTCACGTTCTTGTTGAAGTAGGTCTCCGACGCGGTCTGGATGCCGTAGGCCCCCCTGCCGAAGTAGATGACGTTGAGGTAGTCCTCGAGGATCTTGTCCTTGTTGTCGCGCTGGTCGAGCTTGACCGCGATCAGGAACTCCTTCGCCTTCCGCGTGTAGGTGCGCTCCTGGGTGAGGTAGACATTCTTCGCGTACTGCTGCGTGATCGTCGAACCGCCCTGCGTCGAGCCGCCCCGCAGGTTGTTCCAGAAGGCTCGCGCGATGCCCGTCGGCGAGATGCCGCGGTTCTCGTAGAACGAGCGGTCCTCCGCGGCCAGCACCGCCTGGCGCACGTGCTCGGGGACCTGGTCGAGCGGGACGTTGAGCCGGTTCTGCTCGCCGAACCGGCCGATCTCGGTCTTGCCGTTGCTGAAGTAGACGACAGTGGTCTGGGCACCGGCCAGCTCGTTCGGCGTCGGGATCGAGGTCCTCGCGTAGGCGACGCTGACCAGAGCGACCATCGACAGGAAGCCCACCGCGACGAGTGCGAGGAACTGCTTCCACGACGGCAGATAGCGCCGTACGCCGGAATGCTGCGAGCGGGGGTAATCGACTCTCAAAGGGTCCTCGTCCAACTGTGTCGGGAGCTGCCAGCCTACGAGGCTGGCGCGGCATGACGGGATCTACCCGCTCGGGCAGGCGCCCATGCGAAGGCGGTGACCAGGAGGTCAGTAGTCGTCCTCAGCGGTGCGCTGACGGCGGGGCCGCCTGCGGGAGATCCCGTCACCGAGAACGTAGGAAAGGCTCAGGTGATTCCAGGAGCAGCCCTGGCACACCTCGACCACGTAGACCCGGAACTCGCCGTGCTGGCGGGCCATCGGTTCCAGCTCGGCGGTGGCCTTCACGCGCCCGGAGAACTGGCCCAGCTCCTCGCCGTACACGTAGGTCACGTGGGTGAGCTTCTCCCGCCGGCAGACCGGGCAGGGCGTGTCGGTCGCCTCGCCGTGGAACCTGGCCGCGCGCAGGAGGTACGGATGCGCGTCGCACGCGTCCGCGTGGACTGCGCTGCCGGCGAACAGCTCGACCAGGGTGGCGCGGCGCTGGAGCGAGTAGTCGATCACCGACCGCTGGGACCACACGGGAGAAATCGTACGTGGAAATTCGGAGGACGACTTGCCGGATCGGCCGCGATCTGCCTATCGTGCCGATGTATCGCGCCGATACATCGGTCCGCCAGCCTGGCCGACCCGACAACCGGCAGCCGAGGAGGGTCCGTGAGCAAGCGCGCCGGCGTCCTCGAGTTCGCCGTTCTCGGCCTTCTGCACGATAGCTCGATGCACGGCTACGAGCTGCGCAAGCGGCTCAACGCGGTGCTCGGGTCGTTCCGGGCCCTCTCCTACGGCTCGCTCTACCCGTGCCTCAAGCAGCTGCTCCGCACCGGCTGGATCGCCGAAGACGCATCCGCCGACGGCGTTGCCGCCTTGGCCGGCAAGCGCTCGAAGATCGTCTACAAGCTGACGGCAGAGGGCAAGGAACACTTCCAGGAGCTCCTCGCCGAGAGTGGGCCGTCGGCCTGGGAGGACGAGAACTTCGGGGTGCACTTCGCGTTCTTCGCCCGCACCGACGCGGCCACCCGGCTGCGCATCCTGGAGGGCCGCCGCAGCCGCCTCGAGGAACGGCTCGAGGGTTTCCGCGCGGCACTGACGCGCACCCGTGAACGCATGGACACCTACACCCAAGAACTGCAGCGACACGGCCTGGAGTCCGTGGAGCGCGAGGTCCGCTGGCTCAACGAACTGATCGACAGCGAACGCCAGACGAACGAACCTGACCAGCCGCACACGAGAAGTGCCAAGCAACTGAGGAGCAACTGATGGGTTCCGTACGTGTAGCCATCGTCGGCGTCGGCAACTGTGCCGCATCGCTGGTGCAGGGCGTCGAGTACTACAAGGACGCCGACCCGCAGGCACGAGTCCCCGGCCTGATGCATGTGCAGTTCGGGCCCTACCACGTGCGCGACATCGAGTTCGTCGCGGCGTTCGACGTGGACGCCAAGAAGGTCGGACAGGACCTCTCTGACGCGATCGTGGCGAGCGAGAACAACACGATCAAGATCACCGACGTGCCCCCGACGGGCCTGACCGTGCAGCGCGGTCACACCCTCGACGGTCTCGGCAAGTATTACCGCGAGACCATCACCGAGTCCGATGACGACCCCGTCGACGTCGTGCAGGTGCTCAGGGAGAGCAGGGCCGACGTCATGGTCTGCTACCTGCCGGTCGGCTCCGAGGACGCCGCCAAGTTCTACGCGCAGTGCGCGATCGACGCGGGCGTCGGTTTCGTCAACGCGCTGCCGGTCTTCATCGCCGGCACCCCGGAGTGGGCCAAGAAGTTCGAGGACGCCGGTGTCCCGATCGTCGGCGACGACATCAAGTCCCAGATCGGTGCAACCATCACGCACCGGGTGCTGGCCAAGCTGTTCGAGGACCGCGGCGTGACGCTCGACCGCACCTACCAGCTCAACGTCGGCGGCAACATGGACTTCAAGAACATGCTGGAGCGCGACCGGCTGGAGTCGAAGAAGATCTCCAAGACCCAAGCCGTGACGTCGAACATGGAGAACAAGCTCTCGTCCCGCAACGTGCACATCGGGCCGTCGGACTACGTGCAGTGGCTCGACGACCGCAAGTGGGCCTACGTCCGCCTCGAGGGCCGCAACTTCGGCGACGTCCCGCTCAACCTCGAGTACAAGCTCGAGGTGTGGGACTCCCCGAACTCCGCCGGCGTCATCATCGACGCGATCCGCTGCGCGAAGATTGCCCTCGACCGTGGTATCGGCGGGCCGATCCTTTCGGCGTCGTCCTACTTCATGAAGTCCCCGCCGGAGCAGTACGACGACGACACGGCGCGGGACAAGGTCGAGCAGTTCATTCGGGGCGAGGTCGATCGCTGAGCCCCTCCCCGACGTACGACGGCCCGGCACCCCGTGGGATGCCGGGCCGTTCGCGTGTCAGCCTGAGCCCACCGGGTCATGCCCGACTGGTGGCGGCCGCCCACTCGTGGCCGGAGGCGCGCGTAGCCTGTGGCGGTGTCGTTCGCCGGTGACTTGCGCGCCGTCGTCCGCCACCGCGACTTCCGGCGGCTCTTCGCGACCCGATTGACCTCGCAGGCCTCCGACGGGATGTTCCAGTCGGCGCTCGCCAGCCTCTTCTTCTTCTCGCCAGAGCGGCAGACCTCCGCCAGCAGCGTGGCGGCGGCGTTCGCGACGCTGTTGCTGCCGTACTCGCTCGTTGGGCCGTTCGCCGGCGTGCTGCTCGACCGGTGGCGGCGCCGGCAGGTCCTCGTCGTCGCGAACGTCCTGCGCGCCGGCATGGTCACCGGAGTGGCCGGCCTCGTCTTTGCCGGCGTCGACGGGATCGCGCTCTACGCCCCGGTGCTCGCCTGCCTCAGCGTCAACCGGTTCTTCCTCGCCGGCCTCTCTGCCGCGCTGCCCCACGTCGTACGCCGTGACGAGCTCGTCATGGCCAACTCGGTCTCCACGACGACCGGCACCATCGTGGCGATCTCCGGCGCCGGCGTCGGCTACCTGCTCAAGCAGGTGCTGGGAGAGGGGAGCACCGCCGACGGTCGGGTGATCCTGGTGGCAGCGGTCATCTACCTGGGTGCAGCAGCCCTCGCCGCGCGGATGGACCGCGACCTTCTCGGACCCGATCTCGACGACGAGGAGCCGCAGACGCGCGAAGCAGTCCGCCGGGTGGTGCGCGGCACGGCCGACGGTGCGCGGCACGTCTGGCACCACCGTCGGGCCGGGCACGCGCTTGCCGCGATCGGTGCGCACCGCTTCTTCTACGGCGTGTCCACGATCGCCGGGATCCTGCTCTTCCGGAGCTACTTCAACGAGCCCACCGACGTCGACGCCGGGCTCGCCGGGCTCGCGAGCGCGTTCGCGGCCTCGGGTGCGGGCTTCCTGCTCGCTGCGGTCATCACCCCAGAGATCACCCACCGGATCCGCAAGTCGACGTGGATCACGACGTGCTTCGCCTTCGCCGCGGCCATGGAAGCGGTGTACGTCGTCTGGCTGAACGAGGTGCTGTTGCTGGTCGGAGCGTTCGTGATCGGGGTGGCGGCGCAGGGCTCCAAGATCTGCGTCGACACGATCGTGCAGGAGTCGATCGACGACGCCTTCCGTGGCCGGGTGTTCTCGTTCTACGACGTGATCTTCAACATCGCGTTCGTGTCCGCGGCAGCCTTCGCGGCCGTGTCGTTGCCCGCCGACGGGAACTCGCCGGCGGTGTATGCGGTGATCAGCGTCGGCTACGCGGTGACCGCACTGACATACGGCCGGGTCAACCGGAACCGGCCTGCCGCCGAAGCCGCGGCGCCTGCACGCACCTCAACAGTCGAGTAGGTGCCCCAACGGCCCTGCGCGGCCGTTGCCGCACCCTCTCGCCTCCCGAACGTGTCGAACCTCAGGAGGGGTTCTGCTGGGCCCACCAGGCGCGGAGCTCGGCGACCGCTTCGTCACGGCTGAGCGGTCCGCGGTCGAGGCGCACCTCCTTGAGGTGGCGCCAAGCCTTGCCCACCAGCGGTCCCGGCGCCAGCCCGAGCACGGCCATGATCTCGGTGCCGTCGAGGTCCGGGCGGATCGAGTCCAGCTCCTCCTGCTCCCGCAGCCGGGCGATCCGCTCCTCGAGGTCGTCGTACGCGCGGCGCAGTGTCTCGGCCTTGCGGCGGTTGCGGGTCGTGGAGTCCGACCGGGTGAGCCGGTGCAACCGGTCCAGGAGCGGCCCGGCATCGGCGACGTACCTGCGCACCGCCGCATCGGTCCACACCCCGGTTCCGTACCCGTGGAAGCGCAGGTGCAGCTCGACCAGCCTGGCGACCTCGTCGGTGACATCCTTGGGAAAGCGCAGCGCCCTCATCCGGGCGGTCGCGAGCTTGGCGCCAACGACCTCGTGGTGATGGAAGGAGACGCCGCCCCCCGGCTCGAACCGACGCGTCTTCGGCTTGCCGATGTCGTGCAACAGGGCAGCGAGGCGCAGGACGAGGTCCGGCGACTCGTCCGGGTCCTCCAGCTCGATGGCCTGCTCGAGGACCGTGAGGGTGTGCTCGTAGACGTCCTTGTGCCGGTGGTGCTCGTCGATCTCCAGCGCCAGCCTCGGCAGCTCGGGGAGAACCCGCTCCGCGAGCCCGGTCTCCACGAGCAGCGTCAGCCCGACGCGCGGCCGCGGTGAGCAGATCAGCTTGACCAGCTCGTCCCTGACCCTTTCCGCCGAGACGATCGCGATCCGGTCGGCCAGCTGGATCATCGCCTCGACGACCGCGGGGTCGACGGCGAAACCGAGCTGGGCGGCGAAGCGGGCAGCGCGAAGCATGCGCAGCGGATCGTCGCTGAACGAGTCCTCCGGCCGACCCGGCGTGCGCAAGAGCTGTCGCGACAGGTCGACCAAGCCGCCGTACGGGTCGACGAAGGACGTCCCGGGCTCGGACGTCAACGACACAGCCATCGCGTTCACGCTGAAGTCGCGCCGCGCCAGGTCGTGCTCGAGGGTGTCGCCGTAGGTCACCGCGGGCTTGCGGGACTCGCTCCGGTAGACCTCGCTGCGATAGGTGGTCACCTCGATGTGGTGGTTCCCCTTGCGGGCGCCGACGGTCCCGAACGCGATCCCGACATCCCAGTGGGAGTCAGCCCACTCCTGGAGCACCGCGACGATGCGCTCCGGGCGGGCGTCGGTGGTGAGGTCCAGGTCGACGATCGGCCGGCCGAGCAGGGCGTCCCGCACCGGTCCGCCCACCAGTGCGAGCTCGTGGCCGGCCGCGGCGAACAGGTCGCCCAGCTCACGCAGCACAGGTTCGACCCGCAGCAGCTCGCGGATCAGGCGCTGCTGCGCGGCCGAGAGCAACCCCGGGTGCGGCACGCGCGTGGCGTCGGCGGGGTCCTTGGGCACAGGAAGCAACAGTACGGGGGCAGCGCGAGCGACCACCGGTCTCGGTCGGGGGCCGTTCGAAAGCGCGTGGTTACCATCGCGGGGTGCCCCGCCACCCTTCCTCCGCGCGCCGCACGAGCGCTCGGAGGAGCCTCCGCAAGGTGGAGGAGACCTCCGCGGGGGGCATGGTCGTCGACCGCAGTGGCAGCCGTCCCCGGGTGGCCATCATCGGCCGGCGGGATCGCCGTGGGCGGTTGCTGTGGTCGCTGCCGAAGGGTCACATCGAGGCGGGTGAGACCACCGAGGACGCCGCCGTGCGGGAGGTGGAGGAGGAGACCGGCATCCGCGGACGGGTGATGGCCCCGCTGGGCACGATCGACTACTGGTTCGTCGCCGAGGACCGGCGCATCCACAAGACCGTGCACCACTACCTGCTCGAGGCGGACGGCGGCGAGCTCTCCGACGAAGACATCGAGGTCGACGAGGTGGCGTGGGTGCCCCTGGACGAGCTGCGTGAACGACTCGCGTACGCCGGGGAGCGGCGGCTGGCGGCAACGGCCGCCGACCTGCTCGCGGACTCGGCGTGACACCGGTGGGAGGCGTCACTCCCGCACGCTCTCGGCTGGGATGCAGTCTCCTGGCAGCGCTGGTGGCGCTGCCGCTCGTGGTCGTGCTCGCGTTCGGCACAGGCGGGCCGGCGGCGGCTGACAACCATCTGGCGAGCGTCGAGCTCACCACGCTCGACCCCGCGATCGGTGTCCCCGGAGCACGGCTGCGAGCGACCGGGATGGTCCGTGTCACCGGCCGGTTGGCACTGTCCGACCTCGAGGTGCGACTCCGGCTGTCACGCACACGGCTCAACAGCAGGGGAGAGCTGCCCGCGATCGCCGCGGGAAGGACGTCCAGCCGCGACGGAGACGTCGTCGCGAGCCAGGCGCTGCCCGGCCGACTCGGGCCCGGCCAGCAGGCCGGCTTCGACGTGGCGGTCGACCTGTCCGACGTGCCGACCCTGCAGGAGTTCGGCGTCCACGTCCTCAACGTCGAGGTCGTCGCCAGATCCCGCGAGGGTGTCGGACGTGCCGCCATCGTGCGCACGTTCCTGCCGTGGGTGCCGGCGAATCGCGACTTCAAGCCGGCCGGCTTCGCGTGGCTCTGGCCGTTGTTGGCGGCGCCTGCCCCCCTGGCGGACGGGAGGTACCCCGACGAGGGGTTGGCCGCGGAGATGGACGAGGGCGGGCGGCTCGGGCTCCTGACCGCCGCGGGCGCGCGCCTCGGACAACGGTTCCCGCTCACGTGGGTGGTGGACCCCGTGCTCCTGGAGACCGCCGAAGACATGAGCGACGGCTACTCGGTCCAACCGGAGGAGGTCGGGGGACCAGCCCTCGACGGGACGGGCGCCGAGACGGCCGATGCGTGGCTCGATCAGGTCCGCGCCGCGACCGGACCCGCGGCGGTGGTCACCTTGCCGTATGCCGATCCCGACCTGGTGGCGCTCCGGCGAGCGGCCATGACGGAGGATATCCGGGCCGCCCGGGTGCGGGGCGACACCCTGGCTGCCGACCTGCTGGCTCGCGGCGTCGTCTCGGACGTCGCGTGGCCCGCCGACGGGTTCTCGGACCAGCCGACCCTGCAGGCCCTCCGCGCGATGGGGTCGCAGGCCGTGATCCTCAATGCAACGGCGATCCCCGCCGAGCTCACCCTGCCGTTCACCCCCGCCGGTCGTGCGGACATCGGCACCCGAGACGGCCGACTCACCGGCTTGCTCTACGACCCCGTGCTCACGACCGCCCTGGCAGCACGCACCGACGAGCAGCCGTTGCTGGCGGCCCAGCGATTCATCTCCGAGACGGCGATGATCACCGCCGAGCTTCCCGGCGTCGGGCCGGAACGCACGATCCTGGTCGCGCCACCGCGGCGATGGGCTCCGACCCCCGAGTTGCTCGACCGGGTCGTGACCGCCAGCCTCGAGGCTCCGTGGTTGAGCCCGGTTTCGGTGGAGGAGTTTCGGGCCACCCCACCGCCGGAGATCGACCGCGAGCCCCTGCGCTATCCCCGCTCGGCGCGCGTCCGCGAGCTTCCCCAGCCGTACCTCGACGCCGTGCAGGAACTGCACACGCGTATCACGACGTTCTCCGCCGTGCTCACTGAGCCTGAGTCGGTGGTGCCCGGGCTGGACGCATCCGTCCTCCGGCTCGAGTCGACGTGGTGGCGGAACCGCGCCGACCGGCTCCGGAGGCTGACCGGAACACGCGCGCATGTGATCGCGCTGCGCGACCAGGTTCAGGTGCTGCCCGGCAGCTACACATTCGGCAGCAAGTCCGGAACGATTCCGGTCACGGTCTCGAACGATCTCACCCAGGCCGTGACGGTCGACATCGGGTTGACGGCGTCTCCGCCCCGCTTGCGGGTCGGCGCGATCGACGAGGTGCGGATCGAACCGCAGAGCAAGGTGCAGGTGGAGGTCCCGGCGACCGCCGTCGCCAACGGGCCGGTGGTCATCCGCGCCGTTCTTCGGACGCCAACCGGCAACCAGTACGGCCAGGCGGTGCAGCTTCGCGTGCAGGTCACGCAGTTCGGCACGGTCGCACTGGTCATCACGGGTGTCGCGGCCGCGGTGCTGTTCGCAACCGCGGGCTTCCGGCTGTTCCGCCGGGCCGCGTCCACACGTCGTACGACAGGAAAACCCGCGGGAAGCACCCCGTGACCGACGCACCCGATGGCGACGCGCCACGCGGCCTGGTGCAGTCGAGCGGGGTGATGGCCGCGGGCACGGTGTTGTCGCGCGCGCTGGGGTTCGTGCGCAACGCCGTCGTCGTCGCCGCCCTCGGGTCCGGCCTCACGGCCACGACATTCACCATGGCGAACACCGTCCCGAACATCATCTACATCCTGGTTGCGGGCGGGGTGCTCAACGCCGTCTTCGTCCCGCAGCTCGTGCGAGCCATGAAGGACCCCGATGGCGGACGGGCCTACACCGACCGGCTGCTCACGTTGTCAGGACTGGTGTTGCTGGGTCTGACGGTCGTCGCTACGGCGGCAGCGCCACTCATCATCCGGCTCTACACACCTGGCAGCTGGAGCGCTACGGATGTGGCCACGGCCACCGCGTTCGCCTTCTGGTGCCTGCCGCAGATCGCGTTCTACGGTCTCTACGCGATGCTGGGCCAGGTCCTCAACGCGCGCGGCAGCTTCGGCCCGATGATGTGGGCGCCGGTCGCGAACAACGTCGTGGCGATCGTGACCGGGCTGGCATTCATCGCGCTCTTCACCGTTGACGTCATGGACCCCGGGTCTCTCAGTGCGACCGAGATCGCCGTCCTTGGTGCCGGTACGACGGCCGGCGTCATGGTGCAGGCCCTCATCCTCGTGCCCGTGCTCCGGCGGACCGGGTTCGGCTACCGGCCGCGGTTCGACTTCCGAGGTGGGGGACTCGGGAAGGCGCGCGACCTCGCCAAGTGGACGCTCCTGTTCGTGCTGGTCAACCAGCTGGCCTACGTCGTCGTGGTCAATCTGGCGGCTCGCGTGGACAAGGCGGCTCAGGGCGTCATCGACTACGGCGTCGGCTACACGGCGTACTCCTACGCGTATCTCATCTTCATCCTCCCGCACTCGATCGTGACGGTGTCGGTCGTGACGGCGCTGCTCCCACGGATGAGCGCCGCCGCTTCGGAGCGTGACCTGGGCAGGCTGCGAGAGCAGCTCTCGACCGGATGGCGGCTCACCGCCGTCGGGACGGTCGCCGCGGCAGCCGCGTACATCGCCCTCGGACGCGACCTCACCGGCCTGCTCTATGCCGGGACGGACGACGACGGCGCTCGCTACATCGGCATGGTGCTGGCCGCGTTCGCCGTCGGGCTTCCCGCGTTCTCGGCGCAGTACCTCGCGCTCCGGGGGTTCTACGCCCTGGAGGACACCAGGACGCCATTCCTGCTGCAGGTCGGGATCGCCGTCACCAACGTGGCGCTGGCCCTGCTCGCGTACACGGCGTTGCCGTTGCGCTGGCGCATCGTCGGCATCGCCGCGTCGTACGCCATCACCTACTACGCCGGGCTGGCACTCAGCACGGCCGTGCTCCGCCGGCGGATCGGTGGCGTGGACGGGCGGCGGGTGCTGCAGACCCACGCGCGGTTGCTCGCCGCCGCCGTCCCCTCGGCTGCGGTGGCGTACGGCGTGGCTCGGCTCGTGACGGCCTCGCTCGGAGAGGGCCCGGCCGGTTCCCTCACCGCACTGCTCGCCGGTGGAGGCGTGCTGCTCGCGGGCTACCTCGTGCTGGCGCGGGTGCTGCGGGTCGCCGAGCTGACTGCACTGATCGGGATGGTGCGCTCGCGCTCGGCGAGCTGAATTTGCCGAGACGAGTCCGGTGCTGCGCTCAAGCCCGGTGGCCGACGCGCCGACTCTGACGGCATGGAACGTCTCTCGTCCGCATGCGCTGCCGGCTCGGGCTGGGCCCGGACCCGTGGCCCGGACAACGAGCGCGGCGACATCGTGCTCAGCTGGCTCACCAAGCTCGCTGTCATCTTCGGGCTGGCCGGAATCGCGCTCTTCGACGGCATCTCGGTCGGTGTGACCCACTCGAGCGTCGCCGACCAGGGCGCCTACGCCGCCCGGGAGGCCTCCGAGACCTGGAGCGCCACGAAGGACCTGCAGAAGGCGTTCCTGACCGCATCGACCGTGGCCGCGGAACGGGACGCGCTCAACATCGTCGACCCGAAGTCGTTCCGGGTCGACGCCGACGGGACGATCCATCTGAAGATCTCCCGGACCGCGACCACCTTGGTCCTGTACCGGATCGGTCCCCTCAAGGACCTGGCCTGGGTCCAGCAGGACGCAGCCGCTCGCAGCGTCTGACGGTTCTCGCCGCCAGGCCCGACTGAAACCCAGCGCGTCGGGGTAGTGCGCCTAGCATCGTCCGGAGGGCCGTCCTGGCTCGTCCTGTCCGTCGCTTGCGGCTACATGCCGCGGGCTGCCCCTCCGAGGAGCACGGGTGCCGACCAACGCCGTCGAGCCGGGAACGCGGCTCGTCGACCGTTACCGCCTCGAGGCGTCCCTCGGCGAGGCGGGCAGCACGTCGTACTGGCGCGCCCAGGACGAGCTGCTGGACCGGCCGGTCGGGCTGTGCCTGCTGGACGGGACCTCCGAGAAGGCGGCCGCGATTCTCGCTGCCGCGCGACAGGCCGCGGCGGTGACCGACCCGCGCTTCCTGCGCGTGCTCGATGCCAGCGAGACCGACGAGGTGGTGTACGTCGTCACCGAGTGGGTGGCCGGCAGCAGCCTGGCAGACCTGCTTGCAGACGGACCGCTGCCCGCAGCCGAGGCCAGGTTGATGGTGGTCGAGATCGCCGAGGCGCTAGCAGCCGCACACAAGCAGGGGCTCGCGCACCTGTGTCTCCAGCCCGAGCATGTCCTGCGGATGGCGCACGGCCAGGTGAAGGTCGCCGGGCTCGCCGTGGACGCGGCGGTTCGCGGTCTCACGGCTGCCAGTCCTGAAGACGCCGCGCGCCGCGACGTGGAAGGTTGTGCCGGCGTGCTCTACGCGGCATTGACCGCGCGCTGGCCGGGCGACCAGCCGACCGGCCTCGCACCTGCACCGCGAGAGAACGGCGTGCTCTGCACGCCACGTCAGGTGCGGGCCGGCGTGCCCGACGACCTGGACGAGATCGCGAGCCGGGCACTCATCGCCCGGCACCGTGCGGGCAGTCGCCCGCTGCAGAGTCCTGCCGAGATCGCCGCGCTGCTCGCGTCGGCGCACGCCACCACGCGCCTGCCGCCGGTGCCCGACCCGGCATCCGAGCGGACATCGGAGGAGACGCCGTACTCGGGGTCATACCTCGCGCCGTACGAGGACACCAACAGGCACAGGCGCGGGCTGGCGAGCCGCGCGGCCTGGGCGGTGGCCAGCCTGTTGCTCCTCGTCGGGCTGGGCCTCGCTGCGTGGCAGCTCGTGGCTCTGATGACGGACGGCGACAGCGGTGCGACGCCGGGCTCGGAGTCGACCGCGAGGGCGTCCACATCCGGGCTCAGCCCGCTGGACGTGGCCGCGATCGAGGCATTCGATCCGCCACCCAACGGCAACAGCGAGGAGAACGACGACCGCGTCCGGCGAGTCCTGGACGGGGACACCTCGACGGTGTGGACGACCAAGACCTACAACGACCCGTTCGGGCCGGCCGGGCTCAAGGACGGCGTGGGGCTGCTGCTCGACCTCGGCGAGCGCAAGTCGGTGGGCTCGGTCGCCATCGCCCTGCGCGGCGACGGCACCGACCTGGAACTGCGCGTCGCTGACGAGCGCGGCGCCCAGCCCGACGACTACGACGTCGTCGCGCAGGCGTCCGATGAGACGGGCCTGGTCGAGATCCGGCCAGAAGAAGCGACCGAGGCCCGCTACGTGCTGGTCTGGCTCACCGCCATCCCGGCCGACGACTCCGGCTACCAGGGGACGATCGCCGAGATCGGCGTGCGGGGCTGACACTGCCCGGACGGTGCCCACCGCTCCGGCGCGCTTGAGCCCGGCGGGCAGGTTGCCGACCTAGGGTGGGAGCCGCCCCAGATCGGCGGTCCAGCCCAGACGCGGAGGCGCAGGTGACGGAGCGGTCCGACCATGCCGCGCTGTCCGACACTGCCCTGCTCGAGCAGCACGCGGCTGGGGACCCCGAGGCATTCGGAGAGCTGTTCCGCCGACACCGCGACCGGCTCTGGGCGGTGGCGCTGCGCACCGTGGGCGACCGTGAGGAGGCCGCCGACGCCGTCCAGGACGCGTTCGTGTCCGCCATGCGCGCGTCCTCGTCGACAGCGGGAGCCACCGCCGCGTTCCGAGGTGACGCTGCCGTCACGACCTGGCTGCACCGCATCGTCGTGAACGCCTGCCTCGACCGGCTGCGGCGCCGCGCGGTGCGCCCGACCGAACCCCTGCCGGTGACCGAGCCGCGGTCTCCCACTCCCGACGCCTTCGCCGCCATCGACGTGTCCTTCGACGTCGTCGCGGCCCTTGACACCCTGCCGCTCGAGCAGCGCACCGCTCTGGTGCTGGTCGACATGTACGGCTGGTCGGTCGAGGACACGGCCCGCGTCCTTGACTGCGCGCCCGGCACCGTGAAGAGCCGCTGCGCCCGCGGTCGCGCTCGGCTGCTGCCGTTGCTGCGTGAGGACGAAGGGAACCAACCGGCGAGTGGCCGCGTCCCACCCCCGAGCGCTGCACATCACGACGCGCTGCGCGACGCGCCGCGACACGGGCGAACGACCGCCGAAGGAGGTGAGCCCACATGACTCCTGGTGAGCCGCGCGAGCCGGACGCGCACCCGGATCTCGAGACCCTTGCCGACCTGCAGGAGGGCCTCCTGCCACCCACACCGGCCGCAGCCGTCTCCGGCCACCTCGACGCGTGCGGCTCGTGCCGCGCCGACTTCGAGGCGCTCGGGCGGATCCCGGCCCGGCTTGCGGCGGCTGCCCAGGTCGGACCGGCTCCCGCCGAGCTGGTGAGCCGGCTCGAGGACGCCCTCACGAGCGAGCGGCGGCCGGCTGCGGTGACGGTCACACCGCTGGCGACGGCACGCCGGCGTCGGCTCGCCCGGGACAACCGGGTGCTCCAGGCGGCCGCGGCGGCCGTGCTCGTGCTCGCGGCGACCGCCGTTGGGGTCGCGGCGCTGCAGGACCGGGACCCGGACACGCAGGCAGACCGGTCCTCCGCCGGCGCTGATTCCCGGGAGCTGGCCGCCGGGTCGGTGCCGGTCCTGTCCACCGGGACCGACTACACGCAGGACTCGGTCGCGACGGCGGTGCCACGCCTGCTGGCCAGCGACGGCCCGCAGGTGTACCTGAGCGAACCCCGGGCGGCAGCTGGCGAGTCGGCCGCCGCCGACAGCAGTGCCCGGCTCAGCGCCGGGGCCGCCCTCAGCGGATGCGTCAGCGCCCTCGCAGACGACCCGAACACCCTTGCCGTGGAGATGCCGACTCCGCTCGTGGTCGATATCGCCACGTTCGCCGGCCAGCCCGCAACCGTCATCGTCCTGCCGACACCGGAGGAGATGGACCGGCTCGACGTCTTCGTGGTCGGCCCCGACTGCGGTCCGGCGGACGCCAAGGTCCTGCACTTCGCGCGCGTGCCCCGCCCGTGACACGTCTGTCGGCGTCGGACGAGGGAATGCTGGTCGCCTAGGATCGGTTGATCCCTGCGTTCCTCACGTTCCGAAAGCGCAATCCCTGAAGGGTCCCGAGTGACCGACGTCCGCAACATCATCATCATCGGCTCCGGGCCGGCTGGCTACACCGCGGCGATCTATGCCGCGCGCGCCAACCTGCACCCCCTCGTGTTCGAGGGTTCGGTGACCGCGGGCGGGGCGTTGATGAACACGACCGATGTCGAAAACTTCCCCGGCTTCCCGGACGGCGTAATGGGTCCGGACCTGATGGACCATCTGCGCAAGCAGTCCGAGCGCTTCGGTGCTGAGCTGGTGACCGACGACGTGACCGCCGTCGACCTCACGGGCGACGTGAAGGTCGTGACCGACGGCAGCGGCAACCAGCACCAGGCGCTGGCGGTGATCATCGCCACCGGCTCCGGCTACCGGGAGCTCGGGCTGCCCAACGAGAAGCGGCTCTCCGGACATGGCGTGTCATGGTGTGCGACGTGTGACGGCTTCTTCTTCCGCGACAAGGACATCGTCGTGGTCGGCGGCGGCGACACCGCCATGGAAGAGGCCACGTTCCTGACCCGCTTCGCCCGGTCGGTGACGGTCGTCCACCGGCGCAGCGAGCTGCGAGCCTCGAAGATCATGCAAGACCGGGCCTTCGCCAACGACAAGATCAGCTTCGTGTGGGACAGCGAGGTGATCGACGTCCTCGGCGCGGACAAGGTCGATGGCGTGCGACTGCGCAACCTGCTGACCGGCGAGGAGTCGACCCTGGCGGTCACCGGGCTGTTCATCGCCATCGGCCACGACCCACGCAGCGAGCTCTTCGAGGGACAGGTACGTCGTGACGACGAGGGCTACATCCTCGTCGACCACCCGTCCACCCGCACGAACATGACCGGCGTCTTCGCTTGCGGCGATGTCGTCGACCACATCTACCGTCAGGCTGTCACCGCCGCCGGCACCGGGTGCGCGGCAGCCCTCGACGCGGAGCGCTACCTCACCTCGCTGGAGGACGCCGAGCTGACCGGCCACCCAGCCCACGTCCTGCAGTCCATCAACATCAACGCCTGACGCCAGGCGCCACACCGACCGACCCGAGAGGACCCACCGTGGGAGACACCGCCAAGACCGTCACCGACGCCAGCTTCGACGCCGACGTCCTGCAGAGCGACAAGGCTGTTCTCGTCGACTTCTGGGCGGAATGGTGCGGCCCGTGCCGCCAGGTGTCACCGATCCTCGAGGAGATCGCCGGCGAGCACGCCGACAAGATCCAGGTCGTGAAGCTGAACGTGGACGAGAACCCGCACACTGCCGCGCACTACGGCATCACGTCGATCCCGACCATGAACGTCTACCAGGGCGGCGAGCTCGTCAAGACCATCGTCGGCGCCAAGCCCAAGGCGATGCTGCTCAAGGACCTCGAAGCGTTCATCTGATCCGGGCGCAGGTGCGAGCGCATTCGCCCGGCGCACTCGCTCAGCACGCTCGTGAGCGTGCTGGCCGGAGGCGGCCTCCCACTCCGGGGAGGCCGCCTCGTTTGCGCTCCGGTGACGTGCGGGTACCAGACGGCTACCATGCAGCCGACGGGGCGGCGCGTACGGCCCGGCCAGCGGTGCCGGGGATCCGGCGGCTTCACCTCGAACCCGTTCCCGACCAGCGAGGAGCGCCCGCGCTGATGTTCTTCGAGCGCACCTACCGGCGCGGTGACGTCGGGCCGGCGGTGGCGGAGGTCCGGGCCAAGCTTGCCGTCCTCGGACTCCTGCCGGCGAGCCGCGACCCGCTGGGGGAGTCGGAGTCGGCGGCATTCGACGACGGCACCGACCGTGCCGTCCGGGAGTTCCAGCAGCAACGCGGGATCACCGTCGACGGCATCGTCGGCCCGCAGACCTACCACGCGCTGGACGAGGCGCGATGGCGGCTCGGCGACCGAATCCTGTCCTACGTACCGGCCCGGTTGATCGCCGGTGACGACGTCGCGAGTCTCCAGCAGCGACTGCTGGACATGGGCTTCGACTGCGGACGGGTCGACGGGCTCTTCGGCGTGGAGACCGAGCACGCGCTGCGCGACTTCCAGCGCAACGTCGGGGTTCGCCCCGACGGCACCTGTGGCCCCGCCACGTTCAAGGCACTCAACCAGCTCGTCCGGACGGTCGTCGGCGGACGGCCGCACGCCATGCGCGAGTCCGAGGCCATCAGCCAGGCTGGGCCGACCCTGTCGGGAAAGCTGGTCATCGTCGATCCCGGCCACGGAGGTCGCGATCGCGGGGTGGCCGGTCACGGTCTCGATGAGGCCGGCCTCGTCTACGACCTGGCGTCGCGGGTCGAAGGACGACTGACGGCCACCGGAAGCTCGGCGTTCCTCACCCGCGGTCCGGACGGGCACATGGACGAGGTGGACCGCGCCAGCTTCGCGAATGCCGCCGGTGCCGACCTGGTCATCTCCTTGCACATGGATGCGCATGGGAACGTCGACGCCGGTGGCTGTGCGAGCTACTACTACGGCAACGACCGCATCGGGCATCACTCGGCGGTCGGGGAGCGGTTCGCCGATCTCGTCCAGCGCGAGGTGTGCGCGCGCACCGACCTGACTGACTGCAGGGCGCACCCGAAGACCTGGGACCTGTTGCGGCGAACAAGGATGCCGGCCGTGCGCATCGAGCTCGGCTACCTGACCAGTCCCGGTGACGCGGCGAGACTGGCGGACGCGCACTTCCGGGACGTGCTCGCCGAGGCCATCGTTGCGGCCGTGCAGCGGCTCTACCTGCCACCCGACCAGGACGCCGAGACCGGAAGCCTTCGCATCCCGGCACTGCGCGGATAGCCGACCGTCAGACCGGCCGGAACGCCGACGTTCACACTGGCCGGAAGACCGGCTCCGGGTTCATCGACCCCAGCAGGCGCTCGAGCGCGACCTCCATGTCCTCGCGCCACGACACCGCGTTCTTCAGGTCCAGACGAAGCCGTGGGAACCGGTGGTGCGGGCGCACGGTCTTGAACCCAACAGCAAGCAGGTAGTCGGCCGCGACGATGCAGCTCTTGCCGACCTCGCCGTCCGGGCGTGAGTCACCGAACGCCTCGATCGCCTTGACGCCTCGGCGGGACAGGTCGCGTGCAGCGCCCTGGACGAGCATGCGCCCCAGGCCGCCGCCTCGAAACTCGGGCAGCACGTCGGCGGTCATCAAGAGCACGGCATCGCCCGCGACCGGGGAGGTCGGGAAGGCGAGGCTGCGAGGGACATGGGCGGGCGGCGCGTACAGCACATACCCGGCCGCCAGCGAGTCGACGTACACGATCTTCCCGCACGAGCCCCAGTCGAGCAGCGTCGCCGAGAGCCACGCCTCCTTCTCCAGCTCGGTGTCGCCGGACTCCTCAGCCACCTGTCGGGCGATCGGGTCGAGCTCCCAGAAGACGCACCGCCGGCAGCGGCGCGGAAGATCGTCGAGGTTGTCCAACGTGAGATTCGCGAGCCGTCGTGCCACGCACACCTCCGAGCCGCGCGACCCGTGGGCATCGCACCTGCACGTGGTCGCGGCCGTGCGACACTTTGACCGGTGTCTCGTTCGGCATCGTAGTGTCGACGGGTCGCGCCGAACAGACCGCGCGCAAAGGAGATCCCCGCACGTGCCTACCCCGCCCGGCTCGCGGCTGGACCCCCACCACGACCGCTACGCGGAGCGCGCCCGGACCATGACGGCCTCGGAGATCCGCGCGCTCTTCGCGGTCGCCTCGCGGCCGGAGGTCGTGTCACTGGCCGGCGGGATGCCCTACCTGCGGGCCCTGCCGCTGGACGACATCGCCCACCTCGTGCAGCGGGTCGTGGCGGAAGAGGGCACCCAAGCCCTGCAATACGGCTCGGGGCAGGGCGACCTCGCACTGCGCGAGCAGATCTGCACGGTGATGTCCCGGGTCGGGATCGCGGCCCACCCCGACGAGGTGGTCGTGACGTCCGGGTCGCAGCAAGCGCTGGACCTGGTCACCCGCATCTTCGTCGACCCCGGTGACGTGGTCCTCGCCGAGGCGCCGTCGTACGTGGGCGCTCTCGGCACCTTCCGGTCCTACCAGGCGGAGGTTCGCCACGTCGCGATGGACCAGGACGGGCTGGTGCCCGCGGCCCTCCGCGAGGCGTTGGCCGCCCTTGCAGCGCAAGGCCGCACGGCGAAGATGCTCTACACGGTTCCCAGCTTCCACAACCCCGCCGGCGTGACGGCGACTCCTGAGCGACGCGCCGAGGTGCTGGAGATCTGCCGAGAGGCCGATCTGCTCATCCTCGAGGACGACCCCTACGGCCTGCTGGGATTCGACGGGCACCCGCCGCGCGCGATCCGGGCCGACGACCCCGACGGGTCCACCGTCGTCTACCTCGGCTCGTTCTCGAAGACGTTCGCTCCTGGCCTACGGGTCGGCTGGGCACTCGCTCCGCACGCCGTCCGGGACAAGCTCGTGCTCGCATCCGAGGCGACCCAGCTGTGCCCGTCGGCATTCACCCAGCACATCGTCTCCGCCTACCTGCGGACGCAGCCCTGGGAGGAGCAGGTGAAGGTCTACCGCGAGGTCTACCGGGAGCGACGGGACGCCCTGCTCGACGCGCTGGGCGATCTCATGCCGGCCGGAAGCAGCTGGACGAGTCCGACCGGGGGCTTCTACGTGTGGCTGACCCTGCCCGAGGGCATCGACGCCGCACAGATGCTCCCGCTGGCGATCGGCGAGCGCGTTGCCTACGTGCCAGGCTCCGCGTTCTACGCCGGTCCGACGCTGCCCGACGAGGCCCGGCGGTCGCTTCGGCTCTCGTACTGCTACCCGGAGCCGGACCGCATCCGCGAAGGTGTCCGTCGGCTGGCGACGGTCGTCGAGCGGGAGCTGGACCTGCGAGCCACCTTCGGCGAACGCGGGCCGGCCGCGGCGGCACCCACGGCCGCGGAGGCGACCGGCCCGGGACCGGACACCGCATGAGCGACACATCGGTTTCTCGACACATCGACACTGCCGCCACGACGGGCGGGCGGGTGATCGTGCTCGCCGGGGGTCTCTCGCACGAGCGCGACGTCTCGCTGCGCTCGGGCGGCCGGGTGGTCGACGCGCTGCTCGACACCGGCCTCGAGGCGACCTTGCGCGACGCCGACGCTGGGCTGGTCGGGGCGCTGGCAGCGGACCCGGGCGCGACGGTGTTCCCGGTCCTGCACGGAGCCAGCGGCGAAGACGGGGCAATCCGGGCGGTGCTCGAGCTCCTCGGCGTACATTATGTCGGGTCGCGGCCTGGCGCGTGCCGACTCGCCTTCGACAAGGCGATCGCCAAGTCGGTCGTCGCGCGGGCCGGCCTGCGCACCCCCGAGGCGCTCCCGCTCGCGTCCGCGACGTTCCGCGACCTCGGCGCGCCGGCTCTGCTCGACGCCCTGGTCGACCGGCTGGGGCTCCCACTGGTCGTGAAGCCCAACAGCGGCGGGTCGGCGCTGGGCACGTCGGTGGTGCGGGACCGGGACGAGCTGCCGGCGGCCATGGTCGGTGCCTACGCGTACGCCGATGTCGTGCTGGTGGAGCAGTTCGTGACCGGGACCGAGGTCGCCGTCAGCGTGGTCGACACCGGGCAGGGGCCGATCGCGCTGCCGGCCGTCGAGATCGAGGCCGACGGCGGAATCTACGACTACGCGGCGCGCTACACCGCCGGCCGCACCGAGTTCTTCGCGCCGGCCCGGCTGGAGCCGGAGATCGCCGAGGTGGTGGCGGAGTCCGCCGTGATCGCGCATCGCGCGCTGGGCCTGCGGGACCTGTCACGCACCGACATGATCGTCGATGCCGCGGGTGTGCCGTGGTTCCTCGAGGTGAACGTGTCACCCGGGATGACGGAGACGTCGTTGACGCCGCAGGCCGTCCGCGCCGGAGGCCTGGACCTCGGGCAGGTGTGCTGGGACCTGGTGCACGCGGCCGCCGGTCGGCCAGGCGACTAACCCGGCTGGCCAGCCTCGCTGCGGGAGTCGTGGACCCCGGTCGGATCGGCTTCGGGGTCCATCAACGCGACGATGCGCTCGAGGTCGTCGATCGATCCGAACTCCACCGTGATCCGGCCCTTCGACTTGCCCAGGTCCACCTTGACCCTGGTCTCGAACCGGTCGGCGAGCCGGGAGGCGAGCACCTCGAGCTTCGGGGCCACCGGCGCTCGGCTGCGCCGCGGCCGGTCCGGCACCTCGTCGCCGCCGAGGGCGACGATCTCCTCCACCGAACGAACCGACAGCCCCTCGGCGACGATGCGCTGGGCCAGCCGCTCCTGCGCGGCGCCGTCGTCGAGACCGAGCAGCGCCCTGGCATGGCCGGCGGACAACACACCGGCCGCCACCCGGCGCTGCACCAGCGGTGGCAGCTTGAGCAGCCGCAAGGTGTTGGAGATCTGCGGCCGCGACCGGCCGATCCGGTTGGCCAGCTCGTCGTGGGTGCAGTCGAAGTCGTGCAGCAACTGATCGTAGGCGTTGGCCTCCTCCAGCGGGTTCAGCTGCGCGCGGTGCAGGTTCTCCAGCAGCGCGTCCCGCAGCATGACGTCATCGCCAGTGGCGCGGACGATGGCGGGAAGCTCGGTGAGACCCGCCTCGCGCGCTGCCCGCATCCGGCGTTCACCCATGATCAACTCGTAGCGCTCCCCGCCGAGCGGACGCACGACCACGGGCTGGAGCAGGCCGACCTCGCGGATCGAGTGAACGAGCTCGGCCATCGACTCCTCGTCGAAGACCTGGCGCGGCTGCCGCGGGTTGGGCAGGACGGCGCCGAGGGGGATCTCGGCGAAGTAGGCCCCCCCGACCTGCTCGGACGCCGACGGGTCGGTTGCCCCGTCACCTGCGACCGGGGTGTCACCGCTGTCGCTGGAGTCCCGTGCGGCTCGTTCGTCTCCGCTGTCCCCGGCGCCACCGGCGCCACCGGCGCCACCGGATGGCTGCTTGGAGGGACGCTCCGGGATCAGGACGTCCACCGGTGAGGGTCCACTCGGACCCGGTGATTCGCCCGCCTTCGGCGGCGCGGTCGGGATGAGGGCGCCGAGGCCCCGGCCAAGGCCACGCTTGCGGTTGCTCACAGCGACTCCCCTGCCCCGCGGCCGATACCGCGAAGGGCCATCTCGCGCGCAGCCTCGAGGTACGACAGCGCTCCGGTCGATCCGGGATCGTAGGTCATGACGGTCTGTCCATAGCTCGGTGCTTCCGAGATCCGCACCGACCGGGGAATGGTCGTCCGCAGCACGGTCTCCACGAAGTGCGTGCGCACTTCCTCGGCGACCTGGGCGGCGAGTCTGGTCCGAGCGTCGTACATCGTGAGCAGGACGGTGGACACGTGGAGTGCCGGGTTCAGGTGCGCCTTGACCATCTCGATGTTGCGGAGCAGCTGCCCCACTCCCTCCAGCGCGTAGTACTCGCACTGGATCGGGATCAGCACCTCTGGGGCGGCGACCAACGCGTTCACGGTGAGCAGGCCGAGGCTCGGCGGGCAGTCGATCAGGACGTAGTCCAGCCGCGGCGTCTCCTGATCGGCGCACCAGGCGTCGTACGCCTCGAGCGCCCGCTGCAGCCGGGACTCCCGGGCGACCAGCGAGACCAGCTCGATCTCGGCGCCGGCCAGGTCGATGGTCGCGGGAGCACAGAACAGCCCGTCAAGCCCCTCGACCGGTGCAATCACCTCCTGCAACGGCCGCCCCTCGACAACGACGTCGTACACGGACGGCACCTCGGAGTGGTGGTCGATTCCGAGCGCGGTGGAGGCATTTCCCTGCGGATCGAGGTCGATGACCAAGACGTGGGCTCCCTGCAGCGCCAGTGCCGCCGCGAGGTTCACCGTCGTGGTGGTCTTCCCGACGCCCCCCTTCTGGTTCGCCACCGTGACCACGCGCGTGTGCGGCGGAGGCGGGAGCGGCTCGCCGAGCCGCCCGGCCAGAACGCGCACCGCCGTCTCCGCGGCCCGAGCGATCGGCGTGTCGTCGGTTTCACGTGAAACAACGTCGAGCACTGAGAACTCCTCCGCGGTCGGCACGCCCGTGTTCGCGCTGGCGAATCCGGTTTCACGTGAAACATCTGGTGCCGGAACATCGGCGCCGGACCGATCGGCCCAGTCGCCGAGCGCGGACTTGGACGTGACGGCGGCCGAGGTGACTGTTCCTGCTGGCGCTCCGGACACCCGAGGCCGGTGTCCAACATCGGCCGCATCCGCGGGGACGACCTCGGTCCGCGTCCCCGCGGTGACGGGCGCGGTGTCGTCGAAGAAGGCGGCCGACCGGGCGCGGCGGACATGGCGGTTCGGGGCTGCCGGCCGGGCCTTCGCGCGGGCCCGATCGGGCCAGCCAAGACCCGTGCCGGCGTCGTCGCGCTCTGCGGGCTCCGGCCAGCCGAGACCTCGGGCGGTCCCGGTTCTGCGGGTGCCTGTGGTCATCGTCGTCCCTTTCGTGTCCCCGGTTCCGGCGGGCCGCCGGGACGGTCGGCCGGGTGGCCGGCCGTGACCACCACGACGGTGGTGGGGCGCTCCAGCACATCCAACCCCATCTGCTCGATCCGCCACGCCGTTGCCCGCAGGTGTCGCAGCACTGGTTCGGCCGCCGCGAGCTCCGCCGTCGCCCGGACCCCCTTCATCGCCAGCAACACGCCTCCTGGGCGCACCAGCGGCAGGGACCACCGGGCCAGCCGGTCGAGGGGTGCCACGGCTCGAGCCGTCACCACATCGGCGGGTGGCCCATCGAAGTCCTCGGCCCGGATCCGCGCCACGCGGACGTGGTCCAGCCGGAGGAGCTCGGTCGCCTCACGCAGAAACGCGGCCCGTCGTTCGAGCGGCTCGACCAGGACCACCCGAAGGTCCGGACGGGCCAGCGCAAGGACGAGGCCAGGCAGACCGGCCCCCGATCCGACGTCGACCACCGAGGCGTTCGGAGCAATGCCCTCGGCGAGCACGGCGCAGTTGAGCAGATGCCGGTCCCAGAGGCGCTCGCCCTCCCGGGGACCGATCAGGCCGCGGTCGATCCCCGGACCGACCAGCAGCTCGGCGTAGCGGATCGCGGCCGCCAGGCCGGCCCCGAAGACCTGGTGCGCGGACGGCGGCGGCTGCGGTGTTCCACGTGAAACAACCACCGGGGCGAACGTCGGCGTCGTCAGCCGGGCAGGACCACGACGCGGCGGTGCGGTTCCTCGCCTTCGGATTCGCTGCGCAGCCCCGCAGCCGCGACCGCGTCGTGGACGACCTTGCGCTCGAACGGATTCATCGCGTCGAGCCGGACCGGCTCCCCGGTCTGCTTCACCTGATCCGCCGTCGTGCTGCCCAGCTCGGCGAGGACGGCGCGCCGGCCGGCCCGGTAGCCGCCGATGTCCAGCATGAGCCGGCTTCGTTCACCGGTGGCCGTCAGCACGGCGAGCCGGGTGAGCTCCTGCAGCGCATCGAGCACGGCACCCTCGGGCCCGACCAGGTGATCGAGATCGCCACCGACCACCGAGACCGAGGCACGGTCCCGTTCGATGTCCATGTCGATATCACCGTCGAGGTCAGCGATGTCGAGCAGCTCCTCGAGGTAGTCCGCGGCGATCTCGCTCTCCCGTTCCAGACCGGTGGCGGAGGCTCCCGACGGTGTCGACGAGCCGGGTTCCTCGGTCGACGCGGCGCCGTCAGCCGCGCCTTCCGGCTCCGCAGGATCAATGGACAGCGGCGTCGGGCTCGGGTCGGTCACGGGATGAGACTCCTTCGCACGATCTGACAGGGACGGGCCGGGCGGCCGCTATCGTTTGCGTTTGGGCTGACGCCGTGGTTGCTGGCGCTGACGTGAGGTTGCCGGGGCAGCCTCGGGGCCTCCGGAACCGCTGTTCGCACCGGCCCCGTTGGGGCTCGGTGCACCGCCCGTCCCGGGCGCACCGCCCGGTTGGCTGGGGGTTCCCCCGGACCCGGTCGACGCGTCAGGCGCCGGGTGCTTCTTGGCCTTGGCGGCACGCCGACGGGCGAGCGCCTCCTCCGCAGCAGACCCCGGCGCGGGCATCCGGCGGATCACGTAGAACTGCTGACCCATCGACCAGATGTTCGTGGTCAGCCAGTAGAGCAGGACGCCGACGGGGAAGTTGATGCCACTGACGGCGAAGATCAACGGAAAGACGTACAGCAGGATTTTCTGTTGCTGCATAAAGGGATTGCCGTCCATGGACCCGGCCGGCATGTTCTTCGTCATCAGCTGTTTCTGCGTGATGAACGTCGACGCGGACATCAGCACGATCAGCAGGGCGCAGACGATCTGGACCTGGAGACTGTCTGCACCGATGAACTTGTCCGCGATGTGGGCGCCGAGCACCGAGGCATCTGCCGCCTGCTGGGCCAGCTCGTCGGTCAACGAGCCCTTCCCCTTGGGCGGGTTCTTCCCGATCCCGTTCAGGACCGAGAACAGCGCGAAGAAGATCGGCGCCTGCGCGAGGATCGGCAGGCAGCTGGACAGCGGGTTGGTGCCGGTGTCCTTGTAGAGCTTCATCATCTCCTGCGACTGCTTCTGTCGCGTCTCCGGATCTGACTTGCCCTTGTACTTCGCCTGGATCTTCTTGATCTCCGGTTGCAGCAGCTGCAACCCGCGCTGGGCCTTGATCTGCTTGACGAACAGCGGGATCAGCAGGATGCGGATGACGACGACCAGGCCGACGATCGCCAGCCCCCAGGCCCATCCGCCGGCTGGATCCATCCCGATTGACTTGAACAAGCTGTGGAACGAAACCATGACGAACGTGACGGCTTCGTACAGCGGTTCGAGCAGCTTCACAGTCCGGCTCCGTGCGGCGAGTGAGAGGTCGCGGGCACTGTGCCTGTCGAGCCGCGATGTGCAGGGGGAACGGGGTCCGGGCCGCCAGGGTTCCACGGGTGGCAGCGCAGCAGGCGCCGGCCGGCGAGCCAGCACCCTCGGAACGGCCCGTGCGTGGTGATGGCCTCGATGGCGTACGCCGAGCAGGAGGGGTAGAACCGGCAGCGCGGACCCAGCAACGGGGAGATCACGAGCTGATATCCGCGCAGCAGCAACACCATCACCCGAGTCATGGGCGCCCGGTCGCGTTGGCAGGCGCTGGGGTCAAGGCAGCCAGCGCCCCGTCGAGCGCCTCGCCGAGCTCCGCCGAGGACGCCGTGGATGCAGCGGGCAGGGCGCGTACGACGACGCGGGTACCAAGCGGGAGGGCCGCCAACCGAGCGGCGACCAGATGCCGCAGCCGTCGCCGTACCTGGTTGCGGATGACGGCGCCGCCCACCGCGCGGGAGACGACGAACCCCGCCTGCGCGGGTGCGTCACTGATGTCACTGGGAGCAGCCAGGTGCACGACCACCAACGGTGCTGCGAGACCGCCGGCCCGGCGACGGCCAGCACGCAGTGTTGCAACGAAGTCGGTACTCCGCCGCAACCGTGCCCCGGCCGGGAGCACGCCGGTCAGGCCGAGAGTCGCGAGCGACCCTTGGCCCGGCGGCCCGCGAGAATGGCGCGACCTGCACGGGTGCGCATCCGCAGGCGGAACCCGTGGGTCTTCGCCCGCCGACGGTTGTTCGGCTGGAAGGTGCGCTTGCTCACTCGTGGGCTCCCGTACGACGGTCTGGAGCGGAGGCAACAGTGCCTAAGTCAGGGTGGCGAACCGTGCGACCGGCCTCTGTCGGACGTCCACGACGCAACGAAAGCAGTGGACAGCATGGACACGCGACAGCGGCCGTCGGGACGGCTCGACCGGCTCACGGTACGTGCGTTCGTCCTGCCTGGTCAAACCGAACCGGGCCGGGCCGACAGTGGCACAACCGAACGGGAACCCGCCACCCTGACAGGTCAGCCGGCCGCGTCGTCACGCGACACGCCGCCGTCTGTCCACATCGCGGCAAAAAAACCGGCGGGTTGTGGACAACCGCTTGCTGGGGTCCCCTGGTGTGGGTAGCGTCGCCCTCCGCTGGGAGGCTTCCCTACCCACCTGCTCGCAATGGCGCACCGGCCAGTCGGATCGACACAGGACGACGCAGTACGGCTCAGTCCGACCCGGTGCCGCCCGCGTGACGCCGTTGGGGCCCCTGTGTACACAGGCTGTGGATGACGGTGTGGACGAGCGTCATCACGGGACAAACCGGGCGATAACCCCCCGCCCACGGGTGGACATCTAGGGAGCATTGTGACCGACGAGACCACCGGAACGCTTGAGCTTCGCAGCGAGCTGGTCAGCCAGGTCGTCACCGACCATCTCAGCGTGGAGGGGGTCCCGGGGCCGGACGAACCCGATCCGGCCGCGCTGTCCGAGGTCTGGCTGCGCACCCTCGAGGCCATCGACCACACGG
>Ga0299913_10000366_pt1 | contig 27600 bp, 28 predicted proteins | sample RVTome_9_FD_201360 | JGI IMG/M metagenome (GOLD analysis project Ga0299913, IMG submission 201360) | Soil microbial communities from uranium-contaminated site in the Upper Colorado River Basin, Wyoming, United States - RVT155D38 (version 2) ... | reverse complement strand
CCTCCGAGATGATCGGTTGTAGGGCGACCACATCCCACGCACGCAACGAGGTCTCGACCATCACGTGGGCCGCCCCCCGCGCCACCAGCATGTGGCCCCAGAAGTCACCGAACCCGCGGCTCCTATAGCACCGGGTCACAAGTCGCTCGAAGAACTCGTCTAGACCCGCAACCCGGAAGCTCGCCGCGTCGGCGAACAGGACGGTGGCTTCGGAGATCTGATCGATCGGATCGATGTGGATCGTCGAGCCGTTCATGCGTGCGCCGAGTCCGGTCGCCCCGTCGTAAGTCTCGTGTAAGGCCGGGGCATGAGCGACGCCGACGACGGATGAGCCATCCAGTTGCAGACCGACGAGCGTGGCCCAAGCGGGGATCCCCGCGATGAAATTGTTGGTGCCGTCGATCGGGTCGAGTACCCACGTCGGGGCGCCCTGGTTCGGAGGTCCTCCCCCGGCGGAGGTCAGCCCTTCTTCCTCGCCCAAGATGTTGTGATCGGGGAACGTCCTCGACAGACGGAGGCGCATCTGAGCCTCGGCCTTCCAGTCGGCTTCGGTCACCCAGGTCCCGTCGGCCTTCTTCTCGCGTTCGGTGTCCTTGCCGAAATGTTCGTAGGCGACTCGTCCTCCCAGTTCGGCGAGCTCCTTGGCGATCTCCAGATAGTTCGTCAGCTCGCTCATACGTCTTCTGCCTCAGCCCGCGCGGTCGCGATAGTTCTGTTGTTGACGCGCGGAACCAGCGCGAGCAACGCCACCATGAGTACGCCGAACTGCAAGGCCCACGGCGACCGCAGGCCGAGCGTGCGCCCCATGATCCCCCCGACCACCGCTCCGATGGGCATCGAACCCCACCCCAGCAACCGGTAGACGCTGTTGACGCGGCCCAAGAGGCGGCCGGGGATGATGGCTTGGCGCAACGACACGGTGATCACGTTCCACACGACCGTGACGAACCCGAACAAAGCCATCATCGCTGCGACCACGAACGCGTTCGAGGTCAGCGCAACTCCAAGTGATGCGAGGGCCCCGAAGACGACACTTCCGATCAACGCGTTGCCGGCCCCCATCTTGCTCAGGCGCGATGCGGCCAGGCTTCCCAGCAAGCTTCCGGCGGTGCTGGCGGCGAGCAGCATGCCGAACCCGACCCCCGACAGGTTCAGGATCTCGAGCGCGTAGAGGACGAAGATCGAGAAGCTGGCCATCGAGAGGCCGTTCCAGAGCCCGAGCATGATCGCGAGGGTCCTGATGAGACGGTGATGCCACAGCCACCGCAGCCCTTCGGCGATGTCCGTGCGGATCGTGGTCGGTCCGGTGGCTTCGTCGCGCGGCGACTTGAAGGACCCGACGAGGGCCGCGATCAACAGCGCCGACACAGCGAACGAGATGGAGTCGACGAAGAACGGCGCGGCGGCAGCCCACGCGAACAGGAAGCCGCCCAGAGGGGGCCCGGCGAACTGGTTGTTGATGATCTCGGCTGCGTAGAGGCGTCCGTTCGCGCGTTCGAGCTGATCCTTGCGGACGATGGCAGGCATGATCGTCTGAGCGGCGTTGTCGAAGAGGGTCTCCGAGCAACCGAGGAGGAACCCGATCGCGTACAGGAGCACGAGCGACTCGTTGCCCCACACCGTAGCCAGGGCCAGGACGAGCATCAGCACGAAGCGGATCCCGTTCGCTATCGACATCGCCAGGCGCTTGTCCCACCGATCCACGAGTGCACCGGAGATGAGAGCGAATAGGAACCACGGAAGGGTGGAGAAGAGGTCGATCGCCGCGATCTTGGCGGGGTCGCGGGTGATCGATGCCCCCAGCAGAGGAAGAGCCGTCATGCGGACCCCGTCGCCGATGTTGGAGATCGCGGAAGCGGTCCACAGCTTCCGATAGTTGGGGCCGAGAGGATCTGGGGACCCCCTGAAGATGCGTTCCAGCCCGCGCTTAGGCGGCTGTACGCCCGGTGTCTCCGGCAGCAACTCGCCCGTGCTCATGGGGCCGAACGCTAACCCGCCCCCGTAGGATTGCTCGGCGCGGGCGTGATGAAACCTGGCAAACATGCCGGCTTTAGGTGCCGGTGCTCGCAAGAGCTTGTGGGTTCGAATCCCACCGCCCGCACAAGCGATACGACCAAAACCCTCATATACGCCTGCTCGGTCCCCTTGGGTTCGCTCGGATGGTGCCGATACATCCATCAGCGAATAAGCGACCATCCACCGAGCCAAGGGGTTGATCCGGTATCCGTTCGTTCCACACGCGCAAGCGCGTCGTGACCCTGGCCGTCCTTTCGGCCTCGGTGGCGGCTCTCTGTTTCCCAACACCTGCCCAGGCGAAGCTTCCTTCATCGGGGAGCTTCGGCCCTGCGATCGAATACATCGGCTACGACGGTCAGGAGAGGTGCTCGCCGGAGGCTAAGCCCGGCATGCTCGCGTTCCGGCGCATGGTCCTGGCGCGTTATCCCTACACCCGGGATGTCGGCATCAGCCGTGCCTGTCAAATCGGTGGTCGGAGCGAGCACAAGGAAGGGCGCGCGTGGGACTGGGGCGTGAATGCCGCGTACGCATCGCATCGAGAGATCGTCAAGGATCTGTTCGCATGGTTGCTGTCTGACGACCGCTACGGGAACCCTGCCGCGATGGCCAAGCGCCTCGGCGTCATGTACATCATCTGGGATCGGAAGATCTGGGGAACATGGGGCGGCGGTTGGCGTACCTATTGCGTTCAGAAACGGCGCGGATGCGTCCATCCCGAGGACGGCACCCTTCGCAGCCCTCACACGGATCACGTTCACTTCAGCATGTCGCGCGCGGGGGCGAAGATGCAGACGACCTTCTGGAACAAGAAGCGTTCGATGCTTGCCGAGGTCGCGCCGCATCCCTCTTACGGGTACTGGAACCTGGGTCGCAACGGTCACGTCTCGGCATATGGAAGCGGTTGGTTCGGCTCGAAGTCCGACGTCATCCTGGCCAAGCCCGCCGCGGCGATGGCGCCTACGGCGAGTGGTCGCGGTTATTGGATGGTGACGAAGGGGGGCCGCGTGTTCCCGTTCGGAGACGCTCGGAACCGCGGGCAGCTCGCGGGGAAACGGATCACCGTCGCCGATATCCAGGCGACCCCAACCGGAAACGGGTATTGGTTGCTGGCGAGGTCCGGGCGGGTGTTCGCCTACGGGGACGCAGCAGACCTGGGGGGAGCGAAGTCATCGGGGATGAGGTTCGCAGGGATGGCTTCGACCCCGACAGGGCTCGGCTACTGGCTGTTCGCCACCTCCGGGAGCGTCTTCTCCCTGGGTGATGCCTTAGACCACGGTGGAGCCCCGACCGACACCCTCGACTCTCCGGTCATCGGTGGGGACAACTTCGGGGCGAGCGGCTACTGGTTGGTGACCGCGGGGGGCCGCGTCCTGGCGTTCGGGGATGCACCGAAGCTGGGTCAGCCTTCCGGTGTCGGCGTTCCGATCGCCGGCTTCTCGTCCTATCCGACCAGCAAAGGCTATTGGGTCGTGAGCGAGAAAGGCCGGCTGTGGTCCTTCGGCGATGCCCGGGTCACAGGCTCGGTCGTCGGCGCGAGGCCCGTTACGACTTCGAGCGTCGAGTCCGAGCCAGTGCCTCCCGTTTCGGACTAGCGGCCCTCGCCGATCCCAACGATGCCGAGCTCGGTCGCGATATCCAGCAACGCGTTCTGTACCTGATCGCCTGTGCACCGGCCGGTGCTGAGTGCCTCTTCGTAGTCGGTCATGTTGTGTGACGGTGCCGCGAGACCCCCGGCATTGGCAGAACGTATGTCGTATTGCTGAGCCGGGATGATGTATCCGATGTGGTCGTTGGCGTTACCGAACACCATGACGTTGCGCGTCTTGGACAGGTAGTCCTTGGTGATGACGCTGATCGAAGCGAAGATCTCTCCCGGGGTCAGCATGATCGCGACCGCATCTCCCTGGTAGTTCTCGGGATCGTCCTTCACGTTGCCCGACCCGGGGGTGCCGATCAGGAAGCCGCCCACCGGAGCCTTCGCGCTTAGCGGAGCGGCTCCGACACAACTGGGGGTGTTGGCCCCGCCTTTCTGTTGGATGCTGGTCGAAGGACCGTCTGCGTGGGGACCCGGAACCGTTGTGTCACGTACGAAGATGTTCGCCTTGTTCGCTCCGACGAGGGAGAGGTTGTCGCCGGGGACCGTGATGATGTCCTGTCGGGTGACGATGTCGTTCGAGCGCAATGTGTAACCGTTCGACAGGGCGGAGTCCACGACGACATGGGCGAGACCGTGTCCGTGGCCGTCGCGGCCGAAGCCACGGTGAACCGTCTGATCACCGAGACCACCCACCATGAAGACCGCATTGCCTCCCCAGTGCTCTCTGAGCTCCTGCGCAAGGTGACCGACGAATCCACTGTGGAGGTCCTTGTTGCCCGCGGTGACTGTGGTGTGCACGGAGAAATTGACGAGCGTGCTGATCGTTTCCCCGGGTTGTACTTTGCCGGGGTCGCCACCTGCCGGGGGAGTGGCGACCGCCCGCAGCCAAGTGAGCTCGGGGTCGGGGATGGCACGCGTCACGAGGCGGCGGTCGACGTTGAACGGCTTGGCCGAGCCCGCTCCCGTTTCGAGCGTCGCCAGTTGCATGTTCCCGACCGCTTCGGCGATCGCCTGCTTGATCGCGTCGCGGACCTGTTCGAGGTACCAGGAGGGCCCGCCCATCGTTGTGTCGGCGCTGGCGTGGGTATGGGTGGCCGAGATGGCGACATTCGCGGGAGGCAGGTCGATGCCCTGCTCTGCCATCTCTTGCGACAGCGAGTTTGCGATAGCCCGTGCCCCACAAGTGTCCTGAGGCATCACCGCGGCGGGATCGTCGGGGCAGTACCTCGGGTCGAAACCGTAGAACCAGGACACGGTGTCGATCGCTGCGAACGCCAGGGTCGTTTCTCCGTTGGAGATCGCCGTTGCCCGGGCGAAGATCCCGAGGTCGCTGGCCTCGTCAACGGTTGTGGCCCACCTGGCATCGAAGGTCTTGAGGCAACTCGGTTTGGCGAAGGGCCAGTAGAACTGGGCTTCGCCCGATTCCGCCGAGTTGTGAAGGACGTTGCAGTTGATGTCTCCGTCGGACATGTCACCGGGGTCCGCGGTGGACTCGGACGCGTCGTGCTTGAGCCATAGGCCCTCGGGATACTGGACTGGAGCGATAGAGACGTCCGCTCCTCCGACCCTGAAGAGACCGTCCGGGAGCCGTCCTCCTTGAACGATGGCCTTGACGTCAGTGCCCGGGATGGGACCCCCTTTGCCCGACGAGGCGTTTCCGATGCTGTCCCCGCTCGGGGTCCTCTCTACGGGGATCAAGCCGCTCGTCGCCCACGCAACGCCCAAGACGAGGGTGCCGGTCAGTACCCCGGTGACGATAGATAGGAGGACTCTTCTCATTGCCGTCCGGTTCGCCGCTTTGCTCCCGAGTCCTGCGGGATCTTGCGATAAGTCATGGTTCCTGGAGCGGGTCACCTAAGGTGTGCGGGTGCCCCCGAACCTGCCCGGCCCGCCGCCTCCACCTCCGCCTCCGCCATCACCTTCGGGAGCTCCGTGGACGCCGCCACCGTCGCAGCACCCGTCTCCAAGCCCGGGCCTAGGTGGTCCTCAGGGATCCGGAGGTCCGGCCGCGACTCCTCCGAAGCGGCTATCGGTGAGCATCCCAGTGATCATCGTCCTGGTCCTGGTGGCCGCGGTGGCCGCCTACCTGGCCGTCACGAGGTTCACGGATCGATCGGCACCCAGCGAAGCCGAGGTCATGGCAGCGTTCGTTCCGGTCGCGGACCTCACCTACAGCGAGTTGCCTCCCGACACGATGACCGCGCTCGAGTCTGCCTTCACTAGACAGGCAGGCACCGATGCCGTCGCCCATCTCGAGGCGCGTCAGCTCACCCAAGAGGGTCGTCCCGTGGCCGTTGTCTTCATCCTGTCGATCGATCCGGACGAGATGGAGGGGGAATTCGAGACCGAGTACGTCTCGGGCTTCACCACCACCTCGCAGACAACCCTGGAGGATTTCCAGATCGGTGATACGACCGGTCACATCGGCAACACTCCATTGGGCACGGTCGCGTTCTTCTTCGATGGTGACGGATTCGCGTTCAACATCGTGGGGAGAGACGATCAGACGGTGAGAGGGATCGCTCAGACACTTCAAGCAGGCAACTCCTAGAAGGCTTCGGGCGCGATCCCTTCTTCGGGCTCGACCGGCTTCTTCCCGCGATCTACCCGCCAGATGCTGAAGGCGGCCGTCGCAGCCGAGAGCCAGGCGAGACCGAGCACGTAACCTCCCAACACATCCGTGATGTAGTGCACCCCAAGTGCCAGTCGGGAGAAACCGATCGCCAGGATGAGCAAGACGGCGCCGGTGATGATCCAGCGCCTCCACTTCGCAGCTATCACGGGAAGCCATACCAACAGCAGCGAGCCATAACCAACTACCGAGGTCATCGAGTGCCCCGACGGGAAGCTCTTGCCGTGTGCGGTCGCGACCGGTTGCTCCAAGGAAGGCCGGGGTCTGTCGACCAGCACCTTCACGATGGTGTCGATGATCCCTCCGAGAGAGCCGGTGACCACTAGGAATAGCGCGAGCCTGGGGTGGCCTTGCCTGTACATCCAGATGGCCGACAGCCCGATCACGAGGTAGAACCAAGGCGGTCCACCCAAGAAGCTGATGATCTGCAGGAACACGACCTGGAGGGGATGGTCCCTCACAGCTTCATGGAGATGACGGACGGCAGCCGTGTCCACACGAGTGAGAGAGCCGCTTTGCGTGACTTCGCGCAGCAACAGTCCGAAGGGGATCGCGACGAGCAGGATCGCCGCCGCGAACAACGTGAGCCTCAGGCCATAGCGCTGGCCCGGGTCTAGTCGTTTCGTCCAGAATGTTCGGGCTTCCATCTCAAGATGTTTGCCCAAGCCGCCCCGTGAGCAAAACCTGGCGATGACGAAGAAAGCTCGGCTGAGGGTGGCCCTTCTGTGGTTCGCCGCTGTCCGTTTCGTGATCGGGCTGGCCGCGATCCCGCTGGCCCCATTCCTCTACCGCGAGCACTTCATCGTTCTCGTGTTGATGCGCCCGACGAAGGAAGTGCTCCTCGCTGCCGGATTCTTGGTCAAGGCCGGAAAGGTGGACCTGATAGCCGTCCTAGCGGCGGCGGTTCCGCTGATGATCCTCGGTGTCTGGCAGTTCTATTACCTGGGCCGCGCCTACCGGGAGGAGATAAGGAAGGGAGAGATGCCGGGCATCCAAGGAAGGATCCTCGGCACCGAAAAGGTGAAGAAGATCACGAAGACCCTGGACAAGAAGGGCTCCAAGCTCGTCTTCCTCGGCCGTCTCGCGGTCTTCTCTTCTGCAGTGGTCGCGACTGCGGCGGGAGCCGGGAAGATGCAGCCTCGCGAGTTCCTCCCGTATGACGGAGCAGGAGCGGTCGCTTCAGCAGGACTGGCGATCGGTGCCGGCTACTTCCTCGGACACGCATACGAGAAGGCGTCGCCTGTCCTTTCGGTCGTCGGTGTGGCCGCCCTCGTGGTGGCTGCGATCCTCTTGGGGAGATATCTGAACAAGGACTAATCCTTGGAAGGCGCGAACACGCGCAGCGGTTCATCGCTCTTGTCGATCACGAATCTCTCTGGGCCGTCGAAGGTCTCACCATCGCGAGCCAGCCGAAGTGGGCCGTTCAACGATCGCACCTCTAGCCGCTCGGCCAGGCGTTGCTCGTAGATCCGGCTTCGACCCAAGCGGCCGGTCAACACGGACGCAACGAGGCGGGTTCGAGCCAGAGGTGCGGATGCATCGACGATCCTGACGTCAAGCTTGCCGTCGTCGAGTCGCTCGCGCCAAGCCGGCGCGAAACCGCTGGGGTGATAGCGGCAGTTGCCGATGAACATCATCCAGATCTTGCGAGTTTGCCCATCGATCTCAACCTCGGTGGGCTTTCCGTGTCGCAGGACGCGGACGAGAGCGATCGCCAGCGCGGGCCACTTCCCGATCTTGTCCTCGAGCCTCTCCCTCGCGTCGACGAGCTCTGGATAGGTCCCGAAGCTAGCCGTGTTCAAGAAGATATGTCCGTCGATTCGACCGACATCCATCTCGATGGCACGGCCTTCCTGCACGGCATCGATCGCGGTCCGCTCGTCATCGATGCCGATGTCACGCGCGAGGTGGTTGAGCGTGCCACCCGGGACGACCAGCAGCGGCTTGTCGTTCTCGAGAGCTACCTGGGCCGCGCAATTGATCGACCCATCTCCACCGGAGATGCCGATCACGTCGGCTTCCTTGGCGGCTGCGACCAGCGCATCTCTGAGCTCGGTGCCGCCCTCGGGATCGAACGCTTCGATCTTGGCCTGCGTCAAAGATTCCCTCAATGTCTCGGTGACATCGCCGGCCAGTGCCGAGCCTGCATCGTTGTTGACTACGATCGAAACTCCTTCTCCGGTGGGCTTGGCATCGACCTCGGCCCTGCGGGCTTGGCCGGCTTGACGGGCCTTGGATGGCGCCACCGGCCAGAACGTGCCCGTGGCAAGCGCGACCCCGGTCCCCAACATCGACCCCACGACGACGTCACTGGGGAAGTGGGCCCCCGTATATACGCGGGAGTAAGCGATGGCGGCGGCGAGAGGCCCGAGCGGCACCGCGAGCAACGGAAGCTCCATCGCCGCCCCTGTGACGAACGCGAAGGCCGAAGCCGAATGTCCTGAAGGGAACGACGTCGACCGAGGGACCTTGCGTACCCGCCGGACGAGCGGTACTTCGTCGATGATCGGGCGCGGCCGGCGAGCCAAGAGCTTGGCGGGGCCGTTCGTGAGACCAGATGACATCGCCACCGACATCAATCCGCGCGCCGCGGCGCGCCGTCCGAACCGCCCTCCGAACAACCAGAGCAACCCGGCGATCCCCATCCACAGCAGAGAGTGGTTCGCTGCGTGGCTCAGACGCGGGAGGACCTCGTCCATCAGCGGGGCGTGACGTAGAGCCTCTCGCGCGAAGATCTCTTCGTCCTTCGCGTGTATCCGTGCCAACAACCGTCTCAGAACCATCCCCTCCCTATACCCACATATCCCGACGTAGTGCTCGGGAGGGATGGCCCTCGTTCTATCTCAACTCTGAGATGGCAACTAAGGCAGGTTCGAGAAAGTGGCTTTCACCGTTCCCATGAAGGCGCTGCTCCCGGGGCAACTCGCATCTCCCCCTATGTAAGGGAAGACCTCCAGAACGACCCCGCCCGGGATAGGGACCGGTTCCTCCGTGGCGCCACAAACGAAGAATGCTCCATCGGAAGTGTCGTCGCCGTCGAGGTCCCAGCGCACGCGGACTCCCGCCATGGGATTCACGTCGTCCATCACCTCGACGGATACGAAGACCTCGTTGGAAGCTGAGGGCAATGACGGGATGCCGAGCCCGACCCCCCCGGTATTGCCGGATCCGATCGCGGGGTTGTCGTAGCGCGCTTCGATCACTCGCTCCACCTTGACCGGCTTCTTCCGCTTCTTCTTCCTGGCATCGGCCGGCCCAACAACCAGGGCGGCGAGGACGCATGCAGCGATGACGGCGACGCCAATCTTCCTCAAGAGACCTCCTCTTCGTCGATGGAGTTACTCAATCTTTCGATAGGAGGTGACCCAAACCCTTCTCACGGCGGGCCACCCATGGGTCCATCCGGCACTGATAGGTAGGGACGAGTGGCCCTATCTCGGACCCGGTTGCCGGTGCATCCTGAGCGGGTACTAATCGACCGGCCGCTGCTGACCGATCGGGGAGCCAAGTGATAACTGGGCAGGAACCGTCCGAAGGACTATGAAGCCCAAGAAGGTCCCGCAGAGAGCCAGCAGCGACCGGTCGATCCACTGGGATGGTCACTATGAATGAGCTCGGTTATGCCCTGCTCGTCGGGGATGGTCAAGGCGCCCTCTCGGAAGCTCTTGGAGAGGCGATACCCGTCGTGCGGTGCGCCGGTGCCTCGGCGATCGAGTGTCCGGTGATGCACGGCGAGGTCTGCAAGGTGAGAGACGACGCGAAACTGACGGTCGTGTTCGTTCCCAGCGATGAGGATCAGCAACAGAGACTGGCCTGCGTCGGCACTTCCGATAGTCGTGTGGTCGTCGTCATCGAAGAGAGCGATCTCCCTGCGCGGGTCTTCGGCCGCTTCGCGGTGGTGGGGTCCCAGCGGGGCGCCCTGGGAGTGCTCGCAGCCGTATCCGGGGTGGTCGGCCTCTCGCCCATGCGAGGAGCAGTCCACTGTTCTCAACGGAGTACGTGAGCCGGTCGAGCGATACGAAGAAGAAGTTCATGCCTCGACGTCGATCAATCGCTCGGGACCTCCGGTGAAGTCAGGGTCCTTTCGACCCCGGCTAGCTGCTCGTAGAGACGCCAGCGTTCGTCAACGTCGGTCTGTGCGAGGAGACGGAGCTCCTGTGCGCCCTCGGGATCGGCTTTCGCTCCCAGCATGAAACGCGCTTCGCTATCAGAGAAATCACCCAGCGGGATCGAGGGCGGCTTGGAATCCAGTTGGAATGGGTGCTCGTGCTCGCCGGCTCCTGGATGGAAGCGCCACAGGGGCCAGTAGCCGCTCTTCACCGCGTCTTTCTGGTGCGACATGGATGTGCCCATCGCGATGCCGTGCTCTATGCACGTCGAGTAGGCGATCACCAGGGAGGGGCCTTCCCATGCAGCAGCTTCTTGGAACGCTTTGATCGTCTGGTTGTAGTTTGCACCGAGTGCGATCTGGGCGACGTAGACGTCGCCGTAGCTCGTGGCGAGCAGGCCGAGATCCTTCTTGATGGTCTTCTTGCCGCGTGCAACGAACTTGGCGACGGCTCCACGCGGGGTTGCCTTTGATGCCTGCCCACCGGTGTTCGAGTAGACCTCGGTGTCGAGTACGAGGATGTTTACGTTGCGACCCGACGCAAGCACGTGGTCGAGGCCCGAAGAACCGATGTCGTAAGCCCATCCATCCCCACCGACGATCCAGAGGGTCTTCTTCACGAGGGCGTCGGCGAGCTCGAGGAGTCGTGCCCCCTTTCCGCCGGCTTCGCCGTTCAACCCCTCGAGGATCTCCTTGAGAGCCTCGATCCGGTCCCGCTGGAACCCGATACCGCGGTCGTCGGACTGATCGGCCGCGAGGATGGCTGCGGCCAGGTCCAGCCCCACGATCTCGGACAACTCGTCTAGCAACTGTCTGGCCGTTTCTCGTTGCTGCTCGAGGGCGATCTGGATCCCCAGTCCGAACTCAGCGTTGTCTTCGAACAGGGAGTTCGCCCATGCCGGCCCGCGGCCACCTGCGTCGGTGGCCCACGGGGTCGTCGGCAGGTTGCCCCCGAAGATCGACGAGCAGCCCGTGGCGTTGGCGACGAGCATGTGATCCCCGAACAGTTGGGTCAAGAGTTTGAGGTATGGGGTCTCTCCGCACCCTGCGCAAGCGCCTGAATATTCGAACAGCGGCCGCCTCAACTGGGAACCTTTCACCGTTGAGGGATCGATGAGAGTGGGATCGATCTCGGGGATCGTCAGGAAGTGATCGAAGTTCGTTTTCTCGGTCTCGAGCACTCCAGAGATCGGCTGCATGTTGAGCGCCTTGTGACTCGGGTCCGTCTTGCTCTTGACGGGGCAGACGTCCACGCACACGTTGCATCCGGTGCAGTCCTCCGGAGCTACCTGGACGGTGATCTGGAGACCCTTGACCTCCTTCACGTGGAAGTCTTTGGACAGGAACGACGCGGGGGCGTTCTTCATGATCTCGGGTTCGTACGCCTTCATCCTGATCGCGCTGTGGGGACACACGATCACGCAATGACCGCAGTCGATGCAGATGTCGGGATCCCATATGGGGATCTCTTCGGCGATACACCGCTTCTCCCACTGCGAGGTGGCGGTGGGAAAGGTCCCGTCGGCCGGCAGAGCACTGACGGGAAGGAGGTCGCCCTCGCCCGCAATCATCTTGGCTGTTACGTTCTTGAAGAACTCCGTGGAGGTCTCGGGCAACCGCCGCGATGCAACCGGTTCGAGGGCGTGGTGAGGCACGGTGACTGGGTGCAGGTTCTCGAGGGCCAGGTCTACGGCGCTGAGGTTCTTCTCGATCAGAGCGGTTCCGTGCTTGCCGTAGGTCTTGACGATGAACGTCTTGATCGCAGCTATCGCGTCGGAGCTAGGAAGGATGTGGGTCAACGAGAAGAAGCAGGTCTGCATGATCGTGTTGATCCGGCCGCGCATGTCGAGCGACCGGGCGATCTGGTAGGCGTCGATCGCATAGACATGCAGGTCGAGGTCCATGATCTGGCGCTGGACCTTGTGGGGGAGATGGCTCCAGACCTCATCCGCCGGATACTCGCTGTTCAGCAGGAAGGTCCCGTGCCTACGCGCACGCTTCAGAACATCGATGCGCTCGAGCAGGTTGAACTGACTGCAGGACACGAACTCCGCATGCTCGATCAGGTAGGTCGATGCGATCGGATCGGAGCCGAACCGCAGGTGTGACTCGGTCGTGGAGCCGGACTTCTTGGAGTCGTAGACGAAGTAGCCCTGAGCATGGAGGTCGCTCCCTTCGCCGACGATCCTGACCGTGGCTTTAGAGGCTCCCACCGTGCCGTCGCTCCCGAGGCCGTAGAAGACGGCGGTCGTCGACGCTGCATCCGTCCCGAAACCGGTTGCTGAGGCGATGCTCGTGTGCGATACGTCGTCGTAGATGCCGACCGTGAAGTGGTTCTTAGGTGTCGGCGCGGTCAGCTCGTCGAAGATGCCCTTCACCATCGCGGGCGTGAATTCCTTGGAAGAGAGACCGTAACGCCCGCCGGTCACGAGGATGTCCGCCCGGTCGCATTCGGCTACGGACACGACGACGTCTTGGTAGAGGGGCTCACCGGGCGCGCCCGGCTCCTTGTCTCGGTCCAGCGCTGCGATCCTGGTGACCGTAGGTGGCAGCGCGTCGATGAATGCTCGGGAGGGGAATGGCCGGTACAGACGGATGGTCACCATCCCCACCTTCTCGCCGTCTGAGGTCATGCGATCGACAGCTTCCCGCGCGGCCCCCGCGCCCGAGCCCATGATCACGATCGCCCGGTCGGCGTCGGGGGCTCCGTGGTAGTCGACCAGGTTGTAGCGCCGTCCCGTACGCCGTTCGAGCGCATCGAACTTCGCTTGGACGATGTCGGGTACCGCCGCGTGATAGGGGTTCGCGGCCTCCCGCGCCTGGAAGAACACATCCGGGTTCTGGGCCGAACCCCGCAGCACGGGAGCATCCGGTGTGAGCCCCCGTGCGCGGTGCGCACGCAGGGCGTCGTCGTCGATCAACTCCTCGATATCGGCATCATCGAGAGGATCGATCTTGTTCACCTCGTGGGAGGTGCGGAAGCCGTCGAAGAAGTGGAGGAACGGGATGCGTGCTTCCAAGGTAGCGGAGTGGGCTACCAGGGACATGTCGTGGGCTTCCTGTACGGACGACGAGGCCAGCATCGCCCACCCAGTAGCGCGGGCTGCCATGACGTCGGAGTGATCTCCGAAGATGGACAAGGCGTGGGTAGCAAGGGTGCGTGCCGCAACGTGGATCACTGCCGGAGTCAGCTCACCCGCGATCTTGAACATGTTCGGGAGCATCAGTAAAAGACCTTGCGAGGCAGTGAACGTGGTCGCCAGGGCACCCTTCATGAGAGCTCCATGCACCGCGCCTGCAGCACCGGCCTCGGACTGCATCTCCACCACCTGAGGGACCTGGCCCCACAGGTTGGGGATGGCGGACGCGCTCCATGCGTCGGCCAACTCACCCATCGGGGACGCGGGCGTGATCGGATAGATGGCGATCACCTCGCTGAGGGCGTAAGCGATGCGCGCTGCAGCCTCGTTGCCGTCGACGCAGATCCGCTCCTCGGTTCCCAACGACATCTGACCTCCTCGTTTCGCAGCCTGCGGTCAGAGTAGGAACCGGGGCATCCTCGTCCTAGGGCCGAACGGCCCCCCTCGCCGTGCCCTTAGGCCCCTCTCGAACCCGTCTCGGGCCGAGTGGACCCCTCGAGGGGGCCGGATGGCCCTATGGGATGCGCCCGCTCCAGGTCCACACTCGGCCTATAGACCCCGATAACAGCCGTGAGGAGACAAGGGACATGAACCACATCAAGGTCAAAGACGTGATGACCCACCTCGTCGTCACCGCACTCGAGACCGACCCGATCCAGCGGGCCGCGGTCCAGTTGATCCGCAACCACGTCAGTGGGGCTCCGGTCGTGCGGGATCGCAGGGTAGTGGGAGTGATCTCGGAGACCGACATCGCTCGTACGCTGGTGATGCCGGCGCACATCGATCATGGGCTGAGCACCGCAGACGTGCTCTCGATGATCCTGAGGGCCACCCCGGCCCCACACAAACATGCCCGGACGGTGGGAGACATCATGTCCCACCCCGCCGTGACCATCGGGAAAGACGACTCCCTGTTCTCGGCGGCGAGAGCGATGGAGCGGCGAGGGGTCAATCGCCTGCCGGTAACCGACGAAGCCGGCGAGCTGCTCGGAGTGATCTCCCGCGCCGATCTCGTGAGGGCCATGACGCGCCCCGACGAAGACATCCGGCAGGATGTGGCTTCATCGATCGCGATCCTCGGTCCCGAGAATCTCGACGGTTTCTCGGTATCGGTGGAAGAGGGCGTGGTGACCCTGGCGGGAAGATGCGATCGTCGATCTACCAGAGACATCGCGATCGATATCGCCGGGCGGGTACCCGGGGTCACCGAAGTGGTCGAGCGGCTCGAGTTCGATCTGGACGACAGCACGATCCGTCCCACCCGGTCACGCCTCTCCGGTAACGACCTGGGATCCGATCCATGGGCGATCGGGCCCCTCGTCAAGGGCCTGTGAGTCCGATGGGCAAACGTCTTCTGGTGGTGACGGAAGATCCTGTCTTCCTGGAAGCCGTGCGCGGGCGGCTGAACTCATTTGATGTCGTGGCTTGTATGGGCCCCGCGCAGCGCTCGTGCCTCATGGAACGTGATGGGGTCTGTGGCCTGGCTCGACGATCCGACCTGGCCCTCGTTGATTCACCCGTAACGGGCGAGTTCTTCGACCACTATCACGGCATCCCGGCGATCTCCTATGCCGAACGCCTCGCCGAAGCCCATCCCGATACTGAGGTCGTTCTCTGCGACGCATCGCGTCACGGCGAGATACCGAACGCGTTCCTATCGCGCGATACAGCGATGCAGCTGATCGAATCCAAGAGCATGGCGGAACCGAAAGGAGAGGTCGATGAGGGTTAGCGAACTGGAGCCCAGGAATGTCGTGCAAGTGTCCAGGGGCGAGAGCCTCCGAGGCGCGGCCAAACTCCTGAGCGACGATGACATCGGGGCGCTGCTGGTCATGGGCGCTACGGACCTCGATGGGGTGTTCAGCGAGAGAGATCTCTGCCGGGCCGTGGCCGACGGGGTCGACCTCGATGACGCGGAGGTCTTCGACTACATGACCGCGGCCCCCGTCACCGTTGACAATTCGGGTTATATCGGCGAGGCCATCGCAGAGATGAACGAGTTCGGCATCCGGCACGTAGTGGTCACCGAGGACGGTGAACCCCTGGGCATGATCTCGATGAGAGACATCGTCGCTCTGCTCGGGACGAGGTGGCCGGAGCTCTGACATGGATCGTGATCCTCATCACGGCATGGCGGTGATCATCTCTACCCACGTCCGACCTCTTTGGCGGGGCCCTCTATCTGGCATCTGGATCAAAGGTTTCGACCCACGAGAGCAGCCCGGGTGTGACGGGTCACCTTGTCGCTGACCAAACCTAGTAGCGCTCGCCGAACGGGCCCCTGGAGATCGGCGGACATAGGTGCCTCCTTGGGTTGATGGCTCCCTAAGAATCCCGTGTCTGAGCTCCCATTCGTAGGGCCTGTCGGCCCGTTGCACTAAGGCCTATCGGCTCTCTCGAAGCCAACTTCGCTTCAAGTCGAGGCAGGCGCCGAATAGCCCCCCGGTTGACGTCCATCCGGCCCTAGTCGCCGCACCGCGCCGTCGTAAGAGTGAGGGAGTGAACCACCCCAGATGTTCATGCAGTCCTGACGAGCGAGAAGGAGGAGCGATGAGCAAGAGGTTCGAAGGAAAGGTAGCGATCGTCACGGGAGGGGCTTCCGGGATCGGTCGAGCAACTGCGCTGGCTTTCGCCAGGGACGGCGCCAAGGTGACGGTGGCGGACGTCGACTTCGAAGGAGGCGAGGAGACCGTTCGTCTGATCAAGGAGGCGGGCGGAGAGTCCCTTTTCGTGGCGACGAACGTTTCGAAAGCATCCGACGTCAAGGAGATGGTGGATCGCACCGTTTCAACGTTCGGTGGCCTCGACTACGCGGCCAACAATGCGGGTGTCGAAGGCGCGCTGGCGCCGACGATCGACTACGACGAGGAGGCGTTCGACAAGGTCATCGCCATCAACCTGAAGGGCGTGTGGCTCGGGATGAAGTACGAGATCCCCAAGATGCTGGAACGTGGGGGCGGGGCTATCGTCAACACGGCGTCGATCCTTGGCTACGTGGCGTTCCCGACCGCGGCGGCTTACACGGCCTCGAAACACGGGGTCATCGGGCTCACCAAGGTCGCCGCTCTCGAGTACGCGACCGAGAACATCCGCGTCAATGCGGTATGCCCGGGCTTCATCGAGACTCCGATGGTGATGGACCGTGGGCTGGTGGCACGTGAGCACCCAGAAGTGATGCAGCAGCTGGTGGATATCGAGCCGGTCAAGCGTTTGGGCAAGCCGGAAGAGATCGCAGAGGCGATCCTGTTCCTGTGCTCGGACGCGGCGTCGTTCGTCGATGGCCACGCGATGCTGGTCGACGGGGCATATACCGCCCAGTAGCTGCCGGCCTGTAGAGCGGGCCCCCGAAGGTCCGGGGCCCGCTCTACCTATGAGGCCAGACTGGACCGACGGATCGGGTGTTGGACGTCGATGGATGTTTCGACGCCGGCCGTGAGGGTGTTGTGAACGGTGCAGTGTTCGATGACCCGGCGGAACTTCTCTTCGAGGTCGGCGGGTAGCGACCTGACCGTCACCACGACGTCGATCTTGCCGACCCTCGCCGGGCGGGCGGCCATCTCCCAATCGGCCCGAACCGCGATGAGGTCGGGCAGGCCATGACGTTCCAGGAACCTGCGTCCGTAGAACGCGATACAGGCGGGGAGCGAGGCGACGAACAGCTCGGTGGGCGTCGGACCCGTATCCGTTCCACCGGCCTCCACGGGCTGATCCACGACGATGCGGTGTTTGCGACACTCGATGGAGAAGCTGTCTCCACCGAGGCCGTACACGTCTATCTGGGGCATATCGGACCTCACATTTCGCGAGACTTGTGGATCCATGGTCCTTCGATCGGTGGCTGCCATATAGGGCCACTCGTCATCACGTCGATAGGTCTTACGGCACTGTGCCGATGAACGCCCCCGGGCGACGCTTCCAACAGCGGAAGGAGGTTTGCCATGGATCAGGTCCTGGAGCCGATCAAGATCGCCGTTGCAGCCGACGGAGGTCCTGCAGCTCGGTCCGCGATGGAGCTCCTCACGAGGATCGGTAGCCGAGTCCAGCTCGAGGTCACCGTCTTGTCGGTGGCCCCTATGGGTCTGCAGCGATTGGAGCACGCCGGTGAGATCGTGGGGTCGAAGTCAGAGAGACGGGATCGGGCCGGATCCTGTGTGAGGGACGCGGTCCTTGCATTGGGCCGAGCAGGGTTCCCCGCGAAGGGTCTGGTGATGGAAGGCCGTGCCGAGCACGAACTTGTGAGGACCATCAAGGAACATGGCTTCGAGCTCGTCGTGCTCGGCTCGGGGTCGAGGAGTGTGCTTGGCCACCTGATCCTGGGATCCGTCAGCACCTACGTTCTCGACCACTCACCATCTTCGGTCCTAGTGGTGCATTCCCTCCGAGAGGCACTGACGCCGGCAAGGATCCTGTTGGGGATCGATGGCACCGTGGGGGCGGGCGACGCTGTGGCTTTCATCCGGAAGGCGATGGATCCCGATCGTTGTCACGTCAAGATCTCGTCGATAGTGGCAGCGGACCCCATCGCGGTGGCGACGACCCCTGGTCTGTACATCCCCCTGCGTAACGAGGATGAGAGGCACCGCCTCAGGGTCAAGGCAGAACACATTGTCGACGAGGCGTCGTCCCTACTGACTTCTTGGGGTTTCACTACGTCGAGTGTCGTTGCCGATGGTCCCGTCGAGCGAACCTTGGAACGGTTGGGGGCAGAGTGGGAAGCGGACGTGACCGTCGTCGGTAGCCGCCGGCTCGGTCCGAGGCGGCGGATCCTGTTGGGGTCGGTAGGAAGCGCCCTGGCACGTCGAACCCCGGCGGCCTTGGTGGTTCGCGATCGCAGCCCCGTTACGATCGACATCGATGACGTCCGAACGCGTCACACCGTCGGGGTCTAGGACAACGGCTTGACGTCGAACGACCCGGAGAACTATCCGCATCACCGCGCGGTAGATGTCGCCCTCCGCGACGGAGCGACCATCCACATCCGGCCCGTGCGACCCGACGACGTCTATGACGTGGAGGAGTTCTTCGCTCGTCTATCAGACGAGAGTGTGCGCAACAGGTTCCACGGGACGGTGAAAGTTAGGGCTCAGAACCTCAAGCAGTTCGTCGATGTCGACTACTCATCGAGGCTGGGATTGCTCGCGGAGACGGCCGAGGGCGATGAGTTCCGAGTCGTGGCACTTGCGAGTTACGTAGGGATCGCTCCGGGGATCGCCGAGGTCGCGATCGTGGTCGACGACCCTTTCCACGGCAAGGGGCTCGGTTCGATCCTCCTCGAGCATCTTGCCGAGGCCGGTGAGGAAGCCGGCATCGAGCGTTTCGCGGCCGATGTCCTTTCATCCAACACCGAGATGATGGAAGTCCTGCGCGCTCTCGAGCTTCCCCTTACGACGAAGGCATCGTCCGGTGTGGTGCACGTTGAGTTCCCTACATCATTGACATCGGCGGGGATCGAGGCCTTCGAGCGACGGGAAGCGGTGGCCGCGGCTGCAGGGGTTGCTGCCTTTCTGAAGCCGACGTCGATCGCCGTGATCGGTGCGTCGCGCAAGCGAGGCACGATCGGAGGCGAGCTGTTCCATAACCTCCTCGACATGGGCTTCACCGGACCCGTCTTCCCCGTGAACCCCAGCGCCTCAGTCATCCAGTCGGTGCCCGCGTACCCCTCCGTGTTGGAGATCCCGCAGCGGGTGGACATGGCCGTGGTGGTCGTTCCCGCAGACCACGTCCATAGCGCAGTCGTCGAATGCGGTGAAAGCGGCGTGAAGGCTCTGCTCATCATCTCGGCCGGCTTCGCCGAGGTGGGCCCCGAAGGCGCCGAAGCGCAACGCGAAATAGTGGATATCGCAAGGCGATACGGGATGAGGATCGTCGGTCCCAACTGTATGGGTGTCTTGAACACCGATCCCAGAACGTCGATGAACGCGACATTCGCTCATCTCGTTCCGGCTCGCGGCAACCTTGGCTTCTCGTCGCAATCGGGTGCTCTAGGGATAGCCGTGATGGATCTGGCCAACAAGCTGGGACTGGGCATGTCCAGCTTCGTCTCCGTAGGGAACAAGGCAGACATCTCGGGTAACGATCTGTTGCAGTACTGGGAGCAGGATGCCGCAACCGATGTGATCCTTCTTTATCTCGAATCGTTCGGTAATCCTCGGAAGTTCGCTCGGATCGCAAGGCGGGTCTCACGAACGAAACCGATAGTCGCGGTCAAGAGTGGGCGCTCCGAGTCTGGGGCTCGCGCTGCCTCGTCTCATACCGCGAGCATGGCGGCGGGCGATATCGCGGTGGACGCTCTGTTCCGTCAGACGGGCGTCATCAGAACCGACACCCTGGAACAACTCTTCGGTGTTGCGAGCCTGCTCGCACACCAGCCTCTCCCGAGTGGAAAGAAGGTTGCGATCCTCACGAATGCCGGCGGATTAGGCATCTTGTGTGCGGATGCATGCGAAGCCGGAGGGCTCGAGATACCGGAGCTGTCGGATGCGACGAGAGAGGAGCTTGCGGGGTTCCTCGCGGCCGAGGCCAGCGTGACGAACCCCGTCGACATGATCGCTACTGCTTCCGCGGCACAGTACGGAAGAGCTCTGAGCGTGCTCGGCCGGGATCCGGAGATCGATGCGATCGTCGTGATCTTCATCCCACCTCTCGTGACCAGGGCAGAAGACGTTGCCGCCGCGGTTAGAGAGGCGGGAGGAGCCATAGACAAGACGCTTCTCACGTGTTTCCTCGGGGTTCAAGGGATCCACGATCTGCTCGGGGGAGAGGCTAGGGTCATCCCATCGTTCTCGTTCCCCGAGTCGGCTGCCCATGCGTTGTCGGCGGCTGCTTCTTATTCGACCTGGAGGGATGCTCCCGAGGGGACGATCCCCGCGTTCGAAGACATCCGCCGACCGGAAGCGCTGTCGCTCGTCGCTGGCTACGCAGGGTCCGAGCCCGGATGGCTGGAGCCGGCCGCCGTTGATCATCTCCTCGCGTGCTACGGGATACGAGTCGCCCAGGCGCGTACCGCCGGTAACGAGGAAGAGGTGGAGAAGATCGCCGACGAGATGGAGGTACCCGTCGTCGTGAAACTCGTCTCGAGCACGGTCGTGCACAAGTCTGATGTGGGCGGTGTTCGTCTGGATCTGAGGAGTGGCACGGAGGCGCGCGATGCTGCTCGCGAGATCCGCACAGCCCTCGAAGAGCGGGGCCTTGCTTCCGGGCTCGACGGATTCCTGGTCCAGGAGATGGTCTCCGGCGCCGGCCGGGAGATGTTCGTCGGTGTCTCGCATGATCCATCGTTCGGTCCTCTCATCGCGTGTGGGGCCGGGGGAACCATGGTCGAGCTGGTGCGAGACGTTGCGGTGCGGGTAACCCCGCTGACGGAGGAAGACGCGGAGGAGATGGTTCACTCGCTGAAGAGCTACCCGCTGTTCACCGGATACCGCGGTGGTCCCGCGCTCGACGAGTCGGCCTTCCAGGAGCTCCTCTTGCGGATATCGGCCCTGGTAGAGGACATCCCGCACCTCATGGAGCTCGATCTCAATCCCGTTCTCGTTCATCAGGATGGAGCCGGCTGCGTGGTGCTGGATGCCCGGATGAAGGTTGGGAGGGCTGCTCCACCCAGGCCGAGGGGCGCGCGTTCCCAACGCAGCTGACCTGAAAGTAGGGCCGCTCAGCACCTAAGGGGCGGGTAATCCGGCCCTTATCGCGTAGGTATGCAGGCGCGAGCCTTGGTGGGTACCGACCACCGAGGAGGTAGCTCATGACCACACCGACCCTTTCCATGATCCTTTTCTCCGGAACGGATGACAAGCTCACGTCTGCGGGGATCCTCGCCTCCGGTGCAGCGGCCATGGATCGGCCCGTGAACATCTTTCTGCAGTACGGCGCTCTCGATGTGTTCCGCGCGGACAGGATCACGAAAGACCATGGCTTCTCTGCCGACACCGATCACGACGTGATCATGGGAGCCAAGAAGCATCCCGGGATGCATTGGAGCGAGACGCTACGCCTGGCCAAGGAGATCGGAGAGGTCCACATCGACGCGTGTTCCCACTCGATGGAGATGCTCGATCTCGTTCCTGAGGACCTCGATCCGATAGTGGATGACGTAACGGGCATCGCCAGCTTCGTCTCCAAAGCGAACGACCAACTGATCTTCATCTAGGAGGAGGAAGAGATGGCTACCGTCGAGATCGACAGGACCATAGATGCACGAGGCATGGCCTGCCCCGGCCCCCTGATGTCACTGATCGGTGCCATCCGGGAGGGAGACGTCGGAGATGTTTTCGAGGTCGATAGTTCCGACCTCGGCTCCAAGACGGATATCCCGGCGTGGATCTCGAAAGCGGGACATGAATTGATCGAGGTCGTTGAGGAAGACGGGTTCGCTCGGTTCATCATCCGGAAGACGAGGTGAACCGATGCCGGCCAAGGTCGTAGTCCTGGGCGGTGGCGTTGGAGGCACTCTCGCCGCCAACCTACTCAGTAAGCGTCTGCGCCGAGACGTCGATGTGACGGTGGTCGATCCCACCGGCATGCACGTCTACCAGCCAGGCTTCCTCTACGTTGCCCTTGGGCAGGCGAACGGCAGATGGTTGGCGCGCGACGAGCGCACGTTACTGCGCAAAGACATCGATCTTCTGGTCGATAAAGCCGCCAAGATCGATGCGTCCAGCAAGACCATCCAGTTGCAGCAGGGGGACGTGCTCGATTACGACTTCCTGATCATTTCCACCGGAGCCCGCGTGGTGCCCGAAACGGTCCCGGGCCTCCTCGAGTCCGGACAGCACTTCTACACGCTGGACGCCGCCCTTCGCCTTCGCGAGGAGTTGCGGCGATTCAGCGGCGGAAAGCTGTTGGTCGGCGTTGCCGGGATCCCCTACAAGTGCCCCCCGGCTCCGGTGGAATTCGTCCTGATGCTCGAGCAGTACCTGAGAGAGCGAGGCATAAGAGAGCGGACCGATCTCGCCCTCTTGTCGCCGCTGAATCGAGCTTTCACTATCGAGTCGGCATCGAAGCTCGTGCAACCCATCATGGAAAGAAGAGGGATCAGGCTCCAGACCTTCTTCAATGCCGAGACGGTGGATCCCGTCGCGGGCGTCGTTACCTCACTGGAAGGAGAGAAGGAAGAGTTCGATCTCCTCGTGCTGGTACCTCCGCACAAGGGGTCCGAGGTGATCGCCGCATCGGCCCTCGGAGGCCCGGGCGATTGGCTCCCGACCGACCGGCACACGCTCGAGGTCCAAGGCACTGATGGCGTCTACGCGATCGGCGATGCGACCGACCTGCCGATCTCGAAGTCGGGCTCGACGGCTCACTTCGAGGCTCCGGTGGTCGCGAGCCGCATCTCGAGCCTCGTCACCGGTTCCGCACCGGCGACCAACTACGGCGGCAAGGTCATGTGCTTCCTCGAGACGGGCGACCGCAAAGCCACCGTGCTCCGCTTCGACTACGACCATCCCCCGATCCCACCGAAGCCTGGCCTGCACTGGCACATAGCCAAGTGGATGTTCAACCGCCTGTACTGGCAAACGGTTCCGCAAGGGCGCATACCCGAACGATTCGAGAGATGAGAGGACCGAGATGAAAACCGTCATGGACATGCCGACCCTGGAGGTTCCCACCTACTCCGACGACAGGTTGCGGGAGATAGTGCGAGAGGAGGTCGCGCTCGCCGCGAGGAACGACCCCGCGTCCAAGAGATTGTCGATCATCGCGTCGAAGGGAACGCTCGATTGGGCTTACCCACCGTTGATCCTTTCGACCGCAGCCGCTGCCGGGGGGATGGACACCTCGATCTTCTTCACGTTCTATGGGCTGAACATCATCCACAAGGATCACCAGCACATGTTGAAGATCGATCCCGTCGGGAACCCGGCGATGCCGATGCCCGTCCCGATGGCAGACATCTTCGCTTCGCTGCCCGGGATGAAGCCTCTCGCGACCAAGATGATGAAGTCGATGTTCGCGAAGCACGGCGTGGCGACGATCGACGAGCTCCTCGATGCTGCACGTGAGGCCGACGTCAAGCTGATCGCGTGCCAGATGACGATGGATGTTTTCGGCTACACGCAGGACGACTTCATCGACGGTGTCGAGTTCGGGGGAGCCGCCGCGTTCCTGTCCTTCGCCCGCAAGGGCCACCTGAGCCTGTTCATCTGAAAGGAGACAACGAACAATGCTCAAGATCCTCGAAGACCGATCGCTAGATGCACGGGGATTGGCGTGCCCGATGCCGATCCTGAAGACGGCCAAGGAGATCAAGACGATGGAGGAGGGCCAGATCCTGAAGGTCCTCACGACCGACCGGGGTTCGCTGGCCGACTTCCCCGCATGGGCGGCCGACACCGGCAACGAGGTACTCAGCACCGAGGAAGAAGAAGGCTTCTTGGTCTTCATGATCAGGAGGTCTTCCCTATGAAGTACGCGATCTCTGCACTCGCTGGGTGCGGTGGCCCTCTCGATGGTCGTCGTGACCTTGTGGTGGGAGAGCGCCCCCATGGGGGCCGTGGCCAACGCCCTCGTCATCGTCGCAGCGGTTATGGCTCCCAGCCTGGAGGGAGTCCCATCCTGAACCTCTCTCGAGCACTTACTCACGACGGAAGGAGCACCCCATGGTCGCAACTCACGAAGACCTGATCGTCACGCCTTCAGTGTCGGACGATCACCCGTCAACCGAGGGGCGATGGCGACCCTTGTCTCGGATCGCGGGGTTCGCAGCCCTGATCGCAGCGATCGCGACTCCCATCACGATCGCGGTCTTCGCCTTGTGGCCCCCTCCTTACGAGGAAGGCGTCGAGAGGTGGTTCGAACTCCTCAGTGACAACCCGTTGCTCGGCCTGATGAGCCTGGACCTCGCGTTCCTCATTGTGAACGTGTTGATGATCCCGGTCATGCTCACGCTTTATGTCGTGCTTCGTAGGCACGATGTGAGCCTCACGACGCTGGCGATAGTCACTTTCTTCGTCGGACTGGCCGCCTATCTCACGACGAATCCTGCGATCGAGATGTGGTCGCTGAGCCAGAGCTACGGCGAGGCGACGACCGAGGTCGAGCGAGTGACGCTTCTCGGGGCCGGCGAGGCGTTGATGTCGGGGTTCGAGGGCACGGCCTTCCACGTGAACTACGTCCTGGCGCAGGCCGCTGGGATCCTGCTCGGAGTAGTCATGCTGCGAGCTGGCGCGTTCACTAGGTCCATCGCGTGGCTGATGATCGTCGGCAACGCCGTTGGATTCGGTCTCTACATCCCGGTTGTCGGCCTGGGCCTGTCCGCCTTCGCCGGCGTGATCCTGTGGATCTGGATGATCCTGCTGGCACGGGCCTTCTTCCGCATCGATGAGGACGGCTATCTGTTCGGGACACGAGGGGTGGCCGACACTAGGAAAGGGGTGTCACCGTGAAGGCGGATGACGAACGTTACGCACGCGCTCTCAAGAGGGTGAAGGACGTCAAGGACTTCTATATCCATCTCGGCGTGTACCTGATCGTGAACGCCGGGATCTTCGCGATCAACATGCTGACGAGTCCCGACACGCTCTGGTTCTACTGGCCCATGCTGGGTTGGGGGATCGGGCTCGCGATCCACGGCTTCAGTCTGGTCACCGAGGGCCGCTTCCTCGGTGAGGAATGGGAAGAGAGGAAGGCGCGCGAGCTTCTCAGTAGGGACGAGCATCGCGCTGCTTAGGTAGTCAGTAAAGGAGCTCGTCGTGCAGCAGCTGATCGAGAAAGACCCCGTCCGGTTACCCCTCGAGCTTCCCTCCTCCGACGCGGCGCCCACTTCGTCAGGCAGGCGCGCTGAGTGGCTCTACGCCGTCCCTGTGGTGATCGGCCTTCTTCTCATGGAACTGGTTGGGGAAGTGGCCTACGCATCCGTTATCACCGCAGTGGCATTCCTCTTCTTCGTCGGTCTCTATGCGTTGATGCCGGCAGATCGCCACACATTGCTGCATCGGAACCCGGACCGGAGGGATGGAATGGTTATCCTGGCCACTTACCTGGCGGTCGTCTTCTTCTTCCGGATCGCGTTCCAGGTAATCCACAACAATGATGGTCTGCTTTTCGTTATCTTCGCGACGGGATTGTTGATCGGCGTTGGGGTGCCGGTCATCTACACGGTGTGGTTCCGGGCGCGCTCATTGGCCTCACTTGGGCTTTCGGTCGAGCGCATGCCGGCAACCCTGGCCCTGGCGATCCTCTTCGCGGGGGTGCAGTTCTCCATCACCCTCTGGGGCTACGAGCTCCCGAAGGTCGCTACCGACTGGGTCCCGCTGCTGGGGATGGCGATGATGGTCGGACTGTTCGAAGCGATCTTCTTCCGTGGCTTCGTCCAAGGGCGACTCGAGGAGTCGTTCGGTGCCGCTCCGGCGGTGTTCGGAGCTGCCTTCCTGTATTCCGTCTATCACGTGGGTTACGGGATGGGGGCCCGGGAGACGATCTTCCTGTTCGGACTTGGGGTCGTGTACGCGCTCGCTTATCTCTCGGTTCGCAACGTGCTCGTCCTGTGGCCGTTGCTCCTACCGCTTGGGAGTTTCTTCGCCCAGGTCGACGGAGGAGAGCTATTGGGTCGGCTTCCGATGGCTGCACTGCTCGGATTCGCCGACGTGATCGCGCTGTTCGTGCTGGTCATCTGGCTGGCCCGGCGGAAGGAACGGCGGGCCAGCACGTGGTCCGCGAGCGGGATCTCGGGTACTGACAAGACCAGGGATCCGCTTGTAGGGTCCCCGCATGGTTGACGAAGCGGTCGAGAAGAGCCGCGCGGTTTGGGACGAGATGGCTCCCGGATGGGAGCGCTACCACGAGTACATGTGGGAGATGACCCGTCACGTTGGTGAATGGCTGGTCGACCGAGTCGACCTACGTGATGGCGACACGATCCTCGACCTTGCCGGCGGGCCGGGTCATAACGGCTTCCTCGCGGCCGAGAGGTTGGGATCATCGGGCAAGGTGATCGTGACCGATTTCGCCCCGCAGATGGTCGAGGTTGCCCGCCGCCTCGCCGATCAGAAGGGTCTCGACAACGTCGAAACGCGCCAGCTCGATGCCCAGGACATGGATCTGGACGACGACAGCGTCGACGGGATCATCTGTAGGTGGGGGTTCATGTTGATGCTCGAACCGGAGACCGCGCTGAAGGAATGCAGGCGCGTGCTGAAGGACGGACGGAATCTTGCGATGTCGGTGTGGGGAAGTCCCGAGAAGAACCCCTGGGTCACGGTCACGGGTATGACGATGATGCAGCTCGGCCACGAACCGAGTGGCGATCCGTTCGGTCCCGGTGGGATGTTCTCGATGGCCGATCCCGACACGATCAGATCGATGCTCGAGGGGGCCGGTTTCACCGGCATCACGATCGAGGAGATGCCGGTCGAGTGGCGGTTCGCCTCCTTCGAGGAGGACTGGGAGTTCACCACGAATGTGGCCGGAGCGCTCGCTGCGGCGGTCAAGGAATTTCCCGCCGACGAAGTCGAGAGGCTGCGAACCGCACTGGAGGCCAACTTGGAGCCCTTCCGAACGGACTCGGGTCTCGTGACCCCAGGGGTCACGATCAACGTCCGCGCCTCCTGATCGGAGTCCCTGGATCGACGCAACCACCGCTTCTTCTGCCGCCTTGGGCGGATTGCCTCGGAAGTCCTTTATCCGACACGCGTAACCCCTGGACGAACCTCACCCTTAAGCGCGACCCTGACCATGCGGCGCGGAGAGAGGAGGCACCATGGGCAGGCAAGCTGCGATGGTCACGACATGGGAGAGCTCTGTTCCCGGTCGGGAGGCCAAAGCGATCGAGACGTTCATGGATTACCTGACCCTGTTCGGGAAGCAGGCGGCCGAGGGCAACGTGTCGGAGCCCGAGGCATACCTGAGATACGACGGATCGGGAGGTATCGGCGTGGTCCGCGGTGAGTCTGCGAAGCTCCTAGAGATCTGGGAGTCCGATGACTTCCGCGATGTCATCGCAAGGGCGCAGCTGACGGTTCAGAACCTTCACACGGAGATGTATGCGGCCGGTGATTCCGTGCAGGACACCGTAGGCAATTTCACGCGCGTGGCCGGCGAGATGGGGTACATGTAGGGCTTCGCACCTAAGGGTCGGCTTTGACGGCAACCAACCGTTCCACGATCCCGGTCG